>Ga0209308_10000391_pt1 | contig 44822 bp, 43 predicted proteins | sample COGITO_mtgs_1204_3_FD_184806 | JGI IMG/M metagenome (GOLD analysis project Ga0209308, IMG submission 184806) | Pelagic marine microbial communities from North Sea - COGITO_mtgs_120405 (SPAdes) (version 2) | ecosystem: Environmental > Aquatic > Marine > Epipelagic ... | reverse complement strand
GATATTATCTTTTCTTTTAACCAATCAGGACTTTCTGTATTTTTTACACCTTTAATTAAACAACTGCCAAATGATGTACAGGCCTGACCTTTTTCATTTAAAATTTTAACATTAACAGTTTGTTTTCCTTTTTTTTTTAATTTTTGCTCTTTTTTCTTTATTAGTTTGCCAGCTCCAGCTGCTGCTAAATCTCTTGCTATACCACTCACTCCTAAACAATCTGCTCTATTAGGGGTAATAGAAATATCAATTACATTTAAATCATTTTTTGGAAAATAATTTTTACCAATTTTTTTTTCATATTTTTTTGTTGAAAGCTCTGTAATGCCATCACTTTCTTCCGATAAATTTAACTCAGACTCTGAACAAAGCATCCCTGATGAGGTAACTCCTCTTATTTTGCTTACCACTAACTTCATTTGATTTTTTGGGATTACTGCACCTGGTGGAGCATAAATTGTTAACAATCCTTCTTTTGCATTTGGTGCACCACAGACTACTTTTACAGGATTACCCGAGCCTATATCAACATCGCATACTTTTAGTCTATCTGCATCTGGATGTTTTTCTGCCTTTAAAATTTTAGCTACTATGAATGCATCAAGCTCACCTGATTGCTTATCTACACTTTCTACTTCTAAACCAATATCTGTAAGTTTATCTATAATTTCGTTTTCATTTAATTTTGTGTCTAAATGTTCTTTGAGCCAGTTAGTTGTAATCTTCATCTACTTAGGCCTCTATAATTTGTTGGTACATCTATTGGATCAAATCCAAAGTGATTTAACCATCTATAGTCACAATCAAAAAAGGCTCTTAAGTCATTTATGCCATACTTAAGCATTGCCAATCTATCTATACCTATTCCAAATGCATAACCTTGAAACTCATCAGGATTTACCTTCACATTTCTTAAAACATTTGGGTGAACCATTCCACATCCCAAAACTTCAAGCCATTTGTCACCTTCTCCAATAACTATTTTTCCATCTTTAATTTCATAACCAATATCAACTTCAGCTGAAGGTTCTGTAAATGGAAAATGACTAGGTCTAAATCTCATTTTTATCTTATCAACTTCAAAAAACTCTTTAATAAAATAATTTAAGCATCCTTTTAGATGACCCATGTTAATATCTTTATCAATATGTAGTCCTTCTACTTGATGGAACATAGGTGCATGAGTTTGATCACTATCAGACCTATACGTTCTACCTGGTGCTATTATTTTAAAAGGCGGTTTATCATTTAACATTGTTCTAATTTGTACTGGAGAAGTATGGGTCCTTAACAATAATTCTTTTTTATCATCTAAATAGAAAGTGTCATGCATATCTCTTGCTGGATGATTGTCAGGCGTATTTAATGCTGTAAAATTATTATATTCATTTTCAATATCTGGTCCTTCTTCAACACTAAATCCAATTTCTGAAAAGATTGAGGAAATTTCATCTATAACCTGTGACACTGGGTGTATCTTTCCCTGTGTGAAGGGTCTCTCTGGTAAAGTTATATCTACTTTTTCTTTTTCAAGTTTTTGATTAATTTCTTTTGTTTCAATATCATCAATTTTTTCGGATATTAAATTTTGTAGTTCATCTTTTAACTGATTTAAGTCTGATGCAAATTTCTTTCTTTCTTCTTCAGCTACCTTTCCCAGCATTTTAAATTGAGAACTAATTAGACCAGCTTTACCAAATAAATCTGTCTTGATTTGATTAACTTGATTAAGGTCTAAATTACCTTTTAGCTTTAAAAGAAAATCATCTTTTATTTTTTTAATATCAGACATATTGAGAGATTATTTCTTCACCGAAGAAAAACAATAGTGAAGATTAATTTAGTGCTGATTGAGCCTTTTGAACAATAGTTTTAAAGGCTTCTGGACTATCGTATGCTATTTCAGCTAATATTTTTCTATCTAGCTTAATGCCACATTTTGTTAAACCATTAATAAATTTTGAATATGTTAAGCCCTCAGATCTAACACCTGCGTTAATCCTTTGAATCCATAATGATTTAAATTCTCTTTTTTTTGTTCTACGGTCTCTGTATGCATACTGCATAGCTTTTTCCATAGCTTGCTTTGCAACTCTTATTGTACTTTTTCTTCTGCCCCACTGACCTTTTACAGCTTTTAAAACTTTTTTATGTTTCGCGTGACTTGTGACACCTCTTTTAACTCTTGCCATATTATCCTCTTAAACTGTAAGGCATATATGATTTAACTATTTTGCCATCCTGTTTTGACATAGTAGTTGTGCCTCTTAATTTTCTAATTTGTGAATTTGTTCTTTTAATCATACCATGTCTTTTTCCAGCCTGGGCCATCATAACTTTACCTGTAGCTGAGATTTTAAATCTTTTTTTTGCTGAACTTTTTGTTTTTAATTTAGGCATAATTCTGCGGTCTTATACAAATATTGTAATAGATTTACAACCTCTATTAAGGCCTATAAAGGCTGAATAACCATAATCATTTGCTTCCCATCAAATTTTGGGTGTAGCTCTACTTTGCCAATATCTTGCATATCGGCTTTTATCTTGTCCATTAATTCCCTACCTAGATGTGAGTGCTGCAGCTCTCTACCTTTAAATCTTATTGTAAATTTTACTTTATCACCTTTGCCAATAAATTTTTTAGCATTTTTAACTTTAAAATCATAATCATGAGTCTCTGTAACAGGTCTCATTTTGATCTCTTTCAACAAAACAATTTTTTGTTTTTTCTTTGCAACGTTAGCTTTTTTTTGAGCATCATACTTAAATTTACCCATGTCGATAATTTTACATACAGGTGGTTTAGCATTTGGAGCTATCTCGATTAGATCTAAGCCTTGTTCTTTAGCCATTGAAATGGCTTCGTTAGTATTTATTATTCCAATATTTTCTCCGTCACTTCCAATTACTTGTACTTCTGGAGCCGTAATTCTATTATTAGACTTAGGTCCTTTATCTTTAGTTCTTCTTTGAAAATAATTTTGTTTAAAATCTGCCACTTAGTTTGAAGATGCTTTGTTTAAAGCTGAGAAAGTTTTTAAAAATAAGTTTAATTCCATATTTTCTTGTTTGTTAGTATCCAATCTTCTAATCGTTACTGAGTTACTGTCAACTTCTTTTTTACCACAAATCAATAAAAGTGGTATTTTTGATAAAGAATGTTCTCTAATTTTATAATTTAAATTATGATTTTTTAAATCAACTTCAGAGCTCATGCCAGCTTCTCTAATTTTTTCATTTACTTCTTTTGCATAGTTATCAAACTCCTCCGAGATTGGAATTACAACAACTTGTAAAGGAGCTATCCAAAAAGGAAATTTTCCAGCATAATTTTCTATTAGAATTCCTATAAATCTTTCTAAAGAACCAAACAAAGCTCTATGTAACATTACAGGTATTTTTTTTGTTCCGTCTTTATCAACAAAGGAGGCATCTAATCTTCCAGGTAAATTAAGATCAACCTGCAATGTTCCACATTGCCAATCTCTACCAATTGCATCTCTTAGAACAAATTCAATTTTTGGACCATAAAATGCTCCTTCACCTTTGTTAATTGTATATTCAAGTTTTGATGCTTTAACAGCATCTAATAAAGCCTTCTCTGCTTTATCCCAAACATTATCATCGCCAACTCTTAAATCTGGTCTATCTGAATATTTTAATATTACATTTTTAAATCCAAGATCTTTGTAAATATCTAAAATTAAATTAGTAACTATTAGACATTCTTCAGTAATTTGATCCTCAGTACAAAATATATGTGCATCATCCTGAGTAAAAGCTCTAACTCTTAATAGACCGTGTAAGGCTCCTGAAGGTTCATATCTATGCACCTTTCCAAATTCTGAAATTCTTAATGGAAGATCTCTATAGCTTTTTAAACCTTGGTTAAAAACCTGTACATGACCTGGGCAATTCATTGGTTTAATAGCAAATACTTTTTCATCTGGTGTCTCAGATGTATACATATGTTCACCATACTTTTCCCAATGACCAGATTTTTCCCAAAGAGCTCTGTCTAAAACTTCTGGAGTATTTACTTCCTTGTAGCCAGCTTTCTCTTGTCTCCCCCTCATATAAGCGACTAATTTTTGAAATAATTTCCAACCTTTTTCATGCCAAAAAACTGCTCCTGGACTCTCTTCTCTAAAATGAAATAAGTCCATTTCCTTTCCTAGCTTTCGGTGATCTCTTTTTTCTGCTTCTTCTATTCTTTTTAAATATTCATCTAAATCTTTTTGTGAAGCCCAACTTGTTCCATAAATCCTTTGTAACATTTCATTATTGGAGTCTCCTCTCCAATAAGCTCCTGATACTTTAGTTAATTTAAAATATTTTCCAATTTTTCCTGTTGAAGGTAAATGTGGACCCCTACATAAATCATGCCAATCACCATGAAAATATATAGAAACATCTTCTCCCTTGGGAATACTTTCAATAATTTCAGCTTTATACACCTCTCCAATCTCTTTAAAATGAGATATTGCTTTATCTCTATTCCAAACCTCTCTTGTCGTTGGAACATCTCTATCAACAATCTCTTTCATTTTATTTTCAATTTTTTTTAAATCTTCTTCTGTAAAAGGTTCTTTTCTGGAAAAATCATAATAAAAACCATTTTCAATAATTGGTCCTATGGTCACTTGTGTTCCTGGAAAAAGTTCCTGAACTGCCATTGCTGTTATATGAGCTGTATCATGCCTAATGGTTTCTAGGCCTTCTTTATCTTTGGATGTAAAAATTTTAATTGTACAATCTTTATCTATAACGTGACTTAAATCTTTAAGCTCATCATTTACACTAATTATGCTTGCTTGCTTAGATAAAGACTTGCTAATCTTTTCTGCAACCTCAAGACCTGTTACTTTATTTGGAAAATCTAAAGTGTTTCCGTCTGGTAATGTAATTAATGGCATTTAATTTAATAATTTTTTGTATTCTGAATATGTAGAAAAACACATTTTTTCAACATTAAATTTCTTAATTATATTTTTTCTACCTTCTATACCAATAGATTTCAATCTAGATTCATCTAATTGTAAAACTTCTACTATTTTTTCAGATAAAGATTCTGGATCACTAGATTTAAATAAAAAACCTGTTTTTTTATCAATGATTGTTTCATTAGATCCACCTATATCGCTCGCTATTATTGGCTTTTCCATTGATTGAGCCTCAACTGCAACCCTACCAAAGGCCTCTGGCTCTATAGAAGCTGAAACAACTAAACTAGATATTTTATATGCAAGTGGCATATTTTTACAATGTTCTATAAATTTTAATTGGCCTGTTAGTCTATGTTGCTCTGCTAATCTTTTTATTTTTTTTGTATAAATATCTCTTCCCTGGTCACTTCCAAGAATGACGGCATAAAATGATTGAAAGCCTAATTTTTTGTTAGCAAGGTTTAATGCTTCAATAAAAATCTCCTGTCCCTTCCATGAGGTTAAACGACCAGGCATTAATATTATTTTTTTACCTCTAGTTAATTCCCATTGAGAAATAAGTTTGTTTTCCTGGTCTTCTAAAGTTGTAGAAGGATCAAAGTAATCTACATTAATTCCTCTAAATATTACTAAAAATTTTTTTTTTACATTAAGATACTTTTTATAATTATGACTGATGTGTGAAAAAATAAAATTGGAACCTGCTATAATTAAATCTGATCTAACCATTACTGAATTGTAAAATTTTTTAATTGAATTATTAAAATTATACGTTCCATGAAATGTGGTAACAAATTTTCTTCTAGTTATTTTGGTTGCAATTAAGCATGACCACGCTGGTGCACGGCTTCTTGCGTGCACTATCGAAATATTATTTAACAAAATAATAAAGATTAAAGCTATAGAATTAAAAATTATTAATAATGGATTCTTACTATGTACAGGAAGTTTAATTAATTTAACTTTTTTTTTATCTATGAATTTTAATAACTCCCCTCCACTAGTAACTATATAAGACGAGCAATTATTTTCTGGTAGATAATGTGCAAGATCATAACAACCTGTTTCTGCCCCACCATATCCAAGCTTTGGTATTACTTGCAAAACTTTTAATTTTGAAGACATTTGATAGAACTATATATTAAGAATGAACTCTAATAAACTGATATGAATAAATTTAAATATCTCAAAATTTCAAATAACAAACAAATAAGATATCTTACCAATAATTATAGGAAAAACTTATACGTTGTTTTTCTACACGGTTTTATGTCAAATATTGAGGGTGAAAAACCAAATGCTATTTTTAAATATACCAAAAATAACAAACTGGGTTTTCTTGCACTTGAATACTCAGGTCATGGAAAATCAACTGGTAAATTTACAGATGGCAATATCAGCAAGTGGACTAGAGAAGTAAAAATAACTATAAAAAAAATAGTAGGTAAAAATCCATTTATCTTAGTAGGTTCAAGTATGGGTGCATGGCTTTCACTTAACCAATTTAAATTTTTTGGAAATCAAATTAAAGGTTTTTTAGGCATTGGTTCAGCTCCAGAATTTTTACAAAACCTAATGTGGAAAAAGTTCTCCAAACCAATGAAAAAAGAAACAATTAAAAATGGAATTTATCATTTAAAACATGGCAATTATGAATATCCAATTACTTATCAGTTAATAAAAGATGGAAGAAAAAATAGAATTTTAAACAAAAAAATAAAATCTTTTATAGATGTTGTGATGATCCACGGAAGTAAAGATGAGGTTGTTCCAAAAGTATATTCAAAAAAAGTTTTAAAAATATTTACCAATGCAAAAAAGAAATTAGTAATAATTAAAGATGGTGATCACAGCCTTTCAACAAAAAAGGGGCTGAAAAAAATAATTTTAGAACTTAATAAAATTGTCTCTAATATAGCTTAAGCCCTCTACGTAACTTGGAAACTTTAATTTGTAATTAAAATAATTTTTAATTTTTTCATTACTCACTTTTTTTGACTCTTTGTAAAAATTTTTTAACATTTCACTTTTTATTTCATCTACTTCAATTTTTTTAACATTTTTAATTCCTAACAATTTTGCTGCATATAATATAATTTCCTCAGAGGATGAGGGTTTATCATCTGCTAGATTATATATTTCTCCTGATTTAAATTTAAAAATTGAAGCAAATAAAAAGTTTGCAATATCCACTACATGAATTCTTGAAAAGTAGTGATCTGTTTTATTAATTATATTTACTTCACTTGATTTTAAGCGTGAAAGAGTATTTTTTTCATTAGAATAAATTCCTGACAACCTAAAGATTTGAATCGGCAATTCATTATTTTTAGCAAATGAGATCCAAGAATTTTCTGATTTAAGTCTTGCCAAACCCTTATCTGTAAATGGGTTTGTTTCACTACTTTCATTTACCCATTCTCCTTTATGATCACCATAAACACTAGTTGAAGATAAATAAGTTATCCATTTTACTTTTGAACTTTTAATGAATTCGGAAAAATTTTTTAAAACAATATCTTCTTTATTAATTGGAGGTATAGAAATTAAGATATGAGTTGCTTGATTTAATTTAATTAATAAATCTCTATCAAATTTTTTATCATCAAAAAGATAATTATTATATTCAATACCATTAGAGGTTTTTTTTGATGACTCTGACCTAGAAGTTACTGATAAATTAAGCTTGTAGTTCTCTGTACTTAATTTTTTAATAAAATTTTTTGCTACTTGGCCAAAACCAAAACAAAAAATATTTATTTCCTTCACTTTAACTTACTTCTTTTATAATGGATTTTATGTTTAAAGGATTTTCAAGTTTATCAATCATTTCTTTTGGACAAATTTGAACAAAGTTAGAAATTTCTTGATCAAAATTTTCAATTATCTTTTTAGATAAATCTGAATTTGTCTCAATATGATGCTCTTTGACTAATCCTTTTAAATAATTAATCCAGTATTCTGTTTCTGGCGTTTGCCAAATTATACTTTCTGGATTAGCTTTTTTATCAAATTCATTATTAATATTATAAACGAAAGCCATACCTCCCGTCATACCTGCCCCGAAGTTGTCTCCAACATCACCCAAAACAACTACTGTTCCCCCTGTCATATATTCACATGCATTAGAATCGCAACCCTCAATAACTGATACTGAGCCTGAATTTCTAACAGCATACCTCTCTCCTGCTTGACCAGCTGCAAAAAGCTTACCTGAAGTTGCTCCATATAAAACCGTATTTCCAATTATTGTATTTTCATATGAAACAAGATTACTTTCATCTGGAAGTTTAACAACTATTGTTGCTCCTGAAAGTCCTTTACCAACATAATCATTTGCATCTCCTTTTAAAATGAGTTTCAGTCCTTTTATACCGAAGGCTCCAAAAGATTGTCCTGCTGTTCCCTTAAAATTTAAAGTTAAAAAATTTGCCTCTAAAGCTTCTGATCCATATTTTTCGTATAAGTGATTGGAAATTCTAGTTCCAACAGTTCTGTGTATATTTTTAATAATAAATTCTTTTTCTAAAACTTTTACTTTTCCTATCTTATCTTTTATTTCAGGTAAAATCTCTTGATCCAAAGTATCTGGAACTTCATTTATTTCTGGTGTTGTACAATATCTTGTATTATCTCCAGCATCTGTTTGAACAAAAAGTGGATTTAAATCTAAATCATCAAGATTGGGTGATGCTTTACTGATCTGACGCAATAAGTCAGTTCTGCCAATTACCTCATTTAAAGATTTAAACCCTAATTCAGCTAAAATTTCTCTTACTTCTTCACCAATAAATCTAAATAAATTCACTACTTTATCAGGAGTGCCTGTAAATTTTTCTCTTAGTTTTTCATCCTGAGTACAAACTCCGACTGGGCATGTATTTGAATGACATTGTCTAACCATTATGCATCCCATTGCCACAAGTGCTGTAGTTGCTACTCCATACTCTTCTGCACCCATCATGGCTGCAATAACCACATCTCTTCCAGTTTTAATTCCCCCATCTGTTCTTAATGTAACTTTATGTCTTAAATTATTTAAAGTTAAAACCTGATTGGCTTCTGTCAATCCCATTTCCCAAGGTATGCCTACATATTTAACACTTGTTTGAGGCGTTGCACCTGTGCCACCATTGTGTCCTGAGATTAAAATTATATCGGCTTTAGCTTTTGCAACACCGGCTGCTATTGTTCCAATTCCTGAAGATGCTACTAATTTTACTCCAACTCTTGCTTTGGGATTTGCTTGCTTTAAATCATAAATTAGCTGTGCTAAATCCTCTATTGAATAAATATCATGATGAGGGGGAGGTGATATTAATGTTACTCCAGGTGTTGAATGTCTTAATTTAGCTATCTCTTTTGTAACTTTAAATCCAGGTAATTGTCCTCCCTCTCCAGGTTTTGCTCCCTGTGCAATTTTAATTTCTATTTCATTACAGTTATTTAAATACTTTAAAGTTACTCCAAATCTAGCTGATGCAATTTGTTTTACTCTTGAATTTGCACTATCTCCATTTTGCATTTTTACAAATCTTTTTTCATCTTCTCCACCTTCTCCACTACAAGATGCACCTTTAATTCTATTCATTCCTATAGCTAAAGTTTCATGAGCCTCTTTTGATAATGCTCCATGAGACATGCTCCCACTTCCAAATCTAGTTAATATATTTTCAATTGGCTCAACTTCTGAGACTTGAATAGGTGATTTTAAATTTTTAGTTTTAAAACCAATTAAATCTCTAAGATGAATAGGTGGTAGGTTATAAATTCCTTCTGCATATTTTTTATATGCCTCATATGAATTAGATGAGACAGCACTTTGTAATAAATGTATTAGCTTTCCTTGATATTGATGCACTTCACCATTTTTTCTATACCTGTATATGCCGCCAATAGGTAATACAGAATCTGTGCTTTCAAAAGCCTCTTTATGAATTGTTCTTAATTTTTTTTCTATTCCAATTAAACCTATGCCTGAAATTTTTGATAGAACACCAGGAAAATATGCTGATGCCACTGTCCTACTTAAACCAACTGTCTCAAAATTACATCCCCCTCGATAAGAACTGATAACTGAAATTCCCATCTTCGACATAATCTTCAAGAGTCCATAATTTACTGATTGCACATATCTTTCTATGCATTCATCATATCCATATTTACCAAATAATTTTTTTTCAAATCTTTGGTATAGACTATCTAATGCTAGATATGGGTTAACTGTGGTAGCTCCTACTCCTATAAGAGTTGCAAATGAATGTGTATCTAGGGCCTCTCCTGTTTGAGCATTAATAGACACATAACCTCTTAATTTTTTTTTAATAAGATGTGTATTAACTGCTCCAACGCTTAAAAGCATTGGAATTGGCAACCTTTCATTTGAAATATTTTTATCACTTAGCACCAGTTGAGTTAGGCCCTGCCTAGCAGATATTTCAGACTCCCTTTGAATTCTTTCAATGGCACTATCTAGATTTTCATCTTTTGAAAAAGTACAGTCGATGGTTTTAGAATTTTGACCAAAAAAATTTATAAACTTATCTAATTGTGAATTAGATAAAATAGGACTGTCTAAAACATATATATTTTCTTTAATTAAGTTAGTAAAATCCAATATATTTCCAAGATTACCAAAACGAGTTTTTAAACTCATAACTTTATTTTCTCTAAGAGAGTCAATTGGTGGATTTGTTACTTGGCTAAAATTTTGTCTAAAAAAATGATAAAGAGGTCTATACCTATCAGACAATACCGCTAAAGGCGTATCATCACCCATTGAACCAATGGCCTCTTTGCCATCTTCGGCCATGGGATGTAGAATAAGCTCTAAATCCTCTAAACTATATCCAAAAGCATGCTGTCTTTTTCTAAGTTCGTCTCCTGAAAAGATAGATTTTTCATTCTTAATTGGAAATTTTTTATCTAAATCAATAATTTGATTATTAAAATGTTTAAATTCTTTAGCTAAATAATCTTTAATTTCTATATTGGTAAATACTTTACCTTTAGCAATTCTAACACCAATTATTTCACCAGGTCCTAATCTACCCTTTTTAACTATTTTTTTCTCATCGATCTCAACCATTCCTGTTTCAGACCCGGCACACAATATTCTATCTTTAGTAATGGTGTATCTCATTGGCCGTAAACCATTTCTATCGGTAGCTACTATGGCCCATTCATTGTCTGTTGCTGCAATTGCTGCAGGTCCATCCCATGGCTCCATTGTACTATTTAAGAAGTTAAATAATTGTAAATGATCCTTTGGAAGTGTTTTGCTTTTTTTAGACCAAGCATCAGGAATTAACATTAATTTTGCAAGTGGTGCTGATTGACCTGAAATATTTAATAATTCAAATACACTATCAAGAGAAGCTGAGTCTGATGACCCTGGTGGAATAACAGGCTTTAAGTTTTCCATATCATCAAATAATGGGCTATCCATTTCTTGCTCATGGACTTTCATCCAATTGAAGTTTCCTTTAAGTGTATTAATCTCACCATTATGAGCTATTGCTCTAAAAGGTTGAGCCAGATCCCAACTTGGTGCTGTGTTTGTAGAAAATCTTTGATGAAATATTGCAAATCTAGAAATAAATCTTTCATCTTTTAAATCTTCATAAAAGTCTGCAATTGATTCTGCTAAAAACATTCCTTTATAGATAATTGATTTTGAGCTTAACGAGCAAATGTAAAAATCTTTAATTGCATTTTTAATTGCTTCCTTTTCAATTTTTCTTCTAGTTTCGTAAATTTTTCTCTCTAATTCTTTTTCAGTTAAATTTTTATCATTATGTTTAAATAAAACCTGCGTGATTTCTGGCCTAGTAAGATTTGCTTTTTCTCCTAGAACTTTTGGATTTACAGGTACTTGTCTCCATCCGTAGATACTAAAGTTACTTTTTGTTAATTCGCTTTCAACGACTGTTCTTGCATTTTCTTGAGCTTCATAATTATTTCTTGGTAAAAATATCATTCCAACACAAATTTCAGATCCATCATGATCGTGGCCTGTAATTTCAATTTTTTCAGCAAAAAAATCAGATGGAATTTCTATATGTATCCCAGCTCCATCTCCTGTCTTGCCATCGGCATCGACTGCGCCTCTATGCCAAACAGCTTTTAAAGCATTAATTCCATATTCAACTACTTTTCTTGATTTTTTTCCTTCTGTGGAAGCAATTAAACCTACTCCACAAGCATCATGCTCCATCTCTTTTGAATAAACATGTCCTTCTTCAAGTATTTTGAGGTTTTTTTTATAATTTTTCACTAAGCAACCATTTCTTTTTTGATTTCTTTGCTTTCAAGAAATTTTTTTATGGATGCTGCAGCATCTCTTCCATCCTTGATTGCCCATACAACAAGAGAAGCTCCTCTTACTATATCTCCAGCAGCAAAAACACCTGGTAAACTAGTTTCCATTGTATCAAAATCAGTTTTTAATGTTCCCCATTTAGTAACTTGCAAATCATCTGAACCAAAAAGTTTGGGTAAGTCCTCTGGATCAAACCCCAAAGCCTTAATAACAATATCTGCTTTAATATTAAAATTTGAATCTTTTTGTATTTCTGGCTTTCTTCTTCCACTTTCATCTGCTTCGCCAAGTTTAATTTTATTTACAACTAATTCTTCAACTTTATTTGTACCTAAAAATTCTTTTGGACTTGATAGCCAAACAAATTCAACACCTTCCTCCTCTGCATTAGCTACTTCTCTAGCTGATCCAGGCATGTTTTCTTTGTCTCTTCTATACAAACATTTTACTGATTTAGCTTTTTGTCTAATTGAAGTTCTTACACAATCCATTGCTGTATCGCCTCCACCAATTACAACAACATCTTTTCCTTCAGCATTTAAAGTTCCATTATCAAATAATTCTACCTTATCACCTAATCCTTTTTTATTTGAAGCTGTTAAAAATTCCATTGCAGGAAAAATATTTCCTAAATCATTTCCTGGTAATTCAATCTCACGAGCTTTATAAACACCAGTAGCAATTAATAATGCATCATGTTTTTTTCTTAGTTGATCTAAACTTGCATCTTTACCAACTTCAAAATTTTGGATAAAATTAATTCCACCTTCTTCTAATAATTTAGTTCGTCTTTCCACTACGAATTTTTCTAATTTAAAATTTGGTATACCATAAATCAATAATCCACCTGCCCTATCATATCTGTCATATACAGTAATCTGATAGCCTAGTTTACGAAGTTGCTCTGCCGCTGCTAAACCAGCTGGTCCTGCTCCTATAATTCCGACACTTTGATCTTTTTCATTATTAACCTTTATCGGATGTACCCATCCTTGCTCCCATGCATTATCTGTTATATATTTTTCAATTGATCCAATAGTTACAGTGCCATGACCTGATTGCTCAATTACACAGTTTCCTTCACATAGTCTGTCTTGTGGACAAATTCTTCCACAAACTTCTGGCATATTATTTGTACTTTGTGATAGTTCATATGCTTCTTTTAATCTTCCTTCTGCTGTTAGTTTTAACCAATCTGGAATATTATTGCTTAATGGACAATGTACTTGGCAAAATGGAACTCCACATTGAGAGCACCTGCTTGATTGTTCACTAGCTCTTTCATTTATAAATTCTTTATAAATTTCATTAAAATCTTTTTTTCTATTATCAACTTCTCTTTTAGGTGGTGTTTGTTGACCTATATCTACAAATTTTAGCATTTTATCTGACATATTTTTTATTCCAAAATGTATATTATATTAGGATTTTCTTTTAAAAAAGACAAATAAGGTCATATATACTGACTTATAATTTTTATTATACGTTGATTACTAGGCTTATTATACTTTTTGCATATCTAATATGTTTAAATCGAATTGTTTTATTTAAAGATTATTTAAGCTACGAAGCTTTTAATGCTCACAAATTTAATTGAAATTATAATTTTATCTTTAATTCAAGGTGTATCAGAGTTTTTGCCAATTAGTTCTTCTGCACACTTAATTGTTGTTTCTACTTTATATGATTTTAAATCGAGCTCTTTGCTAATAGATGTAAGTTTACATCTTGGCTCCCTAATGGCAATTATCTTTTTTTTTAGAGAAGAATTATTTAACATTAAGCATAATCAAAAATTATTATTATTAATAGTTTTTGGGTCTATGCCACTAATAATAGTTGGTTATGTTTTGTATAAAACAGGTCTAATTTATTTTTTAAGGGATATTAAAATAATTGCCTGGACTACTTTAATATTTGGAATTATTTTATATTTTGCTGATAAATGTAAATTTGATAAAAAGATTTCTTCTAATCTTAATTTAAAAATAGTTTTATATATTGGTTGTTTTCAAATTTTAGCATTAATTCCAGGAGTGAGCAGAGCAGGAATTACAATGACAGCTTCAAGGTTCTTAAGATTTAATAGGTTTGATTCTAGTAAAATTTCTTTTTTACTAGCTATACCCGCATTGGCTGGAGCAAGCGTTTTAAATTTAAAAGATATCATTGGACAAAGCTTTGAAATTAATTATCTAGTCTTTATAGCAATAACATTGTCTTTTTTATTTTCTTATTTTACAGTAAAGTTTTTTTTAAAGTACATTAATAAATTTTCTTTAAATATTTTTATAATTTATAGAGTTATAGTTGGAATAATTTTACTTTTAATAATTTATAATTAATTCTTTTTAACTATTGGGGCTAGTTGTGAAAATAAAACTCCAAATAAAATGAATAAACATCCAAAAAGATTATTGATATCTAAAATTTGATCTAATAAGATCCATGCAGCTATTGTTGCAAAAACACCTTCAAGAGAAAAGATTATAGCAGATGGTGCAGGAGAAATATTTTTTTGTGCATAAATCTGCAAAACAAATGCAAGTCCACCTGATAAAATACCTGCATATAAAATTTGAAATTTTTCTTTTAAAATATTTGACCAAATAAAATCTTCAAAATATAATCCTATAATTAAAGATAAAAACGCAACAATTAAAGTTTGTATTGCCCCAATCGTTAAAGGTAAATTATAATTTTCTATAATCTTTCCAGTAAATATAATGTGAGTACTCCAGAAAAAAGCACCCAATATTACTAATGTGTCACCAATTCTGACTGTCGCACTATAAAAATTAGTTAATAAATATCCTCCTATTACACAAAGAATGACTGAGGGCCATATGCTCCAATGAATTGGTTTTTTGTATATCAAAAAAACTATAACTGGGACCAATGGTACATAAAAAATCGTAAAAAAAGCAGCATTTGCTACATCAGTATACATCAATGCCACTTGTTGAAGAGCCGAACCTAAAAATAATGAAAATCCTATTAATACTGCTAAATTGATAAATTGTTTTTTATCTTTTTTTAGAGATTTTGAAATATTTTTTCTTTCAAAAATAAAGGCTAAAGGTGTTACTGCTAAAAATCCGACAAAAAATCTTACTGCATTAAATGTAAAAGGACCAATATCGTCCATTCCTGTATCTTGGGCAATAAAAGTTGTTCCCCATATCAATGTGCAAAGTAATGCACTAAATAATGAGGCTGTTTTTGACATGAAGGTTTATACGGCTAACTTATAAGCAAAATTTTTACCCAGATTTTCTTTAAGGTCATTATTAAACCTGGCTGCTTCTGCTCCATCAATTATTCTATGATCATACGACAAAGAAATAGGAAGCATTGTTCTTGTTTTAAACTTACCATCAATAAAAATTTGTTTTTTTTGTGCTTTACCTACACCTAATATTGCAACTTCAGGAAAATTGATTATTGGAGTAAAAAATGAACCTCCAATACCTCCTAAACTGGTAATGGTCATAGAGCCACCAAAGAATTCTTTTTTATCTATTCTTAAATTTTTACATTGTTCACTAACTGTTTTTAACTCGTTACTTATTAAAGAAATATTTTTATTATCTGCATTTCTAATCTTTGGAACCATTAAGCCATGAGTGGTATCTACTGCAATGCCAACGTGAAAGTATTTTTTCATCGTTATTTTTCCATTCTCAATATCATCAATTGAAGAGTTAAAACTAGGAAATTTCTTTAATGATGCCACTAAAGCTTTTACAATAAATGCTAATGGAGTAATTTTTTTTCTTTCACCAGTATACATATCTGTAAGCGAAGCTCTAAAATCTTCCATCTCAGTTATATCTACTTCATCATGATTGGTTACATGTGGTATCGTTGTCCAAGAATTTACTAAATAAGTAGAAGCTAGTTTTTTTACTCTTGGTATATCTTTAATTTCAACTTCACCAAAATCAGTATGAGAAAACTCGCTTACAATTTTTTTAGGCTGGGTTTCAATTTTTAGCTGATCACTATTAACTTTAGTTGCTATAAAATTTTTAACATCATTCTCTATAACTCGTCCTTGCCTCTCACTACCTACTATTTCATTAATATTAACACCAAGTTCTCTAGCAAATTTACGAACCTTCGGACTTGCAGAGGAAAGTTCTCCAATATTATTCTTAATTAAATTATGTGCTGGATTTATTTGTTCAACTTTTTTTTCTTCTTTTTGATTAACAGTAGGTTCTTCTTTGTTTACAACTTCCTTTTCTACAACTTTTTTTTCTTCTTTAGATTCTTCTAAAGTTAAAATTAAATCACCTTCTGAAACTTTGTCTCCTACTTTAATTTTAACTGACTTAATTTTACCATCAACAGAAGATGGTATTTCAACGCTAGATTTGTCACTTTCAATTGTAATTAATGGGTCATTTTTAGATAATGACTGACCGTTTGAAACTAATACCTCTATAACCTCAACATTTTTAAATTCGCCAATATTTGGTACTTTAATTTCTTTATCAGTCATCTTACAGTTTTGTTGGCATCGGCTTATTGCCATCAATATTATATTTTTTTATAGCTTCTTTTGCATATTTTGAAGCAATTAACTGTTCTTTTGCTAAGACACTTAACCCATAAGCAACTATATGTTCTTTATCTACTTCAAAAAATTTTCTTAAATTTTTTCTAGTATCACTTCTGCCATATCCGTCAGTTCCTAATGAGTAAAAGCTTTTATTTGTGTAAGGTCTAATTTGATCTGAATTCATTCGCATATAGTCTGATGCAGCTAAAATAGGACCCTCACTTTTACCTAGACATTTTTCAACAAATGAAACTTTTTGTTCTTTATCAGGATTTAAAAGATTATATCTTTCAACTTCCATTCCATCTTTTCTAAGTTCATTAAAGCTAGTAACGCTCCAAATTTCACTATCTATTTGGTATTCATTTTGGAGAATTTCAGCAGCAATCATCATCTCTCTTAAAATTGTACCAGAACCTAAAAGTTGTATTTTTGTTTTTTTATATTTTGTAAATTCTTTAATTTTATACATTCCTTTAAGAATTCCCTCTTCACAATTTTTATCTTTTGGCATTTCTGGATGTGAATAATTCTCATTCATAGTTGTAATATAATAAAAAACATTCTCATTTTTTTCATGCATTCTTCTTAGGCCTTCTCTAAAAATTACTGCTAATTCATAATGAAATGTTGGATCATATGTTACACAATTCGGTATTGTTGAAGCTATTAAGTGGCTATGACCATCTTGATGCTGTAATCCTTCACCTGCTAAGGTTGTTCTTCCTGCTGTTGCCCCAATTAAAAATCCTCTAGCCTGACTATCTCCAGCAGCCCAAGCAAGATCGCCTATTCTTTGAAAACCAAACATCGAATAAAAAATATAGATTGGTATCATTTCAATGTCATGATTTGTATATGCTGTAGCAGCTGCAATCCATGAAGACATTGCACCCGCCTCATTAATTCCCTCTTCTAATACCTGACCACTTTTATCTTCTCGGTAAGAACTCAATTGAGCTGAATCTTCTGGTTCATATTTTTGACCTTCATGAGCATATATCCCAATTTTTTGAAAAAAACCTTCCATTCCAAATGTACGTGCTTCATCAGGAATTATTGGAACTAATCTTGGCGAAACATTTTTGTCTCTTAATAAATTTGTGAACATTCTTACCATTGCCATGGTTGTCGACATTTCTTTTTCACCAGTTGACACTTTCATAAAATCAAAAATATCTTTTGGAGGTGCTTTAATCGGTTTTGCATAACTGGTTCTTTCTGGAAGGTATCCACCAAGACTTAGTCTTCTCTCTTTGATGTATTTAATCTCCAGAGACTTCTCATCTGGTTTGTAGTATTCAATATTTTTTACCTGTTCGTCTGTTAAAGGAACATCAAAACGATCTCTGTAATATAGTAAATCATCTACATCCAGTTTCTTTGTTTGGTGAGTAGTGTTAACACTTTCCCCTGTTTTACCCATTCCATAGCCTTTAATCGTTTTCGCTATTATAACTGTTGGGCTACCTACATTTTTTGATGCTTTGTCATAAGCTGCATAAACTTTATGTGGATCATGACCTCCTCTATTAAGTCTCCAAATATCTTTATCGGATAAACTAGAAACCATTTCTTTAGTTTCAGGAAATTTTCCAAAAAATTTTTTCCTAACATAAGCACCATCACGAGCTTTCATTGCTTGATACTCACCATCAACAGTTTCATTCATAAGTTTAACTAAGTGACCAGTTTTATCGTTAGCAATTAAAGAATCCCAATATGAGCCCCAGATTACTTTTATTACATTCCATCCAGCGCCTCTAAAACTTCCCTCTAATTCTTGAATAATTTTTCCATTACCTCTTACTGGCCCATCTAATCTTTGAAGATTACAGTTTACTACAAAGATTAAGTTGTCTAGTTTTTCCCTTGCTGCCAATCCTATAGCACCTAAAGATTCGGGCTCGTCCATTTCTCCATCACCAAGAAATGCCCAAACTTTTCTACCTTCATCTTTAATTAAACCCCGATTAATTAGATATTTCATATATCTTGCTTGGTAAATCGCAAGCATTGGTCCTAGACCCATTGAGACAGTTGGAAACTGCCAAAATTTTGGCATCAACCAGGGATGTGGGTATGATGAAAGTCCACCTGGCTTTACTTCTTGCCTAAAGCGATCAAGCTGCTTTTCATTCAATCTACCTTCCAAAAATGCTCTAGCATACATGCCAGGTGCACTATGGCCTTGAAAATATATTAAGTCCCCACCAAATTTATTATTTTTTGCTCTCCAAAAATGATTCATTCCAACATCGTATAAAGTAGCTGCAGATGCGAAGGTACCTATATGTCCTCCCAATTCTGGAAATTTTTTATTTGCTCTAACAACCATTGCAGCTGCATTCCATCTAATTAATGATCTTATTCTTCTCTCTATATTTTGATCACCATTTGATTTACTTTCAGCTTCAGGTGGGATTGTATTAATATAAGGTGTATTTTGAGTGTAAGGAATATTGGCCCCTTTTTGATATGCTTTATTGATTAATTCTTTAATTAAAAAATGAGCTCTTTGATTTCCATCTTTTTCAACAACGGCAGATAAAGATTCTATCCAATCTTGAGTTTCTAAAGGATCGATATCATTTTCACTAATAACTTGAATTGAAGATTGTTTTTTTTCTTTAATTGGCTCTGGTGATAACGTTTTTTCTTTTTCAGTAACTAAAGTAGACTCCGCTTCTTTAATAATACTTTCAGTGTCTTTAGGTATAATCTTTTCAACTGGTGCATCATTTGTAGATTTAATATTAAGTATTAAATCTCCCTTGGATACTTTGTCACCAACTTTAACATTTAAAAATTCTACTTTTCCAGAAACTGTTGCTGGAATTTCAACACTAGATTTATCACTCTCTATAGTAATTATTGGATCATTAACTTTAATTTCATCTCCAACTTTTACTAAAAGTTCTATAATTTCAACTTTTTCAAAATCTCCAATATCTGGGACAAGCAGCTTTTCACTCATATATTAAAATGACTTATACACTGAATATAACCTAACATTGGTATTATTTTATGGAAATAAATAGGCTTTTTTGTAACAACTTTATTTAAAAAATTAATAAATCTTATCAATTTATATAAAAATAAAGTTTTAAGTTCTTTCAATGCACATAGCTATGCCCATTCCACCACCAATACAAAGAGAGGCACAGCCCTTACTTTTGTTCTCTCTAATCATTTCATGAATTAAGGTTACCATTATTCTAGCTCCAGATGCGCCAATTGGATGACCTAATGCGATTGCACCACCATTAACGTTAACAATTTTTTTTGGTATTTTAAGTTCCCTTATAACTGCAATACATTGTGCTGCAAAAGCCTCATTAATTTCAAATAGATCAATATCTTCAATATTCCAGCCAGCCTTTTTTAATGCCATATTAATAGCCTGAATTGGACCCAGTCCCATTAATGCTGGATCGACCCCACAAGTTGCCCAAGATGTTATCTTCGCTAATGGTTCAATGCCTCGTAGTTCTGCTTCTTCTCTTGACATCAATACAGTTGCTGCTGCACCATCATTTATTCCTGATGAATTTCCTGCTGTGACTGTTCCATTATTTTTAAATACAGTTTTTAATTTTTTTAAATCTTCTATATTTAAATTATCTCTTGGATGTTCATCTTTCCCCAGAATTAATTTATGATTATCAATATCAAATTCTAATTTGATTATTTCATTATCAAATTTATTTTTACTTATTGCTTTCTGAGTTTTTTCTTGAGAATTTAAAGCAAAAATATCTTGTTCATCCCTAGAAATTTTATATTTTTCAGCAATATTTTCAGCAGTAACTCCCATGTGATAATTGTTAAATGAGTCTATTAATCCATCTTTTAGCATTGTATCTAATAGTTTTTTTTCATCTAATCTTTTATCTTCTCTAAAGAATATAGAGTGAGGTGCCCTAGACATGTTTTCCTGACCACCTGCAATAATAATATTATTTTCTCCTAATTTGATTGATTGATATCCTGAAACTATTGCTCTTAATCCAGATCCACATACTTGATTAATAATATGGGCAGGTTTTGAAATTGGAACTCCAGCATAAATTGATGCCTGTCTTGCCGGATTTTGTCCAAGTCCAGCAGTAAGAACGTGACCCATGATTATCTCATCAATTTCGTTAGGTTTTAAATCTGATCTAATGATTGCCTCTTTAATAGTTGATGCACCTAATTTTTCAGCACTAATATCTTTTAGCGATCCCTTATATGAGCCTATTGGTGTTCTCAATGCAGCTGTAATCACCACATCGTTTGATTTTTTGGTCATTGCTAATACATCATAATATTTTATAAGTTAATTTACATTAAAAACTTTGATATGTTGGGTAAATTATTTAATAAGGACCGCTGGCCAAATTGGATAAGGCGCTCGGCTACGAACCGGGAGATTCCAGATTCGAGTTCTGGGCGGTCCACCAAAAAGGATAAAATAAAATGTTAGATTGGTTATTAAAATCATCACTACAAAAATCAGTAATATATTTTTTTATTATAGTTTTTATAATTTTATTAATTTTAACTTTCACATTATAAATAACCATGAGCAACAAATTTGAACAGATAAGTATTAAACCTGGCTTTATGCAGCACAACGGTGGTGTTTTATTCCGAACTATTTCTGATACTGAATATGAATTTAAAACTACAATTAATAAAAATCATTTAAATGCTGCTGGAATTACCCATGGAGGTTTTCTTTCAGCTTTAATCGATGCAGGAGCAGGCACAGCAGCACACAGGGCTGCTGGAAATGCACCGTGTGTAACTATTTCTTTAGATTTAAAATTTATTGGTTCTTCAAAAGTAGGTGATGAAATAATTGGTTTTACAAAAATATTAAAAAAAACAAATACACTAGTATTTTTATTTTGTGAGCTAAAGTGTAACGATAAAATTATAACTTCAGCATCAGGTTTGTGGAAAATTCTAAAAATAAAACCATCTAATTTAGGTCCTGGTGGTTAAGTTTTAACAAATCTAATATTAAACAAAAAAATGAGAACTTTTTCCCTAACGATTCGGTCATGTTTTAACCTATTTTTGTTCTTTATCACTAACAACATATGGTGGGGTATAAATTAAAGATACCATAAATAGAAATGAGTAAAAATAAAATTACTGCTGTTCTCGGTCCAACTAACACTGGCAAAACCTATTTAGCGATTGAAACAATGCTATCATTTGATTCGGGAATGATTGGTTTTCCATTAAGACTGCTCGCAAGAGAGGTATATGACAAGATAATAAAAAAAATTAGCCTAGATAAAGTTGCACTAATTACTGGTGAAGAAAAAATTATTCCCACAAATGCAAAATATTTTCTTTGTACGGTAGAGTCAATGCCAGTTAACAAACATTTAGATTTCGTTGGAATTGACGAAATACAAATGTGTGCAGATCATGAAAGAGGTCATATTTTTACTGACAGACTATTAAACCTTCGTGGAGAAAAGCTAACTATGTTTATGGGGTCTAGCACTATTAAAAATATCATAAACAAATTAGATGAAGATACCGAATTCATTAATAGAGAAAGACTTTCTAAACTTTCATATGTGGGCCATAAAAAGATTTCAAGAATAAATAGAAAAACAGCTATAATAGCTTTTTCTACTGAAGAAGTTTATGCAATCGCAGAACTTGTAAGGAGACAAAAGGGTGGAGCAGCAATAGTTATGGGTTCTTTAAGTCCAAAAACTAGAAACGCACAAGTAGAACTTTATCAATCAGGTGATGTTGATTTTTTAGTTGCTACTGATGCGATAGGAATGGGTATTAATATGGATTTAGAAAATGTCTATTTCTCAAATTTAAAAAAATTTGATGGAAAAAAACAAAGACGCCTCAATATGTCTGAGATTGGTCAAATAGCTGGAAGAGCAGGCAGATATTTAAATGATGGAAATTTTGGTATTACTGGAGATTGCAAAGAAATTGCTGCGGAAGAAGTTGAATTACTTGAAGGTCATAAATTTGAAGAGATTAGAATGTTGTTTTGGAGAAATTCAAATTTAAATTTTAATAATGCTTTAAGTTTAATTAAATCACTAGAAGAAAAACCAAATACACATTGGTTAAGAAAAATACATGAGTGTGGAGATGAAAAGGTTTTAAGATATTTTTTAAAAGATTTAAAAAGATTTAATATTGAAAACAATAAAGAGACCCTAGAATTGCTGTGGGAATGCTGTCAAATACCTGACTTTGTAAAAAAGACGTATGGCAATCATATAGAGGTTGTGAGTAAAGTTTTTGGTTTTTTAAATAGTAAAGAAGGCAGAATTACTAATGATTTTATGCGTCTACAACTGATGAAATTAGATAAATTAGAAGGAAATGTAGATTCTTTATCAAATAGAATTGCAAATGTTAGAACTTGGTCATATGTTTCTAATAAAATTAACTGGGTTGAAAATCAGGGGTATTGGATTGAAAAAACAAAATTATTAGAAGATAGATTGTCTGATAGATTACATGAGGAGCTTACCAAAACTTTTATCGACAAAAGAGCCAGTGTGCTAGCAAGAGGATTAAAACAAGATATAGAATTTAAAACTGAGATAATGGAAGATAATAAAGTAATAATTGATGATCAATTTATTGGGAGCTTAAAAGGCTTGAAATTTGAAATGGATTTAAAAGTTGGAGCCTTGGAAACTGATATTAAGTCACTAAAAAAAGCAGCCAGACAAACAGTAGGTCCAGAATTACAAAAACGGATTGGATCGATCATAGAAACTGGATTAATAGAAATAAAAGATGATTTTAAAATTTATTGGAAAGATTTTCCTATTGCAAAATTAACTACTGGTAAGGATTATCTCAATCCAGATTTACTTTTAATTGTAGATGATATTTTAGAAAATAATGATAAGCAAAAACTATCTGATTTTCTTGAAAAATGGATTAAAGAAAAAATTAATTACATACTAAAAAGTCTGATTGATTTAAGAAATCTAAAAGAAAGTAATTCATCAATAAAAGCTTTGGCTTATCAGCTATATGAAAATAATGGCGTTATAAAAAGAGAGATTGTTTCTGACTATTTAAAAAAACTTGGCCAGGATGAAAGAAAGATTTTAAGAGATATGGGTGTTAAATTTGGGAGATATCATGTTTTCTTATTTAGATTACTAAAACCAGAAGCTGTCTCCTTAAGAACTTTATTGTGGAAAAACTTTAATCAAAAATACTTTGATCTAACACCTCCAACATTTGGCTTAAATTTTTTAGAAGATAAAGATATTAAGAATAAAAATTTTATGCTTCTTTGTGGATTTGAAAATTTTGATAATTATTATGTTAGGATCGATATTTTAGAAAGGTTATTTGTTCAGATAATAAACTCAAATAATGATAAAGATAAAGATATAAAACTAGTTCCTGAAATGCTAAATTTATTGGGATGCAGCAAGGATAACTTTAAAAACTTAATTAAGAAAATGAATTATAAAATAATAGAAAAAGATAAGGAGATATATTTTAGATATAATCCAAAAAGACAAATTAAAAAAGCTTTTAAAAAGAAAGAAACTTCAAATAGTCCTTTTAAAGTTCTAAAAAATTTTAATTTTAATTAATGATTAATTTTTTTAAAAATAAAGAAAAAATCATTTCAAAAGATAATGACTCATTATGTAAAATTGCAGCTCTACTTATACATGCTGCAAAAATTGATGAAAATTATGAAGAGACTGAAAAAGATATAATTAAAAAAACTTTAATTGAACTAGGAGCAGAAAAATCATTCATAGATGACATTATTTCAAAAGCAACTACTATTGAAGAAAATTCCAATCAAATACTTGATTTTACAAGAGAAATAAAAAATTCACCAGAATCTGATAAAATTAAAATTATTGAATCATTATGGAAAATTATTTATTCAAATAATAATGCAGATATGTATGAAACAAACTTAATGCGAAGGCTTGCTGGTTTGCTATATATAAATCCTAAAATGATGGGTGATTTAAAAGAAAAAATAAAACAAGAATTAAAAAAATGACATACCTAGTAAATGAAAAATGTATTAAATGTAAATTAATGGACTGTGTTGAGGTTTGCCCTGTCGATTGTTTTTACGAAGGAAAAAATATGCTTGTAATTAAACCAGAGGAGTGTATAGATTGTGGCGTTTGCGAGCCAGAATGCCCTGTTGACGCTATAGTAGCTGACACTGAGTCTGGTAGCGAAAAATGGCTTGAAGTAAATACTAAGTATTCAGAAATCTGGCCGAATATAACAGTTAAAAAAAATCCTCCTGAGGATAATGAAAAATATAAAAATGAAGAAAACAAGTACGACAAATATTTTGGCGAAAATCTTTAAAAAATCTACTAAGAAAAAAACTAAAAAGAAAACTGCTGCGAAGGTGGTAAAAAAAGTCTCAAAGCCAAAAATAAAAAAAGTTAAAAAAGTAGTTACTTCAAAAAAAACTAAAGTTATTAAAAAGACTACAGTAAAAATAAAAAAAAATTTAAAAACAATTTCAGTAAAAACTGCACCTCAAAATATTGAAATTAAGACTGATAATTTAAGAATTTCAAAAAGTAATGAAATTAAACCTGAAATTATAAAGGTAAAAAAACAAGAAACTGAAAAAAAAGAATACAAAGTAAAAGACTATGTTGTGTATCCAAAACATGGCGTTGGTCAAATTACTGAATTTAAAAAAATCAACATTGGTGGAATAGATGTTGAAACTTATGTCCTTAAATTTGAAAAAGATAAAGCTAATGGAATGGTGCCAGTAAATAAACAGTCTCACCTTAGACCACTTGCAACCATCAACCAAGTTAACAAATGTATATCCATTTTAAAAAGTAAACCAAAAGTCAAAAGATCAATGTGGAGTAGAAGAGCCCAAGAGTATGAAGCAAAAATATCTTCTGGTAAAATCTATGAACTTGCTGAGGTTGTAAGAGATTTAAATAAAGGTGATGATTTGATGGTTGATCAATCTTATAGCGAAAGACAACTTTTTGAAAAAGCATACGAAAGAATTTTATCTGAATTTCAAATAGTAATGGGTGTATCACTAGAGGATACACAGAAAAAACTAGATAAGGCACTTAAGAGAAATCTTGAAGGACAAGCCAAGGCTGCTGTAGCAGCTCCTACTAAAGCTGTAGAACCTGATGAGCCTGAGGCTGATCCAATTACCGACACTGAGGATTAAAAATTAGAGCAAAAAAAAACGCCTCTCACACATAACGTTATGAGAAGCGTTTTTTGAAAAGATTAAGATACTATCTTTTTCTTCTCTTAGCCTTTTTAGCTTTTTTAGCTTTTTTCTTAGTTTTCTTTTTAGCTTTTTTAGCTTTTCTTCTTGTAGCCATCTTTAGCTCCCTGTTTAAGTTAAACGAATCAAATTGATTCGTTGATTACCTATTTTTATTTTTTTATGTAAGTGATGTCAATTCTTTAATTCAATAACAATTTTAAATTTTTTCTAAAAAAATTTTTATTTCTTTAAATTTTTTTAAGTAAAAAAAGTTATAGTTTATGCGATTAATAATCCATTTATAAAAAAATTAAAAAAGTTTTTCAATTTCATTTTTATAAGTTTCTAAAATTTTATATCTTTTTAATTTTAATGTTGGAGTCATCATGTTGTTTTCAATTGTAAATTGCTTTTTTATTATTAAAAATTTTTTTATTTTTTCTATTCTTGATAAATTAATATTTATTTTTTCTAATTCAATTTGAACTTCATCTACACTAATGTCATTGTATTCTGGACTTAGTACTAATAAAGCAACTAAAAAAGGTTTGTTGTCGCCGAACACTAAACTTTGTTCAATATATTTAGATTTATTTAAATCATTTTCAATTTTTATTGGTGAAATATTATCTCCTCCAGGTGTAATAATTATATCTTTTTTTCGATCTGTTATTTTTAAAAACTCTCCATCAAATTCTCCAATATCTCCAGTAGATAACCATCCATTTTTTAAAACTTTATTGGTCTCTTCTTCATTTTTCCAATAACCTAGCATCACATTTTCACCCTTAATCAATATTTCTCCATCGTTTGCTAATTTTACTGAATTTCCCATAAATGGTTTTCCAACCGTATCAACTCGAATATCTTTTATAGAATTACAGCTAACTACTGGTGATGTTTCTGTTAAACCATAACCTTGTAAAGTTGGTAAACCAATTGCGTTTAAGAACGAACCAACTTCATAGTCTAAAGCTCCACCTCCTGAAATAAAGGCTTTTAAATTTCCTCCAAATTGTCTCTTAATTTTTTTTCTTACTAAAGCCTCACAAATAAAATTAACAATACTTTCACTTAATAATAATTTTTCTTTATTTAATTTTTTCTTACCCAATATGACAGTCTGGTTTACTAGCAGTTTTTTTAAACTCTTTGATTTTGAAAATGTTGAATTAATTTTCTGATATAAATTTTGATAAAATCTTGGAACAGCTGTCATTATTTCTGGAGAACAATCACCCATATTTTTTATAAGTTTATCTATGCTTTCTGCATAAAAAACTTGTGCACCAACCACTATCTGTACAAATTGAACTGTATGCTCATATGAATGTGAAAGTGGCAGCCAAGTTAAAAACTTTGGAATTTTAGAAATAAATTCTTTTAATAATAGATTCGCACCCTCACAATTATTAAGAATACCTCCATGACTTAACATTACACCTTTTGGGTTTCCTTGTGTTCCAGAAGTATAAATTATGCACGCTATATCTTTTCTTTGAATATCTAAATTGAAGAAATCTTTACTACTACTAATTTTTTTTTCAAAAATTTCATCTATGTTTAAATGAAATGTACTATCAAAATCATCTATACTTTCAAAAAAAATAATTTTTTTTATAAATTTTTTTTTAGGAATTATCGTTTTAATCTTTGAATATAAAGTTTTATCAGAAATAATTAGAATACTTGGAGTGCAATCATTAATAATATACTCATAATCTCTTTCAGTATAAGTAGTGTATGCTGGTACAGTTATTCCACCTGAAAGCATAATTGAAAGGTCGGATATCAACCACTCAGGTCTATTTTCTGATACTAACAAACATCTATCGCCCTTATTGATGTATTTATTTATTTCTTCAGATAATTTTATAATATTCAAGTAAACACTTTCCCAAGAATATTCTTTTTGGGGTCGTTTTAACGATTTTAAAAAAATATCTTCTTTATTTTTTTTTTGGTATTGGTGTTGAAATAATTCTAATAAATTTTTAATATTGTCTATCTTCATAAAAAAATGGTGGGCGAAGAGAGAATCGAACTCTCACTTCTTGCGAAACACGATTTTGAGTCGTGCGCGTCTACCAGTTCCGCCATTCGCCCTTAATTATCATTATTATAACTATAAAATTAAATAGTATAAGAACTTAATTTATACTAAAACGAAAAAATGTTTAATGAATTGTATCAGAAATCTTTAAAACTTGCTGCTCATAAGAGTTCTAAAACATTTCTTGCATTTGTATCGTTTATTGAAAGTTCTTTTTTTCCTATTCCTCCAGATGTTATGATTGTGCCAATGGTCATTGCAAAAAAAAATGATTATTTAAAAATTTTTTTGATAGCAACAATATTTTCCACACTTGGTGGAATACTGGGATATTTTATAGGTTTTTATTTCTTAGAAATTGCAATGAGTGTTGTAGAGTTCTATGGCTATGAAGAAAAACTCTTTAATTTGAAAGAAAACTTAACAAAGGGTAGTGGTCTTTATATATGGCTTGCCACCCTATTTCTTGCTGGTTTTACACCTCTGCCATTTAAAGTTTTTACCATAACAAGTGGCATGATTAGTTTTAACTTATTTATATTTATTTTTATTTGTTTAATTTCTAGAGGATTAAGATTTTTTATTGTTGCTTATTTTTCTTATAAATTAGGTGATGCTTTTAGTAATTTTATGAAAACTGATGCGGCTAAATGGTTTATGTTTTTAGGTATTCTAATTGTAATAATTTTTGCTGTAATATATTTTTTTATTAAATAAATGAATAATATAAAACGAGAAACAATTCTTAAACTAGTATTAATATTTAGTATTATTGCAATTTTATCTGCTTATTTTATTCAATATGTGCTGGGACACCAACCATGTAACCTTTGTTTAATTGAACGAATTCCATATATCTCTTCTATAATAATTATTTCTGCTATCTTAATTTTTAAAAAAATTGAAAAAATACTTTTGATAGTTTTGATAATAATATTTATGAGTGCATTTATCATATCCCTCTATCATTTTGGAATAGAACAGGGATTTATTAAAGAGTCTTTAGTTTGTGATTTAAGCTCAACAAATACAAATTTAACAAAAGAGACTATCCTAAATGAATTAAAGCAAAAAACAATAAGCTGTAAAGATGTAACTTTTAAAATTTTTGGCTTATCTCTTGCGACTTTTAATATTTTTATCTCGTTAATAATTAGTGTTATAGTTATAAAACTTTTTTTAAATTATGAAAAAAACAAATAAAAATAGAGTTAAAGAATTTATTAGAGTAGATCATGCTGGTGAGCGAGGTGCAATAAAAATTTATGAAGGTCAATTACTAGCGCTTAATACATTTATAAAAGACGATGATTTAAAAAAAAAAATTGAACAAATGAAAGTCCATGAAAAAGAACACTGTGATTATTTTGAAAATGAAATAAGAAAAAGAAATATTCAGCCTACTAAGTTTCTACCTTTATGGGATATTCTTGGTGTTGGACTTGGCTTTGGCACGGCTATTTTAGGAAAAAAAGCAGCTATGTTATGTACAGCATCTGTTGAAGAAGTTATTGATGAACATTACTCGAGTCAAATTTATGAACTAGAGAGCGATGAAAAAGAACTTAAGAAAAAAATAATCAAATTTAGAGAAGATGAATTACATCATAAAGATATTGCATACGAGGAAGGTGCTACAAAACAAGGCGCTTATTCTATTTTAGATAAAATAATAAAAACAGGCTCGAAGATTGCAATTTCTATATCTGAAAAAGTATAATTAAGCTTCAAGCTCAACATCCCAGTATAAATAATCCATCCAACTTTTATGAAGAAAGTTTGGAGGAAAATGTTTACCATTTTTATGCAAATCTTCAGTTGTTGGCTGATATGGAGCTTGATTAAGAGTCATGTCAGAATTTTTTAACAACCTACCACCTTTTTTTACATTACATGACGAGCATGCAGTTACAACATTGTCCCAATTAGTCTGACCTCCTTTAGACCTTGGAAGTAAATGATCAAAAGTTAGCTCTTCAGCACTTCCACAATATTGACAAGAGAATCTATCTCTCAAGAATACATTAAATCTCGTAAAGCTTGGATTTGCCTGAGGTTTTATAAAACTCTTTAAAGCAATTACACTTGGCAATCGCATGTTAAAAGATGGACTTCTAACTATTTTATCATAATTGCTAACGATAGAAACTCTATCTAAAAAAACTGACTTAATAGAATCTTGCCAACTCCATAGTGACAACGGATAATAACTTAGAGGTCTATAATCAGCATTTAAAACTAAAGCTGGACACTTTTCTAAAGATAAATTTTGATCACCAAAAATCATAAATAAAACTTTAACTGAAAATTATTACTTTATCAATGAATAGAATTTTAAATATTAAAACTATTTTTTATATAGTTTAATGCAGCACTTGAGGCTTCGATTGGAATATGATGTTCACAATTCTCAATCATTTTTGTTTCTACCTCTACATTATTTCTAATTAAAAAATCTTTTGCCTCTAATAAATGAGTAGGGGATACAACAGCATCTTTGTCTCCATGTATTAAAAACATTTTTGTTAAAGATTTTTTTCTTTTTTTTAAATCATCTTGATTGATTATTTTACCTGAAAATCCAACTACACAATTATAATTCTCATTACTTGTTAAACCTAAATTTATGGACATCATGCAGCCTTGGCTAAAGCCAGATAAACAAATTTGTGAATTTTCTAAATTGTATTTTTCTTTAATTTCTTCAATAAATTCATGCAGTTTAGTTTCTGCTTTTTTGGATTGTTCTAAAATATATTCTGGATCATCTTTTGTTAAATCAAACCATTGGTAGCCACCTGGATTAATTTCACATTTTTCATGTCCATTTGGACATAAAAAAATAGCATTAGGTAAAAACCTCTTCCAGTTTAGTGTTAGCATGCTTATATCTTTTCCATCACCACCATATCCATGAAGCAAAATAACCGCATATTTAATTGGAATATCTTTTTCAGGGTTTACAATTGTTGTTGATAGGCAAAATGTCATAGATATTTTATTATGTTTTAATATAAAAAAAACACTCTACAATATAATTATGATTTCAGGAACATTAGTTAAAATACTTGGTATAGTTCTCTTGATAGTGGTGGCCGTTGTTTTGATTCTAGGAATTGGCACTTTATTTAAAGGTGGCGAAACAAGTAAAAAATATTCCAATAAGCTAATGCAACTTAGAGTATTGTTGCAATTTTTAGCTATAGTAGCATTAGTTTGTTTTGCCTACTTCTTTAAAAATTAATTATAATTTTTTAACCATTTAATAAATCCTTCATCATTAAAATCGATTGATCCTATTAAACGAGCAAATTCTTCACCTTTTTTATTAAAAAAAATTGTTGTTGGAACTCCTCTTAAGGAAAATTTTTTTGCCAAAGTAATTGGTGAATCAAAATAAATATCTAAATTTTTAATATTTAACTCTTTAAAAAAAGACTCAGATTTTGAAATATCCTCTCGGCCGATATTAATTGGAAAAATCTTTAAATTATTAAGCTCTAAATTTACCTGAAGATTATCGAGTGATGGCATTTCCTCTCGACAAGGAGCACACCAGGTAGCCCAAAAATTTAGTATTAGTAATTTTCCCTTAAAATCACTCAAATTAACACTATTCTGATTTGCATCGTTGAAAATTACATTTTCATACGTTTTAGGATTTTTAGTTAAAACCAAATTTTTTATATCTAGCTTTTCTTCTGCATGGCTAAAGGTGCTAGCCACTAAATAAATAAATATTATTAATAATTTCATACTAAATATGTATAATTAATTATCATGCTAAAAAATAAAAACAATACTGCAATATGGGGAGCAAGAATAAAAAAAGATGCTTCCACCTTATTTCAAAAAGTTGGTAACTCAATCGATGTTGATAAAAAACTTTTTAGAGAGGATATTTTAGGTTCTATTGCACACGTTGAGATGCTTTTTAGACAAAAAATTATTAGTTTTAAAATTAAAAATAAAATAATTTATGGACTAAACAAAATTGAAAAAGAAATTTTAAAAAATAAATTTGAATTTAACAAAAAGTATGAAGATATTCACATAAATATTGAAAAAAGATTGTTTCAAATTATAGGGGAAGAAGCTGGTTATGTTCATACTGCTAGATCAAGAAATGATCAGGTAATTACTGATTTTAAAATGTGGACAACATCTGCTACTAAAGAAATTAATAAAAATTTAGATAGTCTTATAAAAACAATTCTTAAAATTTCTGAAAAAAATATTGAAACTATAATGCCAGGATTTACTCATTTGAAAAATGCTCAAGCAGTTTCATTTGCTCATTATTTAATGGCTTATGTAGAGATGTTTAGTAGAGATAAAAAAAGATTTTCATATAACCTGGAAAGTTTATCAGAATGTCCATTAGGTGTAGCAGCATTAACAGGAACCTCTTTTAATATTGATAGAAATTTTACGTCAAAAAAATTAGGATTTAAAAAGCCAACTAATAACTCTATTGATACAGTGGCGGATAGAGATTTTGTTTTAGATTTTTTGTATAGTGCTTCTGTTTGTTCAATGCACATCTCAAGAATTGCTGAAGAACTTATTATTTGGAACTCTGATGCTTTCAATTTAATTGTTCTATCGGACAAAGTTGTTACTGGTTCTTCAATAATGCCACAAAAGAAGAATCCTGATCTATTAGAATATTTAAGAGGAAAAACAGGATCAACTTATGGAAACTTATTTTCGATGCTAACAATATTAAAAGGTCTTCCAATATCCTATTTTAAAGATCTTCAGGATGATAAGGAAATATTATTCAAATCTAATGAGATATTAAATAATTGCATAGCAATTTTAAATGAAGTTTTGAAAAATTTAAAACCGAACAAGCAAAAAATGCTAGACCTTGCAAATTCAGGCTACATCACGGCTACCGATTTAGCTGACTATCTTGTTAAAAATCATTCAATGCCATTTAGAAAAGCTTATCAAACAACTGCATCGATTGTTAATTTTGCAGAGAAAAAAAATAAAAAATTAAATGAATTGAGCATTGAAGAATTAAAGAAAATAGAACCAAAGCTTACAACTGAAGTCTTAAAGGTATTTAATGTAAAATACTCTGTAAATTCAAAAAAATCCTATGGTGGAACATCTTTTGATAATATTAAAAAAATGATAATGAAATATAAGAAATTATAAAATGATGAAAAAATTAATCTTAATCTGTATATTTTCTTCTTTGTTATTTGCCTGTGGAAAAAAAGGAGACCCTAAATATGTTGGGAACGAAATGGTTTTTCCTAAGTCTATTAATTAATGAAATATATAAATAAAAAACTTTCTATAGAAAAAATTAAAGTTGAGGATATTGCCAAAAAATTTGGGACACCTACATACTGCTATTCTTATAAAAGACTAAAAGATAATATAAATAATTTTAAAAATAATTTTAAATCATTTTCTCCGCTGGTCTGTTTTGCAATAAAATCAAATACTAATGTAAATTTAATTAAAGAAATTAGAAAATTAGGCTTGGGCGCAGATGTTGTTTCAATGGGAGAGTTGATGATGGCCCTTAAAGCTGGGGTAAACCCAAAAAAAATTGTTTTTTCTGGGGTTGGTAAAACGGCTAAGGAAATAAACTATGCTATTGATAAAAAAATTTTATTAATAAATGCAGAGTCAAAAAGTGAAATTATTGAAATAGAAAGAATTGCAAAAAATAAAAGGAAAGTAGTTGATATAGGAATTAGACTAAATCCAAATACAGATGCCAAAACTTTAAAACAAATTTCCACAGGTAAAAAAGAAAATAAATTTGGAGTAGATGAAAAAATATTTTTTGAACTAATTAATTACACAAAACTATCCAAAAATATAAAATTAAAATGTCTAAGTGTTCATATTGGTAGTCAGATTTTAGATCATCAGCCATATGAAAAAATGCTTAATGTTATCGATAAAATTATTAAAAAAAGTAATCATAATTTTGAGTTTATTGATCTTGGTGGGGGAATGGGAATATCTTACGAAGAAAATACCAAAAAACTAAACTATAAAAAATACAATTTGGCTATAAATAAATTTTTAAAAAAACATAAATCTAAAATTATATTTGAACCAGGTAGATCTATAGTTGGTGATATAGGATCACTAATTTCTCAAGTAATTTATATAAAACAAAATGAAAAAAAAGATTTTATAATACTTGATGCTGCAATGAATGATCTAATGAGACCAGCTTTATATGGTGCAAACCATAAAACTTTACCTGCAACAAAACACGGCAGGCTTTCAAAGAAAACTTATGAATTTGTTGGTCCAATTTGTGAAAGTACAGATAAATTTACAACTTTAAAAAAGTTTCAAAAATTAAAAGAGAAAGACCTTGTTGTAATGTGTGATACTGGGGCGTATGGAATGTCTTTAAGTTCAAACTATAACCTCAGACCAAAAGCAGCAGAAATACTGATCAAAGGAACTAAAATTAATGTTATTAAAAAAAGACAAAAACTTGATCAATTAATCTAGTTTTTGATTAAAATGATAAGAAATTTTTTATTCTCTCTATTTTTTTATATTGGAATTATTTTTATTTCTTTATTATTTCTACCATCACTTTTTCTTCCCAAAAAAATTGTTTTATTTGGTGGTAAGATTATGGGATACTGGACCTCTTTTTGCTTAAAAACTTTTTTATCAACAAAAATTATAATTAAAGGAGAAGAAAATATTATCAATAATAGAAAGTTTTTTATTGCTGCCTCTCATCAATCAATGTTTGAAACTTTTTATTTACAAACAATTTTTAAATCTCCAGTTTTTATTCTTAAGAAGGAATTATTAATGATACCCATATTTGGCTGGTATTTAAAAAAAATTGGTTCAATATCAATAAAAAGAAATAAAGTAACTAAAGATAATCTTGGCTTCTTTAATGATATATCAAAACAAATAAATGCATCTGATAGACCATTAATAATTTTTCCACAAGGTACACGGTTGTCTCCGGAGGAACGCACACCTTTTAAAAAAGGTTCAGGCAGAATTTATGAGGAACTTAAAATATCTTGCCAACCTATAGCTATTAATTCTGGAAATACTTGGCCAAAAAAAGGACCTAAAAAAATTGATAAAATTATAACTATTTCAATTTTAGAACCAATTGAACCTGGATTAGAAAAAAATGTTTTTTTACACAAGCTTGAAAATGTAATTTATAGCGAGCTCGATGCTATTAATTAGCCTTTCATAGGCATTATTACAAATATACTATCAAAGTCACCCGGATCTTTAATTAATGCTGGTGAGCCAGTGTCATTAAAGAAAATCTCTATTTTATCTCCATCAAGCTGTGAAGCAACGTCAATTAAATATCTTGAGTTAAAGCTTATCTCTAAATCATGATCGAATTTTACAGTTAAGCTTTCTTTTCCATCTCCGCTATTTGTATTGTTTACAGATAAATTTAAAACATCTTTTGATAAATTAAATTTCACGCCATCTTTTTTATCTAATGACACCGATGCAACTCTATCAACTGAATCTAGAAAAAGTTTTAAATCTATATCCAATTTTTTCTGATTATTTTTTGGTATTACTTGAATATAATTTGGAAATTTTCCATCAATTAACTTGGAAATCAAAATACTATTATTTAGTTCAAACTTAATTTTAGATTTAACATTTGAAATCTTAACATCCCCATCATAGCTCTCTAACAATGAGCATAATTGAAAGATTGTTTTCTTTGGAAGAATTATTGGCTCAAAATCAATCTTTTGATCTAATCTTATTTTAGATATAGACATTCTGTGACTATCAGTGGCAGCTGCTGTTAGAAAGTTTTTATCTTCTATTTGGGTTTGATGAAAAAAAATTCCACTTAAATAATGTCTTGTTTCATCATTAGAGACTGAAAATTTACATTTATTTAATAGTTTTAATAACTGTTTTGATTTTATTATAAACTCATTTTGATTGAAGTTTTCATCAGTCAAAGGAAACTCGGATGCACTAATACAATTTAAATTAAAAATTGATTTTTCAGACTCTACTTGAAGCTTACTAACATCGGTTAAAGATAAATTGATTTTTTTTCCAGAGGAAAATTTTCTTATAATATCATACATAATAGATGAAGTGGTGGTCGTATTTCCCTCTTCTAACACTTCAACATTATTAATTTGATGAATAAAAATTAAATCTAAATCTGTTGCTGTAATAGTTAAGTTTGAGTTACTGGCATTTAACAAAACATTAGATAAAATTGGAAGTGTACTTCTTTTTTCTATCACACCCTGACAATAATTAAGGGCTTGTTGCAGATCTTGTTGATTAACGTTAAATTTCATTTTCTTTATTATACAATATCTGATTTTTTAAGTTATTAATATTGTTAGTCATTTCTGGATCTTTTTCTTTTAATTTTTCAATGGTTTTAACTGAATGAATAATTGTTGTATGATCTCTATTTGAAAACTCTCTACCTATTTCTGGTAAGGATTTTGAGGTTAATATTTTAGTTAAATAGATCGCTGTTTGTCTCGGCCTGACTAAATATCTTGATCTTCTTGAGGACAACATCTCATTTTTACTAATTTTGAAGAACTTACATACAGTTGATTGTATTAAATCTATTGTTACTTTATTTTCACCAATATTTAATAGATCTTTTAAAACTACTTTAACTTCTGATAAATTTGGAACTTTGTTGTAAATTCTTGAAAAGGAAACAACTCTATTAATTGCTCCTACTAACTCTCTAATACTGGTAGTTATTTCTGTGCTTATAAATTTTTGTATTTCTTCTGAAATATTTACTTGATTTGAATAAAAAATGTTTAATTCTTCTGTTTTTTGCTTAACAATTTTACTTCTAAGTTCATAATCTGGTTTTTGTATATCAACAACAAGACCTCCAGCAAATCTTGATTTAATTCTATCTTGGATTCTTGATAATTTGTTTGGAGCTCTGTCGGCAGAGATTATTACTTGTGAGCCTTTATCTAATAGTGCATTAAACGTATGAAAAAACTCCTCTTGCATTGCTTCTTTACCATTCATGAATTGAATATCATCTATCAATAATATGTCAGTATTTCTAAAATACTCTTTAAACTTTACCATATCATTAGATTTAATTGATTTTACAAACTGATACATAAATCTCTCAGCAGAAATAAACATGACTTTGTTTTTTTCTTTTAATGAAAGACCAATTGAATTTAATAAATGTGTTTTTCCCATTCCAACTCCTCCATAAATATAAAGCGGATTATAATGAGAAATATTTTCTGAAACTTTCATAGATGCCTCATAGGCAAGTTTATTGCTTGTTCCTGTAATAAAACTATCAAATCTTTTATTTGGGTCTATTCTGTTGTATTGCAAGTATGTATCTTTAATGAAGGATATGTTTTCATTATTTTGATTTTTAGTAATATTATTTTCTATTTCATTTTCAGAATTTTTTTCAATAATCTTAAACTCTATTCTTGTTAAATCTTTCTTATAAGTTTTTATTATTTGCAAAATTTGATCTAAATATCTTGAGGTAATCCAGTCTCGGATAAATCTGGTAGAAACCGAAAGTAAGACATAGCTATTCATCTCTTCAACAAAGTCTATCTTTCTAAGCCAGCTTTCATATATATCGCTACCTAGCTTATTTTTCATATCCTTTTGAATTACAACCCAGTCTAAAGCTTCAGAAGATACATCTTTTGTACTTTGTGTTGATTTGTTGCTTGTCATAAAATTTGTAGGAATAAAGTTAGTTAGAAGCAAAATCATTTTTTTGCAATAAATAATTTTGTAAAAGCAAAAATAAATAAAATTTATATTTGCAATAAATAATTTAGTAAAAATAAAAATAAATAAAATCTACAGGTGATTCATTTCTAGCGGGAATATTCTTTCTAATGCTGATGTAATTACAACCAAGAAGTGGTCTGTTTTCAATTTTAGAAATTATTTTGCCACAGTGCTGTTTGATTGAACGATTAAGTTTTACAAATTTAAAATCTATGAGTGTGTGATTTATAAATTATGTTTCGTATTATTTTACTAAATCTATATATGGTTAATCTAAAAATAAGATTTATTATATGATGTAAGTATTATTAGTTGAAATTTAAAATCGCCGTATATAATTGATTATAAAGCTGAAATTTTCTTAGTTATTCTTGAAATGTTTCTTGAGGCATTTGCTTTCTTTATAATTCCAGTTTTTGCAACTTTCATTAATTCAGAGTTCAACTTTGGCAAGAATTTTAGAGCTTCATCTTTTTTCTTTTCTACTAGAAGTAGACTCATTTTTTTTATAGCATTTCTGTATTTGCTTTTACGAGCCTTATTCACCAATGTTTGTTTAGCAATTCTTCTAATTGTTTTAATTGCTGATTTTGTGTTTGCCATAAGCGCAGTGGTATAGCTTGAGAATTTATACTGGTCAATAGAATAATTGCTTATTTTTGGCAAATATTGCAGAAGAAAGTTGATCTATTCGATATAAATATTTTCTTAATTTTACCATGACAATTTTTTCTTGAGCAGCCCTGGTTCTCTCTTTGATATACTTTAAACTCTTTTTGAAAACTGCCATTTTTTCCTTCTGTATTTTTAAAATCTCGAATACTTGATCCACCTTTTTCAATAGCTTTTTTAAGTACACTTTTTGAATAATAAATGATTTTTTTACAATCATTTTTCGATAATTTCATCGCATATGTCTTGGGATTTATTTTACATAAAAATAAAATTTCGCTTGCATAAATGTTGCCTATGCCAGAGACAAATTTTTGATCCAATAGAAAACTTTTTATATCTTTTTTTTTATTTATAAAAAAATTTAGAAGGTATTTTAAATTAAAACTTAAAAAAAAAGGTTCTGGACCCAAATGATTAAATCTTTTTTTTAATTCTTTGGGATTATCAATAAACCTAAAAAATCCAAATCTTCTTGGGTCATTATAAATAACACTCATATCATTAAACTGGATTTCAACATGATTGTGTTTCTTTGGCAATTCCGGTGAATTATAGAAACTAGTATTGGTAAATTTATTTATAATATGTTTATTAATTAGATGAATGGTTCCTGACATACCTAAGTGAATTAAACAAAAAGAATTATCATTAAAATTAAGAATTAGATATTTTGAAAACCTAGTAACCTTTTTAATCTTTTTTTGTTCTAATAATTTTTCAAATTTTAATGGAATTTTAAACCTTAAATTTCTGTTTTTAATTATTACTTTTTTTATTCTTTTTTGTTCTATTTTTTTTGATAATGATTGTTTGACTATTTCTACTTCTGGTAATTCTGGCATTTGATACTATATTAGCAGTAAATAATAAATTTTATATGCAACAATATCTCCAAAATAAAAAAGGATTGGTTCAAAATGTATTTGACAATGTTTATGACAAATATGATTTAATGAATGATTTTATGTCATTGGGCATTCATCGGATATGGAAAAGAAATTTGATGAGCTGGATGAACCCATCAAAAGATAAAATTCTAGTTGATGTTGCTTGTGGGACTGGAGACTTAGGTAAACTTTTTTTAGATCTAACTGATGAAAATTGTAAAATTTATTGTGTGGATCCCAATTCTGGAATGATAAGCAAAGGTAAGGAAAAATTAAAAACTTATAAAAATATTGATTGGTTGATTGCTCCTGCAGAAAAGCTTCCAATTAAAGATAGCTCCTGTGATTATTATACAATCAGTTTTGGACTTAGAAATACAAAAAATCTACATAAAACACTTGCAGAAGCACATCGAGTATTAAAACCTGGTGGGCGCTTCTTATGTTTAGAATTTTCAAAAATTCAAAATTCTAATTTAGATTTTATTTATAAGAATTATTCAAAACTAATTCCTTTAGTTGGTAAGGCTGTTATTGGTAAAAAAGAACCTTATGAATACCTGGTTAAAAGTATTGAAGAATTTATTAATCAAGAAGAGCTAATTGATCTAATGAAAAAAAATAATTTCATAAATTGTAGTTACAGAAATTTATCAGGTGGTATTGTTGCGATTCATTCTGGTTGGAAGGTATAATGATTAAAAAATTATTTACTCTTTACAAATTAGGAAGAAAATTAGCTAAATCAGATGTTTTGAATATAGTTTCAAAATTCAAAAAACCACCATTAGCAATTACAATTTTATTTCAAATATTATCTTTCTCTTTTTCTAGTTCTGGAAAAAATAACTTAAATGAAAATGAAGGAGAAAAATTATCTAAATCTCTTCAATCAATGGGAACTACTTTTATTAAACTTGGACAATTTTTAGTTACTAGACCTGATATTATTGGAGAAGAGTTAGCCAAGCAATTAGAAGGCTTGCAAGATAGATTGCCTCCATTTTCTTTAACAGAAGCAAAAGCAATAATTAAAAAAGACTTGGGAGATGAAACATTTAACTCAATAATTGACTTGAGTGAACCTGTTGCTGCTGCATCAATTGCACAAGTACATAAAGCTAAAATTGATGACAATGGAACTATAAAAGATGTAGCTATCAAAATTTTAAGACCAGATATTAAAAAAACTTTTAATGAAGAAATAGATGCATTAATGCTTTTTGCTTTCCTTATTGAGTCCTTCATCAAAAAAACAAAAAGACTTAAGTTGATGGAAGTTGTATTTTTACTTAAAGAGATAACAAATCTAGAAATGGATTTGAGGTTTGAAGCAGCGGCAGCAAATGAATATGCTGAAAATACAAAGAATGATGCAGGTTTTAGAGTACCAATAATTTATTGGAACTTCACAAGTGAAAATGTGATGACACTTGATTGGGTCGATGGTGTTTCAATTCGTGAAACGGAAGACTTACAAAAAAGAAATATTGATACCAAGCAAATCGCATCAGATATAATTCAGCATTTTTTAAGACATGCTGTTAGAGATGGTTTCTTCCATGCAGATATGCATCAAGGCAATATATTCATTGATAATAATGGTCAAATTGTTCCTATTGATTTTGGTATTATGGGAAGATTAGACAATCTAAGTAAAAGATTTTTGGCAGAAATTCTCTTTGGTTTTATTCAGCGAGATTATAAAAAAGTAGCTGAAGTGCATTTAGTTGCCGGCCTCGTTCCAAAAGATGTACCAGTTAATGATTTGGCTCAAGCTTTGAGATCAATTGGTGAGCCCATTTTTGGTCAATCTGTCAAAGATATTTCAGGGGGAAAATTATTAAAACAACTTTTTGATGTTACTGAAAAATTTAATATGCAAACACAACCTCAATTACTAATGCTGCAGAAAACAATGGTGGTTGTTGAGGGTGTTGCAAGAAAACTTAATCCAGATACTAATATATGGGATACATCAAAACCAGTTTTAGAAAGTTGGTTAAGAGAAACAAAAGATCCAATAAATACATTGAATGAAGGTTTAAAAAGCACCACTGAAGTAATTAAAAGATTGCCTGATTTTCCAGAAATAATGGATAAAGCAAATCAAGCTTTGACATTTTTAGCAAGTGGTCAAATACCTCAAAATTCTAACTCCTTTACAGCTTTAAATGAAAAAAAATCAGAAATGATAGCGTTTAGAAATCAATCTATTATTGGTTTATTACTGCTTGTAATTTTTGGTCTAGTAGTATTTTAATTCTTCAATGAAAAATTTAACAGGTAAAAAAATACTATTAATAATATGTGGGGGTATATCAGCCTATAAAAGTTTAGAACTGATTAGATTGTTTAAAAAACAAGGTTCAGAAATTAAAACAATCCTTACCAAAAGTGCTAAAGAGTTTGTAACTCCTTTATCAGTAGCCTCACTTACTCAAGAAAAGGTTTATGACGACCTATTTAATGCTGAAAATGAAGCTGAAATGGACCATATATCATTGTCTAGATGGGCTGATTTAATTCTTGTGGCTCCAGCAACAGCAAATACTATATCAAAATTAAGTGTAGGATCTTCAGATGATCTAGCTTCAACTGTAATTCTAGCATCTGATAAAGATGTTTTTCTAGTTCCTGCTATGAATGTTAGAATGTGGGAACATCCATCTACTAGAGAAAATTTAAATAAATTAAGGTCATTTGGTTATAGAGTAATTGGTCCTGAAATTGGTGATATGGCTTGTGGTGAGTTTGGAGAAGGTAAAATGACTGAGCCAAAAAGTATTATTGAAGAAATTAATATTTATTTTAACTCCGTAACAAATAATAATAAATTTAAGGCCTTGATAACTGCTGGACCAACAAATGAATATATCGATCCTGTTAGATTTATTACTAATAAATCTTCGGGCAAACAGGGCTATGCTTTAGCTAATGCATTTGCAAAAAAAGGTTTTCAGACAACGCTTATTTCTGGACCAACCAACCTTCCTATTGGAGAAAATATAAATTTGATAAAAGTAGAAACAGCACAAGAAATGTTGCAAGCTACAAAAAAAAACTTACCTGCTGATGTTGCTATCTTTTCAGCAGCAGTTGCTGATTTTAAAGTGAAGGAAATAAAAAGTGAAAAAATAAAAAAGAATGAAAATTTAAATTTAGAACTTGAAAAAAACATTGATATTCTAAACTATGTTTCAAAACACAATTCTTTAAGACCAAAACTAGTTATTGGTTTTGCAGCAGAAACAAATGAAATTGAAACAAATGCAAAAAAAAAATTAGTTGAAAAAAATTGTGATTGGGTAGTTGCAAATGATGTGTCGAATAAATCTATTGGATTTGACTCTGATTTTAATGAAGTTTCGATTTTTTACAAAGATGATGAAATCAAAGACGAAAAACTTAGCTTAAAACAAAAGTCTGCTATTTCTGAAGAAATAGTTGATAGAGTTATTCAGCAATTAAATTAAAACTCAGTGGCAAAAGTATTAATTAAAAAACTAAATCCTGAAGTAGAATTACCATCATATAAAACCTCTGGTGCATCGGGTATGGACCTCATGGCATTTATAAAGGAGCCAATTAAAATTCCTCCTAATACCTCTTATTTGGTCCCAACAGGACTTTCTATGGCATTTTCAAAGGATTATGAGGTGCAGATACGTCCACGTTCAGGTCTCGCCGCAAAGAACCACATAACTGTTTTAAACACACCTGGAACTATCGATAGCGATTATAGAGGGGAAATTAAGGTTATTCTTTTTAATCACGGTAAAGAAGATTTTTTGATTAATAATAAAGATAGGATTGCACAAATGATCTTAACACCTGTTGTTAAAATGGAATTAGAAGAAGCAGATAATTTACCCGATTCAATTCGTGGCGAAGGTGGGTTTGGCTCAACAGGAAAATGAGCAACCCATTAAATAAACATTCTATTGAACGATATTCTAGACAAATTGTTCTTAAAGATATTGGCGCTCTAGGACAAAAAAAAATTTTAAACGCAAAGGTATTAATCGTTGGAGCTGGAGGGCTTGGATGTCCTGTTGCTGAATTTTTATCTAGAGCTGGTGTTGGGACAATTGGAATTATAGATCATGATAAAATTTCACTCTCTAATTTACACAGACAAAGCCTTTATAACACAAATGATATTGGTAAATTTAAAGTTCAAATAGCAAAAGATAAAATAAAGAAAATAAATCCAAATACAAAAATAAAAACTTATAAAATGAGATTAAATAAAAAAAATTTCATAAAAATTATTAAAGATTACAATTATATTGTTGATGGTTCTGATAATTTTTCAACAAAATTTTTATTAAATGATTTTTGCTTAAGATTTAAAAAAACTCTTATCACTGGTGCAATTAGCAAATTTGATGGACATGTATTTACTTTTGATTTTAAAAATAAAAAAATTCCTTGTTTAAGATGTTTTTTTCAAGAAGACCAAATTTCAGATGACTTATTAAACTGTGAGGCAGAAGGTGTACTTGGTACTGTTGCTGGTATAGTTGGAACTATCCAAGCTAACGAAGTTTTAAAAAAAGTTTTAAATATTGGGCAAAACCTTGATGGTCATATTTTAATCATGGACTTACTTAATCTAAACTTTAGAAAAGTTAAATTAAAAAAAAGAAAATTTTGTTTTTGTAAATGAAAAAAAAAATAATTATTTTATTTTTATGTTTATTAATTACAAATATTCAGTCTTTAAATGCTGAAGAAAAATTCCTCTCTTTAAAGAAGAATAAAGTAAATGTCAGATATGGACCAAGCTTCGAGTCTGAGATTAAATACATTTATGAGAAAATAAATCTACCTGTAAAACAGATTGACCAAAAAGAAAACTTTAGAAGAATAGTTGATCTAAAAAATAATAGTGGCTGGATTCATGTTTCTCAAATTAAAAAATCTAATTCAATCATTATCTTGGAAGACAAAATTTTATTTAAAAAAGCATCATATTTTTCTAAACCTATCGCTCGTTTAGAAAAAGGAAGATTACTTATTATCAAAAAATGTGAAAATACTTGGTGTAATATAAAAACTGGGGATTATTCAGGATGGGTTAATAACCAGAATGTATGGGGATCTATTAATTAAACGGATCCTCTAATAAACAAGCAACTATGTGAATTCTAGCTTGTTCGCCCCCATTAAAAAAATTATGATATTTTGTATTATTTGTAATAGTAACATTTCCATCTGCAGGCAGATGTTTAGCTACATTTTCGATAACCATTGAACATCCTAAGTTTGTGATAATCGGTACATGAAGTCTTGGCTCAGGATCTTTATGCCAGCTTAATGTTGATCTTG
>Ga0209308_10000390_pt1 | contig 44847 bp, 53 predicted proteins | sample COGITO_mtgs_1204_3_FD_184806 | JGI IMG/M metagenome (GOLD analysis project Ga0209308, IMG submission 184806) | Pelagic marine microbial communities from North Sea - COGITO_mtgs_120405 (SPAdes) (version 2) | ecosystem: Environmental > Aquatic > Marine > Epipelagic ... | reverse complement strand
CGAGTGAGTGAAACGAACGAGGGCTTGGAGTGCGAGCTATAACCTCGTAAAAAATAACATAAATTTGTGAAGCCTATCTTATATAAGTAATGCTGATAAAAACCCCCATAGGGGGTCAGAATATCTTATCATTCCCCGCTCGCTTCGCTCGCTCCCCGTCAATACGCATTTGTACTGTACAATAATGTATGATTATGTATCACATTGTGGCGGAGCGAGCGCGTAGCGCGAGCGGATTAAATGTTTACGATACGAATACGTATCAATATTATTTATTGATAATGATAATGATTCTCAAAACATCTGTTTGGGCTTCACTTAGTGGCACGGATACGTAACGTATACGTAACGGTTACGTGTTAACGCCAGTAAGCAGACTGTCTACTACCCATTGACTTATGGTATGAGCTGTGCCATACTATGTACATCACCGGAGGCGAACGCCTTCGGCATTCACAACGGAGAGAGTATGCGACTCAAAGACACAACGTTCATTTTAGGTGATAAGCCTATGCGTGAGTTGTTATGGTGTAACAAAGTACCAAAGGGTAAGCGTAACAAACCGAGTAAGATTAACGGTGTTCAGCATCATGAAATCAGTGGGAGTGTAGAACACACGTACTATCAGCCACTCAACTAACTGTCCACCATCGCTTGACTTTCCCGCCAATCTCTGCCATACTAACAGTATGAACAAAACCACCACGCTCCTTCCCTTCATCCTTCTGTCATCCATCATTGGTGATAACGATTCTCATTATGTTGCTCAGCTCTTCTCTTGTGGCATTGTTCCAATCGTTAAGCTGTCCACTACCGCTTGACTTCCTCTCCTTCATCTGCTATCATTAATACATGCAAACACTTCCAACTGACTACTCACACCAACAGCTTGTCGATGCATTGCAAGCTGAGTACATCCAACTCATGCATGATGTTGAGCCTACTGACGATGACTTCACATTAGATGAGCATCTTGACTATCTCAATGCTATGACACACGCTGAGCTTATTGTTGAGACTGGTACAGACGATGAGAATCCTTTGTCAGAGTTTATGTACGCTTACTCTTGATATTTACTCTGAGGCTTATTGCCTCTCAGTAGATTTCATATCTACATCATTCACCTTTATTTCACATACACATGCTTACCTATCAATCATCTTCATTCATCAGTTACATCCGCACAGATGTACTTCGCGGCTCGTGTGATGTACAGTTTAAAGATGGTAAGTTCTACACCTATTATAATGTATCACGTCGTGCATTGCTTAACCTTGAGTTCAATAAGTCTATGTCTCTTGGTTTCTGGTTCAACCGTAACTGTGTGAACAGTAACGCTACTCATTCACTTGTGTTTGACGTTAACAAAGTCTACACATTTGCTACTGTCTGAGTTTAACTCCTTTTCACCTATTCATTCACCTAATTATCACCATCATGTTTTTCAAGCCTAACACCATCGAGTCTTCAACTGTTCGTAACATTCTTTTGAACCCATCTACTAATCAAGTGATGGTACAATTCAAGAACAATGCTAAGACTTATCTTTATGAGAATGTTGCTTACGATGCTATCGTTGATGTCTTTTTGAGTGAGGGTGAGCAGTCTTTTGGTAAGTTTGTCAATGCATACTGCAAAGGCAATCTGACTACTGTCGTCGGCTGATTTATTGTCTTTAATCAAAAATTACATTCACAACACTATGACTACTGCTACTTTGACTGATATGCAACAACGCATAAGCGAGTTGTTTGACATCGACAACATTGCTAAAGTTGACACCATCATCAAAGAATTAGAGGGCTATGGTATTGAGTCTGAAGAGCAGCTAGATGATGCCTACAGTGGGTGTTATCGTGACGAAGCTACATTCTGTGAGGACTTACTATGTGAGTGCTACAGTGAGGCAATCGATGCGATGCCAGTATTCTTGCAGACTGCAATCGATTGGGAAATGGTATGGCATCAATCAATGCAATGTGATTACTTTGCAATCTATCATGATTGCGAATACTATTTCTTCAATCGTAACTTTTAGTGTTAGTTATTACTAACTCACTGTGGTTTGTTTACAAACAACCCTGATTAATTATTATTATTAACTAATCGTAATCCCTCAGTATTACTAATACAAATACTGGGGGAATTTCAGATACACAACACATTCATCAAGGACGCAGTTTTGCCAACTGAAACTACAATCATTCTAGCTGTTGTCGGCATGTTAGGCTTATTTGCCACGGCTACAGTGTATCAACGATCCAATCGCATCACGTCACGATACTACGGTAAGAAATGATTGAACAATACATTGATGTTATCCGTGATGACATCTACAGATTGTTTTGTAAACGAGGTAGAGCATCTGATGCTGAATACCTTCTAATTCTCAAACGATTAGACATTCTAAAGAAAGAGGTAACCAATGACACCTGAGACACGTCCGCAAGCGCCTACAGCAGGCTTTCAAACCCTTTGGGTACAAAGACAACTAAAGAAGCTTAAAGAGCGTACAGAGGCTCTTAAAGCACAGTACATCAAACCCACCGATATTCTATGATTGCCATGAGAAAAGAATCAGAACGTCCAAAGACTTGGCGTTACACTACAACACTAGATGATCAGGTGCGGTTCTTACTTGCACCCAATTTAGAGCGTGCTGCATGGGCTGCTGCTGAATTGTCCGGTGGATCATGTAACGTAAAGAACATTATTTTAGATGATTATGAGTGGTAAGAAACCTTATCTACCGAACAACTGGCAACAATGGAAAGAAGTTCCCGATGAATTTCTATATGCTCCAACATTTGAAGAGTTTGCTGATTGGAAGCTAAGTGGCTGGGAATTACCTAGTTCAATATGTTGTATCATCCGAGAGACAACAGCTAAAGGTAAGATCAGAGAGCACATCTATCAAAAGAAACATGCTGCTGAGAATAAGATCCAAAAACTAATGAAGAGCGGCAACGAATTTGTTGTCTGCACTGAAGACGAACTACACTCTATTTCACCTAAAACAAATGAGCCTGATTACGATTGACCAGTTTGAAGAATTTAGTGAGGATTATCCTGAGCTAGCACAATGCTACACATTCATCAAGGACGCAGTACCGGAGGACTTATTTGCCGACACCAGCACAGATAGACGAACAGATCCAGCTTGAGCGTGATGCTATTTCACAAGGACTCAAGCGATTACATAAGAACACCTACGACTTAGAAAGTAAATCGTATGCGTCTGCTACTGTATACGGAGCTGCTTCTATCGATACCTTGTTGCCTCTTGTGGTTGCACGTATTGAATACACTACAGCTAGACTAACTAAAGGTCAAGCTGGTAAAGCATTCAAAGAAATACAACAATATCTTGCTGATGTTGAACCTCTTGCTGCTGCTGCATTAGCTGTTAAACTAACGTTTGATAAAGTCTTTTCATATAAAGACAAAAGTAATCAAACAGTAAATGTGTGTGATGCTATCGGTCTTGCTGTAGAACAAGAATGCCAGATGCGTCACTACGAAAAACATGCACCAGGCTTACTACATGTATTAAAAGAAAACTATTGGCACCGTTCAATTGGTACACAACAAAAAATAGTTGTGATCCGTACTTTAATGAATCGCTATGAAGTCAAACAATGGGACACATGGGGCAGAGCTAATCGCATTAAACTTGGAGGTTGGTTACTTGACTGCATCATGCAAAGCAGCGGGTGGTTCACAAAAGACATGCAACAAGAAGGACGCAAACGTGTCCACTATGTTGTACCGACTCCAGAATTTCTTGAGATCAAAGACGCAGTAATGCGTGATGCTGAGTTATTCAGCCCACTTGCATGGCCAATGCTCATTGAACCTAATGACTGGACACATGAAAAATGTGGCGGTTACATATTAAATGAGGTAATGCGTGGTCATGATATGGTGCGTCGCGGTAACCCCACATGTATACAGGGAGAGAGACCTATTGAGTTCTTGAACCGAATTCAGAAGGTTGCTTACCGTCTAAACCCCTTTACTGTGGGTGTAGCGGAAGAACTAGATAGATTGGAACGAGCTGTCGGTAAGTTTCTCCCTATTATTCATCATGACTTACCTCCTAAACCTGTAGATATAGAAACTAATAAAGAAGCTCGTCATAATTATAATAGACAAGCTGCTGAAGTTTACAATCTACAAGCTCAAGAGTTTAAGAAGTCATGTAGAACAAGAATGACAATGGAAGCTGTACAAAGATTTAAGAGTAAAGATAAGTTCTTTATTCCTTGGTCTTTTGATTATAGAGGTAGAGCTTACCCAATTCCTGCATTCTTAACACCACAAGATACAGACTTTGGAAAAAGTTTATTGTCTTTTGCTGAATCAGCTTACATGACTCCTGAAGCTGAAGACTGGTTAGCATTTCAAGTAGCTACTACTTATGGTCTAGATAAAGCTACTATGCAAGATAGATTAGATTGGGTAAAGAATAATACTCATCTTATAACTTGTGTCGCTAGTGATCCTATCTTACACATTCACGAATGGGAGGCAGCAGATGAGCCATGGCAATTCCTTGCAGCATGTGATCAGTATTATCATTGTGTGCTTAAGTGTGATCGTCATTTTACAAGCTTGCCTATAGCTACAGATGCTACTTGTAGCGGGTTACAGATATTAGCAGGTCTTGCTAAAGATAAGAATACTGCTAGTTTAGTTAACGTATTACCGTCTGATAAACCACAGGATGCTTATGCTGTCGTAGCTAAAACTGCTATTCCTTTCTGCCCTAGTTCTATTCGTAATCATATGGATAGAAAGGTAGTCAAACGTGTCGTAATGACTGTTCCTTACAATGCCAAACCTTTCTCTAATCGTGGATATATCAAAGACGCATTACTTGAAAAAGGTATTGAGATTGATAAAGATGACTTGACAAAAACTGTCATCGCTGTTAGAAATGCTATGGATGAGGTCGTACCTGGTCCCATGGCTGTCATGACTTGGATTGAAGAGGAGGTTGCTAAAGCAATTGACTTGGGTAAAACAGAACTAACATGGTCTACACCATCAGGTTTTGTTGTCACTCAAAAGCTCATGAAAAAAGAAACAATTCAATTAGAATTGCAGTTGCTTGGTCGTTGTAAGTTAACCGTTGCTACACAAGATAGTGACAAGGTTGACAAACAACATCACAAGAACGCAACAGCACCAAACTTAATACATTCACTCGATGCTTCCTTGCTTCACTTCAGCGCATTGGCTTTCAATGCACCGATCGCTCTTATTCATGATTCTGTATTGTGTCGTGCTACCGACATGTCTTCTCTCAGTGCAATTGTACGAGAGACATATATGCACCTCTTTGCCGAACACAATTACTTGCAAGACTTCGCTGACCAGATAGGCGCGGAGACTGACCCACCGATTATTGGAGATCTAGAACCTAGCTCCGTAATTGATTCCACTTATTTTTTCTGCTAATGCCACGTACAATTCACAAAACTGCACAACCTGTTGTCCTTGAAGGATATCAAGCTGTACTGAAACCAAGCAAATTTGGTTATTCACTTGCTGCTCTAGTTGATCAATCAATGGTTGATGCACTAGAAGATGATAGAGTTGAGTCCATTAAGTGGGCTGAGTCTAAACTAAAGAATCCTAAGCGTTCTACCCTTAAGCCTGAACCTTGGGAAGAAGTCACTGAAGGACAATATAAAGTAAAGTTCTCTTGGAATGAAGAATCTCGTCCACCTGTTGTCGATACTGAAGGGACAATTATTTCTGATGACAATACACCTATGTATGCTGGCAGTCGTGTTAAGCTTGCGTTCTATCAGAAGCCATATATTCTCCGTGATGGGGTTACGTATGGCACAAGCCTTAAATTGGTTGGTGTACAACTGGTGTCTCTCAATACAGCAGCTGGTGTAGATACCGGTGATATGTCTGCAGAAAATGTTGCAGCACTCTTTGGTAAGACTGAAGGGTTCAAGGCTAGTGAGCCGAATGTAACGCCTACTGAAACTGAAACAGAGGATGACTTCTAAATGGCATTCCGATCAGGACTTGAAGAACGAGTAGCTGATCTTATGTGTGAGTTGGGTGTTAAGTATGAATACGAATCTACTAAGGTTCCATACATCATCCAACATATCTACACTCCTGATTTTTTATTACCCAACGGGATATATTTAGAATGTAAAGGATATTGGGAGCCTGAAGATAGACGTAAGATCAAGAATGTAAAAGAACAACACCCTGAACTTGATTTGCGTATGGTCTTTCAATCACCTTACAATAAAATTAGTAAAGGATCAAAGACTACATACGCTAAATGGTGTGACAAACATAACATACCGTGGACATCATTCCACAATATCCCAATCGACTGGTTCCTCTGAGTTTGTAAGACATGCACCATGTAATAGTTGTGGCTCATCTGATGGCAATAGTATTTATACAGATGGCCATGGCTATTGTTTTGTATGCCATACTTACACTGATGGACAAGAAATAACAACACACATTCACACTAACTCTATTGTGCAGATCAAAGGCTCAGCCGAACGGCTGCAGAAACGCAAGATCAGTCAGAAGACTTGTGAGAAATTTAAAGTGTATCGTGATGGGGACAAGCTAAGGTTTTACTATCATGATCCATCTGGCATTGTAAAAGGTGCTAAGATAAAAACCAAGGACAAACAATTTACTTATGAAGGAGAATCACCTGGTACATTCTTTGGTCAACATTTATGGGGTAGCAGTGGTAAACGCATAATCATCACAGAAGGTGAGCTAGATTGTGTGTCTTATGCAGAACTATACCCAACTTGGCCTGTAGTATCATTACCTAGTGGTGCAGCAGGAGCTAAGAAAGCAGTCCAAAAAAACCTAGAGTTTCTTCAAGGTTACAGTGAAATCGTACTTTGGTTCGATGCAGATGAAGCCGGTCAGAAGGCTGCTGAAGAGGCTGCTAGTGTATTACCACCTGGTAAGGCTTACATCGCCCGTCTAGAGGCTTACAAAGACCTTTCAGACGCACTCCAAGCTAACGATAACAAGGCTATCGATGATGCATTCTTTAAACGTAAGGAATTCAGACCTGATGGTATTGTAGATGCTAGATCTTTACTTGAATTAGTTACAACACCACAACCACCAGCTGATTATGACTATCCATTTCAAGGACTTCAATCAAAGCTTCACGGGATTCGGCGCGGAGAACTTGTCACAATTACTTCAGGATCGGGCCAAGGAAAGTCGTCCGTCTGTCGAGACTTGGCTGCTCACTTGTTATCGAACGGAGAACGGGTTGGATACTTGGCACTTGAAGAGTCAAACCGCCGTACAGCTTTAGGTTTGATGTCTGCTTCTGTAGGTAAAAACCTAGCACTAGGAGAACATACTCATGACGAACTTACAAAAGCGTTTGACTCTAGTATTAATCAATGGAACCTTTATCTTTTCGATGGCTTTGGTAGTTTTGATCCTGATATTATTTATAACAGGATTGAATACCTAGCCTCAGGACTTGATTGTAAGATTATCTTTCTTGATCACCTATCCATTCTTATGAGTGGTCTTGATGGAGATGAAAGACGGATGATAGACCAAACAATGACACGCTTACGTTCACTTGTTGAGCGCACTGGCATATCATTATTTTTAGTATCACATTTAAAACGGGGATCATCCGATCAAAACCATGAAGAAGGTGCACGTGTTACACTCGGACAACTTAGAGGAAGTGCGGCAATCGCTCAGCTTAGCGATGCAGTTATTGGACTCGAAAGAAATCAACAGAGTGAAGCTAAACACTCTGATACAACTGTTAGAGTTCTCAAGAATCGCTACTCTGGGGAAACAGGCATTGCTTGCCGATTAAACTATAACCTATCCACTTGTAAATTCAATGAAACTACAGAACCAGCAGCGTTTGACATCACAACAGATTTCTAAACCTAACCCTCCTAGTGCAGAGGCAATTAAACGTGCACAATTTGTAGACAAAACTTACCACTGGAATAATGCTGATCTTCGATCTGGAGACAAACGGACTTCTAAATGATGCCACCAAGATCCACTGTCTTTGTATCTACGACACTGACACTGAAAAAACAATGGTCTTTAATGATCAATCGTTTACGTCAGCTACAGAGAGACCAGCGTCGGAACCTATCGTCCGCGGTATCCAATACCTCGAAGACGCTAATTATATTGTCGGTCATAACATTATTAATTATGACCTTAGTATCATCAATAAGTTTTATCCATGGTTTAGACGTATTGGTGATTGCTTGGACACTCTTTTGCTTAGCCGTCTTTATCACCCGAACTTGATAGAGATTGACAAACAAAAGACTTGGAATGGTATGCCACTCAAATTGTACGGATCACATTCACTAGCTGCTTGGGGTTATCGCCTCAACGAAGCTAAAGGTGATTATTGCAAAGATGCGGATTGGCAAGAATGGTCTCCAGAAATGGAAGACTACATGATACAAGATGTTATTGTTACAAGAAAACTTTGGACACACTTCCAACCATACCTGAATGGATCACGCTAGAACATGAGTCAGCAGAAATCCTCACACAACAAGAATTACATGGATGGTACTTTGATGAACGCGCTGCATGGCAACTTGCATCAACTCTCAGACAAGAGCTTGAAGAAACTTATCAATTACTACGTGACAGGCATCCTTACGTTGCCGGACCAGTATTTACTCCTAAGCGAGATAATCGGACCCAAGGCTATGTCAAAGACGCTCCACTTACACGCCTTAAAGAATTAAATCCTACATCACGAGATCATATAGCATGGATCCTGCAAACATTTCATGGTTGGAATCCGAACCAGATGACACCTACTGGGAAGCCTATTATCGACGAACCGATATTGAAGGAGATAGGTACAGAGACTGCCCTTGCATTCCTGCGGATTTTGACGATAACGAAGATGCTTGGAATGATATCAGAAGGCGCGAACGCATGGCTGAAGCTATCTACGACTGCTAATAGAATACATCATCATTGTTCTGTTGCTACTTCTACTTTTAGATGCGCTCATCGAAACCCCAACCTTGCTCAAGTTCCAAGTGACCCACGATTTAGAGAACTTTTCTTACCATCTCCAGGTCAAGTCATGGTCGCTGCTGATTTGTCTGGGATTGAGTTACGTATGTTGTCTCATTTCCTTGCCAGATATGATGATGGACGGTATGCAGACATCCTCCTTAACGGAGATATACACCAAGTAAATGCTGACAAGATAGGAATATCTAGAAAGCTTGTAAAAACTGTAACGTATGCTTTTCTGTATGGAGCAGGTGACGAAAAAATTGGACACAGCTATGACAAACTTCTTTCATCCAAAGATGCCAAGAAAAAAGGTAAAGAAATCAGAGCAGCATATATTGACGCGATTGATGGACTCGATAAACTCTTGGCGTCTATCAAGACAGCTTCAGAAAGAGGATATATCAAAGCTATCGATGGTAGAAAAATTATGGTGGATAGCCCACATAAAGCGTTAAACTACTGTCTCCAAGGTAATTCCGCCATCCTGGCAAAACGTTGGATGGTTATCAATCAACAAAACATTAAAGAATTAAATTTATGTTGTTCGCAACTAGCTTTTATACATGACGAACTGCAATTCGAGTGTTCCCCTGAACAAACAGCTGACTTATCAACATCCTTGGTATTTAGCAGTCTCGCAGCTGGAGAATACTATAACCTCAGAATCAGAATCGATGCTGAAGCAAAAACCGGAATCAACTGGAGTGAAACCCACTAATGAGAAGTAAATCAATGATGGGAGTACAAACCGTAGTCCCGTTTACATCAAAGAAAACCCGTCAGGGTAATGGTTTGCATAGTAAGCCACGAAAAGGTAAGAAGAAATATAGAGGCCAAGGTAAATGAAGTTATTTGTTGACGCAGATTACATTGTTTACAAAGCTTGCGCTGGTGCAGAGTCTGATCTAGACTTTGGTGATGATGTAATTGTAGTTGTCAGCAAATTCAGTGATGCATATTCTTCAGTTAAACGTGAACTAAATAAGATTAAAAACAAGTTCATGTGGGATGTCCCTGAAGTTGTATTATTCTTTAGTGATAGCTCTAACTTTCGTAAGGAAATCATGCCTGCTTACAAAGGGCATCGTAATCGTAAGAAACCCTGTGGTTACAAACGTGTCATCAATGCTCTTAAAGATGAGTACGAAGTAGTAATACTACCGACTCTTGAAGCTGATGATAGTATGGGTATCTACGCTACAAAATATCCTGGTAACATTATCGTTAGTCCTGACAAGGACATGCGACAGATACCTGGGACGCTCTACACCATGGATGAAACCGTGAATGTGGAAGAAGCAGAGGGACAACGTTGGCACCTTATACAGGCGCTTGCAGGAGACCAAACCGATGGCTACAGCGGCGTACCCGGAATTGGAATCAAACGAGCAGTAGCTTTGTTTGAAGATAAAGGTTATACTTGGAAAACAGTTGTTGATGCATTTGCTGAGAAAGATCTTAGTGAAGACATTGCACTACAAAATGCAAGACTTGCAAAGATCCTTACCACAGATGATTATGACTGGAGAGCAAAACAACCCATACTCTTTTCCCCCTCCTCCAATTACAGAGTTGACAGTGGAACAGGACTTCAAGATACGAAGACTTGAAGATTTACTGCCTAAAGCTGATAAGACTGATATTATTACTTTATTTATGGCGCTACAACGTCAGAACTTTGCCTTAGCTAACACCGTATCCAATCTAGTAAAACAATGGCCAACTCACCCGCTTATTACACCAGAGGTAAGATTGAATGTTGGGACTTCATCAGAGACCAACAACTAAACTACCATCTTGGTAATGCAGTGAAATATATCTGCCGTGCTGGTTACAAAGATAGTGCGGTTTCTGATCTTAAAAAAGCAATCCACTATCTAGAAAATGAACTTGAAAACACACGTACCGACACTATTGGACCAAGCGAAAGAGTTTCGAACAGCTTATTCGATTCCCAATTCCCAGAATGGGAAGCTGACTCAGAAATCTTTGATCGATGAAGAGTGGTCAGAGTTTCACGAAGCTTTTCATTTCAAAGATAAATACGAACAATTAAAAGAACTTTGTGATCTTGTCTATGTGTGCTACCAGTTTGCTGCTAATGAAGGCTGGGATCTAGATGAAGCTATGGATCGTGTCCATAAATCAAACATGTCCAAACTAGATGAGAATGGACAACCTATTTACCGCCCAGACGGTAAGGTCTTAAAAGGACCAAACTACAAACCTCCAAACCTAACTGATCTACTCAATGACTAATTATATCGCACGTACAGGACGTGTACAATCATGGATCGATGATCCTACACATCGCTTACCAGTCAGCTGTACGGTCTATACCGTAGAGAATGAGATGGAGGGGCCAAATGGTATAGAAGCAAGCTGGAGGTTTGCCTCACATGCTCTCAGGTATGGTGCAGGTTGTGCTATTCATCTCTCTAAACTTGACCCTAAAGGTTATACAAGAGAGTCAGGGGTTACTGCTTCTGGTCCTGTAAGTTTTGGTAAAATTTACTCTTCTTTAAATGAAATACTACGACGTGGGGGCATTTATAAGAACGGTGCGATTGTGCTGCACCTTGACTTATCCCATCCTGATGCTAGGGAGTTTATCACTGCTAATAGATCCGAACTACCTTGGGTCAAACGATGCATCAACATTACTGAAGAGTGGTGGCAGGATTGTACGTTCAAGGAAGAACTATTATTTGGAATCAAATCAGGCGACATCTGGCTAAACAAAGTAAAATATGACAATGAAGGAAAGCGCATCAGAGGTAACGTCTGTCTCGAAGTATACCTGCCATCACGAGGTACCTGTCTACTACAGCATATCAATCTTGGAGCCTGTGAGTTCGATGACATCCCACGAGCATTTGTTGAAGGTATGTCCGAGTTGTGCAGCCTACATAGTAGGACAGCTGTCGGAGATTCTGGAGAATACCTCCCGCCTGAAGTTGATAGACAAGTGGGACTCGGAATGCTTGGCCTCGCAAATCTCCTTCGGCGGTACGGAGTAACATACGATCAATTTGGTCGTGCATTAGAACAATACAACAACAACGAAACTATCCGCTCTGCTGCTTATGAACTTGTCTCTCAAATTGCTTCAGGAATTAACCAAGCAGCCACAATTGCTCGCGAATATAATATGGTTCGAGCCTTTGCTATCGCGCCAACCGCCAGTTGCAGTTATCGAAGCGTGGATCTGGATGGCTATACTAGCACACCAGAAATCGCTCCACCTATCTCGAAGACAGTCGATCGCGACTCAGGTACTTTCGGAGTACAAACTTACAACTATGGTGACGTAGAGATTGCGTCAAACGTAGGCTGGGATAATTATAAAAGAGTGGCAGACGGCATCATGACGATGCTTAATCGCACAGGACTTCTTCATGGTTACAGCTTCAATTCTTGGAGTGATATGGTGACCTACGACAATGCGTTCGTAGAAGAGTGGCTTAGGTCTCCGCAAACAAGCCTCTATTATTCACTACAAGTGATGAGTGATACACAAGATAAATCTAGTGCTTATGCTGCATTAGATGAATCAGAAGTAGACAACTATTTGGAGGACATTTTAAATGAAGAACTTACATGTGATTGTCAAGAATGAACCCTTACGAAAAACTACTGAACAGAAAAAGGAAATGGACACCAGTCCAAACAACTGCCGGATTATGCAAGGCAGGGGCGGAAAAGACGGTACACCGTGCTCTTGCGTTGCGACATATGGAACTACCTGTGGGAGATTTTATCCGTGATGGATTGGCTACCGACGTACCAAAACTATCGAGGGAGTTACTGGAATCAAATATCACCGACGAGGAAAATCACGACTTGGCACTTGGTTACATTGCCAATGCTTACGGGGTTGACGAAAAAGCTGAATCGGAAGCTCTCAGGCTCAGGGAAGCTTGGACAGCGCATCCAGATCATACAATCCTCAAAGCAATGGTTGCCGAACGTGCAATTTTCTTCGTTCTTTTACCATTCATGCGCTTTAATGGTGACGCTGGAATGCGAACGGTCAGTGCGGATATAAGCAGAGATGAACAAATTCACGTTGCTGCCAATAGCATTGTTTGTCGGGAGCTGGGGCTTACTGTCAGTCCTTCTCTTGATAAACTCCGCAAGGCAACTATCAATTGGGTAATGCAACCTTTAGGTATTAATACTACCGATAAATATTTGGATAAAAAATTTTGGCTGGATTCTAGTGATCGCTTAATGTATGAGGGCAAGGCTCCTGAGCTTTCCGCAACTAAAGCAGCAAGAATGCCAGCGTTCTTTGAGCATAGTAATGTCAACCTCCCCCAATACGCTTGAAGTCTTAGGGATGCAGTCCCGTGGACTCATACACCAATTAGAAGAATCATTTCCACCAACTAACCCTAACCCTGAAGATACGATGGAAAAAATTATGTATAGATCCGGGCAACGTAGTGTTGTGGAATGGATCATTAATTATATGGAGGAAAATTAAATGAGTTTTATCGAAAGATACGGTGGCAACACTGACACTATGCGTCACTCTGGTATGAAAGGAGTGCAAGCAGCAATTGATGCTGGACTAACTGTCCGTCAAATCCAAGCACAAGCTGCACGTGAAGGTATTAGTTTTGGACAAAAAGCACGTGACTATCTCAATGCACGTAGTAATACGTTCATTGGTAAGTACGGTGGCAATGAAGGAACGATGGCTCATGCAGGTTTGCAAGCTGTAAGTGCTGCTAGTCAGGCTGGATTGTCATACGATGAGATGCGGAAACAAGCTTCTGCAGAAGGTGTGGCTTTTCAAAGTGGAGCACAACAAGTGTTCAGACAATATGATGCACAACAAGCTGAATTGCAAAGACAACGTGAAGCTGAGCAACGTCAAATGGAAAGACTAAGACAGATGGAAATTGGTCAGCGTACCCAAGCAGCTAATACAGCAAGAGCAGGGCTTGAAAGTAAGTTTCAAATTAGCTCTGGTTCTAAATCACCAAAAACTGCAGGAACACAAGGGTTTAAACGCAGACAATTGCAAGTAAACCCAACTGCTTATAAAGCTATCGCCGCTGGTTCAGCACAACAAGCACCATTACCTGGAGTAATTAACGTCTAATGACTGCTAAAACACGTTATGATAGATTGTCTTCAGACCGTTCCCAGTTTTTAAACACTGCTAGACAAGCAGCAGATCTAACTTTACCTTATCTTATCCGAGAAGACGAGACCTATACTAAAGGCTCGTTAAAATTAACAACACCGTGGCAATCACAAGGAGCTAAAGGTGTGGTAACACTTGCAAGTAAATTAATGCTTGCATTGCTACCACCACAAACCAGTTTCTTTAAGCTACAGGTAAATGATATTAATATTCCTGGAGAATTAGGACCAGAGATTAGATCAGAACTAGACTTGTCATTTGCTAAAGTTGAACGTACCATCATGGAATCTATTGCAGCTTCCAGTGATCGTGTTGTCGTTCATCAAGCATTAAAGCATCTTGTAGTAGCTGGTAATGCTCTTATCTTTATGGGTAAGGATGGGCTTAAGCTTTATCCTTTAAACCGATATGTAGTAGATAGAGATGGCAACGGTAATGTTATTGAAATTATAACAAAAGAAACAATATCAAAAAAACTATTAAAAAAAAATTACCCTGAATACAAAGAGCCAAAACCTAATACACCAAGCGATAACTCATCACGTCATGATGATGAATGTGATGTTTATACACACTGTATTAGAGACAACAACCGCTGGGTCTGGCATCAGGAGGTAGACGATCAGGTGCTGCCTAAGTCAATGAGTAAAGCACCCCTTGACGCAAACCCCTGGCTTGTGCTACGATTTAACCACGTAGACGGTGAGGTCTACGGACGTGGTAGGGTAGAAGAATTCATTGGTGATCTAAAGTCACTTGAAGCTCTGTCGCAAGCACTGGTTGAAGGCAGCGCAGCAGCTGCTAAGATAGTGTTTACCGTGTCACCCTCCAGTACAACCAAACCATCAACGCTTGCTAAGGCAGGCAATGGTGCAATCATTACAGGTAGACCTGATGATATTGGTGTGGTACAGGTTGGTAAGACGGCTGACTTTCAAACTGCTTATCAAATGGTAGGTACTTTAAGTCAACGATTGAGTGAGGCATTCCTTATTCTTAATGTAAGACAATCTGAACGTACTACAGCTGAAGAAGTTCGTATGACTCAGATGGAATTAGAACGTCAACTTGGCGGATTATTCAGCCTACTAACTGTTGAGTTCCTTATACCTTATCTTAATCGTAAACTAAACGTTGCACAAAAAACAGGTGAGATACCACGTTTACCTAAAGGTGATATTGTCAAACCTACTATTGTTGCTGGTATCAATGCTTTGGGTCGTGGTCAAGACAGAGAAAGTCTTGCACAATTCCTTACTGTTGTTGCACAAACAATGGGACCAGAAGCTATTCAACAGTATATTAATTCTGAAGAAGTTGTTAAACGTTTGGCAGCATCATCTGGTATTGATGTATTGAATCTTGTTAAGAGTATGCAAGAGAGGCAACAAGAGCAGCAACAAGCTATGGCACAACAACAACAGATGATGGCACAACAACAAGAGCCACAAATGGCTGCTGTTGACCAGAAACGTGAGCAAGCAGCACAGATGATGCAACAACAACAACAACAACAACAACCACCAATTCAATGAGCGAAACACTAACACTAAATGATGCACCCGCTGATCAGCCTGAACTTAATGCTGATGAGCAAGAGTCTCTCGCTGTTGCCGAGGCTAACGAAGGGGAACAACAACAGCTACTAGCAGGTAAATTTCAAGACACACAATCTCTTGAACAAGCTTACCTAGCATTACAAAAGAAACTTGGTGAACCACGTGAAGAAGTGGAAGCCGGTGAAGAACGAACAGAAGAACAATCCACTGACGAACAAGAAGAGGCGCAAGAAGAAGCAGATCCTGGTAAACTAACAGAACAGCAAGCCAATCAATTATTTGATATGGTTGGTGGTGAGTCTAGTTACAAGGATATGTTGAATTGGGCTGGCGATTCTCTTTCTAAAGAAGAGATTGAGATGTACGATTCAGTAATGGCTGATGGTAATGCTAATGCTATCTTCTTTGCTGTACAAGCATTGAATGGTAAGTATACAGATGCTGTTGGTAAAGAAGGCCAGCTATTGACTGGACGTTCTGCAGCACCTGCTGCTGATAATTCATTCCGTAGTCAATCTGAACTTGTAGCAGCTATGAGTGACAAACGTTACGATAGTGATCCAGCATATCGTTCTGACGTTATGCGTAAACTTGAAAACTCTGACCTAGAATTCTAATGACTGTTACCACCAACGATCGCGGACAACAAAACCTCTTCGCAAAAGAACCTACCATGTACACTGACGAAAACTACACTGTGAATCATAACGACAAAGCAGAAAAACTAAACGGTCGCCTAGCTATGCTAGGTGTGATGGCTGCGCTTGGAGCGTATGCACTAACTGGTCAAATTATCCCTGGAGTATGGTAATGCCACAAGGTAAAGGAACTTACGGATCACAGAAAGGTAGACCACCTAAGAAAGGCACTAAAAAGTAATGGCTAAGAAAGGTCTCTACGCTAATATCCATGCTAAACGCATGCGTATTAAACAAGGTTCTAATGAAAAGATGCGTAAACCTGGTAGCTCTGGCGCACCCACTGCTGCTAACTTTAAACGCGCTGCAAAAACTGCTAAGAAAAAATGATTGACTGCCCACAATGTACTGTACAACAGCAGTACGTTCTAGAACAACTACAGACATCTGCTGGTGTTACAGATCGAACTGCTCTTGCTGTCATTCTGGGTAACATCTATCAAGAGTCTACATTTAAACCCAACATCTGCGAAGGCGGTGCAATCGTACCTTATGATCGTTGTCTTCGTGGAGGTTATGGTTTAATCCAATGGACTTCAAAACATCGTTACCTTGGTCTTGGTACTTTCTGTGCTAAACGTAATGATGATCCAAGTAGTTTGGAATGTCAAACTGCTTACTTAATAGATGAGATGAAGTTTAGGAATGATCTTAGTGCTTTTCAAACTCCTCATCAAACAATACCCTATTACATGAATGCTGCCTACCATTGGTTAGGCTGGGGTATCCATGGTAATAGAACAAAACATACTTATTCTTTTTTAACTAAACTACAATGAAAATTCTTGCTATCCTCCCCGCTGCTTTGTTTGCTGCTTCCCCTGTACTTGCAGGTCCCTATGTTAACATTGAGAACAATGCTGGATTTACTGGTTCTAACTTCAATGGCCACGCCACAGATTTTCACCTGGGGTATGAAAACAGTGTGAACTTCGGTTCATACTACGTGCAGGCTGGACCCACAATTTTTGCACCTGATGGTGGCGAAGAAGAAACTAAACTGACTGGTAAAGTCGGTGGTTCTATCCAAGCAAGTGAGCGTGTCTCTGTTTATGGAGAACTGTCTGCTGCTTTCGATTCAGATGAAAATGATTACGGAACAAAGCTTGGTGTCAAGTATAGTTTTTAATAGCTAAATAGATTTAATGGAGGGTGCAATTCCCTCCCTAGCTTTGGACAGCCAAGTCTTTAAAATGGTCTTACTTACTAGAACAAAAAAACAATGAACTATTACTTAAATGACCGCTACTATTTCGCTACAGCAACAACAAAAAAATATATGGAATAACTTCTGTGACTGGGTAACCAGTACTAACAACCGACTGTATGTTGGTTGGTTCGGAGTCCTGATGGTTCCAACATTACTAGCAGCTACAACCTGCTTCATCATTGCATTCATTGCAGCACCACCCGTAGACATCGATGGCATTCGTGAACCAGTTGCAGGATCGCTCCTGTACGGAAATAACATTATATCGGGAGCAGTTGTCCCGTCTTCAAACGCTATCGGACTTCACTTCTACCCCATCTGGGAAGCAGCAAGTCTCGATGAATGGCTTTACAACGGCGGACCATTTCAACTGGTCGTCTTTCACTTCCTTATCGGTATCTACGCTTACATGGGACGCGAATGGGAACTTAGTTATCGACTTGGTATGAGGCCCTGGATCTTTGTTGCATACTCCGCACCCGTGGCAGCGGCATCCGCTGTATTCCTTGTTTATCCCTTTGGACAAGGTTCTTTTTCAGACGCTATGCCTCTTGGCATTTCCGGTACTTTTAATTATATGTTGGTCTTCCAGGCTGAGCACAACATCCTCATGCACCCCTTCCACATGTTGGGAGTTGCTGGTGTTTTTGGTGGTAGCTTGTTTTCAGCTATGCATGGATCTTTGGTCACGTCTTCCCTTGTACGTGAGACAACTGAAACTGAAAGTCAGAACTATGGTTACAAGTTCGGACAAGAAGAAGAGACTTATAATATTGTTGCAGCCCATGGCTACTTCGGTCGTCTCATTTTTCAATATGCGTCTTTTAATAATAGCCGTAGCTTGCACTTCTTTCTCGCTGCTTGGCCTGTCGTGGGTATCTGGTTTACTGCTCTTGGGGTTAGTACTATGGCATTCAACTTGAATGGCTTTAACTTCAACCAGTCCATCCAGTCTTCAGATGGTCATGTCTTGAATACCTGGGCCGACGTTCTTAACAGAGCTGGACTTGGTATGGAAGTAATGCACGAACGCAATGCTCATAACTTCCCTCTCGACCTGGCTACTTCTAAGGCACCTACAGTCGGCTAGAAGTACGTCCGTTCATCCTTCGGGACGCATGACACCATAAGCATGGAACGGGGCTTGTGGAGGCTTCTAAAGAGGTTACTATGCAAGGCAAGACTTATTGCTATCGTGGTGTAAAGTACACCAAGTGAGATAGATCTTACAGAGGGGTGCAATTCCCCTCATCACTATTGGCACAGGCCCTTACGAGGATAACCTTTGCCGTCTAGACGGTGGGATAGACCACAATAAAATTAAATAACTCAAAGATCTTTGAGAGTCGTATAAATTAACTCTCTTTTAAAATGGCTTTTCAATCTTCGGTTAACCCCTCTCAGCTTACACAGCTGGGTCAGGCTAACCTAGCTGGCGACAAACGCGCACTGTATCTTAAACTGTTCAGTGGCGAAATGTTCAAAGGCTTCCAGAATAATACAATCGCTCGTGACTTGATCATGAAGCGTACACTTAAGAACGGCAAATCATTGCAGTTCATCTTCACAGGTCGTACCAAGTCAGAGTTCCATACTCCTGGCAACAGCATTCTTGGTGACTCCAATGGTGCGCCTCCTGTGGCTGAGAAGACGATCACGGTTGATGACCTGTTGATCAGTTCAGCTTTCGTCTATGAACTTGACGAAGTACTTTCTCATTACGATCTTCGTTCTGAGATCTCACGTAAGATCGGCTACGCTCTTGCAGAAAAGTATGACCGTCTTGCATTCCGTGCTATTGCACGTGGTGCACGTAAGGCTTCTCCTATCAGTGCAACTGGTTATGTTGAGCCCGGTGGTACACAGATTCGTGTTGGTGCAACTACCAATGATTCTGATGCTTACGTTGCTGCTAACTTGGTATCTGCATTCTATGATGCAGCTGCTGCTCTTGATGAGAAAGGTGTTACTTCCGATGGCCGTGTTGCCGTCCTCAACCCCCGTCAGTACTACGAATTGATCCAAGCTGTTGGTTCCAACGGTCTGGTCAATCGCGATGCACAAGGTACTGCCCTTCAGGGTGGCCAAGGCATCGTTGAGATTGCTGGCATCAAGATCTACAAGTCAATGAACATTCCGTTCCTTGGTAAGTATGGTACTGCTTACGGTGGTACAACTGGTGTAACCGCACCTGGTAACACTGGTGACTTTGTTGCTGAATCTCTTGAAGATGCATCCGGTGCTCAAACTGGTATCAATAATGATTATGGTACAGCAACCGAATTCGGTTCTAAGTCCTGTGGTCTTATCTTCCAGAAAGAAGCTGCCGGTATGGTTGAAGCAATTGGTCCTCAGGTTCAAGTAACTAGTGGTGATGTCTCCGTGGTATACCAGGGTGACGTTATGCTTGGTCGTTTGGCTTGCGGTTGTGATTACCTCAACCCTGCTGCTAGTGTTGAATTGTATGTTGGTGCTTCTGCACCTTCTGATTTCTGATATTTTTATATCCAATGGGAGTCTCTTCGGAGGCTCCTTTTTTTTAATTCTTTATTGAGAATAATACTCATTATCAATTTATGGCCTTCCCTACTACTGGCTCCAATACTGAGCTACAAGCTGTTAATCAGATCCTGGCGTCAGTTGGTCAGGCTCCTGTCACTACATTGACAACTGATGAAACTTTCGTACTAAATGAAGTTTCAAGCTTTACTGGTTCTATTTCCGGCACCACTTTAACTACTACAACAGCTAGCATTCCAGTCGGCACCTATATCGGTGGACCTGGAGTAACTGTTGGTACATCTATCGCCGTTGCAGGTGTAGAAGTATCTCCAGCTACAGACCCTGTTACATATAACTATACTGTTAATATATCTCAAACTGTATCCAGTCAGATCTTAACACAGTCTATTGCTACAAGTAGAATTGAATCACAAACCAACCCGGACGTTGCGATTGCACTCAACACCTTAAGAGAAGTGTCTCGTGAAGTACAATCAGAAGGCTGGTCTTTTAATAAAGAATACGACTATCCTATTACTCCTGATTCATCCAACGAAGTAATTATTGCTAACAATATTCTTCAAATGGATTTGAATAAATCTTACACACAGAATATGAATAAAGATAGTGTTAATCGTGAAGGCAAACTTTACGATAAAATTGCTCATTCATTTATCTGGACTGATGCTACCTTGTACGTTGATATTATTTGGTACTTTGATTGGCCTAGTATACCTACTGTAATTCAAGCTTTTATTATTGCAAGAGCAGCAGCAATTGTATCTAGTAGAATTATTGGTGACCCTAATCAATATCAAGTATTACTACAAAAAGAAGCTGCTACTAAATCTACAGCTTTAGAATACGAATGTAATCAAGGTGATTATACATTCTTTGGTAGTCCTAAAGGTGGTAATTTTTATCAAAGCTATCAACCGTTCCATACTTTACAACGCTAATGCCAGCAGTAACTCAACTAATACCAAACTTTCTTGGTGGTGTCTCACGACAAAATGATGACAAAAAATTATTAGGACAAGTAACTGAATGCATTAACGGTTACCCAGATCCTACTTATGGTCTATTAAAAAGACCAGGTATGAAGTTTACTAATACTTTAAAAAAAACTAACGGTACTAATTTTACTAAAACTGAATTAGCAGATGCTGTATGGTTTTTTATTGAACGCGATGCAGCAGGCTCGTATATCGGTGCTATTAAAGGTACAAACATTTACATATGGACAGCAGATAATGGAACTGCATGTACAGTTACTAATAATGCTGCATCCTATTTGACAGGTACAATACAAAATGATTATCATTTTCGTAGTGTACAAGATGTCACAGTAATTACAAATAAAACAATTGTAGCTGCTATGCAACCTTCAGGTAGCTATACAGCTAATTCAGTTGCTACACTTAAGTTGACTTCATTAGTTGAGACATATTCTTATGAAGTGTTCCTTCAACATCAAACCTCAACAGTTATTGCTCAAAACAATACTACTTTTGATGACATGTTACTGTATGATGCTAGTGCTGTAGACACTAATCATCATATTGTAGATGCTATTAAAGCTACAATTGAAGCACAACATGCTGCATCTAATGCAGATTTTGCAGGTGTATGGTACTTAGAAGGTTATCCTGATAGTCTTGTTATTAAACGTAGTACAGGTACTAATGCAGTTGTGACTGATTATAGTGCTGTTACTGGTACTCCTGTCTCCTTTGATATAGATGCTAAAGGTGGTCTCAATAATACTGCTTTAGAAGTATTTGAAGATGAAGTAGAAGATGCTACTAAACTTCCTTTAGAATCTTTTGGTGGTCATCATGTAACGGTTAGTAATACAACTAATGCCGAAGATGATTATCACGTACAATTCGTTGCCTATGACACTACACTTAACAGAGGTAGAGGTTACTGGGAAGAGACTATAGCTCGCGATGTATCTCCTGGTTTATTAGCATCTACGATGCCACATCAATTAGAAAATACAGGTCCAACGACATTTGAATTTAATCCTATTACATGGTCAGCACGGAAAGCAGGTAATGATGTTACCAGCCCTTTACCGTCTTTCATTGGGAAAACAATTACAACTACATTTTTCTATTCTAATAGATTCGGCTTGTTATCACAAGACAATATATTTTTTGGAGTAGCAAATGATAACTATAATTTTTTTGTTAAGTCAGCTCTGACACAAATTGATTCAGATCCGATTGATTTAAATGTATCTAGTATTAGACCTGTTACTTTATCTGATGTATTACCATCCCCACAAGGTTTAATGTTGTTTAGTGAACGACAACAGTTTCAAGTATTAGCTACTGATTCTAGTACATTTACTCCCACTACAACCGTTATTAGATCCTTATCTAATTATGAAATGGCGTCTGACATACCTCCTGTTGATGTTGGTGTCACTACAGCCTTTATCAATAGAGTACCTGGCTATAGTAAACTGTTTAGTTTACAGTTACGTGATGTAGAGCAAAGCCCTGTTGTCGTTGATATCAGTAAAGTAGTACTTGAGTGGCTGCCTAATACCATAGATAATTTAACAGTTAGTCCTCAAAACTCTGTAATTATGTTAATTGATAGTGATACATCTTACTTGTATCTTTATCGCTATTATAATAATGGAGAAAAGGATTTATTCCAGGCTTGGACTAAATGGGAATTACCAGGCACTATTCAAACTGCAGACATTATCAATGACTCTGTAGTGATTGTATCTCAACATGAAGATGAATATACAATAGGTAAGATCATACTTGATGAGATACCTACAGGAAGCTCTGTAACAGGCGTTACTAGCATCACTGGTAATACATGCCTAGACATGGCTGCAAGGCCCGTCCAACCGCACGCATCGGTCAATGCGGTGGTGTATGACGCAACCAATGAGGTTACTAAGATCTACTCACCTTATACTCCGTTTGAACAAAAGGAAGCTATCATGCTTCTTAGTGTACCTGAAGCAGATGCAGGCTTACCTGCAGCTGTTGATGCAGATGCTGGATTCTATTTAGCTGCTACTGAACGTACTGAAATTGGTACAGGTTACCGTTACTTTGAAGTTAAAGGTGACTATACAAGTTATGCTGATGGTATCGTTATAGGTTATGGTTATGATTTTGAAGTAACCTTACCTAAATTTTATTATAAACTTGATCCCACTACATCTGATTATACAGCTACCTTGACTATATCAAGAGTTATATTTTCTATTGGTAGGACAGGTCCAATTGAATTTAAAGTAAAAGCAGGTGGTTCTGATGAATGGAGAAATGTAGAGTATGTTACTGATGCTAATACTTATTTAGCAGATAGTAGTCCTATAACACAAGAACATAATTTCACCATACCAATTCACCAACGTAATATTAATTTTGAACTTAAAGTGACAAGCAATTATCCATACCCTGTATCGTTGGTTTCAATGATGTGGGAAGGTAACTATTCACCACGATTCTATAGGAGGACTTAATCATGCCTTTTGGTACAATTGCACGATGGATCTCAGGAGATGATCCAAACAAAGAATCAAGGGCTGCTGAAAGAGAACAGCAAAAATCTTTAAATACGCAAACCAGCCTATCTAATCAGTACAACTTAAATCTATATAAAACAGAAAAAAAAAATTATGAGCAAGAACGTGAGTATGCATACGACACTGCTATTACTAATTGGGAGTATGGTAAGAAAATTAAAGATTATCAATATGCCAAATCTTTAGCTGCTTACGGAAAAAGTAGAGATATTTATGAAGGACAACTTGATTACAATAAGCAGGCAGAGGCAACAGCAGTCAGTGATCAAGAAGCCTACATACAAGACCTTACTTTAAGCCAAGCGTTTCAACGTGAAGCAATGCATTCTGATTTAGAAAGTCAAATAAAATTACAAACTACTGATTTAGAAAGTCAAATAAAATTACAAACTACTGATTTAGAAAGTCAAATAAAATTACAACGTTCTGATTTAAAAAATCAAATAAAATTACAAACTACTGATTTAGCAAATCAAATTCAATTACAACGTTCTAATTTATTAAATACTATAAAAACAGAAGGTTTTAATGTAATGTCTGAGATAAAATCAGCAGGCATTAATAAATTAGAACAAGGCGCTAAATTATACGGTATTAAAAGTGGACGTAGAATTGGTACTGAATCAGTTCAACAAGCTTTAAATGAAATTACCAAGAAAAATACTTTTGAAAAAGAAGCTAAGTTTATAGAAAGTTTACAGAAAAGCGGTAAAGCAGCCTTAGGTCAAGCTGGTGTATCACGTGAAAAAAGTTTACAATCTACTGCTGCATCAGCGTTTCGTGATTTAGTTGTCCTTGATTCTAGTTTATCTGGTTCTAGAAATAAAGCTGCTGTTGACTTATTAAAATTACAAGTTGATGCTAGTATTGCTGAGACACAAGTAGGTCTTAATTTAGATAGGATTAGATTAGGTGTTACTACAGCACAGGATAGATCTAAACTAAACATTAATGCAGCACAGGATAGATCTAAACTAAACATTAATGCAGCACAGGAGAGATCTAAACTAAACATTACTACAGCACAGGAGAGATCTAAACTAAACATTAATGCAGCACAAGAGCAAGCACAACTACGTATTAATGCAGCACAAGAGCAAACACAACTACGTATTAATGCAGCTAAAGATGAAGTTAAATATAACAACAAAATTCTAGAGGCCAATCTGCAAAGCGCTACCTCTCAGATGGGTCGTAATATTAATCAAATTGCAGTACAAAAACAAGGTGCAGACCTTCAAGCTAAAGAAAACCTTAACCTATTCCCTGAAGAATTCGATTATGCACCTGAACCACAGCTGCCGACAATGCGTAGATTTGTTGAACCACCTGAATTTGTAGCACCTACAGTTCCTAAAGGTCCACGTGTGTCTACAGGATTTGATTCAGTTCTTGAGGTCGTAGGTCAGGCCGCTTCTTTTATTCCTACTGGTATAAACGCATATAATTCTATTCAAGATATTTTTAAATAATTAAATAACTAACTATGGCACGACTACAATACCAACCCGCTACGAAACCAAGAGGATTCCAACCTATTCAACTTAGTAGGGCTGGTATTGCTCGAATGGAAGAAGAAGGTAACAGGGTAATCCGTAACTTAGAAAAAGAACGGGACGCTACAATCAGACAAAGGCAGGAAAACCTGCAAGCAATGAAGGAAAACGCTGCTTATGAACAGCGTGCACAAGACAAAAATCAGGAAATTTTACAGACCAACTTAAAAACTGAGCGATTAAACATTGAAGCTGAGCAGAAAGCAAAGCGACAACAAACTCAGGCTAGAGATGAAGCGATTAATTCAACAGTAACATCATTAGTTAATTTCAGTACAACTCTTGGTAAACAAGCTGCTGAAAGAACCAAGCAAATGATCACAGATCAGGTTGCAGAAGGTGCACAAGCATCACGTCAAGAGTATCTTGCTAGCCCTAAACGGCAAAATGACTACGCAGCAGTTGAAGGTCAGATTGATGTTAATATAGAAAAACTTGATCAGGCTAATTTTATCGCTGGGCAAGCAGGTTTAGACTCATCTTTAGAAACAGCTAAAAGTCTTGCAGCTAATCCTGGTCGCGGTTATTACTGGAAAAAGGGTTACTATAATGAATTCATTAAACAGCAAACCCCTATGCTTGTTGACAGGGCGCTTCAAAGTACTGGAGAGCTTTTTGTCGATGAAAATGGAAAAAAATTCTCAGGTATAGAAGCTGTCACTGATCCTGATAAAATGCGTATTGTACTAAGTAAAGTGCTAAACGGTTTATATGGAGCAACTGGTTTAGATATTAATTCACTTGAACCAGGATTTTTAGAAGATTCTAGTAAGTTTGTAGTTGATTATAGCAGTACTAGAATACAACAAGCATCAAATAAAGCAACTAATATTGCTTATGATAACCTTGCTCAAGAAGGAAGGTCTCATATAGCTCAAGGTAGAGTTGGAATGGGTTACAGGTTATTACTAAAAAACCCTAAAATTGGTAGAGAGGGTGCTTTAAAAGAAGTCTTTGCTTTATACTCTGCACAAAATGCTGACGGTACATTTCGTTATTCAGTAGACGAATTGGATAACATCAAGCTATTAGGTGATAAAACTATTGTTGAAGAACGTGGTAATAGTCAACGTTATCAAGATGCTATAGCAGCTAGACGTAAGGCTCAAACAGATTATAGACGTGCAGAACGTACTAATACTAGGTTAGAAGCACAGGATTTTGCTGATAGTGCTGTACCACAAATGCAAGAGTACTTTGAAAATGCTGACGCACAAGGCGACCTAGCAGGTGCAGCAACGTTTGAAAAAGAATTCTATGAAAAATATCCTAATCAATCATTACCTAGCGGTTATGTACGAGCAAAGAAAGCAGCGTTAAAAGAAAACTACGATGCTGAAGTAGCAACCATTCAAGCTAGAGCTAAAACACAAACATTAGATTCAGCTTTTATTGATTCTATTGAAAACCCTAAATTACAGCTTGAAGCTATTAAAGCATTTAAGCAACAAGAAGAAGCTAAGTATGGTCCTAAGTATTCTGTAATGCAAAAGAGTTTAGTTTCTGAAGCTAAGACATTAACAAAGTTTGATCCTACTGTAGAAGGACCAGGTTCTGGAACAACTATTATGGTGACTAATGCTCTTAAAAATGAATACAAATATTTCTTTAAAGCTTTAGTTGATAAAGGTGTTCCTGTTGATGCAGCTGCTGATCAAGCTTACGCACAACTTACAGAGTATGTTGCTAAAGGTGCAACAGATAAAACAAATAAATTTTATACAGACACAGGCGTACTTAATAAACCAACTTTTCCAAACATTCAAGGTGCTACTCAAGAATTATCAGCTAGTTCTCAAGAGCAACGCAATGAATTAAATAAACTTATTTTACAAAAGAGCGCAAACGTTGGTAGTGTCTTTAGTATGCCAAATGCTGTATTATCTGAAACTCAAATTGAAACTACTATAAATTCTTATTATGCTGATAATGGTACTTTTAAGATTCCAGTAAATATTCAATATGCTGCAAAAGTTGCAGGAGTAAATCCTATAGCTGCTATTAATGCACAGATTCAAGCGTCTAATGAAAAGTATGGGACTAATAGAAAATTGATAACAGCCTCACCAGCTGAAGAAGCTATCTTTGATCAAGTACCTTCAGTTCAAAAACTATTTACTAATTTTGATAACAGGTCTCAAGCTAGAATTTCTCGTGGTATTTCTTATACTACAAATAACCCTGGTCCTATGAGAACTAGTATGACTGGTACTGGAGTTGCACCTGTGGAACAGACAAATGCACTTGTAGAGGTTGCTGGAGAGTTAGGTGTAAGCCCTATTGATCTTGCTACTATCATTGGATTTGAAACTGGTGGTACTTATGATGCAGGTATTGTTGGTGGAGAAGGTGGTAACTATGAAGGTATAATTCAACTGGGCGAATCAGAAAGAGCTGCTTATGGGTTTGTATCCGGCATGTCCTTTGAAGAACAATTACGTGGTCCTGTAAAAGCATATTTCAAGGATAGATTTGCAAAAGCAGGTATGTCTACACAAGGTGCTACTTTAGAAGATCTTTATACTACAGTTATAGCAGGTAACCCTGGAGCAAACAGGGATGCACGGGATTCATTTGGAACTTCTGCAAGAAGTGGTGTTGCAAAAATGGGACCACATAGAGAAAGAGCAATGCAACGCTTTGGATTTAGTCAAAATTAATTAAAAAACAAACAACATGAACGATCCATTAGATTATTCAAATGTTGGCAGTGAATATGTGTTGAGTGAAGAAGATCGTAACAAGCAACTCTCTAATGAACAACTAGAAGAAATTCAACAGAGAGTTGATGCTTACGAACAGCAACAACAGCAACTTCAAGAACAAGAGACACAACCTCCTACGGGAGGTCAAACTGCACCAACATCTGAACAACCTGCACCTACGGGTGAGGTTACAATGCAACCTGAAATGGCTGCTGAATCATTTGATCCAACTGAACCATTTGACCCAAGTAAAGACTATTCTTATTACAAAGCCCAAGGCATGAGTAGAAATGAATGGAACCGATTACAAATGGGTGGTGGTGTCAGAAGTGACGTAGAAGGTTTTGCTACTGATCCTAGATACGCTATGGAACTAGCAACTGCTGTACCTATTGGTGGTGTATTAGATCCAGTCACTGATTTAGCTAATAAATTCCTACCAAAAAGTGCACAGATTCCTAAGGTAACACCTTATGAAAATGGTATAGCATCAGCAGCACGAGCTATTTCTTCTGTTGTTGTTCCTACATTAGCCCTTCAAGGTGTTGGTGTAGCATTAGCAGCTAAAGCACAAGGTGCCTCTACTACAGCTCTGGGAGCCGGTAACGTCATCAATAGGTTAGGTAATACTGCCTTTATGAAGTTCCTTGGGAACAGAGGTATAGAAGCAGGTGCTAGTGTTGCTGTCGGTGCATTTAGCTCTGAATATGAGGAAGACAATGCTTTCGGTGCTCTTAAAAAAGCTTTACCACCACAATATGATTTCATTCCTGATAGCTGGGCTACACTAGATACTGATAGTGCTGATGAAAAACGTATTAAAAACATTAATGAAGATCTAGGTCTTGGGTTTCTTATTCCGTTTGTAGGGTTTCTTGGTAAGTTTGGTTCTGCAATTGATGAAGTAGGACAAGTATTTAAAAGAGCACCTAAGATGGTAGGTGAGACATCACAAGCTAAGAAGATTATTGATGACTTAACACCAGCTGCTAAAAGTGATGATGCAGTAGAAGAACTATCTAGGTATGCTGCTAAACAAGAAGCAGATCTTGATGAGCTTGGATACTACAATCAAGCTATGAATCCTAATGCTAATGTCCCATTGAAAGGTGTAAATGACCTTTATGATTGGAATGAAGTTGGGATGCGTTCTCTTGATGATTTTGGTATCATTGGCGCTAGTGTTGATGCAGTACGTGTTGCTAAAAACAAAGGATCAGTTTATGGTCGTTTAGGTAACTTCATTAGTGAACCTGCTCGTAAGTATGCTATTACTACACCAGGTGGTGTCGAAGAAGTTACACTTGGTCTTACCAAACAACTTAAAGATGCTGACCGTTATGGTATGGAAGCAGCTGATTGGTCAATTAGTTTTGATGAAATCTCTGAGCAAGGTGATAACTTAGTACTTGAATTGTTTGACCCTACTGTTGGTGTTGATGAAATTCGTAAGATTCTTGATCCAGTCATTGTAAAAAATGAGTTTGGTGTTGAGACATTAACTGATGAAGGTTATGCTGGTATCTTTAGGATGATCAATGATCAAGCTAAAGAGTTTACTGGTATGGATATTGCTAAAGCACAAGCTTATACTGCTACTTCTTTATCAGGTCAAATCGCTGACCTATCTGAAGGTGTTAGACTTAACCGAGGTTCAGCAGCTGTCGATCAAGCTAAAGAAAAGATTCGTGATAATCTTGCATACCTACAACAACTACAAGGTACTACTAAGTATTATTTAGATAAGAAACGTGGTATCATGCGTTTAGGTGAGCGTGCCCGTGCATTCGGTAAGACACCTGAGCAACTTGTCAGACAAATTCAAGAGGAGACACCACAAGCTTTACGTATTATTCAAGACGAAAGTGATAGGTTTACCCAAAGCTGGGAATATTTACAAGATAATAACCCAGAAGTTCTCGATTCATTCCTTGAATTATATGAACTTAGTGACGGTAAGATCAATAGTATTACTAAAATGAATGAAGATATTCTTAATAGCTTTGTCCGTTGGCGACCACTTATTGATGGTACTCCTGATGCACCTAATATTTTAGATCAAGCTGTTAGAGCTAATTTCTTTAATTCTATTTTGTCTTCTGCTGGTACAGCTGGTAGAGCTTTATATGGTAACTTAAGTGGATTGGTTGCAGAACCAGTGTCTTATTTTGCTGGTGCTATGCTACGGAAAGATCTTAAGTCTATTCAACGTGGTTGGATGGCTTACAATTCTATCTTTGATACTCAAATGAAAGCCTTACCTTATGCTGGTAAGTTATTCATGAAAGCATCACAAAATCCTAATAGTGTAGCTAGTGCAACTAGGTTAGACTTAGTAATTAAGAATGAGAAAAAACTAGCACAATACAAAAACATTGCTAGACTTGAAGCAGAAAAAGGTAACCTTGGTTTTAAATTTCTTGTAGATCAATATGAGAGTTTACAACATATGGCAACTGACCCTGTATTTAGAATTACACCTAATCTCTTTACTGGTTTTGATGGCTTTACTTCTGCTAACTTAGCTAATGCTACTGCACGTTTCCGTGCTATGGATGAGCTAGAACGTCTTGGTAAAGAAGCAACACCTGCTAATATTAAAAAGATTGCTGACAAAGAATACAATAGTATGTTTAATGAAAACGGTATTATTGAAGATGAAGCAGTTAAATATAATACTGGAGAGATTGCTTTAAACCTTGATACTGGGCTAAATACTCAACTAAATGGTCTTCTGCAAGAAATACCTGGACTAAGACCTTTTATCATGTTCCCCGGAACTATGGCTAATATGGTTAGAGTAGCTGATGATTATTTACCTGCACCTTTACGTTCCTTTCAAAGGGATGTTAATGAATTAGCTTATACTTCTGTCGAAACATTTATAGAACAACCTGAATTAGTAGAAAATATTCTTACTAATCGTGGTTATAAAATAACTCAAATGGATGAAACAGCTAGGTTAAATGCTATTGTAGACTTAAAAAATAAAACATTAGGTAAGAAAGCAATAGGTACTTTTATAACTTCTTTAGCTGTTGGTTCTGTTTTAAAAGATAAACTATTTGGTGATGGTTTGTTTAGTATTACAGGTGACGGTAATGTTGACAGACAGTTACAAAGAGCACGTACTAAAAACAGTAACTGGAAAGATCGTTCAGTTATTGGACCTGGTGGTATTAGAGTGGAATACAACGAAGTACTTGGCCCTGGTCTAAGTAATTGGGTTGCTACTGTAGCTAACATTGCTGATAATTTTGATATGCTTGGTGAAGCAGCTACAGAGAATTTATTTCAAAAAGCAGCTTTTGTACTTGCAGCTGGTTTAACTGATCAAGCTGGTTTGTCTTCTTTACGCCCTCTTGTTGAAACTTTAAGTGGTAATCAATATGCTGCTTCTACTTTCGCTGCTGGTCAAATTAACTCACTTGGGCCTTTAGGTGGCTTACGTAATGAATTTGGTAAGATCTTAGATGGTGGTTTAAAAGAAATTAATAATGATATAATTAGTAATCTTGCTAATCGTAACCAATTACTTGGTGTTATGGACCCTGCTAACAGATTACCTACTGTAATCAGTCCTGTAACAGGTGAAGCACCAAATAAATATACAATGCTACAACGTGTTTATAATTCTTATTCACCACTTAAAATACATCCTGCAATGTCTAAAGAAGAACAATTTCTCTATGATATTGAATATGATGTATCTAGTGCATTTAAGAAACGTAATGGTGTTGACTTAATTAATACTGAACGTGCAGAATTAAGTAGCCTTATGGGTAAAAGAGGTTATTTCAGAGAACAAATCAAAAGTATTATGCGTACAGCAGATGCACGTAATACTATCAATGAACTACAAGAAGCACGAAGACGTGGTATAAAATCTGATCAAGTACCTATTGGTAAATATGACCAGATCCATATGATGCTGGATACAGCACTAAAAAATGCTGAAGAATTAGCTTTCAGTGAATTGGAATCACCAGTACGTCTTTCTATTGAACAACGTATTATGGAAAAACAAATGACTGGTCAAAGAGCTGAACAAGGTTTAATGCCTGGAATTGATTCGTCACTTAACATTCGTTACTAATGGCAACTACACAAAATACATATACAGGGAATGGTTCGACCACGAACTATTCATTTACATTTGAATATTTAAAACAAACAGATGTCAAGGTAACACTTGATACTGTTGCTACAACTGCATTTACATTTGCCAACGCGACAACGCTTTCATTTACTACAGCACCAGCTAATGGTGTAGCTATTCGTATCTTTAGGGATACAGCTATTGACCTACTGAGTGCTACATTCTTCCCTGGTTCTGCGATTAAAGCAGAAGATCTAAACCAAAACTTTACTCAAAGTTTATATGTTACGCAGGAGTCTGATGCTGACGCGGCATCAGCAACTGCAACTGCAAACACAGCTAAGACAACAGCTGATACAGCATTAGCTGATAGTGCTACAGCTATTACTACAGCAAACGCAGCTACAACTACGGCAAACACTGCAGATACCAACGCTAGTGCAGCTGTTGTTACGGCTAATGCTGCCAGTGCTACGGCTACTACAGCATCTACTAATGCAGCTAGTGCGGTTACAACGGCTAACACGGCATCAACTAATGCTAGTGCTGCTGTAACCACAGCTAACGCTGCTGATGCAAATGCTACGACTGCACTAAATAACTCACGGGAGTCAGATGGTAGTGGTGGTTTTAATACTGCTATTGATTTAGCTAATAGTGCTACTACAACAGCTAATACTGCTAATACTAACGCTAGTGCTGCAGTTACTACTGCTAATACAGCTGATACTAATGCTACAGCAGCTGTTAATACAGCTAATGCAGCTAGTGCTGCTGTATCTCAAGCTGTCTTATTTACGCTAGTTGCTAACGTAGCAGCGATACCTGGAAGCCCCTCTAACAACGATTACATTGAAATTGGTGACAGTACAGGTGTTGAATCATTTAGCCCCCTTTCAGGCGTTCCTAGTGGCTTTGTAGGTGCTAGTGGATTAACAGTAAGGCTTAGGTATGACACATCTGCTACCTCTTGGGTATGGATGAGTTATTACGCTAATGATTCAGAGACTCGTTATCTAACAAAGAATCTTCCAGTAGTAACTGGTGATGCAACAAATGGCTCAGGTCAGATCACTCTTAACTGTGAGGTTAATACTCATGGTGTCAAGATTAAAGGACCACCACATAGTGCAGCAGCTAACTATACGTTTACTCTGCCTAATGACACTGGTACAAGTGGTTATGTACTGAAAACTGATGGTAGTGGTAATACATCTTGGGGTGGAGCAGATGTTGTCTTTGACACTACACCACAACTTGGTGGTAATTTAGATGTTAATGCTAAAGATTTAGTCAACGGTGATACAAAATTCCGAATAGATAGTAACAGATTAGATTTGTATTTTGGAAGTGGTACTGATCCTCACCTAAACATGGATCAGGATGGTGATTTCACCGTAATGAATACTGCAAGTACTCGTAGAGGCTTTGCTATTTATGGTGGTACTACAAACAACTTCCTGACGATTAAAGCTCCAGCTTCATTTACAACAACAACCTATTACTTACCAACAGCTGACGGTACTGCAAACCAAGTATTAACTACTGACGGTAGTGGAAATATGTCTTGGAGTAATGGTGGCTCACCAACTATTGACGCTGGAAACTTTGATTCAGGCGGCTCACTTGTAACTACATCTCAAACTTTTGACGGAGGATCTTTCGACTAATGCCTACACCTACTAATAGAACACCTGTGCGTGTAGCACGGGGTACATACTCTAATCTTAATTCTTCTGTTGCTGATATTCAGGAAGGAGAGATTGTCTACGCAACTGATCAAGACAAACTATATGTTAAAGAAGGTTCAGCCCTTGTTTCAACACAAGCAGCTTTACCAGCAGCCAATGCTGTAACAGATACAGCTCAAACATTTACTGCAGCACAACGTGGAACCATTGGTACGTTGACAGACGGAGCAACTATTACTCCTGACTTTGCAACTGCTAATAACTTCACTGTTACTCTTGCTGGTAACCGTACTATTGCTAACCCAACTAACCTAACTGCTGGTCAATCTGGCTCTATCTTCATTGTGCAAGATGGAACAGGTTCACGTACTGCAGCGTGGGGATCTTATTGGGACTTTGCTGCAGCTACTGCACCTACTCTCACGACTACCGCTGCTGGTGTTGATCGCGTCGATTACGTCGTGCGCTCTGCCACTTCCATCCACACAGTATTCACGGGTAACTACTCATGAGCGTGATTGGAAGCAACATCTTGGCTGGTTCATCCGGTCAGGGTGGTGGTGCTGGCTACGAGATTGAACGTTCCTTGAGATTTAACCCAGGAGATAGCGCATCGCTTACGAAAGCTTTTAGCGCAACCGGTAGTCAAACTACTTACACATTATCTTTTTGGCTAAAGAAAAATAACAGTAGTAGTGTCTACCAAACCATCCTTATCGACAACAACTCAACCGGTAATCAGATAAGGATAAACGACCTCCCAGGCGGTTTTCAGCTTCGTTTTGCTGCTGCCAGTGGAGCCGATTTGACCACAAGCAGAAAATTTAGAGATCCTTCTGCTTGGTATCACATTGTCTTGGTCTATGATTCCACAAATGCAACGTCTAGCGACCGGATGCGCATTTACATCAATGGCGTGCGTGAAACTAATTTTTCAGGTGAAAACCAGCCGTCGCAGAATTTAGCCAGTTCTTTTATTACTAACGGCCATACGTACACAATCGGGTATTACAATGCAAGCACGGCGCTTGACGGCTACCTAGCAGACGTCCACTTCATCGACGGTCAAGCCTTAGCTGCATCTGACTTCGGACAATACGATTCAAATTCTGTATGGCAACCGATTGAATACGCTGGGACATATGGCACCAACGGTTTCCACCTTGACTTCTCTGACACCAGCTCTAATGCAGCATTAGGGACTGATTCAAGTGGTAATAGTAATACGTGGACGGTTAATAATTTAAACGTTGCCGCAGGTGCAGGTAACGACTCCTTCCGTGACTCCCCAACCAACGGAACACAAACAGATACTGGTGTTGGTGGTGAAGTTGCTGGGAATTATGCGACGTTGAATCCTTTAGACCACTCAGGCACAGTACAACCTACATTTCGTGACGGTAATTTAATTTGTACAGGTCCTAGCGCGTGGACAACTGTTTATTCGACAATGCCATACCCCGAGAGTGGAAAATGGTATTTTGAAACTACATTAAAATCTGATTATGCGCGTGTTAATTATTATCATGTAGCTGGCTTTTGTCCTATAGGTACTGGATCTTATGCAGATAATATTGTTTCATTGTTCGATGCTGGTGATTTATATGAGTACGGTCCTGGGGGATCGCCAACAACAACTCTATTTAGCGCAGGCACTGTAGTCCTAGAGGATGTTGTTGGGTGGGCAGTAGATATAGACAACTGGACATACAGTGTTTACATCAACGGAACTATTTCTTCTATTAACAACAGAGCAATTCCATTTACAGTTGGAACACAATTAACTCCAGCAGTTGTCTCCTATAACATGGATTACGGTCACTTTGTTTATAATTTTGGAGCAACCCCATTTGCGAATACCGCACCAAGCGGCTACAAATGTCTATGCACCGCCAACCTACCTGATCCAACGATTGCAGATGGCTCGACGGCGTTTGATGCAAAGACTTTTACAGCAAACAATGGAACGCAAACTATAAGTGGATTTAATTTCTCTCCAGATTTGATATGGACGAAGTCACGAGCTAATGCTTACGCACATCAGCTATGGGATCAAGTCAGGGGTACAAATAAAGCACTGTCACCTAATGATACAAGTGCTGAAGCTAACTTAAATAATAGTTTGGCTTTTACTTCTGATGGATTTACTTCAGGTACAAACAACAACGCAAATTATGGTTCTGGTGGGTCAATAGCTTGGGCGTGGGACGCCGGATCTTCCACGGTAACTAATACTGACGGCAGCATATCTTCACAGGTACGTGCCAACCCAAGTGCTGGGTTCTCGATTGTTAGTTATACGGGGACGGGATCCAATGCCACCGTGGGTCATGGCTTGAATGCTGCGCCTGAGTTTATTATTGTGAAAAACAGAGATGGCACTCAAAATTGGCAAATTTATCACTCTGCATCAGGAGCAACTAAATACTTTAATTTCTCGACTAATAGTGCACTTACAAACAGCAACAGGTGGCAGGATACAGAACCGACATCTTCTGTGCTTTCTATCGGTACTGCGCCTGGGCTAAACACTCTTAACAATGAGAACATCGCCTACTGCTTCGCACCTGTCAAAGGGTATAGCGCATTTGGTTCGTACGTTGGCAATGGTGGATCTTCTGGAAATGGTCCGTTTGTTTATACCGGGTTCAAAACTCGCTGGGTCATGATGAAAGTAGCAAGTACAAGTCATGCTGGATCTTGGGTCATGTATGACACAACGAGAGACACCGCGAGTTCTGGCGAGGGTTGGTTGTATGCCAACAGTACTTCCTCAGAACAAGCAGCTGCAACATATGCAGTTCATACCACCAGTAACGGTTTTCGTATGGCTGGTACTTCTAATGAAAATAATGGAAGTGGACGTACTTATATATACGCCGCCTTCGCAGAACACCCCTTCAAAACTTCACGCGCACGCTAACTAATTAATTATGCTTAAACTAAACAATAAGCCCCTGCCATACGATAGGGCATTTACACATGCTGATATTCAATATCCAGCAAATTGGCTGCGTTTGTCTTCCCTTGAAGAACGTAATGCTATTGGTATTACGGAAGTAGCTGATGCTCCCAGTTGGGATCAACGTTTCTATTGGGGTGTTGATAATCCTAAGGATCTAGCTGGACTAAAGACACAATGGTCTGACACACAAACTGCTATTGCATCTTCATTGCTAGCTCCTAGTGACTGGCGTGTTATCAAAGCTAAAGAGACTGGAACTAATATTCCATCTAATTGGAAGACATACCGTGCCGCTATCCGTACTGCATGTAATACACGTCAAACAGAGATCAATGCAGTTGCTGATGTAGCAGCTCTTAAAGAGTTGTTCTTTGGTGCTGCACAAGTACAACAAACAAATGAAGAAGGTGTTGGTGTTGTTGATGAAGAAGGCAACCTAACAATGATTGCAAACCCAAATCTTGCCACTGAGTGGCCTACATCACCATGATTACTCTTATCCGTCCAATTCTATTCTCGTTCATGAAATCAGAAAAGGTTAAATTCCTTATTCTTGATCTTCTTAAGGCATACGCTAAATCAACTGATAATGATGTTGATGACAAAGTAGTTGCTTTTGTTTCTGCTGGATTGTTTCCTAATAAATAATGGAATGGGAAGAGATACCTAACTTCCCTCAATTGGTGCTTCCAGAAGCGCCTCTAATGCCTGATGCAGTGCTTGAAGTACCAAGAGCATCTCTGCCTTCATACAAGCCCCTTGTGGTGCCTCCTAGCAACCTTAGACCGCCTGCTGGTGTTAAAGGTATTGACATAAAAGATGAGGCACCTTCTAAACAAGATAAACCTAAAACAAATACTCCACCAACTAAGCCTTATGTTCCACCAGAGGCACAAATAATAGCAGTACCTTTTACAGACATTGAAGTACCAATGCCTACTACTACTATTATGACAACAGCAGCTACCACAGCATTTATTTCGGTAGCTGCAACGTTACTTGGACAATCACTTTTTAAGTACTTAGTGATGCTATTTAAACCTATTATTAAACAGGCATGGAGCAAGTTAAAGAAAAAGAAGACGGTGGAAAACCAAAAAACTTCTTAGCTAAAGTAAAGGAAAACACAGAAGACGAGCTTCAAATCCTAGGTACATTTGTACGTCTAGGTGTTGTAGTTTGGAGTGGTTTTATTATTACTCTTAACTACGTTGAGCTACCAATGTTTAAAAAAAGTATAGGTGGGGACATAACTTTTCCTGCCTCTATTTTTACGGGAGCTTTGGCAACATTTGGATTATCTACATCTAATAACAAGTCAAATAGTAAATCATCAGATCCTAAAAAGAAAGACGAATGAAGTACTTACTAGCTTTATTAATGCTGGCTAGTCCAGCTACAGCACAGATAACCCCGAACTTTACTCAAGGTTCAATGCAGTCAACTACTACCACCACTGTTGATATTGATCGGACTATATCAACCGAAATAGTTGGTGGTGCATATTCATCATGGTCAGGAACAAACGTAACACCAAGTGGGGACATCACAGATGGCTCTACAACCTATTTAGTAACAAATGCTGGGGAACAGTTTCAACTGGAACTGGTAACCAGAGCAGCAGGAGTAGTGGAAACAATCGATATCGACGAAGTTATCGAACAGGTTTCTACTACTACCTCATTATCAATCTTCTCGCAGTAAGTCCAGCTTACGCAGAAGATCCTAAGGTTCAAAATACATCTAGTCCTGTAGCTGCAGCTACGGGCAATGTTACCAATCAGGCGGTTCAGTTTCAAAACAACGGAGCACCTTCTAGACAATATTTTCATGGTAATAACAGCTGCAACGGGACAACCATGCAGTTTGCACCTTTCTATATGGGTAACGATACAACCCCTATGAAACGGGATAGTTATACCAAAAATAATAACTGGGGGGCACAAGTTAGTTTTTCTGTACCGCTTGATGGTGGCATGGTCGAAACCTGTAAAGCTATCGCCCGTAAACACGAAGCAAAGATGCGTCTTGATTATGAATTAGTCAGGGCGTTAAAGTGTACAGAGATCATGCAAAAAGGTTTTACCTTTAGACCTGGATCACGTGTTGAAATCTTATGTAATGACATCGTACCAATTGTGGCCCTTGAATAGATGGAAGCAGCAGTTACTGCTCTTATCGCATTAATAGGCGGTGGGGCAGCTCTAAACAACAGACTACACAACCGAATAAATAATGTACATGACCGTATCAGCGGTCTCGACAGACGTATTGATGCTATTGAATTAAGTGTAGCTCAAGACTATGTATCCAAAGCTGACCTATCAGTAATGGTGCAACGTATGGAAGACCATATGATACGCATCGAAAACAAATTAGATCAAATCGTATTGAGGAATTAATCATGCCTAGAGGCGGACAAAAGTCTTACATCCAACAAATGAAAGAAGACCAGCTTAGAAATCGTGGTGGTGACCCTAACAAAAGGGGTAAGCCTTTGCAAGGAAAGGATGTATTTCCAAAGCAAGCAAAGAAACTACCTAGTGAACGTAAAGGTTACAACGTATAATTATGTCCTATCAAATCATTGATTCATATACCAATAAAGTACTTGGTACATATGAAACCGAAGCACAAGCAGTACGTGCTGAGTCACATCTAGTACATGAACCTAACGAAACACGTTACGAAATTAAAGCACCAGCTAAACCTAAAGCTAAAGCTAAAAAGGCTAAATGACAAACAAGAAAGCAACTGAAGACCAGTTTAATGAGTTGCATAATCTTGTTACAAAGGAATTCCTTGCCCGTATTAAATCGGGTGAGGCTTCCACACAAGATCTAAAAGCAGCTTGTGATTGGCTATCAAAGAATGATATTAGTGGTGTCGCCTTTGAAGGTAGTCCACTAGATAAGCTAGTTAGCATTATGCCTACTGTAGATCCTGAACTTGTACAACGGAGACTTTATGGCACGAAGCTCTAGTCATAGCGGACCTAAATACGCTAATGGTAATTATAAATCATATCAAAAGAAATATGATGGCTCTAAATTACAGATCTCTAAACGATCCAAACTAAATAAAGAAAACCGTAAACGTGGAACCTACGGTAACGGTGATGGCAAGGATGTATCCCATAAGAAAAATGGAAAGACATTCCTCGAAGCAGCATCAAAAAACAGAGCACGTAAAGGACGCGCATAATGGAAATTAACATTGAATCTTTACTTAATTTTCTTAAAATCAAAAAGAAAGCAAAAAAGGATTGGTCTAAAAGTGACCAAATTGTTTTAGATAATTTTCAAGAGTTAAAGAAAAAAGGCTTGGAAAATTTACAGATCCAACCTTTAAATCAATCTTCTTATGGAGATAGACGCTTTAATAATGATGTAAGCCCTGATTTCCAAGGACCAATGGGATATGCTGGGCGTGGTACACAAGATCGTATGCCAGGCACAACACCTCAATTTACTCAAAAACCTACAAAAGTAAAGCGACCCATCAAACGTAAAGGTTCCGGTTACATTTAAACTATGACCCCATTACTTCCTACCCCTAACGATTACCTCTACAACTTAATAGCCATGACCTCACCAGAAGCTAAGCGTCTGTGGAGGCGCTCTATTAAGGAACACTTTGACCATACTTGTATCTATTGCGGAAAAACCTATGACCTTAGTCAACTATCTATCGATCATGTTCATCCTCGCGCTCGTGGCGGAGAGGATGTTGCAACGAATGTTGTATGCGCCTGTACCAGATGTAATCAGGATAAAGGAAGTACACCCGTCCTTAGTTGGATGAGAGACAAATTTGGAGTTAATAGACTCCGTGAAAAACTAATTATGGAGTATATTAATTAATTATGCCTCAATTTTTACAGAACCTACAACGATACGCTAATGACCCCTTAGAATTTGTTAATGGTGTTGTTCGTGTTGGTAGTATGATAGGTAATGAGCTAGAATATGGTAGGAAACAAATTAGTGGTTTTATTGAAGATGTTGTACCTGAACCTATTGTCAATACTTTAGATAATCTAACTGATGCACTTAGTACAGGTTATGAAGCCTCTCCTGTAGGAGCACTGGATCAAGGGGCTGCTCTTGCTGCAGATGCTGTTTCAGAAACAACCAACTCACCTGCTTTAGGTATGGCAGCTGGTCTTTTGTTAGGCATGGTTGACGGTTCCCCTGGTATTAATGTATCAAGAGGTGGAGCAAGGTTTAAATTTAAAACTCAAGGTGAATTTAATGTCACTCAACCTGCAAAGGTTGATGCAACCCGTGATGCAGTAGATGATGTTAAATTAATTCTACAAAACATTGAAGAAGCCAATCCTGGTGTTAAGCCTGGTGTGCTTAGAAAAACAATTCCAGAATACAAAGCAGCTCAAAAGGCTTTGGGAGCTAAAAAGCCTGCAGTTAGTAGTGAAGAATCAAACATGTTAGCATTTGGTTTAGGTAGGGAACAAGCTTACCCACGGACAAAACCTCGTGCCAAGGAAATAAAAAGTAAATTTATTAAAGATGCAAGACGTGATCTTCAACAAGGTGTTGATAAAGTTATTGAACAAGTAGATTTGCACCATAAATTTCCTAAAGGTATATCAGCAGCAGTTTTTAATCGTGCTCGTGATTTTATTGAAGACGGTAAAATGACATACAATGATCTAGTAGATATGGCTAAACGTGCTCAACAACGTGGCCTAGAGCCTGGAGATGTTGAGACTGATTTGTTACCAATGTTTAAAACACCTCACGATACTTTTCATGCAGAAATGCGTGCTCAAGGCTCTAATCAATTTCCTGGTGAAAATTTAGAAATTAGTAAAACTAAACTTACTCAAAAACTTAGACAAGTTAAAAATCCAAAAGATTTATATGTTTTGTGGGATCAAATGTTATCTGATGATATAAAATATCTTTATGAAACTGCTGAAATCTGGCAGCCTATGGATGAAACAATTAAAAGTGTTAGCCCTAAATTTACCGGTAAAGCTCCATCAAAACCTAACTAGAAGCCTCTACAAGCCCTCTTAACCCCCTACACGCTAGATTCTACCTATGAACACTTTAGACCTCCTTAAAGACGATTTTAAGCTATTCCTACAAGCATTATGGAGTGAACTAGACTTACCAAACCCTACACGTGCTCAATATGCAATTGCTGATTACCTTCAATATGGTCCAAAGCGTTTACAAATCCAAGCATTTCGGGGAGTTGGTAAGAGCTGGATTACTGGTGCTTTTGTTCTTTGGACTTTATTTAATAACCCCGAAAAGAAAATAATGATTATATCTGCTTCTAAAGAACGAGCAGATAACATGTCAATCTTCCTACAAAAATTAATCATTGAAACACCCTGGTTGGTACATTTGCGCCCTAAATCTGATGACTCCCGTTGGAGTCGGATCTCATTTGATGTGGCTTGCTCCCCTCACCAAGCCCCTTCTGTTAAATCAGTGGGCATTACTGGTCAGCTTACCGGTTCTCGTGCTGACTTAATGATTCTTGACGACATTGAGGTTCCTGGCAACTCAATGACGGAATTTATGAGGGAGAAACTTTTACAATTATGTACTGAAGCTGAATCTATCCTTACTCCCAAGAATGATAGTCGTATTATGTTTCTTGGTACACCACAGACAACATTTACTGTCTATCGTAAGCTAGCTGAGAGGGCCTACAAGCCCTTTGTTTGGCCTGCTAGGTATCCTAGGAAGGTTTCTCAATACGAAGGCCTTCTAGCGCCTCAGCTAGTAGAAGATATAGATCAAGGTGCAGAGAAATGGGATGTAACAGATGATAGATTTGATAATGATGACCTGATTGAACGTGAAGCGTCAATGGGTCGTAGCAACTTTATGTTGCAGTTCATGTTAGATACGAGTTTATCCGATGCTGAAAAGTTTCCTCTTAAATGCTCTGACCTTATCGTCACTAGCGTTAATCCCACTACTGCTCCCGAATCCGTCGTTTGGTGCTCCGATCCACAAAACGTTATCAAAGACCTCCCCATTGTTGGATTACCTGGAGACTATTTCTACTCTCCAATGCAGTTACAAGGAACATGGGATCCTTACCAAGAAACAATCTGCTCAGTTGATCCGTCGGGTCGTGGCTCAGATGAAACAGCAGCAGCTTTTATCTCCCAACGTAACGGTTTCCTGTACTTGCACGACATGCGTGCTTACAGAGACGGATACTCCGACAATACATTACTTGATATTTTAAAAGGTTGTAAAAAATATGGCGTTACTAAACTTCTTATTGAAACTAACTTTGGTGATGGTATTGTTAGCGAGCTTTTCAGAAAACATCTTATCCAAACAAGACAAAATATTGATATTGAAGAAGTTAGAGCAAATGTTAGAAAGGAAGATCGAATCATTGACTCCCTTGAACCCATCCTCAACCAACATCGACTCGTTATTGATCGTTCGGTAATTGAATGGGACTTTAAATCTAACCCACAAGCTGCTCCAGAAGAACGTCTTCTTTATATGTTATTCTATCAAATGTCTAGGATGTGTCGTGAAAAAGGTGCAATTAGACATGATGATAGAATTGATGCGTTAGCTCAAGGTGTACAATATTATACAGATGCAATGGGTATCTCTGCCCTAGAAGCAATTAAAGATCGTAAACGTACAGAGTGGAATTCAATGCTAGAAGAGTTCTTTGATGATCCCCAATCCTCTGCTAATCATCTCGTAATGGGTATGAATTTACAACAAAGACAACAAGCTAAAGGTAACTCTAAAAACTCTATTCCTACCTGGGTTTAATTTAACCCCACATGTATAGGGGGGAAGGGAAGGGTGGACCCAACTCCCCGAACGGGGAGGAATTCGAGACATGGGTTCGTTCTACGAACTCACCAAGCTCTCATTCCTCCTTATTTCTCTAATGAAGAGTGAGGAGGATCCAAAGACACAAAGACAAACACTCCCTCTTCTTCATTCTTTATAAACACCTTCTTTAATAAGATGAATCCCGTGAGAACTTATTAAACATCCCACCACAAACATTAATCCCACCACAACTTATACTACTGTATGCATAATGTAGAGTTAGTTCATGTCACTCCTGATGCTGAACAATTGATAGCTTATATGGCTAGAGTATCTAATCCTAATAATCAAGATAATCCTGATTGTATTAAATTAATTAAATATCTTATTAAACATAATCATTGGTCTCCCTTTGAAATGGTTAATATGTGTGTACAGATTGACACTACCAGAAGTGTTGCTAGTCAAATCTTAAGACATAGATCTTTTAGTTTTCAAGAATTCTCTCAAAGATACGCTCAAGTCGTTAACACGCCATCATTACCTAACTTTAGACGTCAAGATACATCCAATAGACAAAATAGTATTGATGATCTTAATGAATTTACTCAACAAGAGTTCCAAATACGTACGCAAGACCTATTTGATCAATCCTTAGCCCTATATAACGAAATGTTAGCCGCTGGTGTCGCTAAAGAATGTGCAAGAGATGTTCTTCCCCTCTCAACACCTACTAAACTTTATATGAACGGTACTCTCCGCTCTTGGTTGCATTATACTGCACTAAGATGCGCTAACGGGACTCAATATGAACATCAATTGATTGCAACTGGCGTTAAACACTTACTTATACAACAGTTTCCCCTTGTTTCAGAGGCAATGTGGCCGAGCGAGCACGACCCGAGTGAGTGAAACGAACGAGGGCTTGGAGTGCGAGCTATAACCTCGTAAAAAATAACATAAATTTGTGAAGCCTATCTTATATAAGTAATGCTAATAAAAACCCCCATAGGGGGTCAGAATATCTTATCATTCCCCGCTCGCTTCGCTCGCTTCCTCTGCGCATGATCATCATTGTTATCACGCGGGAGCGAGCGCGTAGCGCGAGCGGATTAAATACTTACGATACGAATACGTATCAATATTATTTATTAATAATGATAATGATTCTCAAAACATCTGTTTGGGCTTCACTTAGTGGCACGGATACGTAACGTATACGTAACGGTTACGTGTTAACGCCAGTAAGCAGACTGTCTACTACCCATTGACTTATGG
>Ga0209308_10000382_pt1 | contig 45201 bp, 31 predicted proteins | sample COGITO_mtgs_1204_3_FD_184806 | JGI IMG/M metagenome (GOLD analysis project Ga0209308, IMG submission 184806) | Pelagic marine microbial communities from North Sea - COGITO_mtgs_120405 (SPAdes) (version 2) | ecosystem: Environmental > Aquatic > Marine > Epipelagic ... | reverse complement strand
GCGTGGACGATTGGTGGTAAAGGTGAAGAAGATGGACTCAAGACGACGACGAGAATTACGCTCGCGTTGGAGTATTTCAACTCCGTGTTAGGCGAAGACTTTTTGCGAGTATACGATGAAGGAGAAGAAGAAATTCTGGCCACGTATTCGGGAGATATCTTTCCGCACTCGATCGTGTTCGAAAACCAGTCGTCGTTGACGTTAAAATGGACGAGTTTGAAACTGAACATCGATAAAGGGTTCAAGGTGCACTATTACACGGATAGGATGGACGAGGTGAAGTGTTTGAACGATTGCGATCGGGTCGGGGTGTGCACGGAACGGAACGTTTGCGAGTGTCCGAAAGGAAGAGCCGGGGCGGACTGTTCCATCGTCGTGCATCAACTCGTGCTGGGAATGAAGGAAAACGAGACGAGCAGGTACCAAGGATATTCGTTGTTGAGAAGTGAACCCGAGGAGTGCGCGTATTTGAACGTCGATGTGCCAAAAGAGAGTGCGAGTGGTGACGACGAGCGATCTTTTATGCGCGTAGAGGCGACCTTTCCGGACGGTCTTGACGGCGACGCGAGACCTTCTCTGTTCATTTCGGACGCTTTGGATATAAACAAAACAAACTTTTATGTTCCTTCGAGTGGGTATTGCGAAACAGAACCGCATGGGTGCGAATGGATCGACGAGAATGAAACGACAAAGAAGAAGAACGAGAGCGTTTCTTTGGCTTCGGCTGGTGATAAAAATATTGCTTTTAGAGACTACTCTTTGCTTCTTTCGTCGCCAGGGGAGGTAGAAAATGATACGAACGAGACTCGGTTCACAATCAATGCTCCACAGATTCCTACGTTCCACTATTACAGTCAGTTCGACGTGAAATCGTACAGCATTTTAAGCCCGATTCATTCGCTGCGCGTCGACGACGTTTCGAGTGAAAGCCGGTTCATAATCGCCGTATGCAACGTTCGAACGCCGCCACTTCCCTTGGCGTTTAAAACGCACGAGTTACGAAATTTCATTCCTGAAGAAGTGAGCATGGATGATGGACGCGGAGGCATTCAATTTTGGTCCAGCACGGCATCCAAAGAACCGAAGAAAGACGTCGTCTCGCTCGTCAAAGTTGTTCTTTCGAACGAAACTAAAGATTCGTGCGTAACAGATTGCAATAACAATCGCAGCAGATGTTCTGCATCAGGAATGTGCCTCTGTGAACGCCCGTACGCTGGGATGTATTGCGAGAGCAGAATGAAAGTAATTGAGCCCGATGGTATCGTGCATACCTTCTCAGAAACGCTCGATCGAGGTGGCGCGGCTAAAATGTACATTTCAATTCCGGAACGTCCGAGCGAATCCGAAGGTGTTAACGCGATAAAAATTGAAATCTCGCACGAAAACAACCCTTCCGCGTTAGGTACAGTATTGGTTCGCCGAGATATGAACGTTTCGAGTGAGTTCACCGATAACGTATCGGATAGGATGATAATCTGCGCGGCGTGGCCAAACGAAGAATTATATCACGGTGAAACGCGTTGTCGCTCGTTTGGGTACTTCGCTGATTACGCCGCGAATACGGAAGGCGCGACGAGTCAGCAAAATTCTCAGTTCGTGAACACGTTATCGAGCGTGGCGAGCGACTACGCGCGTTTGGAGATTCCAATTGAAAGCATTTTCGAGAGGAGTAGTAACACGACGACGCAAAACGTTTCGGCGGGATACTACGTGACTGTGATCAACCATCACGCGATATCCGGCGAGAGAATGTCATTCGACGCTCGCGTATCTTTCGAGCGCGAAGAGTACACCGCCGTGAATGAAAGAATTCCGACGTGCCCGTTCAATTGCAGCAATCATGGCATATGTGTGAACGCTGGTTTCTTTAGAGGAATGTGCGTGTGTTTCAAGGGATACGCTGGTTTTTACTGCCAAAATAACGCCACAAAATTAATACCAAACGACGAAGAGAGCGTCTTTGAACGCAAAATCCGTCCGGGCGATTGGGAGTACTTTTACGTGGAGAGCGAAAATACCACCTTGAGCGCATCCGCGATTCTCTCCGTGCAAATTATAAACTACAAAGACGTCAACGGTATCCCTGAACTCTTTGGCAAAAAAGTCACCGGCCTTACTTTCGCGGACGGCTCCCCTATCGATAATGAAAGCACGAAAGTTACGTTCGAAACGCCCGTTCCGGTGAAGTTCATCCACAGCGATTTCACTAATACGTCAACTTTTACGATCAATTCGACGCTCGTATCGTCCGGACCTATCGGAGATGAAGCAAACTCATTTTTGAGTTTTCAGGACGATTTTAACATCCCTCGAAACGCGTCGATAATCGATATCTCGTGGAAAGCTTTGCGAATTCACGCAAAAGCGCCTTCGTATCTTTCTGAGGCGTGCTTGGCGACGTATTCCTCCGAGGAGCGAAATTATTTCGCATACTCGAAATGTCCCTCGCTCACGCCGGCGAGTGGCAGAGAATTCGTCATAGATGGAAGTTTAAAAACGCCCGGGTTGATTCAAGACGGTAAAAACGCTGGCATAGAGTTGTTCGAAAGCGTCGACGACGACGATTTGGGAGTTTTTGACGGTGCTTTAGAAGACGACAAAACCTCATTCGAAGACGCGAATTGGGTATCAGGCGAGATTGTCGTCACATGGAGAGCGTTCGTGAGAACCGGATACGACGTTGAATCCATAGCGCAAACACAGTGTACGAGGATAGATTGCATCGTACCGGAATACTTATTCGCGAATTTCACAGTTTCTCCCAACGAAACGTGGAGCTTTGGCGTGAGAAGCGCACGAGTACGTCAATCAGAAACGGCGATTGAGCCGAACGGCGGCACTCGATTTGAAGGAAGCGAGAAAGATTTGCACGTAAAGGTATCCGTGCTCCTCGACGAAAGCGGTGGTATTGGTTCTTCCAAGCTGTGCGTCGCGAACTGCAGCGGTATCGGTCGATGTGTCAACGGCGTGTGCGATTGTCCTCTGAATCTCACCGGCGTGGCGTGCTCGATCCCGATTGAGATCTTGACGCTGGAAGATACGGTTATTGAAAAAAACGGAACGTCTCTTGTAATTTCTGAGAATGTTACCGACGTTCGAGTGTTACCTGAAGGCGCGTTCGATGTTTATAAATTTCGTGTAACGAACGATACAGCGATAGTTCGAGCGACGCTTGACCACGCTTTGCATCATGGATCTTCGCCACGCTTGTTCTTACGAAGAAATGCGGTTCCGATTTATTGTCCCCCGGGCTTGCGCGGTGGATTTTTGAACGACGATGCCGGTGAGGTCAACGAGAATTTGTACGCCGGCGATGATAACTTTTGCAGAGACGCGTACGATGCATTTGATGCGCTCGAAACCAGGGACGAATCTTCGGGAAAAATACCAGAAGCGAAAGTAATACCAAACGAAACTCAGGACGGCGGCGACGCCGGCGGCGACGATGATAACCATCCGTTTGGCGAGGAAGAAAAGTATCTCGTGCAGCACGAAGCCAGCGTAAAGGTTTCAGACGTTCCGAGAAGATACAACATGAGCGGATGGAGTATCGGCGCCGATGAAGCGGAAGAGGAAAATGTCGATTGGTGGTTTCTTACCGTGTTCAACGACGCTATCGGAGCTTCAGAAAGCTTGATATATCGCGTATCCATACAAACGCTTCCTTCGTACGGTTGGTGTCAGAAGGAGTGTAGAAATAACGGCGTTTGTGACAAAGTAAAAGGTATTTGCGAGTGTTCAAAAGACTTCATCGGCGAAGCATGCGAAATCCCACTCATCTCGATTGAAAACGGTGAGATAAAAACGTATGAAAACAGATTAGATTCGGGCGAAGCCGTAGCGTTTATTTTTGAAATCAGGTGCCAGAATCAAAAATTTGCTCTCGATATCGAGAAATTAAACGACTATTCCGCGTTTGCAAACGCTGGACCTGAACTTTACTTTGGCGTATCGCGCGGTGTCGTGCCGTCGTATGATTTCAAGCGCGGCTTATGGAAAGCGGATATGTTTGAAACTATTCCAAACATCGAAGTTGGTGGTACGTTGGGGTATTACCTTCGAGGAGAAAGCTCCGCGCCAGTTGGACAATACTTTGCAATAGTCGCGTCAGATTTCGGACACAGCGCTTTATTAGATGGCATTGCTGCAAAACTGACTGTTTTTGGAAGCGACGTTCCGAACGAGAGCGCAACGAATCATAGTAATAGTTGCTTATATCCGAGCGGAACGCTCGGTGTTAACGTCAAAGACGGAGAGAAAGGAAACATCGATTCAGTCATATTAGACGTTTATGAGCTCGATTATGGAGCGGATTGCGAATGCTACATGGCGAGTGTAAGCACCGGTACCGCGGGCGTCGAATCTATATCTGCTAATCTAGTGTTCCCAAAATCTCGGCCCTCCTCGTTCACGTTACCCTTTTATTACTTGCGTAACGACGTGCGGAAGTACAGTGGAACAACTCCGAATGAAACAAACTTTGAATATCAATCTCCAGATCCGCGCAGAGCGATCGCATCGAACGATATTGTCCCTGACGCATGGGATCGCGAAGGCTGCAACGCCTACATCTCCGACGACGTAGAAGGTAAAATCTGCGTAGTCGTGAGAGGTGGGTGCGCTTTCGACGTAAAAACAATGAATTGTCAAGACGCCGGAGGCGTGGGCGTGTTGATCGTCAACGTCGACACGTACGAAAGTCGGATTCCTGCGCCCGCGGCTGATAATTGGCGCAGCTTCCCGGAATCTACACTCACTATTCCAACGTTTTCAATCGGACAAGCCGCCGGCGATGCTTTGTTAGAAAGATACACGAGAGAGTCGGCTTTGCGAGATGACGCGGCAAAGTCGCGAACGATTCTTGAAATGTTTTCGTACATCTGCAAACTTCCGTATTGCGAGACGTGCGCGTTTGGATTAGGCAACCCGTCTGATAACTGTACTCTGAATAAATGTCCCGGACTAGACCCCACGTTCTCCATCGCGTGCAACGGCAGAGGTATTTGTACCAAAGACACATTTCAGTGCGAGTGCGAGGAATGCTACGAAGGCGAGAGTTGCGAAAAATTTGCAAATCCACCCGTGTTTACTCGCGCGCCGGAAGTCGATATCGCTTTAGATTTGGCATCCAACGAAATCGCGTCGTTTACTTTTGGAGCGTCGTTATCAAACGCGACGACGACGACGACAGAGGAGAAGGCGGACAACGATATCAAGTTTCGAGTTGTGAATGCTCGGTCTGTTCGAGCGGCTTCTATCGATACCAACACGGGAGAGTTTCTATTTGACGCGACAAAAGTTACTCACACAAATGCGCAACAACAGAAGAAAATGATCGACGTGACAGTCGAAGCGATTGACCCGCGCGGAGAGAGCGCTCAAATCTCTTTCCCGATTCTCGTCTCGAACGTACCGAACACGGCGGGAAACACCGAGATTCAAAGAATAGCCGATGGCGGGTGGACGATTCGTACGCTCGAAAAAGAGAGCCCAACGGCGACGCGTAGCAACAAAGAAAGTCAAGGAAATGGCGAAAACGTGGAAAAATCAGCCTCCGCCGACGAGAACAACGAGAGCAAAAAAGAAGACGCGAAGATTGAAAAATCTTTCGGCTTCCTCTTCTTCGTCTCTTTAATCGGCCTCGTCCTCCTCGGCTTATTCGGGTTCCAAATCTTAAAACTCCGCAACCGACACTTACACCGAAGAGGTTTACGCCACGTCGAACTCCCGGAATGGAACGCCCCGGACGACGTCGAAACGCTCCGATCGAGATACTTCGAATCCAACAGAGACGAAGTGCGAAGCGTAGCGTAAAAATTTCTACACGTAGATACTTTGTGTTTTAATCGCACAACCAATAACACACACACATTACTACCACTACTACTACTACTACTTTCGCATCAAAACAAAGCTCACATCATTCCTCCTCCTCCTAATAATCCAGCTTCGTGCAACTCTCTTTGTAACCCCTCGTTCCCGTGCAAAAGTTCTCGCAAATTCCTCTCCAGTTCCTCGATTTTCCCCTCTAAAAACGTCCTCTGGTTTTGACAATCGTCCATCATCTTCTCCGCTTTTTTCACCGTTTGCGCGAGCTCTCTCTCGATCTGTTCTCTCGATCTCAGCACGAACCCTCGTCCGATGGGTTTGTACAAATTCGTAGTCGTTTCGTCGTCTTCATTCGTCGAAACGGATAACTCTTTCGCGGTCAGTAACGCTCGCTGTTTCTCGACGGATTTTTGTTGAAACTGCGAGTGCAATTGCTTCAACTTTTGCGTGGTGTCGATGTATTTTTGTTGCAGTTCGGTGAACTGTTTCCGTTCCGCCGATGGTGGTTTTACCGACGCCGATGCCGATGCTGCCGCTGCGCTCATTATTCGTCGAGAGAATGAGTATTCGTGCGCTGCTTTTTGTATCTTTTATAGCGCAAAAGCGTTCGCAAAAATGGAGACATTTGCGTTGACTTTTCCCAAAATTCCCCTACTTTGAAGCGCGAGAAAGAACGATGATACCTTTGTGCAAACCGTGCCATCTGAGCAGCCAACGCGCGTTTCGAAGCGCTCCTGCGCCTGCACATCCTGCCACGTTTAATGGTCGAAGAAATTGTGTGGTTTCGCGAGTAAAACGACGACAAAAAGAACGTTTGATGATGAGATTCGTGCGCGCAAACTCGGGGAAGTATTCCGACTATTCAGAAACGTCCTCTGCGGTGAAAACGATCGTCTCCGGAATGACGGCCGTTGCCAACACCTTGAGGCAGAGGATGAAGAAGAGAGGGGAGGACGTATCATCGTCTTTGTCTTCTTCTCCTTCTTCGTTGAAAAAACTCCGGAATGGGAATCCAGCGAGGACGGTCGAAATGCTCGAGCGTCGAATAGCGGACGAGTTTCGCGTGAAGGAATATTTATGGACCGGGGATATCGACGTCGATTTGTTCTCGCTGAAATGTGTTTTTACAGATCCGACGCTCTCGTTTACCGGGTTGGAGACGTTCAGAGATAACTTGGAGAGTTTACAGCCGAGTTTGAGACGCATCGCGCCCGAAGGAAAGAGAAGGGTCGAGTTGCGCGAGTGCGGGAAAGACGAAGACTCGGCGGACGTCGTCGTCGCCAAATGGCGAATGGTCGGCAACCTGCAATTGCCGTGGCGACCGAAAATCGACATCCAAGGCGAAACTCGATTTCAGTTTCGGAGAGAGAGAGTGGACGATGTGGAAGAAGAAGAAGAAGAGCGAGAGAGAAAGGGTGGAGAAGAGGAGGACGAGAACGAGACGTGTCTCCGCGTGGTGTCCTATCGAGAAACGTGGTCCGAAACGGCGTCCGAGGCGCTCTGGCAACTCGTCACGCCGTTCGCGCACGAGAAGGAGTAACTTTTGCAAAAGCCAAGCGCAACGAGAGTAGTAGTAGTAGCAGTAGTAGTACTCGTACTAGTTTATGTAGTCATTCGTGTAGTGTAGTCGTCCGCGCCAATCTGCCAAATATTCTTCTCTCCTCAGGCACCTCTTTTTGCTCGTCTGCGTCTCTTCAGTTTTATTCCATTACAAAACACGCAAAACACGCTCGCACGACATGCAATCATCGGGAGAAAGACTCGACGACGACAATAACGACAATACCGTTACGCGTCGTCGTTTTACTCGTCGTCGTCGCGTTGCCCCAAATGCGCGTTCGTTCTCGTCGAAAGGGTTAATAGTAAAAAACGTTCTCGTTACGTTTGCGCTTTGGCTGCTCGTTTTCTCGAGCGAAAAATCATCCTTTTGCAACGGAGATGACGACGTGAAGTGTCCGACATCAAACGAGTTCCAAACGCTCTCACCCATCACCCAACCGTCACCGATCGAGGAAATGGAATGGCTGGCTCGATACGATTACGCGAATAAAGATGATCACACGAAGAAAACGGAACGGGTGATTGCGAAATTATCGAATGGTCAAATATACCAATCGAAGGACAACGGGAAGACGTTCGCGGACGAGACGGCGGTTTTGAGAGGGTTCCAAGAGGATAAAGGATTCATAGTCGACCGGATTTTAGTTCCGAGCGATGATTTATACACGAAACGAGTGATTTTACAAGGGAATAAAGATCGGCATTGGGCGTCGAAAGATCTCGGCGACAGTTGGATACAACCGTGCGGGTTTGAAAGCGCCAACGACGACGACGCGAACAATTGTTTCAAAAGTCCGACCGGTGGGAAGTACGAACAAGGGTATAGGATTGTAGGAAGCATGGTGATGCATCCCGGCGAGCATAGGGATGGGTACATTTTGGCATTGGTGAGCCGACCGGAGTGCGAGAGGACGTATTACGACGACACGGTGACGTGCGCGAAGGATTTGATGTTGACTACGGATTTCGGGAGAACAGAGTGGAGGAATTTAACGGATTCGAGCGATAACGATATCGTTAGTTTTGTGGATTTCGACTGGGGACCAGATCCAGATCCTACGCACAGCGAAGCGAGCGTTTTGGCGACCGTGTATACGAGTAAAGAGGACTTTTGGAAATCGAGACATCATCCCGGGTTTAGTTTCGCGGTAACTTTTATACGCTCGTCGTCGTTTTTTGTGGGGAAAGATTGGTACGCGCATAAAACTCCATGCGGGAACGTGTTCGAGGTGTTAAATAAGGACGTCTACGTCGCTGCTTTGAAGGATTGCGACAAGTATTTGAAAATGTTGGAAGATTCGAAAGACATCTCGGACGAAGAGGAAAAAGAGTTGAGGTACGACCACGTGCAGTTGGAAGTGTCCACAGATAGCGGCGAGACGTTTAATCCGATATGCTTCCCAGAAAATATTCGCGCGAAATCGTTCACGATATTCGATTTCGATGCGGTTCAGAAAGGGCCGGATTTCATCAGCATCGACCACGCGGAGGAAGAAACGTCGGCGGTTGAAGGCGCCGCGCCGATGGGGAACTTGTACGCCGCGGATGATTCGTTGCGACTATTTTCCCTATCGCTTCGTAGAAACGTGCGCGAACGAGGCGTGGCGGATTTCAGCGGCGTTGCAGGCATGAATGGCGTGTTCATTGCAAACCAAATAAGCAGAGATGCGTTTAAAAGTACGTATAATTATAACGACGTGGACTATAGTAGTTATTACCAAACCTTGCAATCGTTCAACGGAGGAGGCGTGTGGCGATACATTCCCGCTCCGAAGAAAGATGCGAACGGAAACGATATTCAAGGGTGCACGGTTACGGACGACTCGAAAACAGTGTGTAGCTTACACTTGCACGGCGAAAGCGCGTGGTCTGGAGGTGAAAATTGGGAAACGCGGTTCGGCGCGGTGTATTCGCACCAATCCACGCCGGGTGTCATCATATCGACAGGAAATGTCGGGAACGTGTTATCGAAAGAAGCGAGCGAAGTGAACACGTACATCTCTCGCGATGGTGGGTACACGTGGGAAGAGACGTTACAAGGACCGCACATTTACGAGTTTGGTAACTTTGGCGCTTTAATCGTCGCGGCGAAAGAATCGAGCGTGGGGCAAACCGACGAGGTTTGGTTTTCGCGAGACGTCGGGAAGTGCTGGGAAGGCCCAATCAAGTTGAGTAAACCGATCAACGTCCACAACATTCGCACGGATGTCGTTCAGAAAGGATCGGTGTTTGTTATCCACGGCGAAGATGCGACGAAATCGGAATCGTACCAAGCCTCCGGCATCGCGTACGTCATCGATTTCGATAACTTATTGCTCAGCAACTCGACGTTTCGAGTCGATAAGTGCGACGAGAAGAACGATTACGAGACGTGGTTTCTGAATATTCCAAACCAAAAGGAGTGCAACATGGGCGAGAAAGTTGAAAGACGACGCCGGAAACGGTACGCGAGGTGTTTGAACCTTGAAGACGGCGTCGTGTCGGAACTCCAAGATACCGTTTCGCAATCTCACGTGTGCGAGTGCGAGCACATGTTTGACACGTCGTGTGAATACGGGTATTACAGAGTTCACTCGTCGCCCTCGGCTATTTCAGGGTGCGATCCGATGCCGAATGTGAACATCGAAGAGTGCGCGTACTTGATAGATAAAGGATCGATTCCGAAATCTCACGAACGGATCGTTCACGGAGACGTTTGTAACAACCCGTTAAACGCGCTCGGCGCAGAATACGACGATTTAGGCCACAAGAAAGGGAAAAAGCACAGCACGAAGCATCCTCTGTTTGGATTTATCATCTTTTGTCTCTTTGGCGGAGCTTTTTATGTGGTGTATAAATACTTTGATTTAGGCCGCTACGTACCGCACGGGTTCCGAGACGCGGTGAATGAATTCTTTGAAAACGTCATGGATTGGTTGAGAAGAATGCGGAGTAACATGGGATCATCATCAGGCGGTGGTGGTGGTGGCTTTAGACGGTTTGGCGGCGGCGGCGGTTCGAGACCAGATGGATACTTTGAACCGTTAGCGGATTTTGATGAAGACGAGATTTGAATAAAATTATTAAACGTGCGCGAGGGCTCGCGGGTTAGACGACGACGACGAAGAAAACTTATATGAATAAGTGATTAGAATGTACAGATACTTTAATAAATGTAACACAGCGCATCTTCCTTCCTCTCTCTCTATCGTCCACTATACCTAACATCGTACGCCGAAGCCGCCTGCTCTTTTGCGACGCACGAGTTACAAATTTGCCAACTCGCCATCATCGTCGATTGCGACAACGTCTCCGTCAGCGTAGAACACGCCGAACACTTCTTCCTCTCATCTTCTACCACTCCATCGTCTCCTTCTTCGCTAACCACCTCTAAAAGTTTCACGTACGGCATTTCCCTCGGTATTTTCTCCATCATCACAATCTTACAACATTTTCTCCGCTTCGCTTCCTCTTCGCTTTTCTCTAACAAATGCTCTTCCACCTCCAAATCAGTCCCTCGCAAACTCGGCAACACGTACGTCTCTAAAACCTCTAAAACTGGACAACAATCGATTGCACTGAAACCCACGAAGCAATTTTGAATTCCCACGCACGCGCCGGATTGATTTTGAATGGCCAGTATCGAAAACATGTGCCCGTTCGACGCAAGCAATTGCAACTGTTTTTGGAGTTTTGTTTTGGATAACGACGGGTTTGGCGACGACGTAAACGACGACGACGATATCTCTTTCGCGTGCAAATCGAGCAAATGAATGATTTCATTCACGTCGAAAGGGACGGCGTAGTTTGCCAGGCGATACGCGATCGATGATGATGATGATGACATTCTTTTATAAAGTGCGTACTTTTTTCTCACTTCAAATTGAAAATTTTCTTCGCTATCGTTCTATAAATCTCTCCTTCTAATGTCACATTCTCCCGTTGTTGTTGTTCTTCGTCATCTTCCGTCGTCGTCGTCATGGTTAAACTCGCCGCCACTGGCCTCCCGATATCACCGCCTCGACTGACGCCTTCCAAAATCGGCACCTCGGCTAAAACGTCCACGCCTAACTGTTTCGCGAACTCGCTTCCGCCGCGTTCGCCGAAGGGAAAATGTTTCGTTTTCCCGCCGTCCGCGCTAAAATAACTCATATTCTCCACCACGCCTAAGATTTTCGCGTCTACTTTCGCGTACATATCCACCGCTCGTCTCGCGTCGATTAAACTCAACTCGTTCGGAGTGGACACGACGATAACCCCGGATATCGGTACTTTCTGCGCCACCGTGATGTGCGCGTCTCCCGTCCCCGGCGGCATGTCTACGAACAACACGTCCAAGTCGCTCCCCCACTTTGTCTCTTGAATCAGCTTACTCAGTGCCCCCATGACCATGGGACCTCTCCACACCGCCGCTTGGTCGCGTGGGAGTAAAAATCCCATCGATTGGCACTTGACGTTGAAATTTTCCAACGGGAGCATCCGTTTCGATCCGTCTCGTTCCGTCACCACTTTCGGTTGCAAATCGCGCAAATTCATCAACAACGGAATCGACGGCCCGAAAATATCCGCGTCTAACAGGGCGACTTTTAACCCACACTTCGCGGAGGCGATGGCGAGATTTACCGCGGTCGTCGATTTCCCGACCCCGCCTTTCCCCGAGGCCACGGCGATGATGTGTTTGCAGCGCAGAAGGGACGGAGGGAGCGGAGGTTTCTCGAACACTTTTTTCTTCTTCAACGCGGAGGTGTTGGCATCCACGAAGGAGGACTCGGCCGAGGAAAAGAAGGAGGAATACCCTCCTGATCGAAAACAAAAACAAAGACTTTTACGCGATGCGACGCTGCGAGAAGAGGACGCACACGCGGCGCTCTTGATTCGATCTCGCAACAGTAAACAACTCTTCATCTTCGTGCAACCAACTGTCTCGCGTTTTTCTCCCGAAATTTCGTTCAAAATGTCTCATAAAAAAGGTACGAATAGTAGAGAGATACAAGCACACCACTCTTTTCTTCTTTACGTCGCGTTTACGCGTTTCTTTCGCTCTCTTTCTCCTCGTTTTGATCTTTCGCGCGGTTTCTTCTTTCTGCGAGAAGTGAGCGTCCATCATCATCATCATCGTCATCTTTTCTCACGAGACACATTTTGAAAATTTGGGTGCCGAAAATCTCCCCTTGAATGTGATCTCATTCTCTCTCTCTCTCTCTGCGTTGCGCTTAGTAAAAGCGGAGAGAGAGAAAGAGAGAACGAGGCTCGTTCCTTTCGCGAGAGGAAGCGCGCAGAGGAGATGATAGGCGACCCGAAGGAACTACTGCGACGTAAAGACGATCGAGAGAAAGAAGAAGGCTCTCTTTGATTTTTACTCATTTTTTTAAAATTTCTCCCTCTTTTCTCTCCGCTCCAGACCAGAAAAAGCACAGAAAGACAACAACACTATGACGACGACGAACATCGACATCTCGGCGCCAAAACCGAAAGTCAACGGCGAACAGATGGGTTTATTTTCCGGGAAGACCGTACAGTTAGTGTTGGAAACGACGAGCAACAGTGAAGGTGGTTCTGTGCTCAAAGGGAAAGCCGCGGACGGGATGGAAGTGACCGCGCACTTGGACCAGTCTTTGGGCGCGGCGCCGCGGAGTCGGTTTATCGAAGTCGAAGGCGTGGTGACTGGTCCGCAGGAGATTAAAGCGACGAACGTGGCGAGTTTTGGCGAGAGCGTGGATTTGTTCGCGTATAACGAGATGTGCAAGATGTTGCACGCGAAAGGGAGGGAGATGATTTTGTAAATCTCTTCTTCTTCGGATGCGCATACTAAACACGAGTACATTTTTAATCACAAAACACATACAAAAGTATAATATATAAATAACAAGTTATCATCAGTCCGTTATGTATGTGCATTTAAGCGACTAAAAGCTCGACCGCATCTTTACTCAGCGCGCTTTTCACGGTCTCTCGTACGTATTCTTTGAACTTTTCCCCGCCTTTCATTCCGGAAATGATCTCCGTGCCGAACCCGCTGACTAAGAGAGACCTCGCGATTTCTTTCGTCAAACCTCGGCTTTGGATGTAAAACAACTCCTCCTCTTCCAAATCGGAAACGGTGCATCCGTGCGTGCACTTGACGTCATCCGCGATGATCTGTAAATTCGGTCTGGCGTTCACCGTCGCTTTCGGCACTAACAATAAGTTTCTCGTGATTTGTTTCGCGTCGGTTCGTTGCGCGAGTTTGTTCACTCTCACGTTGCCGTCGAAAACGCCTTTACCCGAGGACGAGGAGACGATGCATCTGTGTCGTTGATCCGTCGTGCCTTCCTCGAAATCGAGAATAATCGCCGAATGTAAATCTTGCGTTTGTTTCGAGCCGGCTAAGTTGAAGCAGTTCAGTTTCGTGTCTGTTTTCTTCCCGAGTTGTTTCACTCTTAAATCGTGTCGGTGTAACTTCGCCCCGACGTTGACTTCGTTAATCTCGTACATCGAAGACTCGTTTTGTCGGACGTACGTCGCGCGAGTGTGTACGGCTTCTCGACCGTGGTCTTGCGAGAGCGAGTGAAACACGCGCGCGTTTTCTGCCAAATGTATCTCGACGACGTCGTTCGCCCAGTACCGAGAATCGTGTTTTTTCCCGGAGCCGCCGACGGTGGCGTACTTCTCAACCACGCTCACCGAACTCTTCGCGAGCGCGTCGATGAACACTCTCGCGTTCGCACCCGTCGCCAATTCCCCATCTTTTCTATCTTTCGAACTCCTCCTCGCGTGGATAATATACACGATATTCTCCACGTTCTCACTCTTCACCGTGATGCACGCGACGTTATCGCTCCTCGCGCAGCTCTTGTTGATTCTCGCGAAAATCGCGCCTTGTCCCTCAACCTCCTCGTCTTCGTCGTACGTCCCAATCGCAGTCGCGATGTCACCGCTTATCGTCCTCGAAATTGAAACCCCATTTTTGTCGTCCTCGTCGATTGAAGACCACTTCTCGGAAAACCGGCCGTTGACGAATGCGACGACTTTCGCTCCTTCCGGAACATCCGCCAAGAACGCTTTCATGTCCTCCTCTACATCCGCCTCGCTATCATCTTCTCTCACCAACGTCGCACTCGTAATCTCCGAAACGTCAAAAAAACGCCACGACTCGTCCCTGTTCGTCGGCGTTTTCGATTCCGAGAGTTGTTTCGACGCACTCGAGCGCATGCGTTCGACCCACGATTCAGACGACGATTCAGACGACACGCAGGCATCCCTCGCCTGCAGTATCCACTCGTTATCTCTTTTCTTCAGGGAAGAAGAAGACTTCGATGCTTTCGCCGTCGCCGCCCCTCCTGAAGCAGCAGCGGCGGCAGTTTTTGTCGCGCGTCTGCTCCCTCTCGTTTTCGTTTTCGTGTTGTTGATGTTGTTCTTCTCCGTGGTCGCGGAGGAGGTATCAAAAGATGACGACGATAAAAGTCGCCGCCGGCTGATTCTTCGTAAAGATTTGGACGACATTGACGTTTTCCCCAATCCATTTTGCGAAGAAGAAGTCGACGCGAGAGTAAAGGAGGAGGACATAGTTTCGCGCCAGTTCTCTGCAGTCACAGTGAGCTTTCTTTTGGTTCTCGTTTAGTCGCGTTCTCGTTTTCAACAAAACCTGCGAGGAGGCTCAAAGTTTGCGGTGCGTGATCTCTTCAATCTTGAATCGATAAGAAGCAGAGAGAAAGACTTGTCAAGTTATTCTGAGGAGGAAAAATCTGCTCTTGTCAGAGACAAAAAAAAGGAAAAAACGTTCGCTTTTTTTTTTCCTTAAAAAAAAAAGAAATCACATTTACATTATTCGCGCGTTTAAAGAAGAAGAAACTTTGATTCATCATCAGAGCGCAATAAAACGACACCACAAAAGCACGTCTTCTTCTTCTGCGACTGCTTGTACGATGGGAGTGAGGACGAGAGCGCAAAAGAGGCGGATGAGGGAGAGAGATTTGTGGGACGTGATCGTGAATAACGACGATATAACTTTCACTCATATTCTTCCGAGATTGAATGGGACTGATATCAAATTCTTGTACGAGGTGAATACAGAGACGAGAAAGTTGATTAAGAGATCGTCTCGTGCGGGAGATGTGAAGAAGAAGTTTAATATAGAAGAGATGTCGTCGATATCGACTTTGGAAGTAGCGTGGGAGAATAAATCGTTGTGGCCGAGAGACTGGATAGATGAAGAAATATATTTCTGCTGGCAAGTTGCTGGAACGAATAAACTCGAGTTGCTCAAGTGGGCGCGAGAGGAGAAAAAGTGTAAGTTGGATGGAAGGATGATTGAAGCGGCCGCAAAACAAGGCAATATGGAAATGGTAAAGTATTGCGTTGCAAATAAGTGTCCTATCGATAAGTATGCGTGTGCAGAGGCTGCCGGAAACGGTCATCTCGAGGTACTCAAATACTTACGCGAAGAAGGCAAAGCACCTTGGGATGGGAATACTGCCGCTTGGGCGGCTCAAGAGGGTCATCTCCACATACTCGAATATCTTGTTGAGCGTAAGTATGATAGATATAACGAACGGGCGTGTCAGTGGGCGGCCAAGCACGGCCACTTGGACTGTTTGAAGTACTTACACGAAACCGCCAAAGCGCCGTGGAACTATTTGGCCGTTCGAGAAGCGCACAACAGCGAACACACCGAGTGTTTACAATACCTCCTCGACAACGACTGCCCTCTCCCAGAAGGCTGGTCTTACGAAGATGGAGAGTTACACGTGCCAGAATCAGAATCAGAATCAGAATCAGAATAATTGCACGCAGTCTTAAAGCTTGCCGCGCGCTTGTACTACAATTTAAAGAGAGAAACATAAAGAAGAAATTTTCCTCCATTTTTTCTCGACATTTCTCACAATCAGACGCAAGTATATTCTCCTTTCCAGAGAAAGAGCTTTATTCTTTACCGGAAGAAGTCATCGACATGGCGTCTTTGAAAAGAGTCTCTGGGTTTCAGCAACCACCACTTTCACCACCATCGGGAGGAGTTGCTGCTGATTCGAGAGGAGAAGAAGACGAAGAAGAAGAAGACAAAGAAGAGAAATCAGCATCCAAAGAAGTGGGGGCGGCGGCGAAAACTGTTTTTATTGAAGACGCGTCGGAAAACGCGAAACAGTGGATGATGGCGGGACTTCCGCCGCTGCCGACGACTGACAAAGAGGTGAAGAAAGAGCTGAACAAACTCATGCGACAGGAGAGTTTTACGACTTCTGCGACGACCGAGAATAAAAAAACGAATGTAAGCCGCCAGCAGGAGGTGTCGAAGCAAACGCAAAACTATTATTATTCGTCCGATTCGGACGTGCCACAAAACGCGACGAATACGACGATGAACAAATTTAATAACAAACAGACGAGCGCATTGACCTCGAATTTACGACGCGTAGATTCGACGTTGTTAGCGAACACGGTGATGTGCAGGCCAGAGGACGATCCGGACGCGAGATTGGAAGAGAGCAGCACTACCGCCAAGGACGGGAAAACGCAGACGACGATGAAAAAGTTGACGCCGGAGGATTTCGAGGCGTTGTATCTCGTCGGCCAAGGCGCGTTCGGGAAAGTGTTTCAAGTGAGGAAGAAAGATACCGGGGTTCTGTACGCGATGAAAGTGATGAAGAAAGAGGTGGTGATTGCGAAAGAGCAGATGGAATATACGAAGCAAGAGAGGGACATTTTGACGAGCATCACGCACCCGTACGTGGTAAAGTTACGATTTAGTTTCCAAACCGCGACGAAGTTGTATTTAGTTTTAGATTTTATCAACGGTGGGCACTTGTTTTATTGGATGTATCGAGAAGGGATGTTTGACGTTGGATTGACGAGATTTTACATCGCGGAAATCGTCTGCGGGATTGGACATTTGCACTCGCTGAACATCATGCACAGAGATTTGAAACCGGAGAATATTTTAGTCGATAGGGAAGGACACGTGAGAATTACCGATTTTGGTTTAGCGAAGAAGTTTAGCAGCGACGGCGAGAAAGCGAACTCGTTGGTTGGGAGCATCGATTACATGGCGCCGGAAATTTTGAAAGATAAAGGTCACGGGAAAGAGGCGGATTGGTGGTCCGTCGGCGTTTTGTTGTACGAGATGTTGATTGGGCAGTTACCTTTTCGAGGAAAAAATAAAGCGGCGATACAAAAGGCGATCACGTCGCAAAAGATTAAAATGCCGACGTTCGTGGAAAACGACGCGGCGAAATTGATTCAGAATTTAACCATGAAAGATCCGAATTTACGTTTAGGAAGCGACGTGAATCTGAAGAAAGATTCGACGTCTAAAAACGGCACCGAGGAGGTGAAGAAACACAAGTTTTTTTCGAAAATCAACTGGGCGAAGCTCGAAAAACGAGAAGTCCCGGCACCATTCGTGCCGAAAATTGACCAAGATAAAGGGGACGGGTGCGTGGCACACTTTGATAAGAAGTGGACGGACGCGAAAGTCCACGCCGAAGCCGAATCCGCGGCGGCGAGTCCGAGCTCGGCGGAGCAACACCATTTTCTCGGATTCACGTACGTTTCGCCCACTCAATTGGCGTATTTTGGGAGTAAGATGAGCATAGATGAAAACGAAAGGTTTGATGGTGATGATGATGATGAGGAGGACGACGACGATTTGAGAAAACTTACCGCCGCGACGAGGAATATGAACATGAATAATAATAATAATACTAATACGAATAGGAACAGCAAAAGCACCAAGAAGAACAACAACGGCAACAACAACAACAACAACAAAAACGACGGCGGGGACGAGGAACTTTCGTTCGACTCCGACGAAGAAACCGCTCTGGACGGTTTGAATAACGATACCACCATCAACTCCACCTTTGAGAACGACAATCGGTCTTCTTCGAAGAGCAGTAGTTTATCTTCCTCTCGCGACGAAGAAGACGACGCCATCAGACAAAGGTTTCAACAACGAACCCCACCGCCTCGTCCCAACAGCAACAACACCACCAGCGACGCCGCCGCCTCGAGCAGCGCCAACACGAGCGGAAGAACGACACCAATCTCCGTGAACAAACCAAAAGAAGGAAGCCGAAGCCAGTCGCCTTGGATGCGGTAGTTAGAGAGAGAGACGAAAGCGAGACGTCTCCGCGGCGCGTATGTAATACGTGAGAAAGCAACGATGTAGAAAAAGCTACGTGAAATAGTAGAAAGAGAGATAACAGTACCAGTATGCATGTAATATAATTATATATATATAGAGAGAGAGATGCTCGCTCGCTCGAAACATTAATCGACGCTTTGCGCATCTCGCCTATAATCGAAGCTTCTTTGAGACGAAATGCTTCAAAAACAAAGGAGAAAAGATGAGCGCAAAGATGAACTCTCCTCCTTCTCGAACGGAGGAAGGAGAGCACGAAAAGCCGTTCATCGTCACCGCCACCGTCGGCATGACTAGTTCTTCTTCTTCAAATCGTAATAACGATAATAAGATTGAGTTAATCGCGCGCACATCCACCCCGACGTTCGTGTTGAAAATGCTTTTGTGCAAAGAAGCGCAACTGAACGAATCGGATTACGATGTGCGATATAAAGGGAAAATCCTACCAACCTCCGACCCGAACACGACCTTGAAAGAGTGCGGGATAACGGGATCGTGCACTGGAATCAGTTTGTGGGAAAACGACGCGTGTAGGAGACGAAAAGTTGCGGACGAATTAGATGCGATTCGAAGGGAGAAACGAGAGCAGTTTTACGAGAAAGAGGCGGACGCGAGAGCGGAAGCGAGGAGGGAGATTGAAAGGATCAAGGCGAAGAATAGTTATTCTCCTGAGAATACTACGAATAATAATGGTGGGTTTAGTGGCCAAGCGACGATGGAGAGGCAGGATACGAGTCGGTACGGGTACGGGACTTCGTCTTCGTCGCAAAGGCAACCTTTCCCGCCTGCGGAAGAAAATCCGTATCGTCAACATCCGCAACATCAACAACACCAACGCCGCGAATCTTCTCCAATAGTACTAGACGGCAGCAGCGACGACGACGCGCGCAACAGTAACTACACCAACTCTGCCGAGAGAAGAAACCAGCATCATCAGAACGACTACCAAAACGACTCCCGCCGACGCGCTCCTCCTCCTCCTCCTCCTCCTCCCGAAATGGACGACCTCGCCAAACGCCGCGGAGCCTCGGACGAGCTCCAAAAGATCATCGCCGACGTCGACGCCATCAAATTCCGAGTCGACGACATTCTCGACGTCCACAAAAACGACCCGTCTTTAATCTCCGACGATTTGCGAAAAACCACCTTAAAAAACGCTCGAGAAGCCGCGCACTTGTTGGAAAAGAGTTTGTTACGCGCCGACGCCGTCGAATCCTACGGGTTTACCGATATCCGAGCGATGAGGAAAGGCTTAGTCGCGAGAGTGGAAAATTTGTGCGGGAAGTTAGAGCCGCTGACCAAAGAGTAGTTTAATCAATGTTGCGAGAGAAAAAGAGAGAGAGAGAGAGGGAGAGAGCACATCGCGCGTGTGGTAGTTAGTACAATTTTTAGCGTTTGAAACCGTTATCGGAAAGAGACATCAGGAAAAGAATATTCAAAATCATCACATCTCGAACGCCCTCTTTTGGGTATCTTTCCTTTCTCTCTCTCTCTCTTTTCTCTCTGGAGCGATTTCTCGACGAGAGCACCGTTTACTGCTCTGTTGCTTTGTGTTTTTGGTGACGATGCGCGATTAAAAGAGCGTCGTTTGAGCCTCTTTGTTTACCGTTTGTTGTCGTCTGAGGTTTTCCCCTAACGGGAAAGAATAAATGCATCGTTTTAAGAACGCGGGCGGGGAGGACGGCGGAGAAGAAGAGGAGACGAATACTACCACTACTAATACCAAGAATGATACTACTAATACTAACAACGCTGCTCCGGGGAAAGTCAATGTTTCTTCATCCCCGTCGGAGAAGATAATAAACTACGCGTATCGTCACGGCATGAGTGGGAAAGAGTTGAAGAAACGAGCGAAAGAGTTGAAGAAACGGCAGATGTTGGAGAGAGAAACGAAACGGTTGGAGAGGCGAGAGAGGAGGAATAGCGCGACGACGACGTCGCAGGTGGAGGAAGAGGAGGCATTTTTTAACTCCGCGACGATACCGATACCGATGATGTCTGAGTACGCGTTCTCGCCGAGCTCGGCGTCGCCTCGCATGGGTAACCGTCTTCTTTTCTCGGGGTCTCCTTTGTCGCTTCCGCCGCTGTATCCAGCAGGTTTTAATAGTTACGAAAGCGATAAAGAAGTCGCGTTCGAAAGGTACGCGTCGTCTTCGTTGGATGAAAGTCGGCCGCATAACTTACTCTCCCCGACGAAATATAAACAAAATCGGAAAGAGTTGAGACGGTTGTTCGGTAAACTGGAGTTTGAAACCTTGGATAAAAGTTCGATGGATCGCGTGTTTGTGTCGTGCGAGATCGGGAAGAAATCAACAAAGACGGTGCAATTGTCGGAATTTCTCGAGACGCCGAACGCGCCTTATCACGCGGTGCGAAGAGTGGAGAGGAATAACAGCGGATGTAGAGGCGGGGTTGAGGTGCTTTGGGATGTGAACTTTGACGCCTCGGCGGCTGCTAAAGCTGAAAACGAAAGTAAGAGTCTCAATATCAACAATAACGACGACGACGACGGCGGCGGCGGCGACGAGGACTTGGGAGTTTTCGATGCCAACCTCGATGACGACGTCGACGAAGACGAGATGGAGAAAGAGAAGAGTGCCGAAAAAAAGAATCGTCACCACCTCGTCAATAACAACACCAAAGAAGACGTCTCGCCGCACGATGTGTTCCCGATAGATATATGGCGCCTCGTGTTTGCAAAACTCTCTCCCCGCGAAACCGTTGTGCTTGGAAGCGCGTGTAAAATGTTATACAACATCGCGCGAGCCGAAGAGACTCGAAACGCGCTGTTTGAAAAGCTATTCTACCGCTCCTCGGCGTGTTTAGTAGCTTCGGAGGAGTCTTCGTCTTCTTCGTCTACTGCGACGAAATCCTCCCGCAGAAGTGTCAGAGCTCCAAACTCAAACGTGTGGCGAACGGTGCGAGACTCCTATCTCGCCACAGAGCCGTGGGTTTCTTGGAACGGCGAAACCGAAAAAGATTTGCGTCGCAAAATGGTCGAGCCGTTGTTCGCAAACGTCGGTCCCTCGTTTGTTCGCGGATTAATATGCGACCAACAAACCGTGGCGAGTTATAATACATCCTCCGTGAAATTTTGGTACAACGGTCTCGGCGACGCGAAGTATAACGTCGCGGGCGGCAGGATCCAAACGTTAGAGGCAAAAGATAGCAACATTCGAGACATGTGTTTGACCGATAACTTTGTCGCTGTTTCTGAAAATTCCGGTCGACTGCGTTCGTGGTCTTCGTTGGACGGTTCGCCGTCTATTCACAGACCGATGGTCACCAAACGAGACGCGAATTCGTCGTTACTGGCATTACACGCGGATTCTATCGTTGCCTGTTGCGAGAAGAGTTGCACGGCAAAGATTCACGATTTGGCTCGAGATGCGAGCGCGTATTCGTCATCTGATTTTGCGGAAAATGTAATCATGGATTTACGCACCGCAAAAGAGCGAGACGCAAACTCGCGTTGGTACGTCCCGTTAGAAAGCGAAGGTGAAATTTTGGGCGCAACGTGCATTAGTAAAGAAGCGGTTTGGGACTCAGTCATTTGGTTTGGTACGAGTTTGGGGGTTCGTGGCATCGATTTCAATCGGAACGAAGTGAAAGAGACGATGTTGAACGATTACGGAGTAGGGGAAGACTACATGAGAAAAATAAAAGCGATCGCAGCGAGAGGGCCAGTCGTTACTGCAGCAATGGAAGGAGGGCTCGTCGTGCTAGTCGACCGGCGATCGAAAACGCAATCAAATATTCCAATCGCAACGTTCGCGCCGCCGTGGTACGAACAAGAGGGTCGTGGAAACAACAAAATTGTGAACAATTACATCTCGGAGCAAAAAACCTGCTTACATTTAGAAGACGAGCGCTTGATTTTTCATTCCGAGAGCGGGTACGAAGGCGTGTGCGTGTATGATATTCGCAAGTTTCTTGGTCCAAGAATGCGACGAGGGACGTTAGCTGTCCCGGCATGGCGCGAAGATTTAATTTCTGCGTCAATAAACGCTCGCGCGCTCCTCGGCGATGAGAACGAGAACGCGAGAGAAGAAGTAGTAGAAGGGGAATTCTCGACGACCACCGTATCGACGGTGTGCGACGTGGGGAGTTTTGGGTCGTGCGCTTCGATTCTCACGCCGTTCAACGGGAAAGGCGTACCCATAAAAGTAGGGTGTTTTGCTCGCTTTCCAAATGGGTTTTATAACAACACCGCGGCTGGTATATTTGAGAACGCGCCGATGGCGGGTGCGGGAAACGTCGTCGTAGCGCCGTATATTCCTCCAGAGAACACCATTTTGCCCGAAACGGCGGGCGGCCCGCCCGCCATGAATAGTAGCAGCAGTAATAAAAGTAGCGGTAGAAACGAGGATCGCGATAAATGTTCCGTATTTATCGGTATGGAAAGGAGGGTGAAATCGGGCGATGGTGACTACAGTACCGGAGGGGTGAATAGACGTTTGGGATACGAAGAGCTTATGAATCTATCGTTGCAAGAACAAAGCGCCGCTGACAGCAAAGCGACGAGGAGGAAAAGCACGCAACCTAAGACGAGAGGAAGGTATCCAAAGAGGCAAGGTCGAAATTAAAGTCGCTACAAAGTATTTTTCTGTAGCATCTTGTAAATTATTTTTCTATTTAATATCATATTCTTGAACACTTTTTACCATCTCGGCGCTTGTCTCGCTACGTGAGTATACTTCGTTTCGCCCGCGCGCAATACTGGGACGTTGAACTTTCTCACCTCGCCCGTTTCCGCGCGACGTCCGAATGTCTTGCTTTCGACGACGAATTTGAACTCAACTTCGGTAGCCGCGGTGATGTGACCGATATCCGCGATCCATTTGTTCCCGCCTATGCTTTTCATATGGACGCAGTTCTCCGGCGTCCAACCGCCAAGTTGTTCTATATTTCCGCCAACTAAAATCGTCGCAGACGGATCATGCTCTGGTGGACTCCATCTCGCGGCGATAAGCGTCCTGCTAGTGCTGCTGCTGCTGCTAGTGCTATCATTAGTTTTGCGTAAACGCATAATGTCGAGATCGTCATCGCCACTCACATCCTCTTCTATAACCACCGTCGGTAAGGTAGAAACCGCCATGTCTATCGTCGATGTCGCCGCGGATGCAATCATCGACCGCGCGCCATCCACCATTCTCGAAAACGTCACCTTACTCTCTCTCCCTCCTTTTCTTTCCATCGACATTCCTTCACCGCTCGCCACGTTTGACGACGACGCTTGATGCCCGTAACTTCTCTCCTTTGGCGTAGGCAGATACATCTCAGGGTTCACGCGCGCCAGCGCGGCTACCGTCGATGCTTTCAAAGCGCGCTTGCCTGGTCCCGTCGGCGCAGACGAAGCTGAAGAAGGAGTAGTCGCTTTGGGCGGTTGAGGGCCCCTCGAAGCTTCCCCCTCCGACCCCGCGGGCGAAGACGACAAAGACGAAGACGAATCCAACCCACCATAAATCCTCGAGTCGAGCCTCACTTTCCTCTTTGCTTCCCACAATGCGATCGGCATCGCGCAAAACATGCCCAACAAAAATGCCAAGGGAGGTTTCGCGTACACCGGGACGCACACCGTATTGGTGTGCTCTTGGATAATCACCCCGCCCCTGTAATTATTTTTGGTGTTGTATTCATCATCGTAATACCTTTGCCGATGATGATGATTATTTGGCGAGAGCAAGTGCACGTTCAACTCCACGTCTCGATAATACTCGTCGCCGCCATTCGCGTTTGCATCGTCATCGTAGGAAGCATTCGTCGTCGTCATCATCATCCGCCGACTAAAGCTTTTGGGGAATCGTTTTCCCGTTTTAGAAGATAAAACGGAAGAACGGTTGGAAAAGGAGGAGGACAAAGACGACGACAAAGGCGACATCATCGCTCAAAAATGAAACGCTCTTCTCGAGAGAGAGAGAGGGCACCTCCACCACCAACCGCCGCGCGAAAGAGAGAGAGAGAGAGAGCAAAGAAGGTGGTGAGATATACAATAATGGAGAGCAGTTGAGGAAATTTTTTGAATTTTTTGAATTTTTTGTTTGCATGCATGAATTTACGACGCGTGTATGTGTATACTTTAGAACTACAAATGAGCACCTAATGTTGAGTAGTGCGCATGTGGTACCATAAACCACTCAATTGACGATACCTCTTCTCGCACACATCGCATTCGTACGGTTTCTCCTTCGTGTGAATACGCATATGGACTTTCAAATTTTCAGCTCGACTAAAGCGCTTCTCGCAAACATCACATTCATACGGTTTCTCGTTCGTGTGAATACGCATGTGCGTTTTTAAACTACCAGATTGAGTAAAACGCTTCTCGCACACATCACATTCGTACGGTTTCTCTTTCGTGTGCGTACGCTTGTGCTGTGTCAAATGACCAGGTTGACTAAAGCGCTTCTCGCACACATCACATTCGTACGGTTTCTCTTTCGTGTGAGTACGCTTGTGTCTGGTCAAATCGGATGGAGATCGAAACACCTTCTCGCAAACATCGCACTCGTGCCCCCCTCTCTTTCTCTTCACTCCTTTAGCAATAAAAGCAGTTTCTTCTTCTTCTTCTTCTCCTCCTCCTTCTTCTTCTTCTTCTCCCTCTTCTTCTTCTTCTTCTTCTTTTTGTATCTGATGATGATTTGCCTCGACATCCTCCTCCTCATCAGGAATCCTCGAACACAACACCGGTTCTTCTCCCTCTTCTTCTTCTTCCTCTTCTATCCTACCCTTCACCACCTTTAAAACCGTCCTCGCGTTCACCGCGCGCTGCGGGTGTGGATTCTTTCTTCGTCCCATGTTGTTGTTGTTATTAGTAGTGTTAAAACGTAACAGATCAAAGCGAGAGGAGGAAAAAAAAATTGAGACGTTTTGAAGGAACTTCTGCACACAAAAATTTGAGCTCGGATCAAAATAAAATTGATCACAAATCACATGCGGTTTGTAGACGATTTTTGTGAATTCGATATATTCTTCACACGAACGAAGAATGAGACGAAAGAATCCACACCCGCAGCGCGCGGTGAACGCGAGGACGGTTTTAAAGGTGGTGAAGGGTAGGATAGAAGAGGAAGAAGAAGAAGAGGGAGAAGAACAACCGGTGTTGTGTTCGAGGATTCCTGACGAGGAGGATGATCTCGAGGTGAATCAACATCAGATACAAAAAGAAAAAACGACCTTTGAAAAGAAAGGAGTGAAGAGGAAGAGAACGCAACACGAGTGTGATGTTTGCGGGAAAATGTTTGATAGACCATCTAGTTTGGCTATACACATACGTACGCACACGAAAGAGAAACCGTACGAATGTGATGTGTGCGAGAAGAGATTTAGTCGAGCTGATTCTTTGCAAAAGCACATGCGTATTCACACTCACGAGAAACCGTACGAGTGTGATGTGTGCGAGATGCGTTTTCGTCAATCTCAACATTTGAAAGCCCACAAGCGTATTCACACGAAGGAGAAACCGTACGAATGCGATGTGTGCGAGAAGAGGTATCGTTATGCGAGTAGTTTATGGTACCACATGCGCACTCAACATTAGCTGCTCATTTGTAGTTCTAAAAGCATACACATACACGTCGTAAATTCATCATTTAGATACCGAACCGGTCAGTATCACAACCCACTCTCGATGTGTTCTTTCTTCATTTTCTCCAACCGATCGATTTCCTTGATGGCGTCGTCGTGCACTTTTTGGATGGATTTTTCGAACCTTTTTTTCTCGTCTTCGCCGAAGAGTTTGAGCGTATAGGTTTGTTTTTTTACCGCGTCGATGGCTTTTTTGCGAGCGCGTCGAACGCCGATTTTCGATTTCTCGCCGAGTTCTTGCGCCATTTTGACGACTTCTTTACGCGCGTTGGCATCCATCTCTGGGAGGGAGACGAGGACGCCGGATTCGTCTTTTTTTGCGCCGAATTTTAAGTGCTTTTCGTTTACGATTGCATTTTCCACGGCGTTTTTGTTCGGTTCGGAATTGTCGTACAAAGCGATGGATATTGTCTTCGCGTCCCGAACGGTGATCGCGCCGAGCGATTTCAACGGCACCGGAGGTGCAGAGCTCTCGTAAATATTCGCAATCATTATATTTTCCACGACGCCAGTCGAGGCGCGAGACGTTCGAAGTTTCCCGAGTTCGAGTTTCAAGTTCTCCAGCGCTTTCGCCGTTTCGCGTTCGACGGACGCAACCGTGAACGGGGTCAAAGTCGCATCATCATCTTCCGCGCCGGAACCACCCTCTTCTTTACCGTGTCTGTCGTCGTCGTCGTCGTCATCATCATCATCGCTCGTATTAGTATCGCTATCATCATTGCTACTGCTAGTAGTATTCTTGCCGCCTTTTTTCTTGTTCTTATTCTTGCCGTGTTTGTATCTCACAAACACAAGAGGTTTTATCAAAGCGTTGTACTTTTGGGCGTCACGCAGCGCACCGAAGAACATTAACGACGACTTAAGAAGAACGTTTTGATGGGTTTTGCTTTCGGTGGTGCTCTCGCACGATGCGCTCTTTCTTATTCTCAAAGACCGCTCTGTCTCTTCTTCTTCTAAAGATTTGGTTTTCCAATTCGCCTTTGGGAGACCGTCGGCTATGGAGGAAAGATGATGATGACGCTGTCCTGCCAAAGCAGCTTTAGGGGTGGTTGTGGTCGTGGTTTTGGAGAGGAGGAAACGCGTCAGAAATCCCCGTTGGCAAGAATTTAAACGGCCCCGCATGATGTGTTGTTGTTGTGTTGGGCGAGGAAGTTTTGTGCTGCAGAAATTCCCCTAACATGTGTGGTGAGGTGCCAAAGCGGATTTGGGTATCGCGATGATCGAACTTTGATGAAACGGATAATAATGGCAGAAATTCGTCGCTGAAAGAATTTCCTACTGCACGTGATGATCTTAACTTTTTCCTTAATAATAGTATGCTATGCGGAGATGGCGTTTTAACGTAAGCGTTTATATCAGTTTGTTACATCCGTATTTATTCTGCATCCTCGTTGGGCAATCGAACCTCCTCCAGACGTTTCAAAAACCTCTCCAGCCCAGCATCCGTGCCATCTCTCTCGCTCTCCAGCAGTCGTATCACTCTATTCTTATTCTCCTTCTCCTCTTCGGACGTAACCTTCATTCCTCTCGCGTAATCGATCGCCGTCTTATTCCCGTCCCTTCGATTCGTCGCCTCGACGCTCGCTTTCCGCTCCAACAGCGCGAAGGACGCGTACGCGTCACATCGCTCCGCCGCTCTTTGTAAAGCCGTCTTTCCATCGCCCCAAAAGTCTTTATCCGGATTCAAGTGGTCGTGCGAGCATATCGTCGAGAAGCACGCGAATGAATCCTCCGTTTGTTTCGTGAAATGTTCGTCTGTTGTTGTTGTTGTTCGCCAAGAGAAAGAGAAAGGATTTGGAGTTTGTCAATAAAAAGCGAAGAGGAGAGAAGAGTTCTTCTTCTTCTTCTGCCGCGATACTCATATAATAAGAGCTTTTAGAAAAGTGCGTCTCGCGATGATACCTCCGCGTCGTTTTGCATTTGCGTGCGTGTGATGCTAAGAATACGAATAACATTAAACAACATTACCTAAAGCGACTTGCAACGGGAAATCCTCCTCCCCGTCGCTCTCGCATTCCACGCTGCTGTTGATGTCGAACGTGATGTCGTCGCTCAAATTTTTCGTCTTTGTTCGGTCGGAGGATTTGATGGCGGAGATGAGCGATGCGAGTTTAGTCTTTTTGGACGACGAAGAAGTCGGAGGAGGCATTGCGGAAGAGACAAAAAGTGTGAAGATTTCCATTTAAGTTGCTTGCAGCGGTGCTTTTCTTTAAAATATAATTTATGGACATTTTTCTATCATCGCGGGCCGGCGGCAGCATCGGCAGTCGCCGCCGCCCCAGTAGTTCCGCTACTACTCCGCAACAGCGAATTGATGAACCGAGCGGTGATTCTTTCCGCGACGCCGCCGATGACCGCTCGCACGAAATCTTGCGCCGACGGCTGGCGCAACGCGTTCGTCAACACGGTCAATTGTTTTTGCGCTTTTTGTAAGTCGAGTTCGCCGTTGGAAATGGATTGTTCGCCACCATCACTACTAGTTGACGACGATGATGATGATGATGACGACGAAGAAGCGTTGGCGTAGAGCTGGAAGCATCTGCTCACGCTCTCTCTCGTTCGTTCCAAATCTTTCTTTTGAGCCGTTGAGCCGCCGATTGTGATTGGAGGTAGGCTTCTGATTTGCGCCGGTAAGGCGTCAACTAACGGTTTCAAGTTTGGATCTTTTGCGATATCGTTCGCCGAGGTCAACAGCAAAGCTTCGATAACTTTGATCGTTTCTTTTTCAATCAACGGACGCAGCGTGTTCTTGCCGTTATCATTCTCCAAGGCGAGATTGAGCAAAGGCGGCAACACGTCCTCGGCGTTAAAATCGCTGTTTTTCGAGCCTTCCCTGAGTAAGTTTTCTAAACGGTTCCATCGAAACACGTCGTCTTTAAACATCAACTCTTTGAAACTTTCTCTCAACTCTGGTCGAGGGTCGGTCAACAAACGTCTCGCGACGTACGGGTACGCTTTCGCCAACACTTTGAATTTCGGATCCGTGCTCAGCGCTAATCCTTCCAACACGGTTAGACTTCGTAAAATTAACGCGTAATATCCCGGAACGTTGAACGGATACGCGTATAGAACCCCGCCCAACCCGTCTGTGATGGTTTTAAAGTTCAACTCTTCCACCGAGGCTTCCAACACGTCGTCGAAGAAATTCGCCAACGCCGGAACGATTGGTTTCACGTCCACGCTTTCGTCCAAAAACTCCAACTTGTAATAATCCGTCGCCATAGCTTCGTAGTCTCTGTTCACCAAGTGCACGACGTGGTCGATGATGGCATATCTAGCGGTTTCGGGCGTTTCAGACATCATCCCAAAATCGAGAAACGCGAGTTTCCCTTCCTTCGTGGCTAATAAATTACCCGGATGAGGATCGGCGTGGAAGTACCCAAACTCCAACAATTGCCTCAATGAACACTGAATGCCGATGTCCACTAAACTCAACACGTCTAAACCTTTCTCTTTTAACTTTTCGCGCTCGGAAAGTTTCGTGCCTTCAATAAATTCCATCGTCAAAACTCTCGCCGACGTTCGCTCCCAATCGATGGTCGGGACGACTACGTCGGGATGATCACCGTATAAACGCGCAAACCGTTCCGCGTTGATGCCTTCTTGCACGTAATTCAACTCCATGAATACGCGTTCAGCAAATTCGTCGACTAAAGAAACGATAGAGGTGTTCAAACTCTCCACGTTTGCGTCCACCACCGCGCCGAACATGCGAATGAGATGAAAGTCGAGCTCCAAACCTTCGTAAATAGACGGACGCTGCACTTTCAAAGCGACCGTTTTGTTCGTATCCAACGTCGTCGCTTTATACACTTGCCCTAACGATGCCGCCGCGATCGGTTGAGGCGTTATCGTTTTAAACGTATCCTTCATCTTCCTCCCCAACTCTTTTTCCACGAGCGCAAACGCCTCTTTATCCGAAAACGTTGGCAACGCGTCTTGCAAACTCGACAACTCCTCCAAATACCGCCCTGGTAGCAAATCCGGTCTCGTCGACAGTGCCTGACCAACCTTTACGAACGCAGGCCCTAACTTCGTCAACTTTTCTCTCAACTGTACCGCTCTCACCCCGGCGTTCTTCTCCACCGAATCGCTCGCCACGTCCGCGGCGACCAACGTCAACCAAGTCCCAATCGACGTCGCAATCTCCATCGCGCGAAACGCCACTTTTCCGGGAGATTTCTTATACTCTCGACTCGTTCGGATTGGATCGTACGGTAACGGCGATTGCGATCGTTTTAAAGCTGCTGTTTGCATCGCCGTGATTGCCACGATGCCGTCGCCGCACCCGGCAGATTCCGTCTTGTACTCTGGAATTAACAGTTTCTCTAAAGACGACGATTTCGTCGTCGTTTTGTTCTCGTTCTTCTTTTCCGACGACGACGTAGTCGTCGCGGGGCCTTCTTTGTCTTCATCTTCCTCTTCGCCTCCTCTCGGCGACGTCGTCGAGTTCTTCTTGGTATTCCTCTTAATCCTCGCATCGCTCGACCGCAAGGAGTTCACACTCGCGCTACTCCCGCTGCTGCTCGTAAACCCGTTCGAATCCACTCGAGAGGACGACGAGGACGAGGAGGTCACCTCTGGTTCTCGTATCGCCGCTTTAGTCGTCGTAGTACTCCTCGTTCGCATCGTTCGCTTCACTGTTGGATTACTTCTATTATCCGTCGACGTCTTTCTCCCCGTCGTCGTCGTCATCCTCTTCGGCAGCGCGCTGCTCCCCTGACTGGGAAAGAAATACGACAGAGACGACGACATCGCTTTAAACACTTTAAACACGTCCTTCTCTCTACCTTTTTCGAGCGCTGCTTCCGAACAACGTCGTCTCTTTGCAAAAGTAATAAAAAGCGCGTTTTATTGTGTCGACGTGGGCGAATTTTGAGGCAAAAGGACAGACTTTTGACTGAGAGATAACCTCTCGTAGTACACAAATATCACATCCTGCGTGTAGTAATAATAATAACATAGTATCTCATTCTCTCTCTCTCTCTCTTTCTTTCTGTGTGTGTGTGTGTGAATGTCTGTCTTACTGCTTTTCTATCGTTGTATGTATTCCTCGGATGGTTGGGCCTACTCCGCCGTGTTTAATACTTTCTCGAGCGACGCTGTCGCTCGGCTCCATTCAACCTCACCCGAACTCAAATCCGCGATGAATTTCGCAACGTCGTCGACTTTAATGCGAACTTGTTCGCACGAGTCTCTCTCGCGTACGGTTACGGTTCCGTCTTTTGGAGTGGACGTGTGTCCGATGGTTCTGTGGTCGATGGTGATGGCGAACGGGACGCCGAGTTCATCCGTTCGGCAGTATCGTTTGCCGATGGAGATGGCGGTGGTGTCTAATTTTACGGAAACCGCGAGTTTGGTCAACGATTTGTAAATATCGTGAGACGCGGCGTTCATTTCCGCGTTGTTCACGAGAGGGAAGATGGTGCATTTGATCGGAGCGACTTGCGGGGGAAGTTTGAAAACGGCTTTGTTTTCGTCGTCGCCTTCGCGAACGTAAAACGCGTGTTCAAAGAGGCAATACATAATTCTTCCGATACCAAACGAAGGTTCAATGACGGACGGCGTAAAATTTCTCCCGCTCACTTTTTTCGTCTTCTTCTTCATTTCAATCACCATGTCCTTCGTAATCGTCGCTTTCCCACCGTCTATGCCTTGAACGTTTTCCAAGTCGGTTTCGCCCTTGTCTTCGAAATCTTTCTCAATCTTCGCCGCGGCTGCTTCGTCCAACGACGTCAACGCGTCGATGACAAACTTTTGGTCTTTTTTAAACGATTTCCCTAATATTTGTTTGTTCATTTTCACCTCGAAAATGACTTCTTCGACTGGTTCGTCGAATAACTCGTACGCTTGCAAATCTACTTTACTCGCTTTCGAGTGGGCATCTAAATCAAACGCCGATCGATCCGCCAAACCGACGCACTCGATCCATCCGTACGAGCACTCAATCTCCGCGTCCCAGCAGTCTTGCGCGTAATGCGCCATTTCGTGTCTCAAGTGTTGACGAAATCGAACGCGTTGCATGTCTACGCCTAACTCTTTCAAAAACAAATGCGTTCTCGCTACGAAATACGCCAACGTCTCGTTCGCGATGATGCCCTTCTCAACAGCCTCGCCCGTTTTCATACGAAACGGTTCCTTCTTCCCGGCTTGCAACTGCGCTTCTTGACTGAACAAGTTCAACTCCACCTGGGCGACCTCGTTAAATCTCGGATGGTCCTTCTTCGTGGGATGGCAAAAGTGTTCGATTTCCGCTTGCGTAAACTCTCTCACGCGCAACAACCCAGCTCTCGGGGCGATTTCGTTCCTAAACGACTGCCCAATCTGCGCGCACGCGAACGGCAACTTCCCTCCGTTGAAATACAACAACTCCCTAAAGTTCACAAACATCCCTTGCGCGGTTTCTGGCCTCAAAAACCCTTGAATGTTCCCACTCGGCCCAATCGTCGTCGGAAACATCAAGTTAAACGGGTACGGATCGCTCAACTCGTTCTTCGTCTCTGGACTGACGCACCCGCACCTCTTCAACGCCATTTTCATCTCCTCTTCCTTCAACTCGTCCAATCTCGCGTACAACATCTCAAACTCCGCTTTTTCATCCTTCCTCGTCGCTGGATCCGCGATCAACTCCTCCAATCGATCGCCCAACAAATGGTCCGCGCGGAAACACTCCTCCGTTTTCGCGTCTTTCACCATCAAATCCGTGAATCGATCGACGTGCCCGCTCGCTTTCAACACCGTCCCTAACGTCACCGAAGGACACTCCACTTCCAACATCGACTCTTCGATCACAAAGTGCTGTCGCCAAATCTTTTGCACGTTCGCCTTCACCGCGCACCCGGGTGGCCCGTAATCGTACAATCCACCCACGCCGCCGTAAATTTTAAAACTCGGAATATAAAACAGTCTCGACTCTAAGGAGTTTGCCACTTTCACGCGGAAATCTTCCTTGGACTTGATCATCGAGTCCCCGGAGGCTTTTCTTCTGGTGATTTCCGCGTTCAAATCGATTTTGAGTTGCTTCAACGTTTCAATCGCTTGGGAAATGGCTGCCTGATTGGGACTTTCATCAGCTTTCAACGCGCGGACGGTATCGCCTTGCTGCGCGACCAGATCTTGCAGGTGATCGATATCGAGCTCTTGTTTCGATTCTTCCTCTGGCATTTTCGTCGAGTTCAGAGTTTCAGAGGTTACGCGCACAAACGACGGAGATCTAGAGTGATTGCTTTTGTGTGTTTTCTTGCGTCTAAAAATGAGGGAAAGTCACACATGCGAGGATTTGAGGATTTGAGCGTACTACTAAGCGCTACACTTCATTTCTATTACATTTGCTTTTCTACGCGGTCGTTTTATCGTCCTACGCTATACCTGATGATCGTTTTTCGAGACACCATCGTCGTCGTCGTCGTTTTCATCGTTTTTGATGCTGCCGTTGCTTTTGAGGAGTCTTTTCAAGACGGCGGACGGGTCGATGCCGATGCCGACGTGTTGGCCGCTCGCGGTGAGATTCTCGTTGGATTGTTGTTGCTGATGATGTAACTGTTGTTGATGTTGCTGCTGTTGTTCTCCCGATGTTCCTGGTAGTATTCCCCCTCCTCCTGTGGCGTAATATAAGGCGTTCTTGCCGAGCTCTTCGAGATAGCTCGTCGCGCCGAAAGCGTACGATCTTCGAATGTTAGCGTTGGCGAAATCGCCGACTCCGGCGAGACCGCCGGGAGCGCCCGCGCTGCCTCCAATCCATCCGAGCTGGTTTTCTCGCGCGTTGTTTAGCGCGCGCGCTTTTTCGCGTTCGCGTTTGAGCTTTTCGCGTCGGTCTCTAGAGACCATCGGTCGTTTTCTGTTGAGCGCGAGTTGCGAAGCGTTTTTGAACCGATGCGACCCTCCGCTTCCGCCGCTACCAGATTTCGCAATCTCCGCGGCAAAATCCGGGGACGAGCTGTCGCGCGGTCGCGACGCGTGATGGTGTGATTGGTCGATAGACCCGCCCGCGGAGTTTTCAGACTCTTGTCCGCTGAAAGAAATCGTCGGCGGCGCTTGACTCGCGAGGATTTTTTTCCTTTTCTCTTCGTCTCGAGAGAGGAGATCTCTCGCGCTCATTTGCAACATCTCTCGCGCGAGTTTCGGTAAGAAATCGGGAATGTCCTCGACAACGGTGATTTTAAATTTCGATTCGCCTTTTGTCCGTGCTGGTATAAACTCCACCAACGCTCGACTGTTTTCCGGGTACTTCTCCATCGTCTCTCGAATAAACGTCAACACTTTCTCCGCGAACGTTAAAGCCACCTCTGGTCGCCACGCGTTCTTTTTATCCGCCGCTAATGCGTAACTCGGTAGCTTCATCGTTTCTAAATTTTGCATCTTTTGCACCATCCCGTCGTCGTCTCGAAAGCCAACTAAGATTTGTCTCACCCCAACCGTAAACGATTGCGCCCACCATTTCAACAGCTTGAACTTTTCAAAATTCGCTCTTTGTTTCTTCGTGTCAATCTTTCTGCTCGTTTTCAATTCGACGTATCCGGAAAGGCCCTCGGCGATACCGTTCCAACAATCAACTTCGCCGCCTAACAGCAATTTTGTGTTCTCGCCAAGTTTAGATTTCGTTACCGTACAAAACGATTCGCGACAATTCACCGCGTTCGCGTGCGGTTTTTCCGACGTCACGAACTCCTCGAAGGCGAATCCCCAGTAGCTCATTCGTTCGTGCCAAGCTAAGTCTTTCTCGCTTTTGGTTTGTTTTCCTGCGGGATCTTTTTTATTCTTCAACATTTCTCGCGCCTCTTCGAGTTTATGCTCTGCCTCGAGGACGTTGAGCACCAACGTCGCCGGTCGTTTGCTTTTTGCGTTGCTGTTATTACTAATATTCCTGATGGCTTCGTCTTGGATGCCTCCTTCTCCTTCGCCTCCTCCCGCCGCGTCAGTGGTAACGGTATCACCGGGAGAACCACCTCCACCACCGGATGAATTCGTCGTCGCGTCATTCGTGCTATTGTTCGTGTTCGTACTACTCGTCCTCTTCAATTTCTTATTTGCGCTTCCTCCGATGTCTTCTTCTTTGTCCTCGTCGCCGTCGTCCTCGTCGTCCTCCTCATCTTTTCCATCGTCGTCGTCGGGACGATCAAACTTCCTTCTCACTAACTCGCACTCCAATCGGAACCCTTCCCGGCTTTCCCACGGTGCGCACAAAAGCTTGCTCATGTTGCCTCTCCACGACAGCACGTCCACGTCTAACAACAAACTCGCCTTCCCGCTCCTTTCCAAGCTTTCAAACAGAGGCAACAAGGGAGCAGGATATTTATCCAACCGGTCTCGGTCTCGAAAATTCGCAAACCCTTCGTTCAAATCGAACGGCAATTGTGGATCTCTCGTTCGTTTTAAGTTCCTGCTGTCGAAAAACGTCTCCCCGCTTTTCGTTTTCGAGAAGTGCGAGACTTCGATCGGTTCCGAGTACGGGAGCATGTGCTTCGGTAAAATCTGATTTTGCGTCTTTGTTTTCCCCGCCGTGAAGGGCTTAAAGGAATTGGAATGTTTCATCGAGAGCAAGTCTCGCACGGAAACTTCTTCTTCTTCGAGTGGTGTTTTACCACCACCAGATGAAAAGTCGTTGTTGTTGCTGTGCGTATCGTCCTCCATCTCGTCAAGACATTCTCCCTCTCTCGCGTGTTTATTATGCATAAACGGACACTCGCTCTGACGAGCAAAAAGCGGTTAAGAGAGAGAAGATCCCTACAAAACCAATTAGGGTTTATAAAACCCTAAACATTTTGTTTGGAAAATTGGACCCACAAAAGCGCTCTGTTACAGATAATAAACGCGATATATATACACACACATAACGTGAGAAGAAGAAGAGAAATACTACCATCAAATGGGTTGCGTCGCCTCTCGCGAGGAAGAACTGAATAATAACGGTTCGAACACGCTTTGGAAAGCGTCTGGAGAAGAAGAAGAATCACCAACAACATCGAATTCCAATCTGTCCAATTCTCAAAAGAAGGCGAAAAGTTTCCACGAAACCGTCCACTCGAAACTGGCGAAGAACACGTACTTCTCGGAAAACGACGTGGTCGTTTTGAAAACCTTATTCGATTCTGTCGCGAAAGAAGACGACGTGATCGACGAGAGCGAGTTTATCGAAGCGTTGTTCGGGAAGAAGAAACGGGAGGAGTGTTTAATGAATCAGAAGAAAGGACAACAGGGGAAGTTCATGTTCGAGAGACGGCTGTTCGAGAAGTTTGACTCGAACCAGGAAGGGTACATATTCTTCGACGAGTTCGTGAGAACGTTGAACGTGTTTCATCCTAGAATGAATACGAACGAGAAGGCAAAATTTGCGTTCGATTTATACGACGTGAACGGGAACGGCGTGATTACGAGAGAGGAGTTGAAAGAGTTAGTCTCGGCGGTGATGAAACGGTCGATATTTTTAAATCTCGACGAAGAGGCCATCGAGAGAGTGTTGGATAGCACGTTCGAACAGGTGGACATCGAGAAAGATGGGAGCATATCGTACGAGGAGTTTTATAGGATGGTGAAGGAAAATAGGAAGTGCATCGCGAATATGACCATTCCGACGCTGACGACTTTAAGCACGGAGTATCCGGAGTTTATTTTCCTCCAGAGCGGAGGGTGACGATCGAGCCTCAAAAAGCGATTATGACTTACGAGTACGAGGACTTTTGATAAGAGCAGCAACAACAACACGATATTAACGATGATTAGCAGTTAGCGATGTGGTGTACTAGTATAAACATTAAACTCCTACGCACCGCGTATCTATAAAAAATCTCGTAAAGGAAACTGTTCCTCTCCACACTCTCGAACACCCACTTAGGGGAATTGAAATACAACATCATGGCTGTCGTTTGGGAACCAAAACCGACCGAACACTGCGTCTTGTGCGTCCAAGACAACGAAAAGAAGGTACCGTTGGATGCTCTCTCTCTCTTTCTTTCTTTATCTCTCTCTTTTGTGCTCTCTCCCTCACGCTCTCTCTCTCTCTCTCTCTTCACTCTCTTCACTCTGCGCTCTGCGCTCTGCGCTGCTCTCATTGAACATCACAGCAAACGATGATGAATCTGGCGAAACTGGCGACTCAAACGGACGGGTTAAAACTCTTGCTCGTCGTCCACTCTCGCGAACAGTTGGAAGGGAGAAGTGGTTTGCTCCCCGGCGGGTTCCCGTCGTGCATATACGCGCACGAAGACCAACCGAAATGTTTACGAGAGATACAGATGAAGATTTTCAACTCGTACGTTTACGTTAATGTATAGAGCAGAACGCTTTTGATATCGATGATAGTCGAAGTCGTCGGCGTGATGCATTGATTATGTGTCTTCTCTTTCGTCGTTTTTGTCGTTCGTCGCGTGCGCTTCTCTCTTTCTCTCTTTCTCTTCCTCTTCCTCGCTTTCGCTCTCGCTGACCCGCGTCGTCTTTCTTTCGCGAAACGCCTTTTTAACGCAGACCGTTCGACGAGTTCAAAAAGGAGATGGCGCGAGACGGATGGACGCCGGAGATGTTTCGAAAGGATAACATCGGAAATCTGTTGGCGACGACGAAGAGTTGTTTGCCGTGTTGTTTAGTATCTTCGTCGTCGATGAAAAAGTCCTCTTCCTCAAACGAGGAGGAGGAGGAGAAGGATGGCGACGACGACAAGAAGAAAAGGAAGAGAAAGATTGCGCCGCAATTGCCGCCGGAATCTTCTCCTCCAGCAGATAAACTCTACGCGTCCGAACCGCCGTTAAAAGCGAACGCGGTCGTTTTCAACTTTTCGTTTACCGACGACGACGAATATTTCGAGTGCGCGAGAAGCGCGACGGGAGGCGCCAGTTTGGAAGATTTCAATCGCGTCCGAATCATAAACGTTTTAAACGAAACGGAGAAGGACGATTTAGAGACGAGGCTGTTCGAATGCGGGGTGCCGATGAAAACGCTCTACGACGTGAACGAGAGCGTTTTCGAGGAGAGCAGGAGGAGAGATTAAGGAGTTTAGATTAATAGCAAAAATAGAGAGAAAATTTTAGCGAGAGAGACAACAACATCAAACGGAGAGAGAGAGCTTCAGAGAGAGAAAGAGAGAGAGAGAGACCAAATACAACAACAAATACAGTAGCAGAGAGCGCGTAGCGTTTTAATAGGACGAGCAGCAGCAGAAGAACGGAAGAAGAGTCCTCGGACATCGCGCTCGCGCTCGACAAAAATATCTCCTTCTTTCCCACCAACAACAAACGATTTATCCACAAAACAAACTCGCTTTTGCCTCGTCGGTTGAGGCATACGGAGGACGAATGTCGTCGCAAAGAGTCGCCTATTCTCTCCTCGCGAGTGCGGGTGTTGCGAGTGCTGGTGCGACTTCGTTTTATTTCGGTCCGCAACTCTCCGACGTGTACTTCGCCGAACGTTTATTAGCGAAAGAGCAATCGCTTTTGTCCCGATTGGAAACCGGTTTGGAAACGCGCGCGAAGACACTCCGCGACACGGAGCGAGAAAACGCGCAGAAATCCTCCGAAGTCGCTCGAGCAAGAGAATCGTTACTCGCATCGGAAAAAGAATTGGACGAAGCGAAAGAAGCACTCGCCAAGTGGCAACGGAAAGAGAAAGACGCGAAAGAGAATAGGCAGAAACAGGTGAGCGAATACGCGAGATTGGAGAAAGAACGAGCGGAGTGGCAAGAGAAGCGAAAATCGCAAAAAGAAGACGTTTTGAAGATGAAGGCGAAAACAGTGGAACAAAGGGAGAAAGTAAATTCACTGAGGAAGAACGCGGAGAAATGCATGGAAAGGTTAGTCGGGAAGAAGAAGAAGGAGGCGAAGGCGTAGTTGATTTAGCGTGCGTATTCATACAATAGCTTTTTGCGCGTAACTATATTTCTTCTTCTTCTTCTTCTTCGTCGTCGAGCCAGTCGATGTAGGACTGGAGGACTTCGCATCCTTTCGCGAGGAACCGAATGTGATTTTGTTTGTATCTCAAGACAGCCGGTAAGAACGCGGTCGCCCCGTCGTTTTGCTTTTTTCTATTGCGTTCTTCCGCGGTTTCGATGAGCGACGCCATCTCGTCCTCTAAATCTGTTTCGGAGAGCGTCTCTAAGATTGCGTTTAATCGCACGCTCCACAAGGCGTGGATTTTGAACGCGTTTTCTAACTCTTTTGCGTTGTTGTTTACTACGTTTTCTTCTGTCGTCGTTGTCGCCGCGCTCGCGTCATCGTCGCGAAAATCGCTCTCGTCCAACGAAACGCTACGAACAATCGCGTCCACGTAATTCAACGTCTTTTCGTCCACGCCTCGATAAACAATCTCCATTTCTTCGCACATAGAACGCATCTTCGTCGCGTTTAACGCCCACGTTGTTTCATTACTACGCTGCTGCCCTATTTCTAATCTATCAAATTTATTCGCTTCTAAACAAAACCCATACGCGCGCATCAACTCTTTGTTGTCCAAGCGCGGGCCATAGCTAATCGTAATCTCTTCGTCTTTCTTCACCGCTCGTCGAGTTTCCAATACGACGCTACCACCGCCGCCGTCCACGGTACCGCCGTTCACTAACCTAAACAACGATCCCTTCATACCTCCTCCGTCGCTCGCGCCTATTTTTTTCAGCGCGTTCACGTCCTTCGACGCCGCGTGATTGGCCATGTCAACGCACGGCGCCAACACCGCGACGTCGGTGTTATCTACTCGCGACTCGGGCGTTTCTCCAACTTTAGCGGCAATCGCCCGAGACCGAATCAACGAAAACGCGTAATACAAATCCTCGACGTTCACGCCGTCGCGTACGCCAATTTCCTCTTCGCTCTTGAACTGAATTTCAAATTTCACAAACATCTCTTTTATCTTCTTCTTCAATTGCATCGCGTCCTCGATCAACTGCGGATCGAACGAAGCGCACACGCTCAACTCTTCCTCCTCTCTCGCCAATAACATCGAAGGTAACTCGTGCGCATCTTTCGGTAACCAATTTTGACCGTACTCTCGCCACACGTCATTCCCTTTCGTTTCCGCGCGTATCGCCCAGAGCAACCACAACGCCAACCCCATCTCGCGTCGTTCGCTCGTTTTCGCTTGCACCAGCTTCTTCGCAAACGTAGGTAAGTACGCGTTTCTTTTCTCGAACACTTTGACGATATCAAACGCCGTTTTATTCGTCGCAATAACACCTCCATCATCATCATCATCGCCTATGGGCGCGACTATGCACACGTCTAAAGGGACCTCTAACAACACTCCAGGCTCCGTCCAACCAACATTTCCGTTCGCGAACAAGCCGTATCTCATCTCATCTTCATCTTTTTCTCCCACCGTCATCAATCGAATTTGACTTCGAATCCCGAACCGTTTCATCGCGTCTTCGAACGCGTCTTGTTCCGTCGTCATCATACTCATCTTTATCGTCGTCGTCGTCCGATGATGATTTTTACGATTCTGTTGACGACGACGTACACAACAACGCAAAGGTGTGTTTGGAAGAAGACCGAAGAGAGAAAAAGAAGAGCACGCGTTCGTTCGTCTCATCATCATCATCCCGTTCCCGTTTGTGGTCGTCGCGTGTGTATTCTATCGTCTCTGTGATGCACTCACTGTGAGGGAGTTTTACGAGAGGGAATGCGTACACATTAGAGCATCGCTCTGAATAGGGGATTTGCCATTTTTGTTTGTTTTTGGTGCTCAAGTAGGGGTTCCATCGGTCTCTCGTGGGAACGAATAGCCTCTCTCGGGCACTCGAGGTGCACCGTGGTGGTAGAATTTTGCCAAATTTTTTCGAAAAACGTGGTTTCGATCACCAATTTGATGTTTCAATCACAAGGTAGGGATTTCGCCAGAATCTCACACACTTTTACTTTACTCTCTTGTTGTTTTTGCGCAGTAGTATTATAGTATTCGTTGAAATCAATGACGGGAAGCAGCAGACGAAAGAATAAACATCCGAAACGAGCGGAAAACGTGAAAACGGTGGTCGTGGTGAGGAAGGGTGGTGACAGAGAAGAAGAGGGAGACGACGACGACGACGTGGAGCGATTGCGGAGGATGCTCATGTGCGTGCCGTGTGACGATGATGTTGTGGAGCAAAATCATCAGATGCGAGAAGAGGAAACGGCTTGTATTGCTAAAGGAGTGAAGAGGAAGAGAGGGCACGAGTGCGATGTTTGCGAGAAGGTTTTTGTTACTCCATCCAAGTTGGCCAGACACATGCGTATTCACACGAACGAGAAACCGTATGAATGCGATGTGTGCGAGAAGAGATTTAGTCGAGCTGATGCTTTGCAAAGCCACGTGCGTATTCACGCGAACGAGAAACCGTACGAATGTGATGTGTGCGAGATGAAGTTTCGTCATTCTAGTCATTTGAAAGTTCACATGCGTATTCACACGAACGAGATGCCGTATGAATGTGATGTGTGCGATAAAGCTTTTCGTAATTCTAGTAATTTGAAAGTTCACATGCGTATTCACACGAACGAGAAACCGTATGAATGTGAAGTGTGCGAGAAGAGGTATCGTCAATCGAGTGGTTTGAATGAGCACATGCGTATTCACACGAACGAGAGACCGTACGAGTGTGATGTGTGCGAGAAGCGTTTTACTCGAGCTAGTAATTTGAAAATGCACATGCGTATTCACACTCACGAGAAACCGTACGAGTGCGATGAGTGCGAGAAGCGTTTTAGTCAATCTAGTAATTTGAAAACGCACATGCGTAACTTTCATTAGCTCATTAATAGTCATTTGCATTACATTCCGAACGAATCAAACGAACGTTATTATTTCCCGCTTTTAAACTCTTTTTGCCATTTTTTATTCCATTTTTTATTCGTCACTTCAAAGAAAAGACAAGAGAAAAGTGAGACGATGACGAGAATAAAACCATCATCATCATCCACCGTTTCGGCGTTCTTTTTCTTCTTCGTCTTCTTCGTTCTCTCCTCGTGCTCCTCTTTCTCGCTCGCCGATGATGTTTCGGAAGAAAAAACCGTCCTCTCCGTCGCGCTCAACGCGCAGTCTCCGGAGTGGTTGACCGCCGTGGAGGCATTTTTACACGACGCAAAGGACGAGGAGGAAAAGGAGGTTTCAAAGATACACACGAAACCGTACGGGAACCCGAGCACGGGTTCGTGCTTGCCGAACGAGATGAAGGTGCAAATACAAGGAATCGCGGGCAGGTGAGATTTTAGAGAGATTCGAGAGCGTTTCGAGTATCAAATCGCGTTTTTCCTTCTCTTTCTCGTTGGGATTGCTAATATGACCTTTCGTATTCATGACTAATAAAATGCTCTCTCATATACTCTCCCTCTCACACAAAACACACAGTTTTTGCTCCCCGAAATGTGGGTCGAATATGCCCTGCCCGGCGGATGCGTACAAAGGCGCTTCGGCGAAAGGGCAGTGCGTTTTGCAAGTGCCGAGTTCACCGACGCCGTCGCAGTGCGCGTTGATTTGCCGACCGGAACCCGGGACGAACGGCGGGTGCCCGAAACGTGCGGAGTGTCAACCTATACAAGGTTTGGGAATATGCACGTATCCTACTTCTTCTTCTTCGGAAATCGAGGACGGAAAGGAAGAACAGGTGACGTTGAAGATTGCGGCGTAATTGATAAAAGAAAGAAAAGGCACACCACCGCCCTCTTCGCTTCGGAAAAATCATCGATAGTTGTTTTTTGTTGTACATGTGAATTAAAAAGAAACACTATTATTATACATTTGACGCGCGCCGCAACGACGTCGTTTCCGAGACGTCGCGTGCGCTGGTCGCACGCGCGAGCGAGAGAGACGCGTTTGTTCACAATCGAAAATTTTGTCGAGGGTAGCGCACGCCGAGAGGCATTTCGTACGTGTCCTCCGTTTCTAACGTGTACCCTTTCACTAAAGAGTCGACAAACCAGTGCCAATCGACGACTTTTGCGCTCGGAAAAATCTGTTTCGCTCCTTGGATGCGTTGTAGTTCAGGTTGCGCGTCGCCGTTGAGCAAAACGAAGTCGACCGAGGCGCACGCCTCCTCCTTAAATTTCCATTCTCCTTTGCTCCTTTGTTGTTGTTGTTGCTGTTTTATATTTTGTTCGTCTTGTTCGTCGTCTTCGCTATCCGGAACGGGAGAATCCGTTTCGTTCTCTTCAAAATACGAGTCAAGCATGACATAGTCTCGTTCCCGGAGCACTTCGGCGCCCGCGCTTTCTAATATTCGCTCGCAATCGCTCTTACAGATAGACCATTCTGTCTTCGATGATGCGAAGAAAAAATCCGGCACGTCTACGACTATCTTGAGGCCATTAAAGATCCCACTACTTTTCGCCGCCGCAATCTCTTTCGTCGTGCGCGCTCTTCTCGTCAGCATCAACGAATCCGACTCCGAAGATTCGACCAACCCGGAAAAATTTTCTTTATTCTTTCGATGCAAAGAAGCGCTGTTAAAAATCCTCACATCGAGTAGCCCATTGGTTCCCATGTCCTCCCAAGTACCGGCAGCGTCGTGAATCTCAAACTCCTCTTCGTTGGCATACTTTTTCAAACCTTTGCGCGAGTCGAGCCATTCGCTCGATACAATCCAAATACCTCTCGCTAAGGATTCCAAGTACCGCACGGAGCGTTTCTTAATGACGTACTTCTTTCTTGCCCCGTTCTTCGTCTTTCCGTCGTCATCGTTTGAATGGATAGTCGCGCCACTCGTCACGATACAATGGGTAACGTCGTCACCTAGCGGTTCATCGTCGTCTTTGACGACAACCACGTGCCTTCCGCACCGCGTGATCTGATTTAATATTTCATCGTACGCGGCATCTTTCACCGATTGCTCTGTTTCGCTCGACGTGTTCGTCAACGCGAAAATTTCAGGAATATCGAAACTCTCAGACGCGCGTCGTTTATTGTTAATCCTAGTCGAAGAACGCAAGCGAGAAAACGGGTTGTGGAAGAGTTCTTTCGTCGCCGTCGTCGTCGCCTTTGCCGTTCCCATAGCCCCTTTTCTCATCGTGACGTCTTCCTCGCCAACCCCTAGCGAATCACGAACAAGGAGAACGCCTTCTTGTTGCAATTGATGATCCTGACTTGGTTGCGATCGATTATTCCTGCTCGCTTCTATATATTCCGTCGCTGCTAACCACACGCTCGGGTCGACGTTTTCAAATATTTTCCGATAATCGCTCTTCGTCGTCCCTTTTACCGGCTGCTTGCCGTGCATGTGAACGTACCTCGCGCGCAATTGATTCGTGTTCATGGCGTCAATCTCTCTCGTCACCTTTTCTCGCAGCACCGCCAAGTCTTCCTGAGACGACGACGGTCCTTTTTCCTCCTTCTCTGCTCTCTCTCTTTCTTCCAGCATTTCGCGCGCGCGTCGTATCTTCGCCCTTTTCTCCTTTAACTCCTCAATCGTTCTCGACAACTCCTCCATCGCCTCCGCTTTCTCGCGTTCGCTCGCCGACGCCATAATCACCTTCCTTCGCGCCTCCAACTTTGCAAACTTCTCTCCCTCTTTCTCCCTGCTACCATCGACAAACGATGCCATTCCCGGTGGCACATCCGGATCGCCCATAATCTCCATCGCGCTTTCGCACGCCGTCCGCAACAACGCGGACTCGAACGCCTCCGTCAACTTCCGCGTCGGCACCGCCCTCGCCACCATCATCGCGGTGTTTTCAATACCCTTGTTGTTATTTTCGTCCTTCTCCCCCAGTTTCCTTTTCGCGTTCTCTCCTGCGCAAAAAGCATCCTCTCTCCTTCGTTTCTCCTTCAGCATCTTCGTTTCCAGCTCTCGAGCCCGATGCGCAATTTCCACCATTTTTATGTTTCCCACGACTGCATCTGTAAAATCTCTCGCGAAAACTTGCTCCGAACACCCACTTTGTGCCGGACAGAACGCCTCGTAAAACCCTTTCCTCGGTTCAGTCGCTTTCATCCCGCAATCGCGACAGATCGTGTGCCCGCAATGAAGCGTGATTGGTGGTGGATTCCTCTCGTCGTCGAGACACATCGCGTTTTGGCACCCGTCGCAACGGATGAGATTTTGGAGCGATTTGAGATACGAGAGAGAAGTTACAGAAGAAACGTGCTTCTCACCACCATCGGTGTCAAAGGGGATAGGAGAGACTTTCACGCGCTTGCTGTTGCCTCCCATCGCCAATATCGGCGTCGTCAAAACTGTTCGT
>Ga0209308_10000381_pt1 | contig 45204 bp, 48 predicted proteins | sample COGITO_mtgs_1204_3_FD_184806 | JGI IMG/M metagenome (GOLD analysis project Ga0209308, IMG submission 184806) | Pelagic marine microbial communities from North Sea - COGITO_mtgs_120405 (SPAdes) (version 2) | ecosystem: Environmental > Aquatic > Marine > Epipelagic ... | reverse complement strand
CGAAGTTATTGAAGCTGGGAGAATGAGTGGATGCACTAATTCTCAACTCATGTTAAAAGTATTAATTCCAACTGCAAGAAGAGACATTTTAATCGGAGTAAACCAAGTAATTATGGTGTGTTTCTCTATGGCTGTTATTTCAGCTTTCATAGGTGCAAAGGGCTTAGGTTTTAATTTATTACTAGCATTAAACCAATTAAATATTGGATTAGCACTTGAGGCAGGCTTGTGTATCAGTTTAATTGCAATATTACTGGATAAATTATCTTTAGCTTGGGCAAATAAACAAATTGATTATTTTGGCAACTTAACTTTTTTTGAGCAACATAAAAATAGTATATTTTTTGGTGGTGCAGTATTAATTGGTATTATACTTGCTTTTGTGGGTTCTTTTTTCTTTAAGGAAGGTTTTAATTATTTATATGAAATTCCACATAACAAAGGAATATCAACAGCAGATTTTTGGAATAGAGGTGTTGATTGGGTTTGGGATACTTTCTTTCAAACTTTAAAAATATTTAACACATGGTTAATTACAGAAGTTCTTCAACCAATGAGAGCTTTATATTTAAGAATGCCTGCAGTAGCTACTTTGGTATTAGTCATTGGTGCTGGTTATATAATTGGTGGTATACGTTCAGCTTTAGTAGTGGGAGGATTAACACTATTTATAGCACTAAGTCCATGGTGGGATAGAGCTTTAGTTACAACATACATGGCAACTTTTGGAGTAATTATTTCTTGTATAATTGGATTTACTGTTGGAACTTTATGTTTTCAAAATAAATATACTACAAATTTTATGTTAGGGGTTTGTGATATATTTCAAACATTCCCTTCATTTGTATACTTGATCCCTGTAATGATGCTTTTCGGTGTTACTGATACATCAGTATTAATTGCTGTAATTGTTTATGCAACTATACCTGCCACAAGGTACACTATTGAAGGACTAAGAAGTGTTCCCGCTTCTTTGCACGACGCAGGCTCAATGTCAGGTGTTACAAAATTACAAAGACTAATGAGGATAGAATTTCCTTTGGCTTTTCCACACATGATGCTTGGTTTGAATCAAACAATTGTATTTGCTTTATTCATGGTAATTATTGGCGCGTTTATTGGAACAGAGGATTTAGGTCAATATATTCTTAAAGCCTTATCTGATAAAAAGGGTGCTGGAATAGGATTGACGCTTGGTGTTTGTGTCGCTTTTATAGGTCTTGTGTTCGACCATTTAATTCGCACGTGGGTAGATCAGCGAAAAAAACACTTAGGTATAAGTTAGGATAAATACTCCACTTCAGAAAAACGATCTGTTGGAAAGATCCAATAAAACTCTAGAGTTTCTTTTCCATTATTTTTTAAAGCATGTTTTGCATTTCCAGCTATATAAACTACATCACCTTTCTTAATCTCTTCAAGCTCACCAGATTTATTTAATATACCAGTACCTTTTGTGACCACATATATTTCAGCAGGAGAATGATAGTGTAGAGTTAAGTCACCCCCTGGAGCAATCTCAGCAAATCCAAGTGAAAGCCCAGAGCTACCCATAAAGTCTGCATCAATTAAAAATTTCCATCTTACACCTGGGTACTTATCTGTACTGGACCACTCTTGATCTGATACTGATTTCAGGTTTTTTACAAATATCATGAAAATTTAATTTCAGTCTTATTTTTTTGGTTGATCTAAAAAAGTTTTCAAAGAATCATCCATAGCAACTTCCCAATTTGTATGATGTTTTGGTCCAATCGTACCAGTTACAGGTGAAGCAAAAGACTTATTTCTATAGGTCATAATATCTTCAACTTTGTGGTGCTCCCATTCCTTAAAAGTTTTTCTAATTAATTCAAAATCAATTTTTGGATAATCTGATAAATCATGAAGCTCTTTAGTATACTCAGTTTGAAAATCTATCATTTGATCAGGATTTTCTAATTTTTCTTCCATAGATACCCATTTATTAATATCTTTATCTATGTCAGAGTCATTTGGAATTTTAATTTTACCCATAATCACATCTCTTGCAAACCAAGCCTGACAATCAAACATATTAAAAGTATGAAATTGATCTTGCATACCTAAATACATTAATTTGTGATTGTTTTGCCAAACTACACCTTTGTATAACTTTGGTGGGTAAAGTCTATTACCTGTTTTGAGTTTTAAGTCTTCATTTAAGAATGGAAAATGATGAAGATAACCTGTGCATAAAATTACAGCATCTGTTTCTTGTACATGACCGTCTTTAAATATTGCTTTGTTGCCCTCAAGTTTATCTAAGTGAAAAACTTCTTTCATTCCATCTGGCCATTTAAATCCCATTGGATTGTGTCTATATCCAATAGTGACACTTTTTGCTCCATACTTGTGGCATTGAAGAGCAACATCTTCAGCAGAATAGCTGCTTCCCAAAACAACAACATTTTTACCTCTAAATTCTTCAGCATCTCTAAAATCATGAGAATGCATTATTCTTCCCGGAAATGATTTCATACCTGGATACTCTGGAATGAATGGAACAGAAAAATGTCCAGTTGATACTATTACATAATCAAAAATATCTTTTGAAATTTTATCATTTTTTTTATCAAGATAAGAAATTTCAAAACTTTTACCATTATAAGAAACATTAGTAACAGATGAGTTGAATTTTACTTTATCTTTTAAATTTCCTTTTTTAACTCTACCTAAAATGTAGTCGTACAAAACTTCTCGAGGAGGAAAGGATGGAATTGGTTTTCCAAAATGTTCATCAAATGAATAGTCAGCAAATTCCAAACATTCTTTAGGACCGTTTGACCAAAGATATCTATACATACTGTTAGGTACTGGGTCGCCGTATTGATCTGATCCTGTTCTCCAGCTGTAGTTCCATAATCCACCCCAATCTTCTTGCTTATCAAAACAAACTATCTCAGGTATTTTTTCACCTTTTTTTTCAGCATGTTCAAAAGATCTCAAAGCAGATAAACCACAAGGACCAGCGCCAATAATCGCTACTTTAGTCATAAATACTCCCTTAATTAAATTTATAACTGTATTTTACTCATAAAATGCTAAGAATTAATATAAAAAAATACTTTTAATATGAAAAAAATAATTATCATTGGAGCTGGAGCTATGGGCTCTGCTTTCAGTGTTCCATGTATTGAAAATAAAAATGATGTGACGCTCATTGGCACTCATCTTGAAGATGAATTGATAAACAATATTCAATCAAATAATAACTTTCACCCAGCTTTAAAAACAAAATTACCAGCTAAACTAAAAGTTGAAAAATACGATAGGTTAAAAACAATTCTTGAAGAAGGAGCTGATATAATTGTAGCCGGTGTAAGCTCTTTAGGAATTGAATGGTTTGTAGAACAAATTTCAAAATTCTACAAAAAAAAACTGCCTATTATTTTATTAACAAAGGGATTGGCAATAGTAGAAAACGAATTAATAACACTTTCAGATAAAATAAAAAAACTTTTAAAAGACAACGGTCACACAGAGGTAAATGTTTCTGCAATCAAAGGACCTTGTTTGGCAGCTGGTCTTGCAAATAAAATGAGAACTGGAACGGTTATCGCTAATTATAATATTAAAGAAGCACAGTTATTAAAAAATATTGTTTCAACGAATTATTATTCTACCGAAATGTCTAATGATCTCACGGGAGTTGAATTGTCAGGTGCCATTAAAAATATATACTCTATGTTAATTGGTGCTTCACAAGGATTAAGTAATTCAAATGCACCAAAAGAAATTCAATCTAAATATTATCTTAATACATCAGCATCATTGATTCATAGATCAATATCAGAAATGGTTGAATTTGTTTCTTATTATGGAGGTAAAGCAGACACAGTATATGGTCTAGCAGGTTTAGGAGATTTGTATGTTAGTGTAATAGGAGGTAGAAACAGTTTGATGGGAAAATATTTAGGTGAAGGATATCTCTACAAAGACGCAAAAGAAAAGTTCATGAAAAATATTACAGTTGAGGGTGCAGAACTCGCTTTAGAGATTGGTCCAAAAATTTTAGCGGATCTTAATCCTAAACACTTTCCATTAATGTTTAGTATGTTAAATACAATATGTGAAAATAAGAAATTAGAAATTAAATGGTAAAAAATATTTTGATATTTGCTTTTATAGTTCTTGGAATGATGATTATTTTAAATTTTAACGATCATAATTTTAAAAGAGCCGTTGATGCCTGTCTAGCTGGAAGTCAGAAGTTGTCTAAATCAAAAATTGTTGATCTTGAAAAAGCTAAAAAATTTTGTGAAGATGAAATCAAGAAAAATAAAAATTAGAAAGAGATTAACAAATGAAGTCAAATTGGAATTACCCAACAACCATGTGGGTTGGAAAAGATAGAATTAAAGATTTAAGTATTGCTTGCAAAAATTTAAATATTACAAAACCATTGTTGGTTACTGATAGCGGATTAGCTAAATCAAAAATTGTAATAAATGCTTTAAATAATCTAAAAGAAGAAGGTATTTTAGTTGAATTATATTCTAACGTTGTCAGTAATCCAACTGGCACTAATGTAATAGAGGGTGCCAAATATTATAATAAAAATAATTGCAATGGAGTAATAGCTTTTGGAGGGGGCAGCGGCCTAGATGTCGGTAAGGCTATTGCATTCATGTCAGGTCAAACATTGCCTATTTGGGATTTTGAGGATGTTGGAGATAATTGGACTAAAGCAAACTCAGAAAAAATTGCTCCAATCATTGCTGTACCAACAACTGCTGGAACTGGATCTGAAACAGGACGCGCATCAGTAATTTTAAATGAAGAAACTGGTACAAAAAATATAATTTTTCATCCAAAATTTTTACCTTCAATAGTTATTTTAGATCCAGTGTTAACACTTAGTTTGCCTGCAAAGATTACAGCAGCGACAGGTATGGATGCGCTAGCTCACAATTTAGAAGCATATTGTGCTCCAGGATATCATCCAATGGCTGATGGAATAGCTCTACAAGGTATAAAATTAATTAACGATTGGTTGTTTGAAGCTGTTAATAATGGATTAAATATTGAAGCAAGACTAAACATGCTAACAGCAGCTAGCATGGGATCAACAGCATTTCAAAAAGGTTTAGGGGCAATTCACTCGTTAAGCCACCCAGTAAATGCATTAAATAATATCCATCACGGTTTATCCAATGCAATATTTATGCCTTACGTATTAACTTTTAATAAAAATGTAATTGAACAGAAAATAATTAAAATTTGTGATTATTTAGAGCTTAAAGATCGATCTTTTGATGGTTTTATTAGCTGGGTTATGGACTTAAGAAAAAAACTAGATATGCCTCATAAATTATCAGAAGTTATCGATGAAAAAGATTTTGATATTGATAGATTATCTAAAATGGCCTTAGCAGATCCATCGACTGAAGGAAATCCAAAAAAATTAACTGAAGCAGATATGAAGATAATGTATCAGCACAGTATGACTGGTGAATTGTTCAAATGAGTAATTTAAAAATACTAATTGTTGAAGGGAATAATAGAGAAGATAGTGAGTTTTTTATCAAAGTAGCTGGAGCTTCTGCAGCAGATAATTTAAAAAATTTAATTTTAAAGATAGAGTCATCATCAAATATAGAAATCATAAATCCAAACAATGATGATGATACAACGAATGCTCTAAAAAAAATGAGTGAATACAGTGGCATTGTCTTTACTGGCGGTGCTATGAGATTAAATGATATGACAGATGTGATTAAGAAACATATCATTTTCGCATCTAATTGCTTTACTCAAAAAAAGAAGATTTTAGCAATTTGCTGGGGATTGCAAGTATGCTCAACAGCAGCAGGGGGCAAAGTAAATCCTGGAAAAAATGGTGCCCATATAGGAATTGCTTCAGATGTAATTATTAATAACGAAGGTGAGAAACACTTTATATACAAAGATAAAAAAAAAATTTTTACATCACCGGCATTTAATTTTGATGAAGTAAGTGAACTACCAAAAAATGCTATTCTTTTATCAAGCGACAAAGTTAATAATGTAATGTGTGTAAGCTTTAATGCAGGAAACTCCGAAATTATTGGCCTACAATATCATCCTGATTATGAATATTTTCAAATGCTTAAACTTATTGCTGGTCGTAAAGAAAGGTTATTTGTGAATAAAAATTTTACTAGTGAAGAAGAATATGAAAGTCATGTCTCATACATTAAATCTGAAAATGAATTATTGAATTTTAATGATAGAACCTGTGAAGTTAGAAATTGGCTTAATTATCTAAAAAACTAATTTAAAATAGACCTTCAATCTCACCATCTTTATTCAGTTTAATAGAGTCAGCGGCTGGAACTCTTGGAAGTCCTGGCATAGTCATAATTGCTCCACATACAACAACAATAAACTCTGCCCCAGAAGAGAGTCTTATTTCTCTTATCGGTAATGCATGACCTGTAGGTGCGCCCTTAAGGCTAGGATCTGTTGAAAAACTATATTGAGTTTTTGCAACACAAATAGGCAATTCACCATAGCCGGCTTCTTCGAAGCTTTTTAGTTGATCTCTAATTTTAGTATCTGCAATAACCTCATCAGCTCTATAAATTTCTTTTGCAATTGTTTCTATTTTTTTAAATAGAAGAGTTTTGCTCTCGTATAAAAACTTAAATTTAGTTTCATTTTTTTCACATAAATCTGCTACATGAGCAGCTAGTTCTTTTGTTCCTTCACCACCATTCGCCCAGTGAGTACAAAGACTTGCTTTAACTCCCAATCCATCACAAAATTCTATTAAAGCTTTTACTTCTTTATCAGTATCTTTTATAAAATGGTTAACAGCAACTGCAACTGGCACACCAAATTTTTTAACATTTTCGATATGTCTTTCAAGATTAACTAGTCCTTTCTTAAGAGCTTCTACATTTTCATTTTTTAAATCATCTTTGGCAACTCCACCATGCATTTTTAGCGCTCTAATAGTTGCAACAATTACAACACAGTTGGGTTTTAGATTTGATTTTCTGCATTTAATATCAAGAAATTTTTCTGCACCCAGGTCTGCACCAAATCCTGCTTCAGTTACAACATAGTCAGCAAGCTTAAGCCCAGTTTTTGTAGCAATTACTGAATTACATCCATGAGCAATATTTGCAAATGGACCTCCATGAATAATTGCAGGATTATTTTCTAAAGTTTGAGTAACATTTGGTCTAATTGCATCTTTTAATAATACAGTCATTGGACCTTGAGCTTTTAAATCTTTGGCATAAACAGGTTTTTTATCTCTTGTGTATGCAATTGTAATATTTCCAATTCTTTTTTCTAAGTCTTCTAAATCGTTTGATAAACAAAAGATCGCCATGATTTCAGATGCAACAGTTATATCAAATCCGTCTTCTCGTGGAAATCCATTTGCAACACCTCCTAAATTTATATTGATTGCTCTTAATGAACGATCATTCATGTCCATAACTCTTTTCCAAACAATTCTTCTAACATCTATATCTAATTTATTTCCCCAGTAGATATGATTATCTATTAAAGCTGACAATAAATTATGTGCAGAAGTTATTGCATGAAAGTCACCTGTGAAATGTAAATTAATTTGTTCCATTGGAACTACCTGTGCGTAACCACCACCAGCAGCCCCACCTTTCATACCAAATGAAGGTCCAAGGCTCGGTTCTCTTAAACATACAATAGATTTTTTTCCAATCTTATTTAAACCATCGTTAAGTCCAACTGAAGTAGTAGTTTTACCTTCACCTGCTGGAGTAGGAGTGATCGCTGTAACTAAAACCAATTTTCCATCTGGTTTATCTTTTAAGGTATCTAAATATTCTAAATTAATTTTTGCAATGTGTCTGCCCATTGGACTGAAAGCAGTACTTTCGTCAGGTACATTTATTTTCGCTAAAATATCATTTATAGGTTGCATTTTAGCTTCTCTAGCTATTTGAATATCTGATTTAACATCGCTCATATAAAATCCTATAAGTTATAAATTTTCTTGATGACTTCTTATCCTTTTTTGACATCTTTGGAAACTTCTAAAAAATATATATAAAAAAAATAAGAACTATTTATATTGATTGAGATAAAAATATCTTATGCAAAATTATTCAATATTTAATCTGATAAAAAATGCTTTTTCTGGCCATCAAAACTGGGATTTGGCTTGGAAAGATCCCACCCCTAAGAAGGAATATGATATTGTTATTATTGGGGGAGGAGGTCACGGTCTCGCTACCGCATATTATCTTGCAAAAGAACATAATATTACAAATGTTGCCATCATTGAAAAAGGATGGATTGGTGGTGGAAACGTAGGTCGTAACACTACGATTATCAGATCAAATTATATGCATGATGACAATGCATTATTTAGTGAATTTGGAATGGATCTCTGGAGAAAGATGAGTCAGGACTTAAATTATAACGTAATGTTTTCCCCAAGAGGAATTATTAATCTTGCTCACTCAGATGCTCAGATGAATGTTTATGCAAGACGAGGAAATTCAATGAGACTGAATGGGATAGATGCAGTTTTATTAAATAGAGAGCAAGTTAAAGAAATTATTCCAATTGCAGATTTTTCTGAGAATGTAAGGTTTCCAATTTTTGGAGGGTTGATGCAACCGAGTGCTGGAACAGCAAGACATGATGCTGTTGCTTGGGGATATGCAAGACAAGCTGATTCAATGGGTGTTGATATAATTCAAAATTGTGAAGTAACAGGATTTGATGTTGTTGGTGGTAAAATAAATGGAGTAAGAACTTCAAGAGGTGATATTAAGGTTAAGAAAATTGGTCTATGCGTGGCTGGAAGCACAAATATTTTAGCCGAAAAATTAAATATGACATTACCCGTAGAAACTCATTTACTTCAAGCTTGTGTTTCAGAACCAATAAAACCAATTTTAGATAGAGTAGTTACTTTTGGAGCCGGACATTTTTATATTAGCCAATCAGACAAAGGTGAAATGGTAATGGGTGGAGATTTGGATGGATATAATAGTTATGCACAAAGAGGTAACTTACCAACTTTACAACATGTATTAACAGAGGGAATTGCGATGATGCCTTTTCTAAGTAAATTAAAAATGCTTAGAACCTGGGGAGGAATAATGGATATGTCGATGGATGGTTCACCTATTATTGATAAAACACACATTGAAGGACTATATTTGAATTGTGGTTGGTGTTATGGAGGATTCAAAGCAACTCCTGCATCTGGTTGGACGTTCGCACACACAATTGCTCAAGATAGAGTGCATAAGTTAAATGCAGGTTACAGTTTAAATAGATTTAACACAGGTCATTTGTTAGATGAAAAAGGACTTGGAACAAAAACTTGGATTTCTTAAATGCTTCATATTAAATGTCCTCATTGTGGAATGAGATCACAAAATGAATTTTCTTATGGGGGTGATGCGACAGTTAAAAGACCAGAGCTTAACAAAGAAATATCCGACCAAGATTGGGATAATTTTGTGTACAATAGAAAAAGTTTAAGGGGAAAACATTTAGAGTTATGGCAACATTTGTCTGGATGTCGGCAATGGATAAAAGTTGAAAGAGATACTGCCACGCATGAAATATTTAGAACCATGAAAGCTAATGAGGATAACTCGTAATGGATCAAAGTTTTCGATTACCAGATGTCGGTTTAATAAATAGAAATAATAAACTGTCATTTAAATTTAATGGTAAAATTTATTATGGTTACGAAGGCGATACTCTAGCCTCAGCTTTAATAGCGAATGGCATTCATTTAATTGGAAGAAGTTTTAAATACCATAGACCAAGAGGTTTTTTTGGTGCTGGAGTTGATGAACCCTATGCAATTGTTCAACTATATAGAAACGGTGAGACTGAACCTAATATTAGAGCTACAGAACAAGAACTTTTTGAAGGATTAGAGGCTACAAGTGTAAATTGTTGGCCAAGTGTTAACTTTGATATTGGAGCAATAAATAATTTTTTTAAAATATTTCTTCCAGCTGGATTTTATTACAAGACATTTATGTGGCCTAAAAGCTTTTGGTATAAAGTTTATGAACCATTCATTAGAAAAGCAGCAGGACTTGGTGTTGCATCTACCAAACATGATAAAGAAAGATACGAACATAAATATGAATATTGTGATTTATTAATTGCAGGTTCAGGACCATCTGGTTTAGCAAGCGCCTACGCTGCTGCAAAAAATGGAGCAAGAGTTATCTTAGCTGAAGATAAAGCTAGATTTGGAGGAACGTTGCTAACAAGCGAAGTAAATATTGGAAACAAATCTGGTAAAGAATGGGCAGAAGGAATTATAACTGAACTTAAAGAAATGCCTAATGTGACTGTTAAAAACAGGTCACAGGTTTTTGGCTATTACGATCATAACATGTTGGTAATGTCTGAAAGAATCAGTGATCATTTACCCAAAACAAAAAAATTTCATCCAAAACAAAGACTTTGGTACATCAGAGCAAAAGAAGTTTTAATTTCATCAGGATCAATTGAAAGGCCAATTGTTTTTGGCAATAATGATACACCTGGCGTAATGCTTTCATCAGCAGCAAAAGAGTATCTTAAAGTTTACGGAGTATTAGTTGGAAAAAATCCTTTAATATTTACTAATAATGACAGTGGTTATGAAACTGCAATTGAATTTAAAAAAAATGATATTGATCCAGTTATTTTAGACACAAGAAAAGATCCTCATTCAGAAATAGTTGATGAAGCAAAAAATTTAGGAATAAATATTAAGTTTTCTTATGTAGTTGTAGCTGCTCAAGGATACAAAAAAGTAAAATCAGCTGATATAGCAAAAATTTCAGAAGATAAAGAAAAACTTGGAACAGTAGAAAGTATTAAGTGTGACTGTATATGTGTCTCTGGTTTTTGGACACCAACAATTCATTTAGCTTCACAATCAGGAAATAAAACAAAATTTAATGTGGATATTGATGCATTTGTTCCTGGAGTATCAAAGCAAAATGAAAAAACGCTAGGTGCTGCAAATGGTTCTTACACTTTAGATGAAACTTTAAAAAGTTCTTTTGAAGCGGGACATGAATTATCAAAAAAAATTACCAACAATGATAATAAGATTTCTTTTCCAAATGTTGTTGAAAAAAAATCGACAACACATGATAAATTTTGGTGTGTGCCATTACCCAAAGGAAAAAATTATAAAAGATTTTTAGATTTTCAAAATGACGTTGCAGTTTCAGATGTAGAAATTGCATTAAAAGAAGGTTACAGATCAATTGAGCATGTAAAAAGATATACAACGCTTGGAATGGCAACTGACCAAGGTAAAACGAGTAATTTAAATGGATTGCAATTAGTATCGAATATTGAAAATAAAGTAGTACCAAATGTTGGCCACACTACTTTTAGACCTCCATATACACCAGTTTCTATTGGAGCAATTGTTGGAAGAGAAGTTGGAAAACATTCTAAACCAACAAGAAAATCACCAATGCATTCATGGCATGAAAAAAACAATGCAGTTTTTGTTGATGCAGGTGTGTGGTTAAGACCAAGATACTACAAACAAGGTGATGAAAATTTATTTGAAGGATCAAAAAGAGAGGCAAAAAATGTGAGAACTAATGTAGGAGTTTGTGATGTAACCACATTGGGTAAAATAGATATTAAAGGACCAGATGCAGCAGAGTTACTCAATAGAGTATATACAAATGCATGGTTAAAATTACCAGTTGGTAAAGCAAGATACGGTGTGATGTTAAGAGAAGATGGGATTGTTATGGATGATGGAACAACGACAAGAATTTCAGAAAATCATTATCACATGACAACTACTACAGCACAAGCTGCAAACGTTCTTTCACATTTAGAATATTATTTGCAATTAGTTTGGCCAGAGTTAAATGTAAATGTGGTTTCAACCACAGAACAATGGGCAGGAGCAGCAGTCGCTGGGCCTAAGTCTAGAGATTTATTGCAAAAACTATTTCCAAATTCTGATGTGTCAAATGAAGGATTGCCTTTTATGGGCTATATGGAAGGAGATTTATTTGGAGTTAAAGCTAGAATTTTTAGAATTTCGTTTTCAGGTGAGCTTGCATATGAGGTAAATGTCGAGTCTGACAATGGAAACTTTATGTGGGAAAAAATTATGGAAGTTGGACAAGAATTTAAAATTCAACCATATGGAACAGAGGCACTATCAACTCTTAGAATTGAAATGGGACATGTAGCAGGATCTGAGCTTGATGGAAGAACAATACCTTATGACAATTCTCTTGAGGGATTGTTGAGTAAAAAGAAAGATTTTATTGGAAAAAGATCTTTAACTAGAGAAGCATTTATAGCCGATGATAGACAAAAAGTTGTAGGAGTTGTTCCTTTAGATAAAATAACAAGTATTCCAGAGGGGTCACATTTAGTTAAAGACTCAAATGCACCACTACCAAATCCAAAATTGGGTTATATTTCAGCTTCTTGTTGGAGTGTTGAGCATGATAATCCATTTTCTTTAGCAATATTGAAGGATGGAAAAAACATGATTGGCGAAAAGTTATTCGTAATGTCGCCGCTTAAAAATAAAGTAATTCCAGTTGAGATAGTTTCTTCGCACTACGTTGATCCAAAAGGAGAAAGGGTTAGATCATGAGTTTAGTATCAGCTTTAGCAAATGTCCATTCAACAGGTAAATTTGGTGATCATGAAGGTAAAAATGAAAATAATCTTTTAAAAGTTTTTGAAAATAAAAACTTATTAATAATTCAAATAGTTCAGTATAAAAATTCTACTGTTTCATTTGAAAATGTTGATATAGATGGTTTGAAATTAAAAGATAGACCATTAAGTGTAATAAGTAATAATGATACAAGAATTTTATGGAATGGACCAAAAAATTGGCTTTTGGTTTCAACAAGAAAAGACTTACTTAAAGATATTTCACAAAATTTAAATGAAACAGATTTTGCAGTGACTGATTTGTCTCATTCAAAAGCTATAATTGAAATAGAAGGCCAAGATGCAAAAGAAGTTTTAAAGAAAGGATGTCCTTTTAACTTTAATACTTTAGAAAAAAATAATTCTATAAATTCCACTTATAATGGAATAGCTTTTACAGTTGATATGTTAGATGACAATCCCAATAAAATAAGATTATTTGCGCTTAGAAGTTTTGGCGAATCTTTGTATCACTCAATTACAGATGCATCTTTAGAGTTTGGTTTTAAGTCTGTTTAAGTATCTTAATCTCTTGTTGCAATATAAACACCAATTGTAGTTATTAAAAATCCTAATAGATCTAAATTGGTTAAACTTTCATTTAAAAATAACCAAGCCATAAAAGCAGATGTTGCTGGTATTAAAAAAAATATTGAAACAGTTTTACTTGCTGAATTATTTTTAATTAAATACATCAATATTGTAAAAGCCCCAAATGATACTAAAAATATTTGATGACTCATTGCAATAAGGAATGTTTGTGAAAAATCAATGTATGGTTTAGCAAAAAATATTATTATTAAGATATGAAACAAACACCCACCCACAGCTTGATAAAAATTACTTACAGGTAAAGGTAAATTATTACTTAATTTTTTTTGCCAAATAGTTGAAGATGTAATAGCAATTAAAGCAATTATAGTTGCAATCAAACCAGTTATTGGAATTTCAGAACCAATATCCAAACCTAAAACTAATGTTGCACCAGCAAACCCTAACACAACTCCAATCCACTGTTTTGTACTAACTTTTTCATCCAGTATTGGTCCACTAAGGGCATTTGTTAAAACAGGCTGAAGTGTTACTATTAATGCAGCTATTCCAGTCGGCATACCAATAGAAATGGAATAAAAAACTCCACCCAAATAAAATCCATGAAAAAGAACTCCACTAGCAATTGACTCTAAGAGATTTTTTTTTGGTACAACCACGGAGTGTTTTGTGTAGATTGAAAATAAATAAAAACCAATTGCAACAACAAAAAATCTAAATGCTAATGCTGAAAAGGGCTCACTGTTATCTATAATTGGCTTAGTAGTTATAAAAGCTGATGACCAAAGTAAAATAAATATGAAAGGAAAAATTCTGATCATTTCAGGTTTTATATTGAATTTGTTCTTTCATTTAAGTGTTTAATCTAGTTAAATTATGCATGTTTATAAAGCATTTTAATTCTACCTTGAGTTGTATTTCAAAATGAGTAAGATTTTTAATATCAATGATTTTTAAAAAAATTATTATAGTTCTAATTTTTACAACTTTTTTAAATGGTTGTATTCAAAATACAGCTTTATTAGGACCATTTTATACATTTGGTACCACAGGTAGCGCTTTACAAACTGGTTTAAGTTACGGCACAAATAAAACAGTACAAAAAATTCAAGAAATGAAAAAAGATAAAGAATTAAAAGAAAAAAATAATTCTAATTTAAATGAATTTTAATAAGCAAGAATAGCTGAAACTAGAAAAAAATTAAAAAATATAAAATAAATTTCTCGTCATAGTAGAAACATTAAAAAGTTTTATTTCTTAATAAATTAAAAGTTTATTGAATTAAACAGCAAAACACATACAACAATTTTAAAGAGAATCATTAATCATGAAAATTATTAAACTAATAATTATCTTATTATTTTTAAGTGGATGCGTACAGACTTCCGCATTATTAGGTCCAATGTACACCATTGGTACCACAGGTAATGCTTTACAGGCAGGAGTATCATATGGAACTAGTTACGCTGTTAAAAAAATTACAGGTAAGACCGTATCCGAGAATGTTGATAGCATTGTAGATACAGAGGAATTAAAAAAAGAATTAAAGGAAAATCCAGATGATTTTTTTAGAATTGTAAAAAAGCATGTAAAAAAATCAAATGTAATTGATGGTATTACTAGTCAGTAATTTTTAAAAATAATTCTTTAATTTGACCAGTTTCTTTAGACCATAATTCATAACTTTCACACATACGCCATAAATAATCAAAAGCACGCTGTGAAATTTCAAGAGGAAACGAAGTTTTTGCATAATATAATTCAGGGTATTTAATTAATTGTTTTATTGTTGCATCTTTTTGTATCTTTAAGAGTTTAATAGTTTCTTCAGGTATTACTTTACCAGAATCTTTATCAATAAAATTATTGTTCTCTAAATATTCAAACCAAGTATCATGAAACTTACCACTACTAATATCATTATAAGCAACCGTACCAATGAATCCTTCAATGGCATCAATATTTGAAATATCAGGATTTTTTTTTTTTATATCAACTATATTTTTATAAATAATTTCAGCTAAATAAATGACGTAAGGTTTTTGCTCAACTTTACTCACGTTTTATCTATATTTTGTCATTGATGATGTTGCTAAAATTAAATTAGGATCCAAAAATATTTTTGATAATTTAACTTTTTTGAAAGATTTAAATGCAAAAATAGCTATTGGCAACTCTGTGCAACCAAGTATTATCTTTTTACACTTCATTTTTAATAAATAGTTAATGGCTGGTCTCAGAGTCTTTTCAGCTAATTTTACATTTCCCATTTTTACATATTTAATTGTTTTATTGACTGATTTTTTTTGAATAGTATCAGTTGGTTTGATTAAATTAAAATTTTTCTCAAATAACTTATCATAGATTTTAGTCTTTAAAGTGCCCTCCGTAGCAAGAAGTCCTATCTTAGAATTTCTTTTACAATTTTTTTTTGTGTGATTAAAGACTTCTTTAGGCATATTTACTATTGGTATTTTTATTTTATTTTGTAAATCATCATACCAATAATGTGCTGTGTTACATGGTATTACAATAAATTTGCACCCACTTTTTTCTAATAAACGACAACCAGCAAGTAAACTTTTTAGTACTTTGTTATATTTTAATACATTTATTGAACTTTTAGGAATAATTGAAAGTTCTTTTGTTTGAATTCCAATTGACTCTGGTCTTCCAGGAATATTTGACTTGTTATACAAAATAAAAAGAGGATATTCTTGATCAACTTTGCCCCTGTTTAGCATTGCTAATTTATTACAAAAGTCGAGCCCAGCTTGAGTTCCCATACCACCTAAAATTCCAATCATAAATATTAATTACTCTTAAATTTTGTTTAAAGTTTGTTTTTTCTACAAGGGTTTGTTAATACCTCTCATAAAAACCAATATCAAGCAACCATCTTCACTATAAGAGGAATGAGTTGATCCTGGCTCAAAAGAAACAAAATCACCCATTTTAAAAATTTTTCCATCTGAGTCAGTAAGTTCTCCCCTTAGCATTAAAAATTCTTCAAAACCGGTATGTTCATGAGGCAAGCTTTTTGCACCTGGCTCCATTTTTAAAACATAAGTTCCTTGGCCACCATTGTCCTTACGGTAGCTAATTTTATGCCAACTCATTCCTGGTATTATTTTACCATAGTTATCAAAGGGCTCAAATTTAAGTTCGTCGAAATTTATTATTTGTCTTTTACTCATATATTATATTAATAATAATTGTATGTTTTATGCAATATTTTCTTAATAGAATATATAAGGAAGGTAGCACTTTTTCAAAAAGTGAATAAAAAAATTTTAAAATGACTTTATGAGTTAAATCAAAAAAATGTCTTTAAACTTAAAACAAATTTGGTATTGGCTAAAATATTAAAATAGACAAATAAAGAAAGTTGTCTAATTAAAATAAATCAGCCAATAGAAAGTGTGAAAATTATGCAGTTTTTAAATTTACTGCAGAAGGACCTTTGGGACCATCTTCAACATCGAAAGTCAAAGCTTGACCCTCATCTAAACCATTCATGCCAGCATCTCTTACTGCTGAAACGTGAACAAATACATCTTTTTCTTTATCTTCTCTTTCAATAAAACCAAAACCTTTAGTTGGATTGAACCATTTTACTTTTCCTTGTAGACTCATATTTTTTCTTACTTATTGTTATGTTACTTTTATTACTTATAATTAAGCAATTTAGGCTTTGTTTAGATTTATTAAGGTTTTGTCAACTAAATAAAATTAAAAATTGTAATAATTTCATGTTTTGTTGCTTATTAGCAAGCACATATATACTGAATTAACATTATCTTTATAGTGTGAAAAAGGTTCACAAATTTTAAAACCACAGCTAATAAATAACTTTCTGGCTGGTAAGAAGAATGTTCCAGCTCCTGTTTCAAGACTTAGTTTTTCAATATTTAGCTTTCTTGCCTCATTAATCAAATGATTAATAATCTTAATACCATTTTTTTTGTTTCTAAATTTATCGTTAACTCTTATAGATTTAAATTCCCCATGCTTTTTTCCTAAAAACTTAATAGCACCAGCACCCATTAATTGATCTTCTTCCCACAAGCTCCAAAATTTAATAGTAGGTTCTCTAAGACCAGCAATATCTAAAACATGACAACTATCTTCAGGTGAAACTGATCTTAATTCAATAAAATGTTTAACTAATAACTCATGAACTTCAGGATTATCAAAATTGCCCAGTATTGATTTTAACATTTTTTTTATAATTTCTAAATTAAGAGCGTTGTTAGATGGCCCATTTTTCTTTTTTGTTTAATCTCTTTTTTAAAATAATCAAAGAAAAATTCATTTGTTCTATACTCTTTGTTTCTATAATTATTAATTTGATCGCCTAGAATATTTATCATTTTAGCATTTGAGATTTTTTTAAGAGGTACTTGCTCTAAGCCACAAACTGCACGCACATGGTTTTCAAATTGACTTATATTATAGGCATTAATTGTCAAGTGACCAGAATTGTGAACTCTTGGAGCAATTTCATTAACATAAAGATTTTCATTTCTATCTATAAAAAACTCTACACACAAAGTTCCAACATATTTAAGCTCTTCAGCAAGTTGCATTGCCCATATCTTTGATTGTTGTAAAATTTTATCACTGATATCAGCTGGTATAATTGAATGTTTTAAGATTTGATCTTCATGAACATTTTCAATTGGCTCGTATATTTCATATTTTTTATCACTGAATCTAGTAATAATTATAGATATTTCTTTTTTGAGTTTAACTAGTTTTTCCAAAATATAATTATTTGAAAAATCAATGTCTAGATTTTTTATATCGTCAATCGAATTAACTAAATGTTGTCCTTTACCATCATATCCTAGTGTAGTTGTTTTAAGTAAACCTGGTAGCAAGTCTTGTAGAGTATAAATTTGTGATTTTTCTTCAATAGAAATATATTGAGTAGTTCTGATATTTAATTTATTTATAAAATCTTTTTCAGCTAAACGATGTTGAATGATTCTGTTTATTGAAGGTTTTGGAAGGACTGGTTTTGATTTATTAATTTTATTTAAAGTTTCAAATGGAATATTTTCAAATTCATAAGTTATTATATTTACTTTACTTATAAATTCATTGATTTTTTGTTGATCATTATATTGACTATAAATGAATTCATCAGAAAATCTTTGAGCTGGTGCATCTCTTTCATCAGAAAAAATTATTGTTTTAACATTCAATTTTTTAGCAGCTGAAGCCAACATGCTACCTAATTGGCCTCCACCTATAATTCCTAAAGTTGGTTTAGACATATTAAAATTATTTAGGCTTTTTTTTAACTGATTTACTTTGTTTTATTCTCCATCTATCAAGATTTTTTTTAATTTTATTATCATAAATTGAAATTATAGATGCCGCTAATAACGCGGAGTTAATTGCTCCGTCCTCACCAATAGCCAATGTCCCAACTGGAATACCCTTTGGCATTTGTGAGATTGATAAAAGGCTGTCTAAACCTTTAAGTCTTTTGCTTTCAATTGGAACACCTAAAACTGGAATTGATGTTAATGCTGCAATCATCCCAGGTAAATGTGCCGATCCTCCAGCTCCAGCAATAATTACTGCTATGTTATTTTTCTCTGCTTTTTTGGCATATTGATACATTCTATATGGAGTTCTGTGTGCTGAAATTATCTTAGTTTCAAATTTAATGTTCAACAATTTAAGTACTTTTTGGCACAGTTTCATTGTTTTAAAGTCAGATTGACTTCCCATCACAATAGAAACTTTATTTGATTTGTTTTTCTGCATTAGGCGTTAATTTTTCTTATCACCTAAATGGTTATTTCAAATTAAAGCTTATATTTCAATAAAATTAATAGAATTTATGTCGCTTATTGATATTCTTAAATGTTAATAAAAAATAAATGAATTTTAAGATTGATAATTTACAGTATTGCAATTGGTCTAGAAAAATCTTTGAAATCAATAAAGAGGCAGGACTAGATGCTGTTCATGTAACAATTGTTTATCATGAAGATTTTGATGAGTTACAAAAAATCATAAATATCTGGAATAAACACTTTAAGCAAAATTCAGACTTAATTTTTTTAGGTAAAGATTTTAAAGATATTGAGAAAGCAAAAAAAGAAAATAAAACAGCTATTTTTTTTGGTTTTCAAAACTGCTCACCAATTGAAGATGATATCGCATTAGTAGAAAAGGTACATGAGCAAGGATGTAGGTTTATGCAACTTACTTATAATAATCAATCATTGCTAGCCACAGGATGCTACGAAAAAGTTGATAGTGGTGTTACTAATTTTGGCAAAGAAGCTATTAAAGAAATGAATAGAGTGGGCATTGTAATCGATATGTCTCATTCTGCTCAACAAAGTACTTTAGATGCAATTAATATTAGTGAAAAACCAATTGCAATTACTCATGCAAATCCAAGTTTTTGGCATCCTGCGAAAAGAAATAAATCAAATGATTTACTTAAAATTTTAGCTGATAGTGGAGGCATGTTGGGCTTATCTTTATACGCTCATCACTTGAAAGATGGAACCAATTGCACATTGGAGAGCTTTTGTGAGATGACAGCAAGGACTGCCGAAATTATGGGTGTAAAAAATATTGGTATTGGAAGTGACTTATGCCTAAATCAACCTGATAGCATAGTAGAATGGATGAGAAATGGAACTTGGACTAAAGTGAAAAATTATGGAGAAGGATCAAAAAATAAAGCTGGTTTTCCAAAACAACCAAATTGGTTTCTAGATGCAAGAGGTTTTAAAAATATAGAAAATGGATTAAAAAAAATTGGATTTAATGAGAATGAGACAAATGGAATACTAGGTAATAACTGGTTTAATTTTTATAAAGGAATAAATTAATGGAAATAGAATTAAGAAGTCCTGATATAATAATGAAATTGTCTAGATTGGGGTCTTTTCATCAATCGAAATTATCTTTTTTGAGAAGTTTTTTAAAAGAATTTAAAGACTGGGAATACAAAAGAGATTTATTTGATCTTGATAAGCTTGGTCATGGCATAGCTATCTATTCTTTTAAAAAAGATGATAGAGTTTATTCTTTAATTTGTTTTGCCAATGAGTTAAATGAAAATGAAAGATCTGACAGAGTTATAGCTACAAAATGGGATGCAGCATTTACACTGCATGATGGAATTCCTACAAATAAAGACATTGAAAGATTAAAAAATGAAGTTCCAAAACAGGAAGTTGGTCGACTTTCTTATAAAGAATTAACTTTATCCAGAGCAAACAAGTCAGTGAGAGTATTTAATCATGTAGTTGATAGTTTAAGCGAAGGTGTTCAACCAGATATAAAACTATTATCTAAAGTTGGATATTTATATAGAACTACTGCAGTTTATGGTTCAGGTAAATTTGGTTTAGCTGATAGATTTAGAATTAAAAATAGAGCAGAAATATATGGGCCTTTTCGACTAGAAATGATGCTGGTATATTTAGTAAGACAATTTACTTTTGATCAAGTAAATCATGTAGCAAAAAATAAAAACCCAAAAAAAGCTGTTAATTTAGACCTTGAAATATGTAGAAACCTAGGAATAGGAAATTCTACAGGTTTAGGAATGGCACCATTTATAGTAAATCACCCAACTCTTTTGAATAACTGGATATATGCAAGAGAAATGGCTTTAAAAAAAATAAGAGAAATTGAAAAAGTAAAAGTAGAAAATGTGAATTTGTTCAAAACTTGTCTAAAAAAATCTATTAAAAATATAACATCATGGAATACAGAAAGTGAATATCAACAAAAAAAAATTAAATCACTATTAAGTGATTTAGAAATTTTTATTAACTTTATTGAAAATAAATTTAATTTTTCAAAGAAATATGCATTTAATGAGATTTATTTGTGGTTGGAAAAAAATTCTTGTGAAGAATGCATTGAATATATTGTTTCTTTGATGCTGGAACCATTTGATGAGATTGTAAATCCATTAATTAGTAAAATGAGTTCAGAGGAAGAAAAATATTTTAATATACCAACACATAGAACTATAATTGAATTAAAAAATATTCTAGAAAACAAATATTCAAAAATATTGAAAATAGATTTTTTAAAAAAAGAAAATAATCAAAACTTTTGGTTTATTTCAAAAAATAAAGAAGAACCCAGATTAGCAGATAGGTATATAGAAAATGGATCAGAATTAGAACAACCATTAGCGATAGCAAGGGATATAAAAAAACTTTATGATAAATTATCTGTATTTAAAAATAGCTCAACAATTGATAAATTTTTATCAAAGTGTCCTGAATTAAGACATGTTGTTAGAAGAGCTTTCATAGTTGAAAGATTTCCATATTCAGAGATTCAAGATAATACAATAGGAAACTCTATTGTGCCAATTGATATGTTGAGATTAAAGTTGTCTTTTTTTGGCGCTTTAAAATTTGATCCAAGATCAGATAAATGGTTAAGAATATGCATGTTTCAAGGAGCACCATTACCTGAACAATTAAAAAATTATGATGATTACTGGGTTTACAATTCAATAAATTAAATGAAATCTTTAAGTGAAATTGAAACAGTATCAAAGAGGTCGAGTAGAGCCTCAGGTTTTTCTTGGGGAATAGCTGAAGAAGTTGGAAAAAATATTAGAATCTTAGAGATGTTTGGAATAGCTGGAATAAAAAATTTAAATTATTATTTTAAAATGAGAAGTGAAAAAAAATTTGAAGATTTAATTCTTATTGGCAAAGACAATAAGATATCTAAATTAGAAATTTGCCCAATTATTGCTGGACTTAGTTTTTTAGATCAAATCAAACCCTTAGAAAAATTAAGCGAAATAAAATTTGAGAAAATAGCATTTCCATTACTTTTTTTACCATTTGTAAGTAGAGCTTCTGAGATTGTTGGAAAAAAATTGCAATTAGAAATAGATAAAAAGATATTTTTATTAAATTATAATAACAGCATATATTCAAATTCTTTGAATAATGGTGTAATTGAAGTGGGTAACAATATTTTAATTAAATTCATAGAAAATAACGATTCCTTTAATAAAAATGAGTGGAAAGAGATTTATAAATTGTCAGAGGAGACATTTGTAGAAGAAAATGAAAATTTAAAAATAAATAGTGCAGGTGCTGGCTTAACAGATAATGATTAAGACAATAAGTAAAACACTTTTTATATTGTTTTTAATTTTAGTTTTTATAGTAATTTATTTGAGTGTTTATGGCGTAAAAACAAAAAAGTTTAACAAAGAAATAATTAATAATATTTCAAATATTAACAAAAATATTGATTTATATTTAAGTGATGTCAATTATTTATTAAACCCCTTTGAACTTAACATAAATATAACAACAGAAAATCCAAAAATAATATTAGCAAGCAATAAATTAGAAATAAAAAAAATTAAAACCAATATTTCATTAAAATCATTATTTGCTAATAATTTATTAATCAATAATTTAAAAATTTCCACTAACGAAATTAAAATTAATGATTTAATCTCTCTTCTAAGATCATTTCAAAATACTCCTCAGCTTTTTATATTAGATAATATCATAAAAGATGGAACAATGGCAGCAGACATTCAGCTGAACTTCGACTCAAAGAATAAGATAAAAAAAGATTATTCAATTAAAGGTTTTATTAAAAAAGTAAAATTTAATTTTCTTAAACAGTATGAAATCAATAATTTAGAATTTGCCTTTGATATATCTAGTGACAAATATTTATTAAGTCAAATTGAAACAGAATTAAACAATATAAAACTAACATCTTCATCAATAAATATTCAAAAAAAAAATGACTCATTTTTTATTGAAGGTAATTTCTTTAATTCGAGTGAAAATTTAAAAATACAAGATTTAAAACCAGTGACTGGTAATTTTTTTGATAGTACCGATATAGAAAAACTTAAATTTACTTCAAAGAATAATTTTTCATTCAATGTTAACAAAAAATTAAAGTTAGATAATATCAAATTAAAAACTGATATTGATTTGAAGCAAGCAGTTATTAATGCAAAAAACCTTGAGCTAAAAGATTATTTGCCCAATTTTACAAATAAAATAATATTAGAAAATCATAAAATTAAAATTAATTATAATAAAGATAATCTTACCATTGATGGCGATGGAAACATTTTTTTGACAAATGAGCCTGAAAAATTATCTTATAAAATTAAAAAAAATGTTCAAAATCTATTATTTTCAACAATAGTAAATATTAAGAATACCTCTTTTAACATAAATTTTTTAAATTATAAAAAAAAGAAAAAACATAAATCAACCATTTCAATAAATGGAAATCTTAAAAAAAATGGCACTTTAAAATTTGAGTCAATTTCACTAAAAGAAAAAAAAAACAAAATTCTATTTGAAAATTTAGAACTCGATAAAAATTTTAAAATAGTTGATGTGAGTCATGTGGATATTGACTATAAAAATGATAAAAACCTTCTTAATAAGCTTAGTCTTAAAAAGAAAAATTCAAACTTTATTTTAGAAGGAGAACATTTTGATGCTACACAATTAATAAATAATTCAATTAGTCATGACGAAAATAAAAAATCACCTATTTTTCAAAAATTTAATACTAAAATTGATATCAAGATTAAAAAAACATATATAAACGACGTTGATTACATAAATAATCTTTCAGGCTATTTAAATTTTAAAAATAATAAAATCAACAATTTAAAATTGAGTTCAATTTTTCCCAACAATAAAAAAATTAATCTAACTATCAACACTAATGAAGTGCTGGAAAAAGAAACAAAATTATTCACAGATTATCCAAAACCTTTTATTAAACGATATGAATTTATCAAAGGGTTTGAAGACGGTTATTTGAATTTTAACTCTGTAAAAAAAGGTAATATAACTAATTCAATACTAACTATTAGTAATTTTAAAATTCAAGAAGTACCTATTCTAGCTAAACTATTAAGTCTGGCATCATTACAAGGAATAGCAGACATCTTGACTGGAGAAGGGATTAGATTTACTGATCTTGAACTACAATTTTCTAAACAAAAAAACCTTACCAGAATAGAGGAAATGTATGCAATAGGGCCAGCTGTTTCCATATTAATGGATGGATATATAGAGAATAAGAAATTGATTAGTTTACGCGGAACATTAGTTCCTGCTACAACAATTAACAAATCAATTGCATCAATTCCATTATTAGGAAAAATCTTAGTTGGAGACAAAACAGGAGAAGGTATTTTTGGTGTCAGTTTTAAAATAAAAGGACCTCCAAAAGATTTAACAACTTCAGTAAATCCAATTAAGACTTTAACACCAAGATTTATTACAAGAACATTAGAAAAAATTAAAAATAACTAATTTATTTTAACTTTAATATGTCTTTTTTTGCCCAGAGAAAGTTTGATCAAATTTTTTTGAAATAAATCTTTATTAATAATTAACCTTTCGTCATTAATAATTTGATTATTAATTCTAATTCCATTACCTTTAATTAATCTTCTTATTTCACTCTTTGAGTTTTCTAATTTTGATAAGATTATTAAATCAATAATATTTATTTTTTTCTTAAGTTCATTCTCACTTATTGAGATAGATGGTAAATTATCTCCCATTGAATTATCCTCAAAAGTTTTTTTTGCTGTTTGCTCACTTTTTTTAGCTTCTTGTTCACCATGCAACATTTCAGTTGCCTTGTTAGCTAGTAAAATTTTTAATTTATTAATGTCATCATTTTCAATTTTTTTGATTTCATCAATTTTTAGATCTGTAAAAATTTTAAGAAATTTTAAAACATCTCTGTCATCTATATTTCTCCAAAATTGCCAATAATCATAAGGAGACAAAAATTTTTTATCTAGCCAAACAGCTCCAGACTCTGTTTTTCCCATTTTAGCTCCAGATGCTAGAGTTATTAATGGTGTTGTTAAACCATAAGCTTGTTTGTTTGAGTGTCTTTTTATCAATTCTACACCATTTACAATATTACCCCATTGATCAGATCCACCCAATTGAAGAACACAGTTTTTCTTTTTATTTAATTCTAAAAAATCATAAGCTTGTAAAATCATATAATTAAACTCCATATAGCTCAACGATTGTTCTCTTTCCAGCCTGGTTTTGACACTATCAAAACTTAACATTTTATTAATTGTAAAATGTTTTCCTATATCTCTTAAAAAAGAAATGTAATTTAAACCTTTAAGCCAAGTATAGTTATTTATGAATATTGGTTTAGTTTTCGAATCTTTGATATCTAAAAAATTTTTTAATATTTTTTCTATATTTTTAATATTTTTTTCTATTTCTCTTTCATTTAATATAGTTCTTGTTTTATCTTTACCCGAAGGATCTCCAATTCTAGTAGTCCCGCCACCTAATAATACTATTGGTCTATGACCATGTTTTTGAAGTAATCTTAAACACATTATTTGAAGTAAACTACCAACATGAAGACTTTCAGCGGTACAATCAAAACCTATATAGGCATTGATTTTCTCTTTATCTAATAGTTTAGATAAGTTGTCTTCATTGGTGCATTGATAGAAAAATCCTCTATCTTTAAATTCTTTTAAAAATTTATTCATAGGTTTATACTTCTACAATATACAAATTTTTATAAAAAAAAATAAGAATGGGAAAAATTTATACAGTATTGGGATTAATGAGCGGCACTTCAATGGACGGGGTCGACGCTTCAATTATTCAAACTGACGGAGAGTCTAAATACAAGGCAATTTTGGACAAATATTTTGAATATCCGTCTATCATTTATCAAAATTTAATTAAACTAAGAGATAAAATAAAAAGCTCAAAAGATCTAAAAAAACATCAAAAACTAACAAAAATAGTTGAAAAAGAGATAACAATTTTTCATGCCAAATCAGTCAATAAAATTCAAAAAAAAATGAAAACAAATGTAGATTTTATAGGGTTTCATGGTCAGACTATTTTCCATAATGCAAATGAAAAAATTACTAAACAGATAGGAGATGGAAAACTATTATCAAAATTGACAAAAAAAACTGTTGTTTATGATTTTAGACAAAATGATTTAAAGAGTGGGGGGCAGGGCGCACCATTGGTTCCAATATTCCATAAAATGCTAGCAAAAAAATTTAAATTAGCACAAAAAAAAAATTCACCATCAACAGAAGCTACTTTTGTTAATATTGGAGGAATATCAAACTTAACAAGAATTAATAGCTCTTACGAAATTAATTCTTTAGATTGTGGTCCAGGAATGTGTTTGATTGATAAATGGATAAGGCTGAACTCAAAGCATAGAATAGACAAGGGTGGCAAAATAGCAATGAGAGGGTCTGTTGATTATAAAATTATGTGGAAATATATTAATAAAATTAAAGTTGATAGTATGATAAATTCTTTTGATATAAGTGATTTTAAAATTAATTTAGTAAAAAAATTATCACTTGAAGATGGTGCGGCCACCTTAACAGAATTAACGGCAACCAATATTTTAAGAATGGTAGAAGCTTTTTCAAATGAAAAAACAAATTTAATTATGTGTGGTGGAGGTCGAAAAAATAACTTTTTAATAAAAAGAATTAAAAAAGATAATTTTTTTAATTTAAAAATGATTGATGTATTTGGAATTAATGGAGATTTTGTAGAGTCTCAAGCATTTGCTTATCTTGCTATAAGGTCTTTTTTAGGTTTACCAATTTCATTTCCTGAAACCACAGGATGCATAAAGCCATGTACTGGTGGCGTAATTGTTAAGAGTTATTGAAATAAAGCAGACTCTTTTTTAATATATTTGTCTAAGGTTTTTATTAAAGCATCTTCAGACTTAGTAAAAAAATGATTCGAGTCATTTATTGCTTGAAAATCAACTTTAATTCCTTTTTGCGCACTTAATCTTTTATCTAGTTCAGTAATGTGTTCTAAAGGAACCAATTCATCTTTTTTTCCATAAACCATTAAACCTGAAGTTGGGCAAGGGGATAAAAAAGAGAAATCGTATACATTTGGTTGAGGTGATATAGCAATAAATCTATTGATCTCTGGTCTTCTCATAAGTAATTGCATTGCTATTAAAGAGCCAAAAGAAAATCCTGAAACCCAACACTGAGAATTGTCAAAATTTTCTCTTTCTAACCAATCTAATGCAGCTGCAGCATCAGCTAGCTCACCCTGTCCATTGTCGAACTCTCCATCACTTTTACCAACTCCTCTAAAATTTACTCTACAAACTGAAAATTCATTTTGCATAAAGGTATGAAATGTATCAACAACAACTTTATTATTCATTGTTCCTCCATATTGAGGATGTGGCTGAAGCACTAAAGCTATTGGAGAAGTAATTTTATCACTCTTATAATATTTAGCCTCCATTCTTCCAGCAGGTCCAGGTATAAAAACTTCTTTAATTTTATTGTCCATAAGTGTTATTGATTATTATTCTCAAAAAAAATTACATTTATCATAACTAAGCGACAAAATGTTAACTTTTTTATTTATTCTAAACTTGACTAATTTAGTCAAGTTTGTATAAAAAACCCTTCTATATAAGGGTAAATATGAAATTAACATCTAAAGGAAGATATGCTGTAATGGCTCTAGCTGATTTAGCAAAGTTTAATAGTGTTAATCCTGTATCTTTAAGAGATATTTCATTGAGACAGAATATATCTTTAGATTTTCTTGAACAAATATTTTCAAAATTAAAAAAACACAACATAGTAAAAAGTATTAGGGGTACTAATGGTGGATATATTTTAAACAAACAACCTATAGATATTAAACTTGCAGACATACTTAATGCTGTTGATGAAGAAGTAAAAACTGTTCAATGTAAAAAAGAGTCAAAAAAGGGATGTAATAACAAAACTTCAAAATGCATTACACATAACTTATGGGATGAACTTGAAATTCATATTAATCACTTCTTTGAAAAAAAAAATTTAAAAGATCTTATAAGCAATACGTCTGAAAGTAGAAATTAAATGAACGCTAGAGAAAAAGAAATAGAAAAGTTAAAAGATTATAAGTATGGGTTTTCAACTGACATTGAGAGCACAAAAGCTCCAAAAGGTTTAAACGAAGATGTAATTAAGTTTATTTCAAATATTAAAAAAGAACCTGAGTGGATGCTTGATTTTAGATTAAAAGCATTTAAAAGATTTAAGCAATTAAAAGAACCTGATTGGCAAAAACCAAAATATCCAAAAATAGATTATCAAGATTTGTATTACTATTCGGCACCTAAAAGCATGGATGATAAACCTAAAAGTTTAGATGATTTAGATCCAAAACTTTTAGAAACGTACAAAAAACTTGGCATCCCACTTCAAGAGCAAGCAAGATTGAATGGTATTGCTGTTGACGCAGTATTTGACTCAGTCTCAGTTGCTACTACTTTTAGAGAAGAATTAAATAAACAAGGAATTATTTTTTGCCCTATATCTGAGGCTATTCAAAATCATCCTGAGCTAGTTAAGAAATATCTAGGTTCTGTAATCCCTACAACAGATCATTTTTTTGCCACTCTTAATTCTGCTGTTTTTACTGATGGTTCATTTGCTTACATACCAGAAGGTGTAAGATGTCCAATGGAATTATCAACTTACTTTAGAATAAATGCTTCAAACACAGGTCAGTTTGAAAGAACTCTTATTGTTGCTGATAAAGGAAGTTATGTAAGCTATTTAGAAGGTTGTACAGCTCCTATGAGAGATGAAAATCAATTACATGCTGCTAACGTTGAACTAATAGCATTAGATGATGCAGAAATTAAATATTCAACAGTACAAAATTGGTATCCTGGAGACAAAGATGGAAAGGGTGGAATATATAATTTTGTTACTAAACGTGGTCTATGTAAAGGTAAAAATTCTAAAATTTCCTGGACGCAAGTAGAAACAGGATCTGCTATCACTTGGAAATATCCAAGCTGCATTTTAAAAGGAGATAACTCGGTTGGAGAATTCTATTCGATTGCAATAACAAATAATCATCAAAAGGCTGACACCGGCACTAAGATGATACATTTAGGAAAAAATACTAAAAGTAAAATTATCTCCAAAGGAATAAGTGCGGGATTTTCAGACATGACTTATAGAGGCCTTGTTGATATTTCTTCAAAAGCATCAAATTCTAATAATTATACTCAATGTGATTCATTATTAATGGGAAACAAATGTGGAGCACACACTGTTCCTTATATTAAAAATAAAAACTCTGAGTCTAACATAGCACACGAAGCTACCACTTCTAAAATAAGTGAAGAACAACTACATTATTGTCAACAAAGAGGTTTAAGCCAAGAAGAGGCTGTTGGGTTAATTGTAAATGGATTTTGTAAAGAAGTATTACAACAATTACCAATGGAATTTGCAGTTGAAGCTCAAAAACTTGTTGGTATTAGCTTAGAAGGAAGCGTGGGATAATGCTAAAAATAAATAAATTAAACGCAAATATCGATAACAAGAATATTTTAAAAGGATTTTCTCTAGATATAAACCCAGGAGAAGTTCACGCTATAATGGGTCCAAATGGATCTGGTAAAAGCACGTTATCTAATATTTTATCAGGTAAAAAAGGATATGAAGTTTCAGGGGAGGTTCTTTTTGAAAATAAAAATTTATTTGATCTAGAAACAGAGGAAAGAGCGCACAAAGGTATCTTTCTAGCGTTTCAATATCCTTTAGAAATTCCTGGTGTTAATACTAATATATTTTTAAAAACCTCATTAAATGCAGTAAGAAAAGCAAGAGGCGAAAAAGAGCTTGATGCTATCGAGTTTTTAAAATTAGTAAAAGAAAAAGCAAAAGAACTAAAGTTTGATGAAGAAAAACTAAATAGACAATTAAACGTTGGTTTTTCTGGAGGAGAAAAAAAGAAAAATGAAATTTTACAAATGTCATTACTGGCACCAAAATTATCAATTTTAGATGAAACAGACTCAGGATTAGATATTGATGCTTTAAAAATTGTTGCTGATGGAGTGAATACTTTAAGAGATAAGAAAAACTCCTTTCTTATAATTACTCATTACCAAAGACTGCTAGACTATATTAAACCAGATTTTGTACATGTGCTAAAGGATGGAAAAATTATCAAATCTGGTGGAGCAGAATTAGCATTAGAACTAGAAAAAAAAGGATATGAAAATTTTTAACTTATGAAAGAACAACTGCAAATAGATTTTGATAATATTATAAAAACCACAAGTTTTACCAAAAGAGATATTGAGCTTAAACAAAACTCTTTGAATGAGTTTATAAAAACTGGTTTTCCAAGCAGACGACAAGAAAACTGGAAATTTTCTGATATAAATCAAATAATTAAAAAAAATATTGGAGATCTTAGTTTTTATAACGATTATTCATCCTCAAATAAGATTGATACATCAGTTTTTGTTGATGGGCTCGAGCACAACAAGATTATCTTTGTAAACGGTATAATTGAAAAAATCGATTTTGATTATGAAAAAAAAGATAAAGTAGAAATAATTGATGAACAAGAAATAGACAATAGATCAAATAAATTTAATTCTTTAATAAATTTAAATAAAGCCTTCACCAATAAATTTTATAAAATATTAATTAAAAAAGATTATGAATTAATAAAACCCTTAATAATTTATCATATAACAAATAATAAGATTAAGTCTAAAAATATAAATTTATGCTTAAATTTTCAATTAGAAGAAAATAGTTCTTTGAGATTAATAGATTTATTTAATGATACTTCTGAAAAAAATTTTTTAAATATTTTCTATAATTTTGATTTAAAACAAGATTCAGTTTTAAAAAATTATAAAATTGATAAAATAAAAAATAAGAATATAAAATATTCTTTTAATAATATTGAGCAAGCTACCAACAGTGTATCAGAAACATTTATTTTATCATCAGGATCACATTTTTTTAAAAATGAAATTAATTGCAATTTAAATGGAAAATATTCATCAACGTTTATAAATGGTATTTTTTCACTTTCTGATAATAGACATCATGAAATTAGGACTACCATAAATCATTTAACTGAAAATACTAAAAGTTATCAATTAATTAAAAGTGTTTTAGATGATAGCTCGAAAGCCGCATATCAAGGAAAAATATACGTTAATTCAGAAGCACAAAAAACAGACGGATATCAACTTAGTAAAGCAATTTTATTAGATAAAGCATCTGAGTTTAATGCAAAACCAGAATTAGAAATTTATGCTGATGATGTGAAGTGTTCACACGGTTCTGCTTCAGGTAGTTTAAATGAAGACTCAATATTTTATTTGATGTCTAGGGGATTGAATTATCAACAATCAAGAGAGCTTTTAATTAATGGTTTTTTACTCGATGTTATAGAAAAAATAACAGACACTGAAATCAAAAATTTAATAAAGAATATGATTGGGTTTAAAGCATGAATATAGACACGATAAAAAAAGAGTTTCCTATTTTTGATGAAAAAATTCAAAACAATGATTTAGTTTATCTTGACAGTGCAAACTCTTCTCAAAAACCAAAAGTTGTAACAGATAGAATTAATGAATTTTATACTAAACAATTTTCTAATGTCGGTAGAAGTGTTCACTATCTTGCAGTTGCTGCCACTAATTTATATGAGAACACAAGAACTTCAGTACAAAGGTTTATTAATGCCAAAGATAAAAATGAAATTGTTTTTACCAAAGGTGCAACAGAAGCGCTTAATCTAGTTGCTAATACATTGGGTCAAAATTATTTACAAGATGGGGATGAAGTCCTTATTACTGAGTTGGAACACCATTCTAATTATGTACCATGGCATTTTCTGAGAAAGTCAAAAAACATAAAAATTAATTTCGCTGAAATCAATCAAGATGGCGAAGTTACCCTAGAAGAGATTGAAAAAAGAATAACTTCTAGAACCAAGATAATTTCAATTACACATTTATCAAATGTTACGGGTGCTATTTTGCCAATTAAAGAAATAACACAGCTTGCTCACTCAAAAGGAATAATTGTTGTAGTTGATGGTTGTCAGGGTGCGCCTCATTTAAGATTAGATATGCAAGATCTTGATTGTGATTTTTATGCAATTTCTTGTCATAAAATGTATGGCCCAACTGGTTTAGGTGTTTTGTATGGTAAAAAGAAATGGTTAGAAGAGTTACCACCATATCAGGGTGGGGGTGGAATGATCAATGAAGTTAAAAAAGATAAAATTTCTTATGGTGATTTACCTAATAAATTTGAAGCAGGTACTATGGCTACCGCTCAAGTTATTGCATTTGACCAATCGATTAAATTTTTAGAAAGGATTGGTATAGATAACCTTGTGAAACATGAGGCTGATTTAGTTGAATATGGACAGGAACTATTACAAAAAAATAACTCTGTTAAATTAATTGGAAACCCTAAAAATAAAGGTGGTGTTTTATCTTTTACTATTGAAGGCATTCATCCACATGATGTAGCAACTATTTTAGATGAAGATGGAGTTGCAATAAGAGCAGGTCATCATTGTTGCCAAATTCTACATGATAAATTAAATATACCTGCAAGTTCAAGAGCTTCTGTTGGAGTTTATAATACAAGAAATGATCTAGACAAACTTAATAACTCAATAAATAATTGTAAAAAAATATTCAATTTAAAATGAACTTAAAAGAACTATATCAAGAAATAATATTAGAACATGGTAAAAATCCAAGAAATCTTGGTAAGACTGATAATTTTAATAAAGATGCTAGAGGGCACAATCCTTTATGTGGCGATAATGTTCATGTTTATTTAAAACTAAATGGTCAAAGAATTGTAGAAGATATTTCTTTTGAAGGTAGTGGTTGTGCTATTTCAATGGCATCAGCATCAATTATGACTGATTTAATTAAGGGAAAAAATGAACATGAGGCTAAAGAAATAGTGGAAGATTTTTTAGGAATGATCAAGGAAAACCCTGAATTAAATTCAGAAAATTTAAAAGAGGATGAAAAAACTAAATTAATGTGCTTATCTGGAGTAAAACAATATCCAATGAGAGTAAAATGTGCCACTTTATCATGGCATACTTTAATTTCTGCAATTGACAATACTCAAGAAGAAATTAATACTGAAAAATTAGATTAAGTTATGGATTTAAGAGAACAGGTAATAGCTGAAATTAGAAAAATTTATGATCCAGAAATACCAGTTAATATATATGAATTAGGTTTAATTTATGATGTTAAAGTTGAAGATACTAAAGCAAAAATAATAATGACATTAACTACACCTAATTGTCCAGTTGCCGAAAGTTTACCTAAGGAAGTTAAAAACAGCGCAATGCAAGTAGAAGGTATTGAAGAAGTTGATCTAGATTTAGTTTTTGAACCACCTTGGGAAAAATCAATGATGTCTGAGGCTGCTAAATTGGAGTTAAATTTATAATGGATCCTATAATTAAATTAAGTGACAATGCAGCAAATCGCATTAAAGAAATCATGTCAGATGTTGAGTCAAAATCAATTGGAGTTAGAGTTGCGGTTAAGTCAGGTGGTTGCGCAGGCATGTCGTATGTAATGGAATATGCTAAAGAAGTTAATCCAACAGATGAAATAATTGAAGACAAAGGTGTTAAAGTATTCGTTGATGCTGCTGCGGTAATGTATTTATTGGGTACAGAGATGGACTATAAAAAAGAGGAATTTTCATCATCATTTGTATTCAATAACCCCAATGAATCTGAGCGTTGTGGGTGTGGGGAATCCTTTAAAATTTAATATTACTTATACACATATCAGCATTGCAAATTATGCATATCTAGTGTACAAGTAGATTATGAACAAATTTGAATTTAAAAATCTTGTTAAAAACCTTGAAAAGTCTTTGAAAGAAAGATCATTTTTTAAAGCTCTTCGAAAAGAAGTAAATACTGGTGCTAATGGTACACAGGATTACGTTGTAAAAAAAGGTGTTAACAAAGATAGTATCGCAACAACCAGACAGTAAGTAATTTTAGCTGCTGTAGTACATCTCAAACTCAACTGGATGAGGTGCATGTTCAAACTTATGAATTTCTTCAAACTTTAAAGCGATATAAGCATCAATCTGATCATCTGTAAAAACACCACCTTCAGTTAAAAAATCTCTATCTTTATCTAAGCTTTCCATAGCTTCCCTTAAAGATCCACAAACTGTTGGAATATTTTTAACTTCTTCAGGTGGTAGATCATAAAGGTCTTTATCAAAAGACTCACCTGGATGAATTTTGTTTTTAATTCCATCTAAGCCAGCCATAAGCATTGCTGCAAAAGTTAAATAAGGATTTCCGGATGCATCAGGAAATCTTATCTCACATCTTGCACCATTTTTACTTAAAGAAATTGGTATACGACAAGATGCAGATCTATTTCTAGCAGAATACGCTAAAAGAACTGGTGCTTCAAAACCAGGAATTAATCTTTTGTAACTATTTGTAGTGGCATTTGAAAAGGCATTAATTGCTTTCGCATGTTTTAAAATTCCACCAATATAGTATAATGCAGTTTCAGATAATCCAGCATAAGCTTCACCAGAAAAAACTGGTTTATCACCTTTCCAAATTGATTGGTGAATGTGCATTCCTGAACCATTATCGCCTGCAACTGGTTTAGGCATAAAAGTTGCAGTTTTACCAAATGAATGAGTAACCATTTGAACCACATATTTATAAAGTTGAACATTATCAGCTTGATCAACCAAAGTACCAAAGTACATACCAAGCTCATGTTGACTAGGTGCTACTTCATGATGGTGTTTTTCAACTTTAATACCAACTTCTTTTAAACTTTTTAAATATTCACCCCGCATGTCTTGTTCACTATCAACCGGAGGCACTGGGAAATAACCACCCTTAACTGGAGGTCTATGTCCCATATTTCCATTTGCATACTCAGTTCCTGAATTATAAGGACCTTCTTTGCTATCTATTTTAAAACCAGTATTGTTTGGATCGTTGTTAATTCTAACGTCATCAAACACAAAAAATTCAGGTTCTGGGCCAAAGTAAGCTTTATCACCGACACCTGATTTTTTTAGAAACTCTTCTGCTTTTTTAGCAGTTCCTCTAGGATCTCTTTCGTAAGGAGATTTTTTAACAGCATCTAAAATATCACAAAAAAGAATTAAAGTGTTATGAGAAGTAAAAGGGTCCATAACCAATCTAGAAGTATCAGGTTTTAATATCATGTCTGACTCATTAATTGCCTTCCAACCTGCAATAGAGGATCCATCAAAAAACACACCTTTTGTTAACATTTCCTCATCAACTACAGTTGAATCCATAGTCAAATGTTGAAGCTTACCTCTTGGATCAGTGAATCTTAAATCTACAAATTCTGCCTGTTTTTCTTTGATAACTTTTAATACATTGCTAGCACTCATTGTTTCTCCTTTTATACTTAATTAATCATTTTAACAAATTTTCTTAAATAATATTGCTTGATTAATAAATATCACCTATGCGTTTTTTACATATGAATTACAACATTATTTGTTAGATTATCAATCAATTATTAGTTGAAATATGAGCTTATTAGATAAAGAACCTGTTAAAAGAGTAGAAAAATTTCTCAAGAAATTTGATCAATCTTTAGAAGTGATTATTTTAAAAGACTCAGCAAAAACTGCACAAGATGCAGCCCGAGCTTTAGAATGCAATGTGGGTGCTATTGTTAAAAGTTTATTATTTAGAGCAAATGATAGCTTTATCTTGTGTTTAGTAGCAGGCGACAAAAGATGTTCCTTGAATAAATTAAAAAAAATCAAAGACAAAAAAGATATTTCAATGGCATCTCCAGAAGAGGTTAAGTCTCAAACAGGATATACAATTGGAGGCGTATCTCCAGTTGGTCATTTAGAAAAAATTGAAATTCTAATAGACAATTCTTTAGAAAGGTTTAAGCAACTCTTTGCAGCTGCGGGACATCCAAACTGTGTATTTAAAATAAGCTTTAGTAATATTCAAAAAATTACAAATGGAAAAATTAGAGATATAATTGAATGAGACAGCCTAAACTAATTGATTATATTTTATTAACAATCCTAGCTATAATATGGGCATCAGCATTTTTTAATATTAAAATTGCAACAGAATCTTTTGGCCCTATTACAATTGCTTTCTTAAGAGTTTTTTTTGGATCTATTCCTGTATTATTACTATGTTTTTACAAAAAGATTAAAATAGAAGCATTTTCTAAAGATTGGCATTGGTTTGCCACAATAGGATTTGTAAATTTAGTGCTACCTTTTTTCTTAATAGCATATGGTATAAAATCTGTTCAAAGTAATTTGGCAGCAATATTAATGTCAACAACTCCTTTAAGCTCAACAGTATTAGGTCACTTTTATACTAAAAATGAACAATTTAATATTGTTAAAACTTTTGGAATTTTAATCGGTTTTTCAGGAATTATTTATTTATTTTCAGACAATCTATTAATTAATGATAATAATTTTATTTCAGCATTGTTAATTTTACTTGGGTCAACTTGTTATGTCATTGGAGGTGTTTTAACGTTAAAAATTAGTAAGAAAAAAAATGAGAATGTAACAGGTTCTATTTTAATATGGGCTGTTTTAATTTTGTTACCGTTAGCTAGCATTATTGAAAAACCATGGGACTCAATTCCAAGCATTCAGTCCTCTATTTCTATAGTTTATTTAGGAGTAGTTTCAACAGGTATGGCTTGGCTATTAAGGTTTAAAATTTTAAAAGATAATGGTTTAATATTTCAATCACAAGTTTCTTATTTGATACCTATTTTTGGAATTATTTTAAGTTATATATTTTTAGGTGAATTAATTACAAGTAAAATTTTAGGCTCGTTAATTGCAGTACTAGTTGGACTTTATTTTGTTAAGAAGGCAAAATAATAAATCATAATAAATTGCAATATGTATATTAATAACTATATATGCTTCAACACATGTCTAAAATTTTAATTTCCATCGATAACTTATCAAAAATTTATAATAATGGCTTCAATGCTCTTAAGAAAGTTAACCTCCAAGTCAATCAAGGAGAAATCCTTGCAATGCTTGGACCTAATGGAGCTGGAAAAACAAGTTTAATCAGTATCATTTGTGGAACTGTGAAACCCTCTTCAGGAACAGTAACTATTGATGGTTTTGATATTATAAAAGATTACCGAGAAACAAGATCTATAATAGGCCTTGTTCCCCAAGAACTAAATTTAGAGTCTTTTGAAACTGTTTTTGATACAGTGTCTTATTCTAGAGGATTATATGGAAAGTCACCAAAGCCAAAACACATCGAAAAAATTTTAAAAGACTTAAGCCTGTGGGATAAAAAAAATCAAAGACTAAGAGAATTATCAGGTGGAATGAAGAGAAGAGTTTTGATTGCAAAAGCTCTATCTCATGAACCCAAAATACTATTTCTTGACGAACCAACAGCTGGTGTAGACGTGGAACTTAGAAGAGACATGTGGATAGTTGTTGAAGAATTAAGAAAAACAGGGGTGACTATTATTTTAACTACTCACTATATTGAAGAGGCAGAAGCCATCTCAGATAGAGTTGCAGTGATAAATCAAGGAGAAGTCATTGTAGTTGAAGATAAAAAAGAATTAATAAAAAAGATGGGTCACAAAAAGCTAACCATTGAATTACAGGAAAAAATTACAAAAGTTCCGGAAGATTTATTTAAGTACTATCTTGAAGTAGGTGAAGAAAACCTGTCATTAATTTATACATATAATGTTCAAGCTGAAAAAACTGGTATTACAGATTTATTACAAAGTTTAAAAGATGCTGGCTTAAAGTTGAAAGATTTAAAAACAGAACAAAGTACATTGGAAAAAATATTTGTTAATTTAGTGAAGGAGAATAATGAAATTTAATTATTATGGTTTTAAAGCTATATATGTTCATGAAATGAATAGATTTATAAGAACTTTAGGCCAATCTCTTCTCTCACCAGTAATATCTACATCATTATATTTTGTTGTTTTTGGTTCAGTTATTGGAGGTTATATTCAAAAAATTGATGGTGTTAGTTATGGGTCGTACATCGTACCAGGCCTTTTAATGTTGACTCTGTTAACTCAATCAATAAGTAACACTTCGTTTGGAATATTTTTTCCAAAATTTAATGGAACTATTAATGAAATTTTAGCAGCACCTATTTCAACACTTGAAACAGTTCTTGCATTTGTCGGCGCAGGTGCCACTAAAACTTTAGTTGTTGGCGCTGTAATCTATATCACTGCCTCATTTTTTGCTGAAGTTACAGTTAAATATCCAATGCTAATGGTATTTTTATTAATATTAGTCTCTTTTACATTCGCTTTGTTTGGATTTTTAATTGGTGTTGTAAGTAAAAACTTTGAGCAAATGTCTATAATCCCATCATTGGTAATAACTCCAATGGTATTCTTAGGTGGTAGTTTGTATTCTTTGGATATGCTACCTTCATTCTGGCAAACTGTAAGTTATTTTAATCCAGTAGTTTATCTAATTGATGGACTAAGATTCTCATTTTATGGAGTATCTGATTTTAATATTTGGATAAGTATTAGTTCTATGGTGTTCTTCTTATTAGTTTGTATCGTTGTCGTAACAATTTTACTTAAAAAAGGATATAATATTAAAAGCTAATTTTTTTTATTCTTTTGAAGGCAGATAAAGCAGCATTTCTAGCTTTAACATGATCTACAATTGGTTCAGGATAATCAATACCAACAATTATCTTTAATTGTTCTTGATATTTTTTTTCTAATTCCCATGGTTTATATAAAAATTTATCAGGTATATTTTTTAATTCAGGAACCCATTTTTTTGTATAAGTACCTTTTTTATCAAACTTTTCACCCTGCAGGATAGGATTAAATATTCTAAAATAAGGTGCAGCATCAGCTCCGCAACCTGCAACCCATTGCCATTGGGCAACATTACTTGCTTCATTGAAATCTACCAAACAGTTCCTAAAATGTTTTTCTCCTTCTATCCAGTGAATTCTTAAATGCTTTACTAAGAAAGAAGCAACTATCATTCTTACTCTATTATGCATCCAACCCGTTTCGTATAATTCTCTCATACCAGCATCAACAATAGGATATCCTGTCATACCCTTTTTCCATTTTTTTAAAAATTTTTCATTCTTAACCCAAGGAAAATTATCAAAATTTTTATTAAGGTTACCCTTAAGCATCTGTGGAAAATAATTAATTAAGCTATGAGAAAATTCTCTCCATCCTAATTCGTTTATATATTTTCTATATCCCAATTTTTTAATTTTAATATCCTGGCATTTTTCCCAAATTGTTTCGACATGTATTTGACCAAATTTTAAAAAGGGAGAAAGTTGCGATGTACCACTAACACCAGGAATATCTCTTGTTTCCCCATAGTCTTTTATTTTATTTTTTATTAATTCTTCTAAATACTTTTTAGCCTCAAGTTCTGAGGGTTTCCAATATTTTTCAAATTTTTTGTGCCAATTATTTTTAGGCAAAATTTCTTTTGTAGATATTGATTTCTTAAAAATATTTACTTTTTTTTCTTTTGTTTTAACTTTTAAATTTTTAATAGTAGTTTTAGAAATATATTTTTGTTCAGTTTTTTTCCAAAAAGGCGTAAATACCTTATATGGTGTGCCATCATCTTTAGTCATATCTTGAAACTCTACTAAAATATTACCTTTAAAATACTTATATGGAATTTCGTTTTTAATAAATAGATCTCTTATTTTTTTCCCTTTATTAATCACATCCGGCTCATAGACTTTACTCCAATAAATAGTTACATCGTCTTTTTTTTTAATTGATGAAAGTACTTCAAGTTCATCTCCTGACTGTATCTCTAATGGAATATTCAATTTTTTTAAATCTAGGTTGAAATTTTCCAAAGATTTAGACAGCCACCATTTTTGAGCCTCTCTTTTTTTATCAAAGTTTTTTGAATTATATATATAGAGAGCACTCACAAACTCATGATTTTGAGTTGCATAAGCTAAGGCTTCATTTTCTTCAATTCTAAAATCTTCCCTTATCCAAACAATAGATTTTTTTGTCATATTTACTTAGATTTTTTTTAATCCATCAATTAGTAGTTTTTGATACATTGCTTTATCAGTTAAACCCTCGCAACCAAACAAAAGTATATTTGATTTTGAATCTAGTTTTAACTTATCTAAGTATTCTTTATTATTAAATGAGCCTATTAACGCAATTATACCTGGAACTGCACACTCACCACCTATTATTTTTTCATCTGATAAACGAGCCTCTGCTAGAAGTGCTACAGCCGTAGAAATTGCTTCATCTGTTATAGTTAAACAACTATTTGCAGAATTTTTTAAAATTTCCCAAGCTATACTTGATACATCTCCACAAGACATACCACCCATAACTGTTTCTTTTTTTATATTGACAGTAGTTGGTTTATTATTTTTAATACTTTGAAATACACAGTCAGCATTCTCTGGTTCTACAACTACAAACTGAGGAATATTTTTTGATAATTTTGCAAATCCTGCAATGATTGCAGCAGCCATTCCACCAACACCTGCTTGAAGAAAAATATGCGTAATTGAATTCTTATCTATTTCATCAATAATTTCTTTTACCATAATTGTGTATCCAGCCATTATCAATTTTGGAACCTCTTTATAACCTTCCCAGGAAACATCTTGGACTATTTCCCATTTATTTTTATTTGATTGCGCTATACATTCTTTTAATGAATTATCATAATTACCTTTAACTCTAATAACTTCAGCATCAAGATTACGCATAGCTTCTGCTCTGGATTCACTAACAAATTCACTAATAAATATTTTACATTTTAAGCCTAACCTTTGTGCCCCCCATGCAACTGACCTTCCATGATTTCCCGCAGTTGCTGTTGAAACTGTTATATTTTTCTTTTTGCTTGCAATTTTATAAACAGCAAAAGCTCCACCTAAAGCTTTAAATGATTTAAGATTAAATCTTTTATCTTCATCTTTGTAATAAATATTATTGAATTTTAATTCATCTTTTAATTTATTCAATTTAAGAAGTGGAGTAGGTGCATAATTATCCCAACTAGATATAGATTCTATTGCTTCATCAATTAAGTTGCCTGGAAGGTTAGAAAGTATTTGATCTTTATCAAAATTATAATTCTTATTTTCAAGAAAAGAGGAAATTGACCAAGTATTATTTTGAATAATTTTTTTCATTTTTATATGTATAATTTAAAGAACAATACAATTATGACAATGAAATAGTAGCTTTTACTGTGTAGAAATTAACAATAGTTTTTGATTATTTGAAATAAAATGTCAGCAAATATTAATTAAAATTTAATATTTAGATTTTTTAGTCCCTTCAATTATTTCTTTTAGCTCGTTATATTCTTCACAGTTACAAGTTTTTAAAACTTCTAATCTTTCTTTAGCCATATCTATTCTATTAGTAACCACGTAAAGTTCACCAAGGTACTCATTTATTCCATTATGATTAGGATCAATTTTTAGACCTTGTAAGTAAAATTCTTCACCTGCTTCATAATCTCCAAGCTTTCTAGTAGTAAAACCTAAATAATTCAAAGTATCAGCTTGTAAGGGTTTTTCTTTGTTAGATAATAAAAGAAGCTTTTGTGCTTTTACATATCTTTTTTGTGCTTTTTCAGTTTTTCCTTTTTTTTCATATTTTTTTGCAGATTTAATTAAATTATATGCTTTTGAATAATTTGATTTTACATCAGAGGAGTCGTTACTTGATCCTGCTGAAAAAGAATTATTAGTTAGAGCTGCTATAAATATTATTATATAAATAATTTTTTTCATTTTTAAATAAATTTTTTTAACATGTTTAATGGTTTAAGTATTAATCCATTATCAACTAAATTATTTTTTATAGATTTAGCTGTTGATAATGAACTTTCGTTATCTCCGTGTATGCAAATTGAGTCTATTTCGCAAGGAATTTGCTTGCCACTGAGACAATTTAGTGCCTGATTTTTAACCATATTTAATACGTGTTTTTTTGCTTGTTCAGGGTCTGTAATTAATGCATTAGATTTTTTTCTGGAAACTAAATTTCCATCATCTTCATAATTTCTATCAGCAAAGATTTCACAGGCTATTTTCATATTAAGTTTTTTTGCAGCAATTTCCATTTTAGAACCTGTTGGAACAAGGTATATTATGTCTTTATGAAGTTCATTAATTGCAGATGCAAGTGTTGTGGCTAAATCTAAATCTTCACATGCCATGTTGTTAAGTGCACCGTGTGGTTTAATATGAGTAACATTTTCATTATTTTTTTGAGCTATCATTTGTAATATTTCATACTGTTCAAATATTAGTTTTCTTATTTCTGAATTATTTAAGTTTATTCTTTTTCGTCCAAAGTTTTCAGGATCATTAAAGGATGGATGAGCACCTATACTCACACCATTTTTTTTTGAAATCTTAATAATCATATCCATAGTTGGTTCGTCACCAGCATGATATCCACAAGCAATGTTTGCAGAATTTACAATATTAAGTAATTTTGGATCATTCTCAATTGAATGAAACTTTGATTTTTCACCTAAATCGCAATTGATATTAATTTCCATACACTTTAAGTCTAGAGTATAACATGGCATGATTAAAAATATATTAAATCTTGGTGACGCAGCAGCTTACTGTGATTTTGGCTCAGAGGTCAACGAAACTATAAATAATAATGTAATCAATTATTTTAATCAGATTAAAGAATTAACTAAAAATGAAAAAATACAAGGTATAACTAATTTAACACCTTCCTATAATAAGTTAATTATTAGTTATGACTTAACAGTAACTAATTTTAAAAAGATTAAAGGTATAATTGAAAATTTAGAAGTTAAAGAAACATTTAAAAAAGACAACAAAGAAATAAAAATCCCTGTTTGTTGCACTGAGGATTTCAGTTTGGATTTTGATCGATTGACTAAAAAATTAAAATTAAATAAGGATAAGATATTACAATTATATTTAGATAAAGAATATTTTTGTTATATGACAGGTTTTATTGCCGGAATGCCTTTTTTAGGGGACACAGATAAGAATATTAGATGTGAACGACTAGAAACACCAAGAGTGAGGGTTCCGAAAGGATCAATTGGTATTACAGAGCAATTTGCAAATATTTATACTTTTGAAAGTCCTGGTGGGTGGAATATAATTGGAAATACCCCAAAAAAAATTTTTGATAATAATAATTTAAATCAACCAGCATTAATCAATCCAGGAGATAAAGTAAAATTTTATCAAATTACAAAAGAGGAATATTTAAATTGGAATGAATAAATCATATTTTGAAATTCTGAGACCAGGTGTAAATACAACAATCCAAGATAAGGGACGTTACAATTTATATCATATAGGAATCTCAGTAAGTGGAGCAATTGATCAACGAAACTATAAATTAGCGAACAGGCTAGTTGGAAATAATTTAGATGAAGCTGTTATTGAGTTTGCATATCAAGGTCCACATTTAAGATTAAAAAATGCGAATATAAATTTCGCAATAACTGGAGATATTTTTTTTAAGATTATTAGAAAAAATTCTAAAATTGAAGATGGTGAGTGTTACAGAAATTATCTTTTAGAAGAAGGAGATCAACTAGATATAATTTCAACAAAAAAATCAGCTTATGGGTATCTTTCAGTAAGTGGTGGTTTAGAATTAAAAAAACTATGGAAAAGTTATTCAACAAACACTAAAGCAAAAATTGGCTCTAATAATGGTAATAAGTTTTCATCTGATGATAAAATTTTTATCACAAACTCAGACGTTAAAAATTTCTTAGAAAAAAAAATAGATTATAAAGCCTTAATTGATAACACTATAAGAGTTATCAAAGGAACAAATTTTGATTACTTTTCAAAACAGGCTACTAAAAATTTTTTTAATGAAGAATTTCAAGTTACTAATCTTGCTGATCGTATGGGAATAAGATTAAAAGGTCATGAAATTGAAAATATTAAAAATACAAATATTAAATCTGAGGGTTTAGTTAAGGGCGTTATACAGGTTCCAGCTGACGGCAATCCAATAATAATGTTATCTGATCATGGAACCATTGGAGGATATCCCAAAATCGCCAATGTCATTTCAGCTGATTTAGATGTAGTTGGACAATTAACACCTGGGACAAATATCTACTTTAAAGAAGTAAGTCTTGAAGAAGCTGAAAATATATTTAAAGCATATAACGAAGATACAAAAAAATATTTAAATGAATCTAATTAAGAACATTCCAGGCCCAGTATTAATATTTATGGGCGCACTTAGCTTAAGTTTTGGTGGACTATTAGTTAAATCATTTGAAGGTTCAACTTTGTGGCAAATTTTGTTTTGGAGATCACTTTTTTTTTCTTTGACAGTGTTAGCATTTTTAATAATTAGCTATAAGAAAAAAACATTTCAGGCATTCTACGAGTCTGGTTTGCCTGGTTTTTTTGGTGGAATAATTCTATCTTTTGGATTTTGTGGTTATGTGTTTGCGATGTATAATACAACTGTTGCAAATACAAATTTTATTATATCTTTACAGATTCTATTTTTAGCGATTTTTGGTTATTTTTTTTTAAAAGAAAAAATTTCTACTATTACATTAACTTCAATTGTTTTAGCAATTTCAGGAGTTTTCTTAATGGTTGGAAATTCACTTTCACCTGGAGAGCTGTCAGGTAATTTAGCAGCATTTACTATGCCAATTACATTTGCAGTACTTATTATGATAGTAAGAAAATTTCCAACAGTTGATATGGTTCCAGCACAGTTTGTTGCTGGGATTAGTTCATGCTTAATTGGATTTCTACTGTCAAATAAATTAATGATTTCCTCGCATGACATTTTTTTAGGTTTCTTGGCAGGTTTTTTTCAAGTTGGCTTTGGCTTTATTTTTATAACCATTGGAGCGCGTAGCACTCCTTCAGCAATGGTTGGAGTTATAATGCTGTCAGAGTCTGTCCTTGGCCCTATTTGGGCATTTCTATTTGTGAGTGAAAGACCATCCATGTTTGGATTAATTGGTGGATCAATAATCT
>Ga0209308_10000377_pt1 | contig 45289 bp, 31 predicted proteins | sample COGITO_mtgs_1204_3_FD_184806 | JGI IMG/M metagenome (GOLD analysis project Ga0209308, IMG submission 184806) | Pelagic marine microbial communities from North Sea - COGITO_mtgs_120405 (SPAdes) (version 2) | ecosystem: Environmental > Aquatic > Marine > Epipelagic ... | reverse complement strand
GCACGCGCGAGTATAATCAAAAGCGAATCAAAGCGTGTACATTAGAATAATAAGAAGGACGACGAAGAATGACAAAATTGTGTTGATTTATATTTTTATGCTTACGTTAATATATCAAAAATCCTGTTTTTATATATGTCACACACCCCCCCCTTTTACTCTTACTCTTAATTTTATAGCTGCGGTTTGAATTTGTTCTTTCATCGATTATACATCAACAAGTTTACTTCGCGACAACTTCCGTCTCCGAAATCTTCTCGTAGAGCTCTCTCACCTTCAAGCCAACCAAAGTTTGGAAGAAACCGGTACCGTTGTTGGAGCCCGGGCCGTTTTGGTATTTCAACATTTGTTGCGTCAATTCACCGTAGAACTTGGTGGAAGTGTTGGACAACAAGGATTCAACGTAGATCAACTCCTCCAACTTGTCAAACTGACCGTCCATCTCTAAGACGGAGACTTCTTCTCCGTAGAAAGTGTCCGGGCCGTAGAAGAACTTGATGCCCGGGTACGAGCACGTCAACTTGCGGCCGCACGGGATCCAAGAGATCGTGGAACCTTCGTCGAACAAGTACGGGGTGTCAAAGAACTTGACGCCTTCCTTCATGATCATGCGCACTCTCAAGATTTTACCTTCGTTGTCATCCGGGATCAATTGCGTCGGCAAGACTTGGATGACGACATCCGCGAACTTCTTTTGCGGGTCAACAAAGGCATCGAAATCCGGCTTACGGGCTTCAATGGACGCCTTGATGGACTCCAAGGAGTGACCACGTTCGGCCATGTCTCTTTGGATCTTCCACGCGAACTTGACGTCGTCGGAGATGTCTAAGTAGATTTTGAAATCGTAGAAGTTTCTGACGCGGTCGTCGGCGAACGGGTGCAAGCCTTCCAAAATCAAAACTTTCGGGGAGACAATCTCTTCAGCCGGGTCAAAAACGCCAGTCACGTGGTTGTAGATCGGCTTTTGGACCGTTTTGCCTTCCTTCAAGGCTTTGACTTGTTCGTGCATCAAGTCAAAGTTTTGCTCTTTCAAGTTGAGCGCGGTCAAGCCAGATTCCTTACGGCCTTGACGGTCGTTCAAGTGGTAGTCATCCAAGCACAAGACGGTGGTGGTGTCCGAGATCAAAGTGTTGGAATCCGGGTTGCCCCCCTCAGGCGGGGAAGCCTTACCGCCGAACAAAGAAGTCATTCTTCTCATGAACGTGGATTTACCTGTTTGATTATTTAAAGATAAAGAGAGAGGTGCGTGAGCAAAAATTTGTTTGATATCTTCCACCATCGACAATCATCTGTCTCTCTAATCTTTCAATATTGAGAGATTTAATGGGATAAAAAGAGAATATATCCGCGGAAAGTGCGACCAGATGCGAACGATAAATCTCGCATTCCTCTGCGAATTCACGTAAAAGAATAGTACTATCACTTACCGCATCCAGAATCCGCGGCTAAGCCGATGATGACTGGTCCGTCAGCCTTGGCGTTCACGCGTAACGACGCTCTGGATTTCACTTGGTTGCGCGCGGAAGATTTCGCGGAAACCTTGGCGCCAACGAACGCGGATGATTGTAAGGAGAAGGCAGACATTTTAGATGAGATTTACTTAATGTAGTTTGTGGCTTAAAAGAGATTGGACAAATTCGTGTCGTGATGAACGCGAGTCGTTTTCTGATGAATGTGAGAGCAGTAATCGGATAAACGCAAACTCGTTCGAGAAAAAACGAGCTTTCCGGTGTTTAGGGTATCTCTTGGTTCGCAAAATTCTACTACTTTACACTATATGCTATGTGCATTTGATAAGGGCTACAAACTACGCATGCGAGCTGCGAGATTCGTGTTCACTCTCTTACTCTCTCTTTTTCTCTCTCTCTCTCTGGTGCTCCTCTTCCTCTCACAAGACGACAAACTCTTCTTTTTCTTCTAAAGTCCATCATTTCCAGCTCCCAAAAGGTGCTTCACTCGATTTAAAATGGAGTCCGCCGAAGGATCGTACGGATGATCCGGCGATGGAATCTCCAACACCGCTGGAATCGGTTCAGCGTACTCGTTCACTAAATATCTAATCTCGTTGGCCACAAACTGTGCGATTAATACCACCGCCACGTCTTCTCTCGTCGTAAAATCCTTGAACGCATCTTCCATCTCTCGTCTCGAGGTGTCTGGTTTTACAATCAGAAAGTTTGATTTTCGTCTCGCGTCCAAGTTTCCTATCCCGGCGAGGAGAAACCCGGTGACGGTATCCTCGTCTCCAATGACGGCTAACAGAGATCCCTCGGAAGATGATGCGGCGACGGCGGCGGCGTTGGACGCGGTGGCGGCAGACATTAGTAGTATTTATGTGTAATTTTTCTTCGTCTTCTTTGGCTTCTTTTTTGTGGCGAGCACTAAAACGGCATATCAAAGAATACTCTTTAAACGAGTTTAACGCGTTTTTCGAAGAAGCGGAAATAATAATGGAGGAGGAGGACAAGGAACACGAAGAAGAAGAAGAAGAAGAAGAGACGACGATGGGGAAAAGCACGAGGACGAACATTAATAGTAACGATACTAAAATGGGAAACTGTCGAATGTGTGAAGAAGAGGAAACAACAACAACAGTTGGTGAAGGAAAATATCGCTGTCCGAAATGTCTCCTCATCTCGTGTTCGTTAAAGTGCATCAACAAACACAAAGAAAAGTTCAACTGCGATGGAAAACGAGACCGCTTTCAGTTTGTGAACTTGAAAGAGATGGAAGATAAACACGTGACTTCGGACTTTCGTTTTTTGGAGGAAGCGACGGAGGTTTTAGACCGAGCGAAGAGGAAACGAACGCTGATTAGTAGCAAGAACAAGAACGGACAGAGCAACAACAACAACAACAATAATAATAATAAGAGGAAACGCAACAGTAACAACAAGAAGAGGAAAAGCAACAACAATAAAACAAACAACAACAATGTAGAGTCAGAACCAACAAGAGTAGTCGTAGGAGTAGCACCAGCAGTGAAATAGTAATGTACGTAAGCGTGTATTTGAATTATATTTATGTTACAACAACACAGTAAAGAACCCAGTAAAGAACCAACGAGGTCTGCCTTTTCATCACGTCAACTCTTGAACTTTTACAATAGCCGTTCCGCTCAACTTTTGAATGATAACCACGCGATCGCCTATGACTAATCCCGCTTTCTTCTTTGCAAAATCAAACACCATTTGTAAAAGCGAATTCGCTTCGGAGTTTTGCGGGTTGGCTAACATCGGGACGATACCTCGGGCGAGTAAAGCGCCTCGCGCGTCGGATTCGCCTTCTAACACCCATCGAATAGAGTCTTGACGCAAATGAGGAATGACTAAGGAGACTACCGGCATTGGCGCGCGATATTTGGACACCATTCGCGCGGTTTCCCCGGTTCGCGTAAACACGACAATCAGTTTTGCACCGACTTTGGTTCCCGCACGAACCGCCGAGGACGCCAACGCTTCGGCTTGCGACACTTCTCCAGCTTCAATTTTTCGTTGCGAAATCTGCGCGTTGTAAAACGATTCGTGGTCGTAAAAGCGCTCGGCTTCGCGACATATCTTACGAACCATGGCAACTGTTTCCGAGGCAAAGTTACCTCGGAGCGTTTCGGCGCCTAAAAGCAACGCGTCCGCGCCGTCTAAAACGGCGTTGGCGACATCCGTCGCTTCCGCTCGCGTCGGTCTCGGCGCTTCTGCCATCGTGTCCACCAATCGAGCGACGATGGCGTGTTTTCCAGCGTAGTTACACCGCGCTAATATCATCTTCTGTAAGATAAACACCTTTTCAGCGGGCAATTCGGTTCCTAAGTTCCCTCTCGAAATAATCACTCCGTCCGCTTCTTGAATGATCTCGTCGATGTTTTTCAACGCCGAAGCGCGTTCAATTTTGGCGCAAATCTTCGTGTGAAACGATTTGTGTTCGTCTAATATTTGTCTACATTTTCTAACATCCTCGGCGCTGTCCGTGAACGATAAGGAAATGAAATCGACGTTATTCTTCACCCCCCAATTGACGATGTCGTTTTCGTCGTGTCGGCTTATCGTCGGCAACTTCTCGCCGACGTTTGATATTTGTACGGTTAACAAAACCCCTCGCATTAACGCGTCGTTATTGCACGTGCACACGATCTCTTTGTTTTCCAAATCAATACTTTCGACGGTTAAATAAACCGACGACGTTTCTGACCCGGTAAACAAATACTGCCCGATGAAAATTGAGTCGCCGACCGCAACTATTTCGCACAACGAATCGCAGTTCACCACCGGAAAAAACTCCGACGTGGCTACCATCTTCTTCTGATCTTCTCGATCGTTGCACACCGACAACACGACTTTATTGCCTTTCTTCATTTCCAATGGAGTTTTCGGGGCGTCTTTATCGAAGGAAGACACGTCCTCCGCGGCTAACCGAACAGCCACTTCACTCCCGAACGTGTCCAACATCGTCGCGCATAAAATTTTCGTATTCTTCATCGCTTGTCGCAGATTCATCAGCGTTTCCGTGTGATATTTGTGCGATCCCCAACTGAAATCAAATCGCGCGACGGACATCCCAGCTTCTAAGAGTTTCGATAACTCCTCCACCGTTCGCGATTTCACACCGATCGTGCATATAACTTTCGTTAACGACGAAATCGTGTTCGATTTGTCGGTTTGTAATATGCGGGAGAGACCGATGTCGTCGATCGACTCCGTTCGATGAAACATTATTCTTTTTGAGTACGAGTATAGCGAGCGTGTATGTAGTCAACAATCGAATCGAGTGAGTGAGAAGTGAAGAAATAAAAAACTAAAAAGTCTCTCTTCACTAAAAAAAAGTTCGTTATATGTATTACGAATGTTGATGACGATGATGAAGTATCATCAGTAACAGAACGAGAGAGAGATCCGATTTAACGCGTTTTTTAAAATACCACCACTCGTCGTCGTCGTCGTATTCGTGCGTGTGTTCTGGACGAGACGTATTACCGCCAAACGCATCGAATACAAAAGTATGCCGTGAAGATGATGATGAAGAAGAATAAAAACAGAAGAGTCGTTTTCTCGTCAGATTTCCACGGAAACTTAAATATGCTCGAGACGTTTCTTTCCTACTCTGTGAACGACCTGGACGGCGATTATATCATTTTAGGAGGCGATATAGGTCCTCGAGGCGAAAGTGCAGGAGACAAAGAGACGGTAGAATATCATCACGGAGAGATGATGAAGCAAAAGAGATGGTTTCAAGAACAGTTTTGCGAGTTGGTTGAGAAATATTTTCCTCATCGAGGGGAGGAGGAGAAGCAAAAGAGGAAGAGAAAATTGTTCATTGTTCTCGGTAACAGCGATTGGCAAGTAAACGAAGCCGTTCTGAAACAAAAGTTTTCTTTTCCGTTAGAAAACGATTCGGTAAAAGTGTGTTCTGGATTGGGCGACGTGTTCGTGGAAGACGAGTGCGTGGAGTTCGTGTTCACCGCTCTCGTCGTCGCCTCGAATCACCGAAAAAAGGATTGGGAGAGAAAAGATGTAGACGCAGAAAACGTTCCCGAGAAGAATCAAAGAGCCGGGTTTATATCACGATATAACGAAGAACGAGAAGAATACGAAGTGGAGAAATATGCGGGGGTGAACGATGCGTGTACGAGACCGACGATTGCAAAAACATTAGCGGCTTTGCAACCAAAAATGGCTCCGTTAGAAAATTCTTCTTGTTTGACGAAAGTGTGGGTCAATCACGGTCCTCCGTTTGATACAATTGGTGATTTAACTCACAGAAACGAGAGAGTTGGTTCAAAAGCATTGAGAAATTTCATAGCAGAGAGAATGCCCGATATTACTTTACACGGGCACATCCACGAATCCGTTAAGGAGCACGGCAACGAAGCGTTCACTTCGAGGATAAAAAATACACTCGTCGCTTCCTCGGGAAACGATTTCATGAGCGACGTTTGTCACGGCATCTTCTTTGAAACGAACGATATCGCAGGAACCGTCTCACGATTCGAAGTTAAAGTCAAAGAGAGTAATAGTACCTACTAGTAGATATGTAAACCTGTAGTTTTAGTTTTTTTCAGCCGCGAGATAGATGAAAAAGTCGAATGAAAGTAAAGCAAGCCACACAAAAAAAGCAAAAAAGCACACAGCCGCCACATCATAAATTTCTACCTTCCTCTCTTTCTTATTATATACGCACACCACACACGCGCGCGCGAAAACGAGAAAAAAGAAACTCTAAACTCCAACACCACCATAATAATCGTTGAAAAGCTGTTCTTCTCGTCCGTCGTCGTCATTGAACAGAGTAACAATGGGTAAGAGTTCGAAAAAAGACAAATCCTCCAAAAAGGACAAGAAGAAAGAAAGCGCCTCCTCTGGTAAAAAAGAGAAACGGAAAGAGCGAGAGAAGGAAGACGATGACGACGAAAAGAGACCGACAAAGATAAAAGCGTTGACCATGATGGATGGGCAAAACTCCGACGGCGACGACGACGGAGGTGGGTACAACTCGGACGAGGTTCCGAATCGAATGGACGCGCGAACGCCAAATCCTTTGGCGTTGGAGAATTTCAGCCTCTCCCCGGAGGTTGTCAGCGCTCTTCAGAAAAAAGGTATCGACGCGTTGTTCGCGATACAGGCGCAAACTTTAGACACGGCGCTGAGTGGGAAAGATATCGTTGGAAGAGCTAGAACTGGATGCGGGAAAACCTTGGCGTTCGTGTTGCCTATCGTGGAACAGATTAACAAATCCGACCCGACGCCGGCGAGCGGAAGGAGGTTACAAGGACGACGGCCGGTGGTGTGCGTTTTGTGCCCGACGAGAGAGCTTGCGAAACAAGTCGGCGCAGATTTTGATTGGGTCGGACAAGCGTTTAATTTGAAAACCGTGTGCGTGTACGGTGGTGCGCCGTACAGAGATCAAGAGCAAGGTTTACGAAGCGGGTGCGACATTATCGTCGGCACGCCGGGAAGAGTGAAGGACCATTTGGATAGGAAAAATTTGAAGTTTGACAATTTGAAGTTTCGAGTGTTGGACGAAGCGGACGAGATGTTGAATATGGGTTTTGTCGACGACGTGGAAACAATTTTGAAAGTTTCTGGAGATATTCAAACCTTATTGTTTTCGGCGACTTTGCCTCCGTGGGTGAAGGATATTGCCAAACGGTTCTTGAAGAAAGATTACGCGACGATCGATTTAGTCGGCAACGAAAAACAAAAAGCGAGCGGTCAAGTGCAACACTTGTTGTTGCCATGTCAGTGGCAAGAGCGTGTGTCGTTGATTCCAGATTTAATTCGCGCAAAAGCGCCGACTGGAGGGAGATGTATTTTATTCTGCGACACGAAGAGAGATTGCACGGAACTGTGCGACGCTCTGCAATCGAGTTTGGAAAAAGGCGCCAAGGCTTTACACGGCGACATCGCGCAAAACAACAGAGAAGTTGTTTTGCAAGGCTTTCGTGATAACAAATTCCAGGTTTTAGTTGCCACGGACGTTGCGGCGAGAGGTTTGGATATTTCCGGAGTCGAGCTTGTCATTCAGTGCGAACCTCCGAAAGATCCAGAAACGTACATTCATCGCTCGGGACGAACCGGACGCGCTGGAGCGACTGGAATCTGCGTGACACTGCTCACGCCGAGAAACGAATGGGCTATTCCGAACATCGAGCGAAAAGGTGGCTTCCGATTCGTGCGAATCGGACCGCCGCAACCGGCGGAGATGGCGAAAGCAGCGGCAAAAATTGTCTGCGAAAAAGTTCGAGCTGTGCACAAAGGCGCGGCGAAGCTCTTCATGCAAGCGGCGAGAGATTTGTTAGAGGAAGGCGATGACCACGACGAAGGCAGAGACGCGGTTGAAGTTCTTGCGATGGCATTAGCACATGCGTGTGGACACGGTGAGTTGCGACAACGCTCGCTTTTAACCTCGACGGCGGGGAGCACGACGTTGATTTTATCCGCCGGCGGCACCGAAATCCGAACGCCAACGTATGTGTGGAATTTTTTGAAACAGAGATTACCGGAGGATGAAGTTCAAATCAATCGTTTGACGTTATCTCAGGACAATTTAAAAGCCGTTTTTGACGTCCCAGCAAAGTTGGCGGATAAGTATTGCGGGTTGAGTGAGAATTCTAGCGGGAGAAGCGCGATTACCATCGAAGTGTGCGAAGAGCTTCCTGAACTGAGTCAACGTCCTCAAGGATTTGGAAGCGGCGGTGGAGGCGGAGGTAGAGGAGGGGGTGGCCGAGGATACGGCGGCAGAGGTGGAGGCAGTCGCTCACCGGGCGGCGGTGGGAGATTTGGTGGAGGCCGAGGTGGAGGTGGAAGAGGTGGAGGTGGAAGAGGTGGTGGACGCTTCGGAGGACGTTTTGGAGGACGTAAATAAAACTTAGGTACAGTGTAGCACAGATTATTTATTATTTTAGATCCACGTATTCATCATCGAGTGTTAAACAAAACTATTATTATTTCTTATAAAAGTCTTCAATCGAGGTTGAGTATTTTTGCATCACGAGCTCTGACTTTACCTTCCTGGCGCAATCAGTGGCCACGCCGACGAGAATCAACAAACTCGTCCCGGCGAAACCTCTGAAGGTTTGCAACCCGGTGAGTTTCTCGACTCCGCCCGGTGTCAACGCAAGGAAACCTAAAAAGAGGGAACCAAGCAAAGATAGCCTCTCTAACACTCTTGTAATGTACTCTCTCGTGTTTTTACCCGGTCGAACACCCGGGATGGACGCACCTTGTCTCTTCAACTGTTCCGCGACATCTTTCGGATCGAGCTGTAAAAACGTATAGAAATAGTTGAAGAAACAGATCAAAGCTACGTTCACGGGTATGTACCCAGCACCTCCAGGATAAATAAACTTCGCTACAGATGTAACGGCACCGTTATCAGTAAATCTCGCCAATGTTGCCGGTAACGCCATCAACGAAGAACTAAAAATAATCGGCATGACACCAGCGGAATTCACTTTGAACGGCAAGTACGACGATTTCGATAATCCAGCTCCTTGCGAGTTGAACTTTGTCGAGTATTGCATGGGAATTTTACGCTCGGCTTCTTGAACGTACACCACGCCGAGCGTCGAAAGTAAGAATGCACCGAAGAACACGGCTAAGGTAAATGCTCCGTTCCCATCCGTTTTACTTTGTTCAACCGTTTGACCAATCGAGGAAGGCAACGACGAGACGATGTTGGCGAAAATCAAAAGTGACGTCCCGTTACCCAACTTCAACTCGTTCAAAACTTCACCGATATACATTAGAATCATTGCACCAGCTGTTAGAACTGCGGTTGATTCAGCTAACCACATGACGGAGAAATCGTCCACGTACGGTCGGACGTACAAGCACTGGCCTACGGCTTGGATCAACGCGAATGCGAGCGCCCCATATCTATTTTTTATAAGAAGAGAAATATACGGGTGAGCGTGCGTTTACATAGATTGGTACGAAAAAACGAAAGAAGAGCATCGAATTGCATTCTCGTTTCTCTTTAGCCTCTTCGTATAGCAGTAGTGTTCGCTCAATTCCGTTATTCTTTTCATGCGCCGGTGACGCTCAATCGAACGAGACCTAAAAGGTCACATCATCGCGAAAAACTACAGATTACTACACACTTTAACGGAGATCGAAAAGAATTCGTGCGAAAGAGTATTCCAATAATAATACGTACCGTTGATACTGCATAAACTGACGTCGCCCAGATTCACCCTCTTCCTTTTGGAGCTTTTGCAATTCTGGAAATACAGACGAAAGCAACTGAAAGATAATACTCGAGTTGATGAACGGCACGATACCGAGCGAGAAAATACCAAGCTTAGAAATAGACCCGCCGGTTAACGTATCCACGTAACTCATCACACCCCCAGTGTTCGAAAGTGACTCTGCAAACGCCGTTCTATCGACACCACTGATTGGAATGTACGCGCCAATTCTAGAGACGACGAGCAACGCAAGGATAGTCGCGACTTTTTGCGGAAGATCTCCAGAGAAGAAGTCCCCGAAGTTCCCATCGTCGTCACCACCGCTGGACGTCCCAAACGCGGACGTTTTCGTCGATTGTCTGCTACTGGTCGTGCGTTTGTTGCTACTCGTGTTTTCCTTCTTCTTGCTGTTTTTGTTGTTTTTGCTGCTGCTCTTTTTATTGCTCTTCGTTCTCATCATACCACCAAACCCAAAGAGGGAATCTTGCGCGCGCTCGTCAAAAGCAGAATGAGATGATGCCGATAATAACCCGAGCGGGTCCCAAGAGTCGAATGAAATTTGATCCCCCTTTTCCTTGAAATCCGCCGGTGTTCCCGTATACAAAGCGCTATGAATCACCACCCTGGAAGTTCGTCTAGTATTTTGCCGATGACGATGACTTCGACGAATTCTGGAAGACGACGAGGAGGAGGAGGTCGATGCACCCCGCATCGTCGTCGTTGTCGCAGAGGCAAACATGATTATCAGTAGCTTAGGTTGAGAGAGAGTGTGTGTGTGTGTAGAATGAATGAATCGAACTGATTGATTGATTGATTGCCAAAAGTGTGAATATATTATTAAGCAATAATGACGCGCAGTCGATGATGTGTGGGTGGGTTATCTTGTTTTTTGTGTGTGTCACCCTCAAAAGAAAAAAAAAGAGAAAGACAGCACTTTTTGCTTCAAAGAAAAGGAGAACACACACACACACAGACACAGACGGACACAGACGGACGGACGGACGGAAGCCAAGTCGCGCGCGAATAATGAATTGTTGTTGCTCTTGTTTTCCTTCTCCTCCTTCCTCCTTCTCCTCCTCTGCGGCGGCGTCTCGAAGAAGAAGAAGAAGAAGAAGCACTCCTCCCAACAAAAAAGGCGTATCTAAAACAACGCACGATGACTTATTATTGATGTCTTCTTCTTCTTCTTCTTCTTCTGTGCGAATACCAAAAGCAACGTCGTCGAATAACGACGAGCGCTCGTCGAGAGGAGACGCTCTGGGAGGGCAAGATTTCATCTACTCTCAAAAGTCTGGAGTGACGGAGGAACTGTTCATGAATTCCGTGGACGCGGATATCGCCACCGGAGAGATGCGAGTGAACGAGTTTAAAGAGATGAAATCGATAAACGCGGACGATTTTACGGTTCCTGAACGACTTTTAGAAAGGATAGGGACGTTTTTAACCAAAAACTATTTGATGCATTATCAAGCGAAAACATTTATGAAAAAAAGGACGATAGTGTCTCCTCTCGTGTTAGGCATATGGGGTGGTAAAGGGTGCGGCAAAAGCTTTAACGTAGAGTTAGCGTGCGCAAAGTTAGGCGTGTTACCGATAGTCACGTCGGCGGGAGAGCTCGAGGACGCCACCGCGGGAGAACCCGGAAAACTTCTCAGAAGACGGTACCTCGCGGCGGGAAAGATGACGAGAGAAACGGGCGTGCCGACGTGTTTGATTATTAATGATATCGATGCCGGCGTCGGTCGGTTTAAGCACACGACGTCCTCAACTGTAAACAATCAAATCGTGCAAGGAACTTTGATGAACATCGCGGATAATCCCACGAACGTTTACGAAGATACGAGCATCGTAGGCAATCGCGCGAGCGTTCCGAGAGTACCCGTTATTGTCACTGGGAACGATTTTAGTCGACTTTATGCACCTTTAGCGAGAGATGGGCGGATGGACAAATTCTTTTGGGAACCGTCGCGAGAGGAAATCGTCGGTATCATGACGCCTATTTTCGCGCAACATGGATTAGACAAACGAGATACCGAAAAATTAGTCTCTCACTTTCCAAACCAACCTTTGGATTTTTTTTCAGCGGTGAGAAATCGTGCAATCGACGCGTTCGTGTTGGATTTTTGCGTAGAGAACGAGATGGCGTTCACGAGCGCGTTACTAGATGCAAATAAGTCGTCTTCTCAAAGTAAAGTGAGCGAACGAACGGTTTCGTACGAGACGTTTTTATCGGCGGCGCGATACGTTCAGAACGAACAACAAAACGTGAACAATTTGCAATTATCTCGCGAATATTTGGCGAACTGGGTAAATGAAGAGGATATAACTAACGCATCACCACCGTCGCCGCCGCCGGAACGATTACCTGATAAAGTTGTTGACGATGAGAAATCAAAGGCGTTATTCGAAGCGGCGAAAAAGAAAATGTTGGAAGGAAAATCGACGCTAAGCATCAAACAAGTTGTTAAATTTATCGACACGGAAGAAACCGACACTGACGATGGATTACCATGGGAAACAATCAACATTAACAGAGCTTATCAAATTATGTATGAAAAAGCGATGGAAGGAGAGAGAGTGGTTACGATTGACGCCAGGCCGGTGAAGGATTTCAATCGCGAGACTTGCAAGGGCGCATTAAGCTTTCCGGCGGCGATACGCAAAGGAGGCTTGAGCGACTTTGTAGACGAACCAGACGTGGAAGAGTGCGTAAAGAAAGTAAAAGACAAAGTACCCGAGGAGACGCACATCATCGTGCTGTTAGACGATAATGGAAATGAGTACGAAACTTTATTTCTCGAAGCGCTGTCGAAGGAATACGGTGGAGATTTAGTGAAAATAATCGAAGGCGGGTTGCCAAACTATTTCAAGCACTTCACGCCAAAAGGAACGCGAAGACCTCGATATGTAGGGTACGGCCAAGATAACGAAGAAACCATGTGGACTGGAAGTAATTAACAACTACAACTATTTAGAGGCACCGTAGGGACTCTTAGTATTTAAAATTAGATTTTTAGTAGAAATAGGATGCAAGCACAGAATTACAAATCAGCGAGCGCCTTCTTTGGCTTTTGCTTCACCGCGCGCGGTACGAAGCCTAATCCACCGCGACCAGCCGAAGAAGGAGGCGCATTTCCTCTTCCTCTACCACCATCTCTACCACCGCTACCGGGAAAGGAGGGAGGCGGGCGAGATTTGGCAATACTCAACGCCCGTCCTTTCAACGCTTCACCATCGCGCATGATTGCAGCGAGTAAATTGTGTTCACTCTCAAAATCCACGTAAGCGATACCTTTGGATCGACCGGTGTGCCGATCTTTTATCACTCTCGCTTTCACCGTCCCTTCTTCCTTGATGTCAAAAAACTTGACGAGTTCCTCCTCCGTTATGCTAAAATCAAGATTCTTAACGAAAGCCGTTTGCTGATCTCGGTCGGGATATAGCTCTTTTATAACTTCTTCCCGTGGTTTCTCTGATCGCGGAACAAAAGATGACGTTGGAATGTGGCTTTTCGAGTCGTCGCGTGTCTTGGTCCGTTTATTCTTTTCACCATCCGTAGCGTTGTCCTCGGCGTCATCGTCGGCGGCGGCGAATTCACCGTCTTCCTGTTCGTTGTTGCGTTTTCGCGCAATCTGACCTTCTCTGCGCATACGCTTGATGTCTTCAGCCGAGGCGGGAGGTTCGCACGCTTTTTCGAAATCAATCAAATGTAGCTCAGATTTTACCTTCTCGTACGAGCTCGGAAAGGAGTCCTCAGAGGTTTCCAGAAAACTACGCCAGGAAGTGCACAAGTCCCGGGTAATCAACAATTTCGTATCATCTTTCACTCTACCCTTCACAGCTCGAGAGAGTTTGTTGCGCTTGCTGAACGCGAATTCGTACGCTCGATTTGCCAGTTGTGGGTCGCTCGATTCAAAATATCTGGCGCGCTGCAAGTGCGCCTCGAGATAATCGCCATAGATCTTTTCATTTTCCACGAGGAAAAATTTCCAAACCGTCTCTGGATTTGCGTGGCGTTGCGCCCAATATCTCGCTAACTTCATCTCTGGGTCGATGCGTATTCTGTTCGGAAATTGTGCTACTAAAATTGCGTGCATGTTGCTCAGCAAGTTGTTGGTATCGTCTGATTTTTTGTCTTTCCATTTCGCTCGCAAAAACGCGAGAGCGACATCGTTGGCCACTTTGAAACTTTTTAAGCTCGAGTTTTCTAGGAGATTCGCAAAGGCTTCAATTGTCACGCTAACATTTACCGTTTGTATATCGCCATCATCTGCGGAAGAGTCAATCTGTTCAATTAAGAGCTCGAACGATGACGGACACGCTCTGAGTGCTCGATGCAAAATATCAATTTTAGAAGAAGAAAATTCCATCGCATACTCTATCCATAAGCACACCACGTACGGGTTTTTCAGTAGTGCTCGCTCGTATAGTGATTGGACGGACTCGTTCAAGCCTTTGTTCTTTTCTCTCTTGTGCAAGGTTTTCTCCATCGCAATGTATGAGCGATACGCGCGCAAATTCGCTTTTGGATCCGATTTTTGTGTGGTGATATTTTTGCTTGCGGTTTCTTCTATTTTGTCCTCGAACGCTTTCCTCAAATCTCTCCGTTTACGCCCAACCTCGTACGCTTTCGTGTATGAGCTGAGCTCGTCTCTATTTTCTACTCCAGCTATTATTTTTTCTTTCAACTCGTCCAACTTTTCCAAAGGCGTCTCCAGCGCTCGCGTCGACACCATTTGAATGCGATTCTTCTTTTGCGAGGAATCATCATTTTGCGAGCATTCGAACGCTCTATACGCGAGCCAAAACGCGTCGCCTCGTTTATAGTCCTTCGCTGCAATCTTACAGCTTCTCTCGTAAAATTGGCGTCTGTCCTCTTCCGTATCTTCGCTCGTTTTCGCCACCGAAAAAGACAAGTATTTCAGCCAAATCGGCACGCTCGCTGGGAGCGTGGCCGTGGCTCTTTCAAACAGTTCTTGAACGCGCACTTCCATTTCTTTTCTCTTTTTCCCAGACGCGCACTCATACAACTCTTTTGTTTTATCGTCCAACCAACTCAACCACTGCTCTTCGCTCAAGTTGAACTTTCGGTCAAACGCAACTCTCGACTCTTCTAAACGTTCCTTCAATTTTGCTTGACGAAGTTTGAGTAAAAGCTTTGCGTGCGCGCCGTAATCCTTTCCTTTACTCGCCTCTACTTTATTTTCTAAAGCCATGACTTCGTCCAACAAAGTGTCGTCAATGTCGTTATCGTCGTCGTCGTCGTCGGAATCATCATCTTCATCCATATCATCGTCCGAATCGTCTTCCGAATCTGATAAATCTTCACCGGCCTCCGAATCGTCGTCGTCGTCGTTTTTGTTGTTGGTGGTGGTGTTGTTGTTGTTGTCTGCATCCATTCTATCGTCATCAACTTCCGCAGATAATGGTGCTACTTCTTTCACATCATCAGCAGCAGCAGATGCCGCGGTTGGCGCTTTCTTACGACGCGGTGGCATTGTTTTCCCTTGTAAAAGAGTAAAAATAAAGAGAAGCGTGGTTCCTAACGAACCAAATGTGAAAAGTGAGGAGAACAAATGAAGACAGGAAAACAACGAAGTCAGCAAGTCACATTGATTCACATTTGGCGCCGCTAACTTACTATTGTGTTGTTATTTTACAAAGATGACTCTAATATATTTTTCTATAATTTTCTACTTACACGTATCCTGAACCTTTACACGTCTTGCAAAGAATCATACCTGCTCCTTTGCAACCGGTGCACTCCATCGGAGACCGTCGCGTTAAACCGAGCACCGAGTCGTCGCGTCGATCTTTCTTCGTAATTTCAATCGGCGTTTCTCTCCTTCCCGTGGCATTGCAAAATATACACGCCTCGCCTCCCGAAGTTGCACACGATGGACAAGGTTTTGGTTCAGATTTTAAGCCTTGCACGATAGCGAGACCTCCGAATAGGATAGAGGTTGCGACGACTGATATCGCTTGGTTGGTCTCCTCGGTACCCATAGAAGATGGGTCGATGATAGAATGCGTCTTTATCAAAGACCGATGGTTTTGACTGTTTCGAGAGACAATATTTGGTTTAGTATTGATCCTCGTATCTTTTGCGCGCGATGTCGAGCATGCGTTACAGCTTCTTGCGATCATCGCTCTCGATTTTAACTAACGTCCCTGTATTTTAGATTTAAGTTTTCAAATGTGCGTAAGTTTAGAGAAAGAAGTCACAAGGAAACAACAACGACAACATCATGAAATATGTCAGACAAATGCCTCGATTGTCAATCAGGTGTTGCACGAATGCAACCTTCAGAGCGTGAAAACCACACTCACGAAGGATCAGATTCGTCATCTAATTATATTTCTGTCATCATCCATATTTATATGTGCGTTGTTGTCTTTTGTTGTAGGTTTCGAACGAAAAAATATCGTTCGGATGGTAAGGATGCCGCGCGCATCACGAATGTCTAACGCGTTTCCAGCTGTCCGATCGGCTGTTTGCTCTTCCTACTCACCCAAGGTACCATTCACTACCCGTAAAAGAACGAGTTCAAGGTACTCTGACACTGTGAGAGGATATGGGACGAAAAGTACGACAACGACGACGACGACGTTAGAAAGAAAGAAAGAGAAGAGAAGAGAAGAGAAAGAATAACACATTTTTCCCAATGAAAAGAGAGAAACCAGGAGCGTTCAGACGTCATTAATGAAAACAACGCGTAATCCACCAAGTTCTTCATCGCAAAGCTCTGAAGCAGAACTGGCGTTTTGTGGTGATATCATCCTTACGCCTCTTTTTTTCTTCTCGTTATTTTTGTTCTCTTTCCTTCCTTCTCTCCCTGTCTTTTCTCCCCTATCCATCTTTATGCAGCAAAGGATACAAGTAACGACGACGACGACGACAGACAGACGCAGACAGACAGACAAACAAACAAACAAACAAACAAACGCACCACGCTGCGCTGCGCGATATGGTACACGCTCAAAACGGACGTACCTTGTTTCGTTTCTTTTTCTATATATTTTCTACCGCGTCGTTGGTAAAAATCGGCGGAGGATCGGTCTTACTTAATCTCTCTCTCTCTTTTCTTCTCTCTCTTTCCTCCAAGGGCGGGAAGTACGAAAATGAAGAAGACGCCAAGCGAGGAGAATTCGCTCCCTCTCCCTCTCGTGTGTGTGTGTGTGTGTGTGTGTGTGTGTGTTCGTTTAAGAATTTGACGCTCTCTTCTGAGTGTGCGCTTCTGAGAGTGAAGAAGAGAAGAAGGAGAACGAAGAAGAGTTTTCGTCTTTTTCGCTCAGACATGTCAGAACCAAAAAGAACGAAAGAATAAATAACGCCTTCAGAATAACGCTCTCATCATATCATAATAATAATCAAAAGGATTTATTAATAACGCGATGGGACGAGGATTTAAACCGAAAGGCGGACGTGGCAGAGGCCGTGGCAGAGGATACGCCGCGCAACAAGAGCAAGAGGAGGATTGGAGAGCACAACAAGCGAGAAAAAGAAGAGGCGAAGACGAAGAAACGAGCGAAGAAGAGGAAACGAGCGATGATGATGACGATGAAGAAGACTCATCATCCGGAGACGAGGAAGAAGAAGAAGAAAAAGAAGATGACGATGGTGAGAAGATTGTCAAGGTGAAGGATTTTGATCGATTCGCAGGGATTGGAGTTCAAAAGGAAGAAGAGGAAGAGTCCTCGGATGAGGAGGACGATTCCTCGTCTTCCTCCTCTTTTGAGGATGAATATTTAAAGCCGAAAGCGAAGCCGAAAGCGAAAGCAGTAGACGAGGCGCCGCCGCCAAAATCTGCGAAGCAGCTCGCGGAAGAAATGGAGAAATTAAGGCTCGTGCGCGAGAGGAGAGCGGCGCAAGCCAAGGCGAGGATTGACGCTGAAGGCTTTGATAGATACGCGCCGCCGGAAGCTGGAGGGCGCCCTCGAGTCGAATGAAATATTATATAATATAACTAAACTTTTAGAATTATCAACTACACGTGCGACTGCTACTACGACTACGCCTATTCTATTTACTGCATGAATGCCGAGGGTAATCCTAACGATCTGCGAACTTTGAGTGGAGCGTTGGAGAAATTTCCATCAGGCGTGGCAGTGACTAAGGCTATTGAATACACCAAGTGGAGAATGAGTGTATACGATAACGAATTCAAAATCACAAATACAAAAGCAACGCACAAAATGGCCGTCATGTTTGGAACGAACGTTGCTCCCAGAGTCGCGCAAATTTGATCAATCAACGCGTAGACTTGCTGAACCATTAAGCGAAGGACATTTTCTCGAATAACTAAAGAGGAAATCGCGAGAGACGAAAAGACGCCGATGGTTCGAGCGAGCGCAGATATAGGCACGCTCTGCACCCAAGAGAACTTTCTCTTCCAACACATTCCCAAGGCTAGGCCGGTGAAACCATGCAAACACGCGTAATTTGAGGCGCGTAAAGGACCGCTAAGTAATGTCAACAAAAGGAACGCCACCAATAAAGTTCTCCAAGCGGCGACGTCGCCCCACCGCGCGGACGCTACGACGATTGGAAGAGGAAAGAGAGATCCTAAATAGGTTTCCAATCTGAACGACGCCGATAAGTGGAAACTTAAGCCTGTCATGGCAGCCAGCATGGCCGTCTCGACGACCATTCGCGTCGGTAACTTGTTCGATTTTCTTGTTTTCTTGTTTTTGTTTTCCACTTCTCCCGCTGTTGAAGCTCCAAATGCTGCTGCTGCTGCTGTGACTGCTGCTACCATCGCTCTGGTGATAATGGTGGTAGAAGAACGACGAAAGCAATTAGGTGTCCTTCGTTTTTGCGCAGTGCACGCATCGTTTCGTCTTTTTGTGTTGCCGCTTTCAATGCTCACTCTCTTTCCTCTGTTTTTGGAAGAAGAGGAAAAATGACAACCAGTTGATGACTTTGTGCGACAACCCGCACGCGACCACGACGACGAAGAAGAAGAAGATGAAGAAGAAGAAGCGGTGGACCGAAACAACATCGACGCCGATGTCATCGCGATCTTTACGGTATTGATTCTTCTTCTTCTCCTTTTCCTTTATCCCAAAAGTAGCGCGCTGTTTTTGAAGCGCGTCGTCCACTCTCTCTTCAACAATTTTCTCATCACACATCTAGAAGCAAGTTTTACTTTTTGATGGGCTTGTTTTTTGTCATCGCGTCTCGCCTGAAAATCCTCACTTTTCACTCAAAGATACAATAAAAAGATGAGGTACGTTCGTCGCGTCTCGTATTATAGCTCTTCTACGCGCGGTGCATTCTCTCGCGAACACATCAGTTCTACCTCATGGATGGGACGAGAGAGAAAATGCACCTTCGCGTGGCACTTGTAGCGCGCGATTTCCGTCTTTATGCTAATAAATGGAGGCGCAAACTTTTTTTAGGATTTTGCCTCTGCGAAAACGCGTCGCGTTCGCGCTCGTGCGAACGTTCGTTTCGTATGGTAAACGCATCATCACGCGCTGAAATACTATTTGCGTGCGAAATTCAATCGTTTTTCGGAATAACGGACGCTAATGAATCCTCGCGGACACAAAACTGACTTTATACATTTTCTCTCCATTTGTGTGTTCTCTCCAATCCCACAGTAAGCTCAACTCGGATACCTTGAAAGAAGGCGTGACCTTCATGTTGGAGAAATCCAAAGCCAAACCTAGAAAGTTTGTCGAAACCGTCGAGCTTCAAATCGGTTTGAAGAACTACGATCCGCAAAAAGATAAGCGTTTCAACGGTACCGTCGTTTTACCGGCGATGCCGAGACCGAAGCTCAAGATTTGCATGCTTGGCGACGCCAAGCACTGCGAAGAAGCCGCGGGTATCGGAATCGACAAAATGGACGTCGAAGCGTTGAAGAAGTTTAACAAGAACAAGAAATTGATCAAGAAAATGGCCAAGAAATACGCTGTTTTCGTCGCTTCTGAATCCGTCATTAAACAAATTCCAAGGCTTTTGGGTCCGGGTTTGAACAAGGCGGGCAAGTTTCCGACGTTGTGCACGCACAGCGAGTCCTTGGAAGCGAAAGTAACCGACATCAAGTCGCAAGTCAAGTTTCAGCTCAAGAAAGTGTTGTGCTTGGCCGTTGCCGTCGGTAACGTCGAAATGACGGAGAAGGAATTGTTCATCAACACGCAAATGGCGGTGAACTTTTTGGTTTCTTTGTTGAAGAAGAACTGGCAAAACGTCAAGTCCTTGTACATCAAGACTACGATGGGCCCGCCGTTCCGTATCTTCTAAATACTTGAAAGCATATTAACGCCCATACCTTTTTTACGAGAGGTATTTCGCGTACACCAAAGGTCGCAGGAGCACGATTTGCCCGATTTTCACCAATGAAAACGGGCGCACCTGTTTGTACTCTATTGGAAGATCGTATTAACTTACGTCGACGCTTGCTTTGTCTTTATAAATTTGAATGAAAAGAAGTAGTACACTATTTAAAGGATAAACATATTCATTAGATACTTTTGTTGTAACAGATATAGAGTATTCCCACGCATGTGTTTTGGTAAAGTTATTATATCAAGTGTACTCGCAAAAACACAACGTAAAAAAGCACCCACAGTCTCATCGTTCTCTTTCGTCTATCCATACCTCGTAACCACCACATTAAAAAAAAGGTTTGCACGCCGCGATAAAATAGAGTTCTTGATATTAAACGGAATGAATCCATGCGTAAACATCAATAAACTTGCCATTGGAACCGCTTTCTCGCATCCTGACGCACGGCGGAGCGAGATGAGCACGAAGTCCGCCGCGCTGTGTTCTCTGTCTGTGCACAAGCGCCGTCGCCGTCCTCAAAATTCACATTCTTCTTCCTCTTGTTCTTCTTCTTCTTCTTCTTCCTCATCATCGTCGGCGTTCGGTATTTCAAGAAAGGAAAGCGCAGACAGGGTAACGAATGAATATCATCGCGCTTGGTGTGGCTTGACAACAACGCGTCGTCTGTGTGCCACGTCGAGCGATGGTGGGAATATTGGCGAGGAAGATGAAGAGTTCGAGCGGTTACAAAACGTAGACGCTTTCGAGGAACTCATTCGAATGGCAAAAGAAAACGGGGTTGATCCACCGGCACCAGCACCAAAATTTAATGCCGCTGCAGCCATGTGCGGACCAGTTGCAACTTTAGAAGGATCATTCGGCGGAGAGACGACTTCGAGCGGAGGAACGACCGCAACCGCGACTATTCCCGGTTTACCTCCAGGTTTGAAGAAGCCGCCGTGGCTGAGACAAAGAGCGCCGAGTGGAGAACGCTTTGAGTTCTTGAAAGACACCTTAGATAATTCGGAGTATAAAATTGCTACCGTGTGCGAAGAAGCCATGTGCCCAAACGTAGGCGAGTGCTGGAATGGGGAAACAGGAACGGCGACAATTATGCTCTTAGGGGACACGTGCACTCGAGGATGTCGTTTTTGCGCGGTTAATACGGCGAGCACACCAGCGCCACCGGATGATATGGAACCCGAGAACACTGCCAAGGCTATTGCTGCGTGGGGTGTTGGGTATATAGTGTTAACATCAGTAGACAGAGACGATATTCCGGACGGAGGAGCGGAGCACTTTGCGAGAACCGTGCGCACGTTGAAAGAGTTAAAATCGAGCGTTCTCGTAGAAGCATTGACGCCTGATTTTCAAGGTGATTTAGACGCGGTTAAACACTTGGCAAACTCTGGTTTAGACGTATTTGCGCATAATATTGAAACCGTGAGGCGATTACAGCCTCGAGTTCGAGATCCGCGCGCGAACTACGAACAGTCTTTAACCGTCTTAAAAGTGGCCAAGGAAGCAAAGGAAGGCATGGTAACGAAGACGTCCATTATGCTCGGATTAGGAGAAACGGACGACGAGATTAAGCAAGCCATGAAAGATTGCAGAGATGCCGGGGTTGATATATTTACTTTAGGTCAGTATTTACAGCCAACGCAGAAGCATTTGACGGTGAAAGAGTTTGTAACGCCGGAGAAATTTGAATATTGGAGAGAATTTGGCGAGAAGGAAATTGGTTTTCGCTACGTAGCCAGCGGGGCCCTCGTGCGCAGCTCATATAAAGCTGGTGAGTTTTTTATCGAGACTATGTTGCGTAAAGACCGTAGTAAAGCTAAAAACTAAGACAAAGTCTCTCTCTCTCTTCAAAAGTAAATGTAATAATATATCTAATCATAAACGAAACCGCTTTCTTTCATTTTATTCTACTAATAATTTATCGATGATCTCTTTCAGTTCGGCTATGTGTTTGATCGTATACGTAGGCATCGGCTGAAAAGTGCTCGCATCGCGCGATTTGACGTTAATAAAAACCGTCGCTAATAACTCTGCGTTGATGCCTCCTTGAATATCAGCACCCAGAGAGTCCCCGACGTGGATGGCTTCGCTCGGCAAACATCCCACGTATTTGCACGCTTTCATAAAAATACCACGGTCTGGTTTCTCTTTACGTCCTGCTAACACTTCTTCACCACCTACGATTATGTTCTCAAATAACGTGTACGCGCTGCACGCTTCTAATTTATCTCTCTGCACCCGATGATGCCCATTTGTGATTATGCACATCTCTAAGCCTTTCGAGTTGATGTACTCGCTCAGTTCTTTCACGCAGTCGTGCAAAGGAAAAGTGCCCATGCGGTTGTCGTCGAAACATTTTTGACACTTCACTCCAACTTCTTCCGCGTTTTCCACGTTTTGCAACTTTAACGCGTGCTCCCAGACTCTCGAACGCCACGTGAACACGTCGGTTTTATACTCTGGATCCCACGGTGCTTTGACGAATTTCTCTTTAAAGTCCGCGACTAATTTATCCACGTCTAACGACTGGAATTTTTCTTCTCCAACCCAAGCGAGTACGCTGGTTTTCACGTCCGCGTATGCTCTCACGTCGTACACGGACGTTGGAACTAACGTGTCGTCTAAATCAAAGAACACAGCTTTGAGCGTCGACATTTTCTCTATCTACCTATCTGTGTGTTATTAAGAGGATGAGAATGATGGTGATGGTGATGACGATGATAGAAGAAGGAAGAGAGAGAGGAAGTATTTGTGGAGTCTCGAGAGAAAACTCCCGCCATTTTTTGAATGACAACAACAAATATGTTCGCGAAAGAGAGAGAATAAGAAAGAATAATGCGATTCTTTCGGAGAATGCAAAGGAGAGATGATTCGTCTTTGCATTCTCACTCGCATTCTTCGATGAATAATAATATTTGGTACGGTGCTGATGATGCTCCCGGTGTTATCGATGTTGACATTTCTTCTTCGGTGGCGATGCTGGATTACTCTTATTACAACGACAACTCTGCTGAATACACGAGCGATGGTAGTGGTGGCAAAATAGAATACGTATATGTGCACGATGATGATGATATACGTGATGGTATCACTTCAAACTATCGGCTCGATGACGACGAGGAGGAAGAGGAGGAGGACAACGATATCGTCGCTGAAGAAGATTTTGTTGAAATTGAAAATTTGAGAGCGGGAGGAGAAGAAGAAGAGGAAAGCGCCCCGGTTGCTGTTGTTGTCAAAGGAGAGGAACTTGAAAACACTGAAGAGGAAGAAGAAGATAGAAAGATAGGAAGAGACTACTACACCGAGTTTGATGATTTTATAAACGCGGTCGCTCTCGAAGAAGAAGAAGAAGAAGAAGAAGAAGAAGAAGAAGAAGAAGAAAGAGAGGGTGTTCGCGCAAACAGTGAGAACATGGATGAGGAGGAACGGACGAGAGCAAAAGAAAGTGAGAAAGAAGAAGAAGATAAATTGGAAAGCTCTCAGAAGCGCGAGAGGATAGGTTCGCACGACTCTGCGACAACTAGGACGAGAGATGTTCAAGAAGAAAGCGAAAAGCGATCCCAGACGGGACGCGCTCACGGCATGGAAGGAGAAAATGAAAGAAGAAAAAGAGGAGGAGGAGGAGAGGAAATGAAGGGCGGCGTTTTTCGTCATTTTAATACGTTTACTAAGAGTATCTCGCACGATGTGAACGTGCGTTCTCTGCTCACAAATGTACTGTTGGGGGATAAATGGGTCATACATTTCGATGGAATACCATCGATTCGGTTTCGAATTGACTTCAACGTGGAAAATTTTCGTACCTGGAAACGATGGACCGCAACGCGCTGTTCGGATATTTCAAAGTGGCTTCAAAAGAGGAGGCGCGCAGCGGCTGAATCTCGACGAAGACACAGAGAGGAATATATTCGCTCCGTCACGAAGAGTCCGACGAAGGAAAAGAAAGAAGAGGGGACTCCCAAAAAACTTCTTCCGATTTTTTCTTCGCGGCAAAAGAAAGATGTTGCAATAAAGGATGATATTAACTCACCCCAAAGCGGAATGAATTCGATCGACAAAGCCCCGAGTAGAAGCACGCCAAAGTCGTGGAAAGAGAAGGAGGAGGAAGCTTTATTTAAGATTTTAAACGCTCGGAAAAAGAAGGAAACGAACGGAAGAAACAACAACGCTGCAGCCAGCGACAAAACGAGAACACTTCCGTCATCGAAAATGTTCAAAGATAAAATAGCGAGGAGGGCAACTATCTTGCTTCACATTTGCCCCCCTAAATAGATAGATAGATAGAAAGATAGATAGATAGAAAGATAGATAGAAAATAAAGTGTGTCGCGTTTAGTCGTGTACACTCAGAAACATTTTTGATAGATTCGTCTATTGTGTAAAATACGCATAAATATTCAGACAAATTTATATATTCAATTCAATTTTGTTTCTCTTTGTACTTCGCCATCTCCTTCTCATACCGCACCTTATCTTTCCTTGACAAATCCTCGTATGGTTTCTTATCGGCTACACTCGTTGCGCTCCACATCTGGCCTAGCTTCGACATAACATCTTTGGGAGCAGTTTCTTTGGGAATCGTAGATCTCTTTGCCGCGCAGAAGATGATGTACGCAGACTTTGCGTTCTTCGGCGCGTCCGGGTCCTTCTTTCGTCGCTTTCCTTGCTTTTCATCGTCATCAGTTTCTGGAGGTTCGTAATTCTTCATCGCTTCGTTAAACCGCGCTCTATCTGTTTCGGCTTGTTTTTCGTAAGGCTTTTTCTCTTTGTCCGAGAGCGCTTTCCAGCGTTTCCCCAATTCCGTCATGATTTCTGTGGCCGCCAAATTTGGATTGTCTTTGGCAATATTCGCTCTTTCCTTTTCACAGAAGCAAATGTATGCAGATTTAGCACCTTTTGGAGCGCTTGGATCTTTCTTTCTTTTCTTTTGTGCAAGAAGCGCAGCTTTGATGACAACTGTGCTCGACGGCGCTGGCTTCGGCAAGTCTTTCTTATTATCCTTCTTTTTCTTATCTTTCTTAGATGGAGTTTCAGCAACTGCACTCGTCTTCTTCTGCACGCCACCGTTGTCAGTATTCTTCAATGTCTTCATGATTTTCGACAAGCCTCCGGGAGTCATTGTCACTTTCTTCTCGACAGCGGCGGGCATTTTTTTCTTCTGAGCAGTCGGCGTCGCCGCTTTCTTTTTACCTTTACTCGAAGAACTGCTGCTAGAGCTGCTGCTACTACCGGAACCGGAACTACTCGAAGAGGAAGAGGAGGAGGAGGAGGAGGAAGAAGAAGAAGAAGAAGAAGAAGAAGAAGAAGAAGAAGAAGAAGAAGAAGAGGAAGAAGAGGAAGAAGGTTTCGGAACTTCAGCCTTCTTCGTAGCTGCCGCAGGATTCGTTGTCTTGACTTTTTCCGCTGCACTCTTGTTCACTCCTTCTACAACCGCTGGTAACTTCGCATCGTACCCTAAGCGAGTCGCGACTTCACCGAGCAACATTCGCGAAGTTTCGTTGAACGTCTGAGGTCTTTCTTTTATGACACCAATCATGGATGTCCACACTCTCGTCGGGAGTCCTTTCTTTGATTTGTAGCCGCCTGGATAGGCCTTCGCTACTATCACACAAACGGCAATGAGAGGTGTTGAAGGTGAATTGATTTTTGGAGATAACGCTTGGATACTCGCCAGCGTTTCCTCGTAAATGTTCTCACTCCCATCTGCCAAATCTGCTTGGCATTTCTTCATTTCCTCCACAACCCCTTTTACAGACGCGTACGCTTTCTGAGCAGAATCTCCAGACAATTTCTCGCAAGCCAATTTAAAGCCAGAGTGCTTCATCAAGGCCTTAGCAAATATCGGAAAGCGGACATTGGTTTTCTTTGATGTATCCAGCAATTTCGTAATCTTCTCTTCTGTCGTCATCTTAGTATCAGGTTTTGAAGCTGCAGCGGCGGCTTGTCCCGCCGAAGGTGGGGTCGGCGTCTTGGCTTTCGCCACAGCGGCGACTGGTTTCGGCGCAGAGGCGATTGGTTTTGGCGCAGTAGCGTTTCCTGTTTTGCTTTTCTTTGCCGAAGGCGCATCAACGTTCGCGGCTTCGGAGGCGAATCTACTCTTCAAATTCGGAACCGGCGGGGCGGCGGCAATTGTCGTTGCGCCTCCCACAAGGTAACCGTCTCCTTGAAACCTGGACTGGCCGGTGGAAATCGGTGTCGAACCTTTCGCCACGGCTTTCACGTTCGCATCGATCAAGGATTTTGGAGATAAAACGTCAATCGTTCTCGCATCGAAGCCTGATTTCTTCGCGCTCGAGTTGCCCGCTTTTTCTCCTCCTTTTTTAGCCTCCAGCTGAGCTAAATAATTGGTGAACGGAAGCGATCGAAACGACTCGTCGTCGACTGGGTACGAGACGCCAACGCCGGCACCTTCGTCGTTCTCGCGTAAGAATCCATTTATGCTGGTCACTTCCACTTCTCCGTATGTCTTCCCGTACACCTCCGAGTGTTTCTTCTCAATCGCACGGGCCAGCGTTTTGTAATTCGAAGAATTCGGAAGGACAACGACTACAGTTGTCGCGTACGAAGTCATCACCTTGCATACTTTGAGGTCAGACATTTTCTCTCTCCCTCGTCCCTTTTCTCTTCTCTTCGCGCAGGATCGTTCAAAGAGAGATAAAGAATCGCCCCCACTCTCTAATGCGTGTGCTTGTGTGTTGTGGTGGTGATAGGGAACACCCGCGTTGTTACAATAATAATTATGAAGAATCGGCAAATTCAAATTCAAAAGTTGTTCTTCTTTTGTTTCGTCGTTTGGCATGCAGTTGTTGAAGCATCGAGGATTGAGCCATTTCTTGGGAAAAACAAGTGCCAAACAACAATCTGGGCATCACCACAACATAATACGCACCTCGTATTCATAACAGAAGAAGAAGAAGAAGAAGAAGAAGAAGAAGAAGAATGATGATGAGGAGGAGTACATTTCCGTGTTCCTTTTCCTCCTCCTACCCCTCCTACCCCTCCTCTTCCTCCTCTTCCTCTTCCATCTCGGCGTTGGCTTCTTCTGGGAAGCGCGTTATTAGGAGCAAAGAAAGACCAAAAGGGGTGGTGGTGGTTCAAAATCATCGCTCGTCTCGTTACGAAGAACCACTTTCACGCTCCTCTTCCTACCAGTCTTTCTCTTTTCAACTCTATGGAAGGGGAAGGAGAACATATGTTTCTCGCGCGCGGCGAAACGACGGCGACGATGAAGAAGAAGTAGAAAAGGAACAACAACAACAACAACAACAACAACAACAACAGAAAAATGTAATCTTTCAAGATATGCTCGAAGGACGCGTTCGAGGAGGTTCCAAGATGTTGAAAGGACCATCGTCTGGAATCGGAAGCGTGCTCGATATAGCTCAATATCGAAGTAAATGGGACGTTCCCTGGGGTGGATGGACAGTATTCGGAGGTATTGTCGGCTGGTTAACGAGCTTTGTTCTCACGGCGGCAGTCTTAGTTCCGCTCTTCGTCTCGCAAGCGCTCGGCTTAGACCGAAGTCAGTTTGATGTCGAGCAACAGGCGCAGTATTTATTACTGGTCCAGGTCGCTGAAACGGTGATATCTTTGGGCATAGTATACGCGTGCGTTGCGAAATATAAAGACGAAATGTTTTCGAAGCCAGAGAACGATTGGTTCAGGATTGATTTTTCGCATCCGCTGGACACGAGTAAAAACGGCTGGTTGGTATACGGCATCAGCGGTTATCTGCTGACCTTTGTCGTCGTCGCGTTGACTGGATTTGCGATCGAATCTACGCAAGAAGTTGTACAATCTATACAAGACAGTCAAATTGCAAACGATCCAAGCTCGACGATCGATGCTATATCCGCGGCATCGGCTTCAGCTACCACGGCGAAAGTTCAAGAAGCTGGAACAATCGACGGCGTCTTACCGTTGATTAAATCAGAAGACCCAGTGGCTGTCGGATCTCTGCTCGCAGTGACGAGCGTTTTTGCACCTCTTTTAGAAGAGACTGTTTTTAGAGGGTTTTTATTAGCCTCGCTCACAAAATGGCTGCCCGCTCCAGGCGCGGTTGTGTTTTCGAGTTTCATTTTTGGATTCGCGCACCTGGCGCCGAGAGATTTTCCTGAACTCGTTGCGCTTGGGTGCGTGTTAGGCTTTTCATACGTACGAACGAGAAATCTCCTCGTCCCTATGTTCATCCACTCGTGTTGGAACTCGGGAGTACTCGTACTCGTGCTTGTTGCGATACATTTGGGGGTCGCTGACGAGCTGGGCATTCCCGGGTTTTAAAGTCGATTTTTTAGAAAAAATGTTAGCTTTAGTGGTATTTAGAATAGCAGCTATAGTAGAAGATAATGATAGATGTACACTCCGACCGCACAACATCCCAGACGTGAATTTTATTCGCGCGGGCAAAAAAACACCACAGCGCAAATGTCAGATACTACTACGAAAGCGTACGCGGCGCTCGAAGTGAACGCGAAAAAGCTCGAACAGATTGAAATAGATTTGCTCCCGTTAACGGACGACGGAGTAGAGATTAAAGTGGAATGCTGTGGGCTTTGTGGAAGCGACGAGCACTTGATAAAAGGTGATTATGGAGAATACGCGGTGTTCCCTCAAGTCTGCGGACACGAGGTCGTAGGTACGGTCCGCCAAATCGGGAAAAACGTGAAAGATGTAAAAGTTGGTCAAAGAGTCGGAGTCGGTTGGCAATCGGCGTCGTGCCACTCGTGCGAGTGGTGCACTAAAAATAACGAACAGCTTTGCGGAAAAGTGAAATGTACGTGTTGCGAAGGCAACCGAGGCGGGTTCGCGGACGTGATGCGATGCGAAGATTCGCAGTTTGTTTTTCCGATTCCAGATTCGTTAGATAGTTGCGAAGTCGCTCCGATGTTATGCGGAGGGCAAACCGTGTGGACACCGTTGAAGGAACAAACGAAGCCGGGCGATAAGATTGGGGTGTTAGGCCTCGGAGGTCTCGGGCACATGGCGATCAAATTCGCAAAGGCGTTTGGAAACGAAGTCGTCGCCATTAGCTCTTCGGATTCGAAAAAAGAAATGGCTCTCGAACACGGCGCGACTGGCTTTCTGGTGCACACCTCGGAAGACGAGATGGAAAAAGCGGCGGGAACGTTGGATTTTATTTTGGTGACCATCGCGACATCAGAAACGGTGGAGTTTGAAAAATTTTTCAGCCTCTTGCGACCTCGCGGGACTATGTGTTTTGTAGGTATGGTTCCCAAGTTTATGATTGATACGTTCACCATGGGTTTCACGATGACAAACTGCACGACCTCGAACACCGGAAGCATCAAAGACATGAAAGAAATGCTCGAGTTTTGCGCGAAGAATAAGCTTGGCGCGAAGGTGAAGAAAACACCGTTGAGCAAAATAAATGACGCGTTAGATGAACTCCGAAGCAAACAATCCGCGTTCAGACACGTTCTCGTGAATGATTTATAGCGAATGAACATTAATACAACGAACATTATACAACGAACCTTACTACAACGAACCTTAATACAAATGCTCTGTTCCCTCCTCGTCCACCTCCTAAATCTCCTTTTTTTTTTAAGGGGCTGGCGGCTGAAAACACGCCAGTTCTTTTGCATTGTATTCGTGCGCACGGTGGTTGGAAACTTTCTAACACATCCATAAGACAGAACAGGCACCACATTATCGAAACATCATATCGGATTCCTTAAAGCCGCAATGACCTTTACTACGGTTTCAACGCGCGCAAGCTGGTGCGTGCCTCGCGCGCAATCAGCCCAATTTGCAACGACTTCGTCCACTTCGTCGCTTTTATCGCGGTTTCCGATGAACAAGAACACGCACCACTCGTGCATCTCAATATCGCGAAGAATACAACACCATCATCGCAGCTGCTCTCTACGCGCGAAGAAGAAGACGTACGAATCTTCCGAAGAAGCTGCAGAAGATTTATTGTTTTATAACGAAGAGGATTTGCTGGAAGAAGACGAGGAAGGAGTTGAATTGTTGGAGAAAACTCGAAAACTTTCAGCAGAGGAGTTGATAATTGAAGACCGCGAACTCGCCATGCTCGGACTCGACGTCGACGGAGAGGACGCTGATTATGACGACGAGGATGATGACATAGATGGTCTCTTCATTGAAGGAGAGGACGGCGAGTCCATGGATATCGCCAGTTTCCTAAAAAAGAATGGCAAAATAGACTCGGAGAACGACTTTGATTTTGAAGAAGACTTGAACTTTGACGTCAGCGATGAAGATTACGATGATGATAATGCTGATGACGACGAGGATGATGAAGAGGATGATTTCGTGTTCATACCGAAAGGCTCCGGAATCGAATTCAAATCTGAGGATTTGTACAACATCGACTCCCCGACGAATAAAGATTTTGGTTTTCTCTCGGAGTATGTAAAGACAAAACCAGGTTACGAAGAAGATATCGACGGGGAAGGCGATGAATCAAATCGCACGACTATTAATACCGCAACGCGGTCTCCTCGAAAATCTAGGAGCAAGAACGATGTCTTCATCCGCGACACTTCCAAGGACAAAGCTCCGAAAACCTCCGAATTCGACGCCAAGAGCGAGGAAGAGGATTATCTCGCTTTTGGTGCCGACGACGACACTAAAACGAAAAAACGACTCGATTTAGCGGCAAAAAATGCGGCGTTAATACAAATGGGTGTCCCGAAAGCATTGTTGGAGCAAATTGAACGAGAGCAAGAACTTGTCGATGCCGTCAACGATAAGAAGAAGAAAAAGAACCTGGATTCCTTTGGTGAAGAGAAAAAGACGCACAAACGATTGCAGATTGTGGCGGGACGACACTCAAGGCGCGTAGTTCTTACTCCATCTGGGTTGAACACTCGGCCAATGATGGGCGTCGTCCGTGGGGCGACGTTTGATATGATTCTAAGTCTCGTCGGGTCACGTTCAAACGTGCAATTCCCAGAAAATTCCAGATGGTTAGATTTGTTCGCCGGTACCGGCGCGATTGGATTAGAGGCGCTTTCGAGAGGATGTGTAGACGCACATTTCGTTGAGATGGACGACTGGACGGTTAAAAATGTCACGCGCGTAAATATAAAGACGTTAGGGGAAGAGAAGAACGCTACGGCGCACTGCGCTTCCGTGGAAACGTTCTTACAAAGACACTCCAAAAACACCTCTGGTGTCGGTGGAGCTTTCAATTTCGTGTCGTTCTGTCCTCCATACGAGAAAATTTCATATCCGGACCTTCTTTTAGAAATAGATTCGTCGCCTTTGGTGAGTGACGATGCCATAGTCTTGGTTGAATACGCCATCGGGCAGCGAGATGAAATCAAAGCATCGATTGGTAACCGTCTGAGACGCGTTCGAAATCGCCGCTACGGTCGAACGTTTGTCGCGCTTTACGTGTGCGATGGGCGCGAGCTGGACGATGACGTTGTCGAAGAACCAAAACTTCACGGCAAAGCCATGAAGTAAAAATTGCTTATGGCATATGAGTTATTTACAACAACAGTGTACTTTAGTTAGGTGCAACTTTTCGGTTGACTGATTTCAAACGTATGCGCTTAAGTAAAACATTCTCTCATTCTTTTTTTCAAGACCACAACGCGGTAGCTTTTCCTGCTTTGTTCAATTTCTCAATCACCGCCGAAGGTTCGATTGATCCAGTCACGGTGACTTTCTTCGTATCTAAAGTTACGTCGAACGATTCAACACCTTCCATTTTACCTAAAATGCGTTTCACCGCGCCCACGCAGCCTTCGCACATCATATCCACTTTGAGTTCTGTAGTTTTCGCAGAAGACATGCTTCTTCTCGCTTTATCTTTCTTACTCTATCGATGCTGTTCTTTATCGCTTGCTGTGAAATACTTTGATGTGACGAGGAACTTTGAAACGCCTATTTTATGATGTGTGTTTGAAATGTTCACGCGAAGAAAGCAAAATCAACACAAAAAAAGGTGTAAAGGTCATCAAGAAGAACCAACCTTACTCTATCTTTCTCTCTGGTTCCGCTTTGAAGAAAGTGCTCGCGTGGTGCTGCTGTGATGAAATCCATCGAGAGTTTCGCAGATTACGTTTGATAGAGGGAACTGATATAGTTTATCCTCTGTTTGTCTTTGCTTCCATTCGAGACAAACACTACAGTTACGAGAGTATAACATAACAGATAACAAGAATAGCAAAGGATGGAACGCAAAGCAGCAATTATGAGCCAAAGAAGAAAGCACAAATATCGCAACGATATGGAAAAGCCGTTTAATTTTTGTAGAGAAGCTGCAAAAGGATGTCACGTGTGCTTGATGGCGCCAAACAGAACGAGCGACTTTCTGATTGGCTTGGAGAAATTCTACGCTGACGAATACGACTCAGACGTCGAGATACCTTCGGTTGCGTTAGATCCAGACACGAATACCTTGACTTTAACGAATACACACGATTATGCGCTTTCTGCGACGATATCGGTCAAAGGTCTTCGATGTTTAGGGAAAGATGGTATAGAATTGGAAGCCGGTAATACGGTATCGAAAGACGGCTGTAAGTCAACGTGCACAACTTTTATCGTAAAGATTCCCGCGAACACGTTCTTGCACGTCTGTCGATTGGTCGTGGACTTGGAAAGAGAAGGCATCAAAGATAGAGACGAACTGTTAGAGTTTGTCATGCAGAAACTCGATTCAGACGTCCAGAGATGCGAAGGACACTCGAGACCAAACGATTTCCATCCGTTACATCTTACTTTTCCTTTTCAAAATACGAAACATGAAAAGGACGAGTGTTTCTATTTGTGCACGCAAGGCATCGGAGGGAGCTTTACGCACACTTTCTACGGTAATTACCACGCCATAGATTTTCGATGTGAAGTCGGCACGCCAATTGTCGCCGGGGCAAACGGGATAGTTACGGATGTACGAAACAATGCACAAGATCAAAGCACGGGCATCTCGGCGAGCAACTTGTACTCATGGAATTCGATTCAGATTCGCGTCACTGAAGAAGTGAATATAAAAGACGGAGAGGTAGAGGAAATCAACGCGGATAGCGCGGAGCAAAGGAGTAGTAGCGGAGCTTCAACAACCGCATCCGCACGAACGGGAATAGCCGGTTTGAGTATATCTGAAGCGACGGCGGCGGCGGCGGTATCATCACCATCATCATCCAAAGTTGGACAAGCTGGCCCTTTGTACATTGAGTACGTTCATGTCCAAGAAAACTCATTCAAAGTACAAGTTGGAGATGTCGTGGAGAGAGGCCAAATCATATGCCGTTCGGGTGAGAGCGGATTTTGCCCAGAGCCGCATTTGCATTTCAGCGCATTTCGTAAGTCGGATAGCAAAGCGCCTACGGTTGGCGTGAAGTTTATTGCATCTGAAGTAAAAGATGCATTCGTTCCAGAAGCAGGAAAGATGTACAATGCGCGCATCGGGGAGAGGAAAATATAGTAGGTACAGTTCGCCGCAAAGCGTTCACATAGCACATAACATAATCAAATCTAATATTTACGCACTTTTCAATATTGAGCGTTTTATTCCTACCAAGCTCTCTTCTATTCTAGTTCCCGCTTTCGTTTTATTCGTTTTATTTACGTTTAACTCCTCAAGTAGCACGTCGCACTGGTCCACAATCGCTGAAGCGACATCCGGCGCGACATTTTTCTCTTGAAAAGATGACAAAAAACGCGAGCAATGCATCGCAATGTCGTGCAGTTCTGCAGCTAAAATCTCTGAGTGCAAGTTCGTCCGTTCGCTCGCAGTTCCCGCATTTAAAGAATGAATCGGTGAGGGGGATTTCAAAATACCTCCGTCTGGCGTTTTTGGCGATTTTGCATCGTTAAAACGCTTCCTGCCCAACGGCGTCCCCAGAGCTTGCCCGCCTTGATTTGATATGAGCGTCGGCGTCGATGGTGTCTTTGAGACATTGGTAGTGTTGCCATTAGTTGGCGTCGAGGAGGTAAACAAGACCGAGTTCTTCGTCCCGAGAGGCGTGGTCGATGGTGTTAAACCTAACATCAACGGGCTCGCGCCATTCGCGGCCGGGGACAACGCCATAGGAGAAAGAGCTGAAGATTGAGTTCGTAGCGATGTGAGCACGCGCGAGCCACGATTCAGAACACCAAACCAACAGCTGGATAGTCCTGCCTCGGATGGTTTAAGTGTACGGGCTTCCTCTGCTGCATTCTGAGGTAAACAACAATTGTGCGAGGTGGCGCCGGAGTGAACGGGCGGAGCCGCAAACCACCTGAGAAAGAGAGCGGCTTCATCGCGAAGGTTCGCTTGTCCGTTCGGAGATTGCACTTGCCAGCCAAACTTCAAACGTTCATCGCTAGATATAGAAGAGAGTAAAGCGCAACACACTTTTGCCTTCCGTAGATTGCTGAGTGTAATTGACGTTGGTTTCATTGCCGAAAGGATATAACGCTCCACCAAGCACGCAAACGACGCTAGTTTGGAAGTGACGGAAGAATCTATATCGGAATTTCGCAAACTCCTAGCAAGTTCAGTTGATATTTGAATCGATAAAGTCAACGTTGCGAGTTTCAAGACATCCAGTTCTTCAAAAGATTCGTCTGCCATGGGAGTGTACTCATTCAACAACTTTGCAACAAGTTCGCGCACTCGGTCGTAAGCACCCGTTTGCGCCAACACATATGCTCCTTCGGGCGTCTTTGCCAACTCTAAGCACGCGTACAATGCAGAGAAGACAACGTCAGAAGAGGTTAATCGGGCGAGTTCGTCAAATTTGGATGGATCGCAATCAACTTGTATTTGTTCTCCACTCGTTATCGCTACTCGCAAGCTCGCGAGTGAGTTGTTGTTGGAGTCAACGGAGGTGAAAGCGCTAGATATGTCTGGAATAAACATTGACGATGAAAAGTCGTCACTTCCAAGGACAAGCATCGAAGGGGATGCAAACGCACCACCATTACCGAACAACTTTGTTAGTAGTCGCAAAGCGCAAACAGAAGACGCTGCAGGTACCGCATTCGATACCGCCAGATCACGAATCTGTGGAATAGCCTGAGACGCCACGTTCCCTATATCTATAGCTCTGGCTGCGTCCTCCGAGTTGGCTTCCTTCGACCAACATGATAGACTTCTCTCGAATGCAGCACACGAATGTGCACACGCAATGTGACTGATTGGACATATTTTAGAAGAGAGAAATGCACACGCCGCACGCGCAACATTTTGTAAAGCCTCGTAATCTTCGTTTGCGCCATCGCTTCGATTCGCAGAATAATTTTTGCGAGAACAGCTCCATAGCCGGGCAGAGATTTCCAACAACTCGCAAAGCGCGACAATCAACGAGACCTGTCTCGGACTTTCCGATCTACGGTTTTGGACCGCGTGGATGAGTTCAAGAGCGATTGTGTTCACCGTATCTCTTCGCGAATGATGTGACCACTTTTTAAGAATTGAGGGCTGAACTAACGAGAAGCCGCAACCATTCTGTTCGTTGTTGTCGTTCTCTCCATCAGATGTTCTCACCTTTCCCCCATCATTTCTCGATCCCAACGCAGATATACCTACATTTGATAATGGAGCTAATAATTTCTTTTTCACGTGTTCCTTACGTTCCTCCAGAGCTTTTAGTTGCTCGGCGTCCAGCGCGTCCAACTCTGGGCCCACAATGTTCTGGAAGGTTTCCAAAGATCCAGATGCTTTCAAAAATGCGCTCAAACTCTCAATCGCACTTATCTTGGCATCACACAGGCTCACAACGAGCGACACTTCGCGCGAACACGCCGCAACCTTGCGAGCAAGCGATGCAAGACGCGTTTCTGGTGCGCCCCATCTACCGTCATCCGTGTTGAAGACACCGCAGGCACGCTCAATCCATTCCGAATCGTAAACATATGAATCTCCGTAGACAGATCCACCACTTAAGCCGATTGGCGCATCTACAAAGATGAAATTCTCACAATTGGACGTTGTTGCATGGTGTAATAGATCATTTACTCGTGAAGATGCGTGTCTGATGTCTCTAACGAACGCATCATTGTCTGCGAATACGGTCTCAAACGTCGCCGTAGCTGCGTGCGCAACGTCCGTGAGCAGACGCGCCGCGGCTTTTTGGCCTTCGCGCGAAAGAACCTCTCGAGCCACAGGTTGCTCGAGAAGAGATCTCGCTAAAAGCTCCGCACCTGCTTCAAGGGTAGCTGAAGCGAAACAGACGCTATCGCCTCCAGCCTGAGCTGTTGCTAACTCAGCCGCTGCGGAGAGCATCACCGCCCGCAAACCTAATATGAATATATCCATTTTCATCCATGCCACGTTCGTTTTGTCTTCCACAGAAGATAATGAGAGCTTTATCGATCGAAGCAAGCCTTCGTCTCGAGACACAAAGTGATGCACAGCTTCGCGTAAGTGCTCAGAACGGTTCACTGGAACAGTCAATGCAACCAAAGACTCGCTAGCGAGAATACCTAGCGAAGACGAGAGCGCAGAGAACGCGTTGGCGTGGACGACATCATCATGATTTGAAGCTTGTGAGCACACTTCATTCGCACGTTCGACGATTGATGCGAGCTTTTGAAACACACGTGGCTCAGAAGCCAAGCCGTCGACTGGATTTGGTAAAGCAACCCTTGATTTCCAGAAAATATTAAGCGCAAACGCAAACGTGGCCCCGTTTTTGACGTCTTCGATATCCAGTATTTTATCCAAGGCTAACCAAAGTTCATCGTATGTTGGATACTGCGGCTCGCTGGATTTCAATATCGCTCGTGTAATTAACGCAGCGGATGATGGTTGTTTCTCCGCGAGAGCATTCGCATTGTTACCCTTGCCGTCTTCTGTACTCTTGGTTCCGTCATCTTTTTCAACTCCGTCATCTTCTCCCGAAGCCCCGTCGCGGATAGTAAGCATAACCTGCGCATAGTCTGGTCCATAGATGATGGCATCAGCAAACGGTGGCTGATTTGCAGATGCACTCGCAAGCAGAGTAATGGCGTGAGATGTAGACTCCGGGTCTATATCAAATTCTTTCAAAGCGAGTTTAATCCTATCGCGCAGTTGACGGCAAGTCTCGTCGGCCTGTACTCCACCGAATGCCGCAGATAACGGTGCTGATGCTGGAGCCGTCGTACACAACGGTATTAACGCAGGTATCGCTAAAGTACAACATTCAGAAGCGTATGGGTACGAAGCATACGAAGCGATCGCTTGCACCATCGGTGGTCCTCGCTCTGGAGGAGGCGCTTGAATAAAGAGAGCTTTCGCGATTGACCTCGAAAACGTCCCTCCGGTTATTTCGGAATTATGTTCAAAGACAGAAGATAACGCCGGGATGACACGTAAAACACTCGCAATTGCATCCTCAAGCGCGACAATCTCTTTTGAGCGACACTCGGAACCGCTTTCGTACGCGCGCTGCAAGAATTGCGCATCGAATCGTAATGGTGCAAAAGCTCCAGCGAGGGTTTGCTCATCGTTCATCAAGAATACACAAGTGCGAATACTGAACGTTTGTTTCGGAGATCGAGAAGAGCGCTCCATTCCATTTTTGAGATTTATATCATCATCAATCATACACATTCTCTCGAAATATTCAAACTTTGATGTCAGCAACGCCGCTTGCAACGCTTGAGATGCGTATTTATGCACAATCCACTTTTCCGAGCGTTCTAGGTATCTCCAGCTATCGAAACGAAGCATGGCGTACAACGCAGATCGCTGAAACAACAATTGCGATTCATCTCCACACTCACCCGCGAGTAAAAGCGTTTCAGATAACGCACATAGCGCCTTGATACTATCGTGGACTCCTCGAGACTCTTCAAACTGGAGGCATTGCGAAACAGTCACTCCGTTGGTGGAAGACGCTTTATCGTCTTCTGTGAAAAAAGGGGTGTTGAGTACGATATCCGCCGCGCGGCGCGGCGCTGCTGCGGCGAGTGGTCGCAAAGCTGCGAGTGCCATTGCCTGTATACTATAATCATCGGACTTTTCTACGCGCAAAGATAGAGCGAGTGCAGATAGGACGTCACTCGGCGTCCCTCCAATTTCAGATGCCGAAGCGTGTAAATCGCACCTCAACAGAGGCGCCGCAAAAGAAGGCGCGTTTTCTAGCGCAACCGCGATGAACGATAACGCAGCGTGCAGCTCTGAACGATCTTCTGGAGTGAGATGCTCTCTCCTTCGCCTCGCAACCGAGCTTAAGTTTCCTATTCTAGACAAAGTGATGTATAACCCATCCGCCGGTTCGCTCCACACAATTAGGTTTGTTCCAGACGATGAAGAGCTCGGTATAGAGACACCCCTACAGTTCGAAGGAATACACGCTCCGGGAACTTTTGAGCTAGAAATAGGTGCTGAACACACTACATGTCCAAATATATTCCCAGTGCTCCGATCGAATCGACTTTTAATACTGGCTTGCTTGATGGCAACTTCGGCAACCTCGCGATCTGGATACGGCAAGGCAACCGCGGGTAGTTTTGTGAGGTACGAAAGCGCGCACTCTGCAGCTTTCGGTCCTTCCGAGAGAGATTTTAAGATGCGCAACAAAGGCGCAGATTCTGCGGGAAAGCGCTCTCGACAACCTTCTACGAGCGCGAGTAAAGGCGCTTCCTGCCCATTTTCGCTCGCACCTTCCCAAAACTGTTCGCATAATTCGCGCTGTCCGCATATAATTTCATCAAAGCACTCGAGAATCAAGTCGAGTTGAGTGGGTAGCAACCCGTGCACGGGAAGTATGTCAAATCCAGCTAACGTTGCCGAAAATACATTCTTCAAGACACTTCTTCTAGGAACCGCAGATGGATCAGAACCATCAAAACTGGACTTTGTGTTCATCGCTATATTTTTCAAAGAATCTAAACCGCTGGCTACGTCTGACGCGCTCAAAAAAGCAGTCATTGCTTGCTCGTCAGCTTGGCTGATACCAGTAATCATAGACTTTGCCAAGGATAGAAACGCAGCCCATGCGAGCTTAACTGCTCCAGATTCAACGGTATCTGTCGTTTGCGATAGAACTGTCGTGACTTGAACAACTGACGAGAGTAAATGATGCTGGGCTTCGCCAGAACCTTGTCCACTCGTGAAAGTGTGCACGATACGTTCTAAATCTACCGCAACAATCAAAATGATTGCACATCTCGCTCGTATATCAAACGTAACCGCAGTCTCCATTTGCTCTGCCATAGATGGAGCTAAGTTTATAACTTCTGTGCACTTGTGTGGGATTTTCGAAAAAACCTTTTGATCGAACGTTTTCGCCAACTGAAGAAAACGTGTCGACGAGCATTCTTTCACCACGCCGTAGTATAATGAAAATAGAACATCAAGAGACGCTTTAATTTCTTCGACAGATTCAAGACACGAACTCAAACGAATAAACTCTTCTCCTTGCGTACGAATGAGTGTGCTTGCTTGTTTCTCTCCCTCGTTTGAAACGCCGGTGGCGAGCGCAGTCGATGTTGGATTTTTCACCGCCAAAGCGGTACTTCTCTCTTCACGACTGCTCCCAATTGCGAGTAAACCTAGTCCTTCTCCATTCGCAAGTAACGAGTCGCACAAGTAATTCACGATGTTATCTTCTAATCCATTCTTTATCATCTCTTCGAGCTTTTCTGAAAGTCGCGAAGCAAACTCGGCTTCTTCTCCTTCTTTTTCATTTCCCCCAAAGCCGTCGTCGTTTTCACCGTCGAAAACATACGCCTTCTGCGTTCCTAAAACCGCGACGCATTTCAACAAAGCGAGGCGTTCTCGATGGTAAAAGGTGCACACTAACTCAATCAATTCACCGGTCACTTCTTTCGGACGCGCGGTAATCCCTTTTTCTTCCAACGCTCGACGAAGCATGACATACGTTTGAATTTCGTCCAACTTGAGAAGTTGCGCAAGCATAACGGTGCATTTCTGCATGTCAGCTCCGACGGCAATCGTCTTGCCTCCCACATCAATTGAACCCGATTCGAGTGCAGCTTTTGAAGCCGCGCTATTCGGACCGTACGCTTTCAAACCTTGTTGCAAAAAGGGCGTCGCCGCATCTAGTTTCTCGAGCACTTTCTCCCGGGAAGTTGTTTTCTGGTCTAAAGCGTAAAACAACGCTCGCGTGGAAGGAACATGCGTCGTGGTTTTCGCCGTCGAAGCCATGCCAACAGAAGAGAGAGTAATACTCGCTCTTTCTCTATTACGTGAAGTGAACGTAAAAATAAACGAATACGCGCTGTCAGAGCTGTGGGGAATTATTAGAGTTCGTTTGAATTTTTCTGTTAAAAACTTGTCGCACGGTCCGAATTCCCAGAAGAGAGAGTGAACAGTGAAGCTTTATATTCTCCTTTATAAAAAAAGTGCTGGCGTGCGCGCGCGCAAACACAACTCAAGCTCCTTCCTTTTGGCAGAGAAAATAGACAATCACTCAGATGCCCTGGTCGTTACAATCACTTAAAACGAGATAGGAAACTCTCGGTGGTGGTTGAGATTGTTGTTCTTGGAAACAACTCCCTCTCGTTATTCGTCAAAAGTCGTTACGCTTTGTGATTTTCGAAAAGGCACCAAAACGCGCGAGACGAACACCCTCTCATGGTGGTGTTAAGAGCAAGTGAATGGGCGCTGAAGCGCTTCGTCAAGTTCATATTGAAGCGCACGTTGAGTAAGATTATCGGTAACAATGATGGAAGCGCGAGAGAAAGTCTCGCATCGATAGATATTGCGTTATCCGAAGGGATTTTAGAGTTGAAAGACGTGGAGTTGAACACGATATTCGTTCGGGACGCTTTGTTCTCCTCTTTCATAAACAGTAAAGACGGAAGCGAGAACGACTCGATATCGATTGCGAGCGCAAAGTGCGGCAAAATAAAGATAAAGATTCCTTGGAATAGTTTGTACTCTGATCGTTGCGAACTCCTCATCGAAGATGTTGCCGTGCTCGTCGTTCGAAGAAGCGCGAGAGGAGGCGAAAGCGCAGAAGCAGGAGAGATGAAAAAGAAACACCCGGAAAGAATCCGAAAAGATAAAACTCTCTTACACATCTACGATAACAACGATTTATACTCGCACTCTGAGAATGTTAAGGAAATAGAACGCGCGCAGAAATTAAACAAGGACGAAGATGATGATGTAATAAAAGGAGTTGGTGAGGGAGACGCAAGCGAGGAAGACGAAAAGACAACAGAACCTGGAGCGGTTATGAAAGCGATTAAACGATTGGTACGTGGTGCACTGTTAAGCGTTCGAAATATTTCTTTTGATTTTGATACTTTTTGCAACAACAATGTGGATGAGAAATCCATCGTATCGCTATTGATTGAAAGTGGAGCGTACGTGCACGATGGTCAAGCAGTAGTGAACATGCGTAGCGTCGAGCTGAGAGTCGGGGAGCACGTTGTTCTCAGTCCCTTTCATGCGCAACTATCAAAACGTGAAGATGAAAGCGAACACTCGACGTACGCTTTATCCATAGAAAATTCAATCCACGCATCTTTGACGGAACGCACAGTTCACGCATTCTCGCAACTTTGCGAGAAAAGTAATGAGAAAGGGGATGCAACGGGAGACAGCGAAGCCATAGAAAATTTAGTAAAGGAAGAAGAGAGGGAATCAGGTGAAAAAGAGAAGTGTTTCGTGGAAGATTCGCGAATGAACGCTTTGAACAAAAGTTTCTTGGATTGTATATTGGAGGTTAAGAAAAGAAATCGAACTGGAAAAGTTGGCGACAAGAATGGCAACGAACACAGCTTCGTCGTAGACGACGATGACGGCGACGATGAATTTTACGACTGCGAGTCTTCTGAGCATTCGAATGACTTGGATATAGAGAAATTTACGCGGTCGGTGATTTCATCGTTCTACGAAGAAAGTGTGAGTCGCGTTCAATCGCAGGCGGACTCTATTATAGTGCCATCGTCGACGTATTGCATCGCTTTTGGGAGCGACTCGAAGATGTCCATGGAGTGGGACGATGGCTCGAATCTGTATTTAACTTTCGATCGCTCGTCGCGATTCGTGTATTGCGAGTCTTCTCTGATGAAACTATTCGCGCCGCGAATCGCGATGACTTTGCAAGTTGACCAGAGCTCGCCTATCCTTTCGCTCGAAATAGTCTCGGATGAAGTTTTACCCGTTGTCTCGATCATCAACAAGAAAATCAGTCCAGAAGAAGAACGCATCACGACCTTGACGCTTTCGTCTGTGGGCGCTGAATTATTTTTGGACGGTGACACTTTTATTCGAATACCAGAGCTTGCGCATCAAGTGTTCACTCTTACGAATAGAAACACTCGAAATCAATATAGTGCGCGAGATGCTGCTTTTGCAAGCACTACTGATGAAACAATGGATATTGCCAACTCTGCAGAGCAAATTCTCGAACTTGCTCGAGCTAGTTCGATTCAGTATTCGATGACTTCAAACCACTTGGACGTATTTTTTACTAGGACGCGCATGGGACAAATTGACACATCATTGAACTCATTTCGCAATTTACCAGATGTCCACCCGTTTAAACTGAAGCAAAACGAAATTGGAGACGTAGTCGACTCCTTCTCGATTGATTTTCATATTGATTCGCTCGATGTTAACATCGACGGGAAATCGGAAGCCTCGTTGATTTTACCAGAAGAAAGCGATGTGTTTGCTTCCGCATCAGAGAAATTACCGTCGCTTTCATCGAGGAAAGGCACGCGTTTTCATGTTTGCTTTACTGAAGTGGCTTTTGTAGCAGCCTTGGCGGTATGTGGTGATCAAGATGCAAATTTTTTGTCGTTCACGTCCTCTCGCATATCGAGCTATGGCGGCGACGATGCGAATAGGCGAATATTGGCCGTCGATACGTGTGCAGTACAGCTTTCAAAATTACCTGTTTTGGAAGATTGCGCGTACTCACAAATTTCATCTCGCATTTTTGTTAATACTTGCGATATATGTCTCGGGAGGTCTTCTAATTCCAAAGATAAGTGCTCACGAGATGGGCGTGCTCTCTTCGAGGCGTTAGTTTATTCGTTCGGGATGGATTACGGCGATACAAGTGAGGAGGTAAATAGAGAAGAACAAAAGAACACATCCTCCGTCGTCGTTGCGGTGAGTGCATGTGTGAACTTTCAGAGAATACAAGCCATCGCACGCGACGCAACTTCGACCGTGATCGTGGAAACAAAACGCATAGGAATTCACGTCGCGCCAAACGAAGACACTTTTAAAGTTTACGAAAACTTTTTAAAAAATCAGAAGGTTTTTGCCACGCACGTCATCGACGTGCGTGTGCGTGACTCATTCACAGTGAGAGTAAATGACGTCACTTTCCTTTCATTTCGCGACGATGTTGACGCTTGTTCATCTCTGGTCTTTGCGTTTGACGCGGAGTATTCGCCGGACGGTAAAAGTACTGTCATCTTCTCGTTCGACCGGCCGTGCGATGTTTCGATGTATGAATCAAATACAATCGCTACTATACGAAGCGTTCTCGATTGTATCATGGGGTCGACGAGAGATAAACAAGATATTTTGTCAAAAGCGATTATTGAGCGAGAAGAGCGCGACGAGAATGACTTGGAGTACGTTTTCATACGACAGCCTCGTAAACGCCGCGACAATTTTAAAGAAGAAGAAAGGTCGAAAATTGCGCTCGCGGCAACCACCAAAGCTTTGCAGGATGCATCCAAGGCTGATTTCGAAATGAATTTAGATTTGAAAGATGTAGCAAACTGTCGACGAAACGTGCAGGACTCAAACGCTTCTTCTCGACATTCAACAGCCAACGAGAAAATCAATGTTCTTTCGCTTTGCCGCTCGTCGCGAGTACACGGATTTGGTGGTGATTTTGATGGTATTTTTAGTAATCGGAAGACGGTTCGCTTTCTACCACTTCCTTTGAACGCGCCAGAGTCGTCCTCGTTGTCAGTTCACGCGTTTGCAAAAAGTATCGATGTGACGTTGCACAACGGAGTAGAAAATGCATGCAGAGGTTTGCGTATGGAAATTAAGAACATATCGAACCGATTTGATATATTCGAGGCTTCTTCGCGATGGGGGTACCATCTCGTATGTGACGGCGACTCGATCAATGTCGTAGATTTAACGCCTAATGTCGCGTGGCCCAATATATATTCCCGTCGCATCGAAAGAGAACCTACCGGAGTCGCGAACAGCGACGTTCAGATTATGCTCACTGGTGTTCGATGCGATGCTGAAGACACTACTCTCGGCGCGTGCGAAATCGCTTTGAAATTTTCTCTTTGCCCAGCGCGAGTGCGATTGGAGCAAAGCGTCGTAAAGACACTCCTCGATTTTATGACGAGCGCATTCGCCGACAGTGACGAAGACGGCGACGACGATGGCTTTTGCGGCAGCTTTGATAACGAATCAAATGATGGTGATGTTAGTAATCACACGTACTTTCAACTGGTCGAGGTTACGCCGTGGTCATTGCGGCTAGATTATTGCGCGAATGAGAACGTGGACGTCTACGCTCTCACCGCGGGAAATTATTTAGAAGCGTTGAACTTAATTCCTTGGGGCGGGGTGTCTCTCGAGTTTCCAACTTTCCGTTTGGTCGGTATTTCGGGCGTACGAAATATGCTTCATTCTGTCTCCTCACGGATTATCGATTGCGTTACGAAAGATCAAGCGCACAAGTTTGTAAAGGCGTTTGCTCCGGTTCAAAGTGCAAACAGAATGACATCAGCGGCTAAAGATATATACAAAAACCCGTTGGCATACAAGCAAAGAAAAGGAGATGCAGCGCGGTCCTCGCGCATGTTTGGTGAAGTTGTGCTTTCGACGGCACGCTTTTGTAAAGCCGTCTCATTGGAGGCTTTAAAATTGGGAGAATTTGTTTCGGGAAACGCGTCGGCGGTACTAGAAGCAGCTGAGAATTTGTTAGACGGCGAAGAAGTTCGCAGAGAGAAGAGAACGGACCGCGACAGAATGCCAGATGGGATCACCGATGGCGTAAGCTCCGCAAGGCATGATTTTATCGGCGGCGTCGTCAAGGCTAAAAATGCAGTCGTACGAGATCCTCTTCGAAAATTCCAAACACCAAAAGATTACGGCGGAGGCGCGAAGGCGGCTGCAAAGACGTTGATTAAAAATGCACCCAGAGCCGGTATCGCCGCCCTGAGCGGTACTACGAAAGCTACAAACAAAGTAATCGTTGGCGTAAAGAATACGCTGTTCGACGATTCCAGCACGAGCTCGACAGAGAAAAGAGGAGCGTAGATATCAAATAGCAATAAGCGCGCAACAGAAGAGAAAGAAGAATATATGACTTCGTTGTTTTCCTGTCTTCATTTGTTCTCCTCACTTTTCACATTTGGTTCGTTAGGAACCACGCTTCTCTTTATTTTTACTCTTTTACAAGGGAAAACAATGCCACCGCGTCGTAAGAAAGC
>Ga0209308_10000375_pt1 | contig 45336 bp, 72 predicted proteins | sample COGITO_mtgs_1204_3_FD_184806 | JGI IMG/M metagenome (GOLD analysis project Ga0209308, IMG submission 184806) | Pelagic marine microbial communities from North Sea - COGITO_mtgs_120405 (SPAdes) (version 2) | ecosystem: Environmental > Aquatic > Marine > Epipelagic ... | reverse complement strand
TAATTGATTCAAGTGAAGTAGGTAGAGTAAAATTACCTAATGATAATCAGTATCTTTCTATTGGTGCATCAGGAGATTTATATTTTTTCCACGATGGAACTAATTCTGTTATTAGAAATGCTACTGGGGATTTAGTTTTAAGAAATGATGAAGCAGACCAAGATATTATTTTACAAACAGATGATGGTTCAGGTGGTATTGCTACTTACATAACATTAGATGGTAGTGCTACTTCCATAGAGATTGGAAAGAAAATGCAGTTTCCAGCAAGTCATAGTGCAGATAAGATTGTTATGTATAGTGGTGGTAATGAAAAGATTGGTACAGAAGCTAATACATTATTATTTACTGCAGACAATTATAAATTTAAAGACACCAATGGTGATGTTAATTTATTTATGAATAATTCAGGGCAGGTCGGTATAGGAACTAACTCACCAAATATGAAGTTAAACATTTCTCATGGTGACCAAGATGGATTAAGGTTTAACTGCACATCAACTACTGGAGAAGCATTTATAGACTTTGGAGATAGTGGAGATAATGATGCAGGTAGTTTAAGATATGACCACAATGACAATTCAATGAAATTTAGAGTCAATGCTTCTGAAAGAATGAGAATTACAAGTGCAGGTAATGTCGGTATAGGAGATAATAATCCACCAAATAAGCTAAGTGTTAAAGGTTCATCAACTGATTTACTATATCTTGAAGGAGATGGAATAACAAGTAATAGTATTATACAATCAGCAACTGGTGGTTCAACAAGAATTAGAAGTGCTGGTGGTAAAATAGAGTTTTATACTGATGGTAGTGCTAATAGTTCAAGTGCAAGTGGTGCTGATTTTGCTATGGTGGTAGATGCAAGTCAAAATGTCGGTATAGGAACTGGCTCACCTGCAGTAGATTTACACATATTAGATACAGGTGGACACTCACAATTAAGAATTGAAACCGATAATGCTGGTAGTGGTGCTTATCTTGAATTAGAAGATACAACTAATAAATATGTAATAGGTAATGTTGGTGGAGATTTAGTAATAGATGAAAGTGGTGTAGCAGAAAGATTTAGAATTAAAGATAGCACAGGTAGAATTGGTATAGGACTTTCTTCACCAGCTCACATTTTAGATGTTGTTGGAACTGCAGGACTAAGCACAGGAACAGCTTGGACTAACACTTCTGATAAAAGAATTAAAACTAATGTAGAGAATATAGAAAATGGTTTAGATAAAATACTGAAACTAAGACCAGTTTCCTTTAATTATACAGAAGATTATTTAAAAGCAAACCCAGAACTTTCTGGCTCACAAAGATATAACTCTTTTATTGCTCAAGAGTATGAAGAAGTTTTTCCAGATGCAGTAACATCTGAAAAAGAATTAGTTGTAGATGATAAAGTTATCTACGATGACTTAAAACAATTTACACCTCACGACTTGAATATGTATTTAGTAAAAGCAATTCAAGAAATGAAGTGTGAAATAGATGAACTCAAACTCAAACTAGGAGAGAAAAATGGCTAAGAAAATAGCAGAAAAAGCAGTAGAAGCTGGAGTATCAGTTAAACAAGTTGAAATCAAACATCTTAGAACTATGAAAGATGAAGCAGGTAAAGATGTTTCAGTAGTAGATTGGACTGATGTAAGACCAGTAGATGATATGATTACACAAGCAGAAGCAGACTTAGTAAATGCTGAAGCAAGAGTAACTGAATTAAAAGCAGACATTGTTGAATACAAGAAAATCAAAGGTTAATAAAGAATGTTTAGGGGTCCCAACGGAGTAGGAAAAGGAGATAAACCTAGGAATATAGGTATATCTCAAAAAGAATATGCGAAGCGTTGGGACATAATATTTAATAAAAAAAAGAAAGAAGGAAAAAAAAGTGGCAGAACTGAGTAAAGACAGTAAATTTACATTAAGTTTAGAAACATTAATATCATTAGCAACTACTTTAGTGTTAGTAGTAGGTATGTGGTTTACATTACAAGCAGATATTAAAGAAGCAAAAGAATTACCTGAACCTCCAATAGGTAGAACTGAGTACGACTTAAAGGACCAAATGATTAGAAACACAATCATTGAAACTGAAAAAGATGTACAGGAAATTAAAGAAGAACAAAAAGAAATGCGTACAGATGTGAAGAACATTGAACGTATGTTGATGCAAAAGTGAGGTACAGAGATGAATTGGTTATATGGTATTACATATTTGGTTGGTATTTGTTTATCGGTATCGCCCTTATATGCTCAAAGTAGTTTAAAAGATTTACAACAGATTCAATTATTGAGTCAAGAAGAATGTATTATAGTTCAAGTAAATGCAGATTGGAATTTTAAAGCATCGTTAGATTTAAATGGTTTAAATAATTGCGTATGGTTTAATGCAAGTATAGATGATAAAGAATATGGTGCGATTATCGTAAATGAATGGAAGATAGTTTCAGTTCCTACTATAATTATGTTCGAGTATGGAAAAGAAGTAAAAAGATTTGAAGCTGGATTAAGTTTCAATTTAGATAAAGATAAAATCATCAAGGAAATCAAAGATGAAATTGATGAAATACAACTAAGGAAGTTTCAATGATATATTTAGCAAGATGGTTTAAACAATTATTTGGTTGCGTGTTATTTATGGGAGCATTAACAGCACAAGACTTTTTTAAGTTTAGCACTATATATGGTGCATATAGCTTTAGTAGTCCTGTAACTAAAGAATTACAATATCAAGTGTCTGGTGGGCAATTACAAGAGTTACAAGAAGAACTAGATGACCACACTATTATGACATTTGGTATTAGAAAACTAGCAAGGTTTGGCTATGAGAATAAACCAGAAGTTTGGTACACAGGAGATGAAGCACCTATTAATGAAAGTGTTGCTATTGGTAATGTACCTACTGGCTGGGAGTATGTAATACAATACTCTGACCACAAAGAGTTTGAAGAAGAGTTTGTAAACGAACAATATATGTTACGATATATGGGAAAGAATTTTTTAGTAAAAGCTAACTATGATTCCAGAGGATTAGAAGATGTAGAGTTTGCAGCATTAGATATGCGTTACAAAAAGGATGTAGGTAATCTAGCACTATCATTAGGCGTAGCTGGTAGAATGCATCCAGCATACTTAGACTTTAGACCTATTGATTTATGGTGGGCTGAACAAGATATTAACACAGATGAGTTTACACCCTTTTGGGACTTTGCATATTTCTATGGCTATTCAGATGAGTTTGTAGAACAATTCACACAATATGGATATAGTTACTTTGATTTTAAATGGTATGATGCAGAAGGAAACCTTGTTGCTAATACAGATGAACAATTCTATAAACAAGTTTATGGAGAGATTGTTAAACAATATAATGAAGAATATGCAAAAGAATTAGGATACCAGAACGAACTAAGTTTATCAGTAGGTGCAGACTATTATAAGTACACACCTAAGAACTGGTTGCATATGTGGGTTACAGCTTACCCAGTAACTAAAGGTATGTCTGACTATGCCTTTAACTATGAAGTAGCCGAGAATGGCATGGATTACGACTTAGGAATGGTCTATGGTTGGAAGCTTACTAATAAGTTTGGAGTATTTTTAGAAGGTAGATTTTTGTCAATGTACGATGTACAATCTTATGAGTCTAAGGTTGGACTGAACTGGTTGATATACTAATGGCTAAGAAAAAGAAACGCAAAGGTAGTCCTACTCCTAAAAATAAAGCTTTATACTCTAGGGTTAAGTCAGCAGCAAAGAGTAAGTTTGATGTATATCCTTCTGCATATGCAAATGCTTGGTTAGTGAGAGAATATAAAAAACGTGGTGGTAAGTATTAATGGATTACCAAGGCGGTCTTAAGAAGTGGTTTAGTGAGAACTGGGTAGATATAGGTTCAAAGAAAAAAGGTGGTGGACATGAGAAATGTGGTCGTTCATCAACAAAGGGTAGTAAAAGAAAATATCCTAAATGCGTACCTTCTTCTAAAGCAGCAACTATGTCAGCATCACAAAAGAAAAGTGCTGTACAAAGAAAAAGAGCAAAAAAACAAGGCGTAGGCGGTAAGCCAACAAATGTAAGAACATTTGCTATGAAACAAAACAATAAGAAAAGAGCATAATGGCTATAAGAAAAACTACTACAGGTAAAAGTCCTAACTATAGAAAGACTAAAGATGGTGCAGGGATGACTAAAAAAGGTGTAGCTGCTTATAGAAAAGCAAACCCTGGAAGTAAGTTACAAACTGCTGTTACTGGTAAGGTAAAGCCAGGTAGTAAGAAAGCTAAAAGAAGAAGGTCTTATTGTGCAAGGTCTTTAGGGCAACTAAAAAGAAGTTCTGCTGCAACTAGAAACGACCCTAATTCAAGAATTAGACAGGCACGTAGACGTTGGAAGTGTAGATAAATTAAAAAAACATTGACAAAAAGGTCATAACCAGTTATCTTTGAAGACTACTTCAAGGGACTGGTATTAGGGTTACCCTATTAGGGTTCCCTAGGAAGAAAAGATTATGAGTAGATTAAAAGTTATAACCAATGTAATGGATAAGGTTGCTGGAAGAGTAGATGATTTTACTTTAGACCAAACAGAAAAAGCAGAGCTATTAAGAGAGATGAATGCTGCCCAAATGAAAATAAATGAAGTGGAAGCAGGCTCTGATAATGTATTTAAAAGTGGATGGAGACCTTTTCTAGGGTGGGTTCTATGTGCTGCATTTGGTTATCATTATATATTACAACCCTTTTTATTGTTTATTATGGCTAGTAGAGGTGTAGAAATCCAACTGCCAAACTTTGATATGAATACAATGACCACTTTATTATATGGTCTTCTTGGTATGTCAGGAATGCGTAGCTGGGAAAAAGTAAAAGGTAGAGCATGAGAAAAGGCTTCGTATCTCAAACAAGAAGAAGCAACGGACCAAAGAAAACAAGGCAAGGGAATAGCAAAAATACTAAAAGAGGTTCTAAAATTGGGTCGTATTACAAAAAGAAATACAGGGGTCAAGGAAAGTAAGATATACTTAGAATTGGTCAAGATAAACAAACGAAGAAGGGATAAGAAAATGGGTAAAACAATAGCAAGCTTATTAAAAAAAGTAGTAAGCGAAGAAACTTTAATTTCTATATTACTAGTAGTAGGAGACTATTTAGTCGAACTATCATCTAATAAACTAGATAATAAAGTTTGGGAAAAAGTTAAAAAATCATTACAGAAATAGGAGAACTATATGAATTGTGAATGTGGATGCGGTTGCGGTTAATGCAAACATTAAGTAAGTTGGCCAAAGATTTAGAATCTGTTTTTAACAGTCTTGACCAAAAGGTGCAATCTAAAACATCTAAAAGCTTACAGCAATGGGTTGTGGAGTGTGTATCGGCTTTAGCCTACACGCTCACACTTGCTGTTTCATTCTTTCTTATGGTGTTAGCAGTAGGAATAGTATTACTGTTTTTAATCACAAGTTATATGGTAGAACTATCTGTAAAAGGATGTAAAGAATTATACGAATATGCCAAACGATAAAAAAATAATAGGAATAAACTAATGGCAAAACAAGCATTTAATATTGCAAGGTTTGACGGAGGGCTTAATAATAAAAACTCTGCTAAAGACTTACAACAAGGCTTCTTAGCAGAAGCTACTAATGTAAATGTAGGGCACTTAGGTAAGATAATTACCACTGGAAAGCTTGCCAACCTTAGTAGTTCATTTACCTTAACAGATGATGGTGACGCTGCAATACAACCAGGATATGGATTGTTTAAGTTTAGTAGTGACATCACACCAGGCGGTGGAGCCGCAGCTGCAGAATATCTAGCTTATACATCTCCAAAGGGAGAGGTGTTTTTAAGCACTAGTGCTACATTTGGTAGTGGTGGTGATGGACTAGCAGTAGTATTTGATTCTGCTACTTTAATAGGTACAGGTAGTGCAACAGACGCACAACCAGTATATTATTATGCTGATGGTGGATTACGCATAGCAGATTCAGACTTTGGTAATACAGGAAACAAACAGATAGTATTAGCTAGGATTGAAAGAACTAATGATGACCACCCAGATGTTTATGCGGCAGCAGTAACAGACCAAATGAAATTTTATACTGGAGGGTTGATAGCACCAGCTGCTGCAGACTTTACCTTAAACTCTGGAGCATTTCATGCACCAGTAGACCCTGCTTCTAATGTAGAAGATGGGGTAGACCCTGCTTCTGGGGATGATTTTAGAATTGAAATGAGCTCTAGTAGTTCTAAAACAGATGGACTATGGCCAGAAGGAAACTATGCTATTGGAGTTAGCTATGTATATTTTGGTGGACAAGAATCATTGTTAACTAATATAGCAGACCCTATTTCTATTGCAGATGCTCAATACTTTATAGCTAGTATGTCTATTAAAGATGATAGTTTAAATTCTTTTTTACAAGGAATGAGAATATATGCAAAGAATTTTAATAATCCAGATGATGAATATAGATTGTTACTTGATGTTAACTTTGAGAAAGGTTCTAGATTGTCCTTAGCGGATGAATATGATGCCTTCATCGATGAAGGAGACTATGTAGTAACCAATGACACCAATAACAGTGCTACCGACTCTAGAGCCTATGCTATCAAATCACCTGGATTAGATACCTATTCTACTATTAACGGATTTTCACCAGAAGAAAAGGCAATTACATTCAATGGAGCTGAAGCATTTTCATATAAGACAGCTACTGTTGCTAATCAAAGAGCATTTGTAGGTAATGTATTGTATGTGAATGACGAAGGCGTAACAAAAGAAATGGGAGATAGAATACAATATACTCCTGTTAGAAAGTATGATACGTTTCCACAGACATATTACTTAGATGTAGGAACAAACGATGGTGACGCTATTGTTAAAATTATAGAGTTTTCAGATAGATTATTTGTATACAAAAAGAATAAACTATTTATTATTAATATTGCATCTGGTTCTGATGCTGGTTGGTATGTAGAAGGAGAGTTTGAAAACAGAGGTATTAGTAATCCTGCAGCTGTATGTAAATCAGATTTAGGATTAGTATGGGTAAATGAAAATGGAATGTTTAGCTTTTCAGATACCATATCTACGTTAAGTGGAGCTATAGATGAAGATACATGGGCAACAAATATTGTTGGAACGAACTGTTCTGTTGGATTTATTCCTAAGAAAAATCAAATACTAGTTATAGGAGACTCTAGTTCTACTGACAGTAAAGGATATATATATGACATTGCAACAAAGTCTTTTGTTAATATAAATGATACTAACACTTTAGTAAGTAAGAAGACAACTAACTTAGTTACTTACAACCAAGAGCTAGTATGTATGGAATTAACCACAGGAACAACTGCTGGAGCAGGTAGTAATGACGTGTATACCGTTAAAAGATTTGACACATCTCCGCAAGCACAAACAATAGATATACAAACTGGAGAGATTGACTTAGGAGAACCTTCAGTAGATAAAAAGTTTTATTCAGTTTATGTAACACATAAGAATGCAGATGATTTAGTTATTACTGGTGGGTTTGAAGGTGCTGCACCAACAACAAATATCTTTGATTCTAATACATTTTCAACAAGTAGTTCAATGGTGACTACAAAGTTTCAAGTAGCCAGTGGCTCTAGGGTTAAAAAGAAGTCATTGCAAATAAAGATAGCAGGAAATGCACAAGCTGATTTTGAAATACAAGATATAGCAATAGTCTATAGGTCTAGGGGGGTAAGATAATGACACTAGTTAAAGGAAGAGCAGTATCTGGAACAAGCAAACAAGTTAAACGTGGACCTGTATCTGTTAATCAAATGAAAAATGGTGAAGAGATATTACAATACCACAAAGGAAGACTAAAAGTAATACGAAAAGAATTTGGTAAAATATTTGAACTAGAGTATAGTAGTCCAGAAATACAAGAATTAAAAACATTTGCAAAGTTCTCTGATATAAAGAAACCAGCAAGAGATGCTATTAAAATATTTTCTGGTGGAGTTAGAGCTGGTACTGGTAAAAAGTTCTATGGTTCTGTACCTGCTGCTGGAGATTCAAATGTAGTAGTGGGAGAATTTGAAGTTGCTCCAGATGGAGAAAGCTTAATTTTAAAATAATATGAATAATAATACACACACTAATAGGGTATTTACTGTCGTAGTTCTTGACTTGACTGACGACAAATTTGTAAATTTAACCCAAACACCTAGGGAATACATTTATGTATAATGCACGAGGAACATATCAAAATCAAACTAAATTTAGTACAGCTAAAGAAAATAATCTTTTACAACTTTTAAAACTAAGAACTGAAGATACCATTATGATAGAAAAAATGGTACAAAACAAACTTAATAAATTAAAAAATACTAGAAGCCAAGGTTTTGTAAGAAAAGCTGCTAAGTTTATAACAGGACTTACTCCTAATAAATTCGATGATTTAATTTTTGATGCTACTGCAGCTTTAGTAGACGATAAAAAAAGAAGCACCTTGCTTTCATCTCCAGGAATTAATACATCAAAGCTAAAGTATCTTAAAACAAAAGGAGATGAAATTAGCAGGCGAGTAAAAGACGCTCTAAGAGAATCAACCGAAGATATGAAAGCTAGTAACAGTCTTAAAAGTATGGGACTAGATATAATAATTGGTGAAGTAATGAAGAGTGATGAGTTTAAAGATGCTACTGAAAAATATACAGATAAGTTTGACTCTTTTAAAGAAAAGTTTAATCCACTAAATGTATTTAAAGGAGGAGAAAATTTTCCTATGTTTGAAGATGTAGAAGGATTTGATGTATTTAGTGATGAGTATTTACAAAATCCAGAAGGTTTTAAAAGTGACAGTTTATTCAAATCATTTATGGGAGAAGCTGGAGATTATTTATCAGACCCAACTTCTTATATTGATAAAACAACTCAACAAAATATGCCAGAAGATGCTACTGCAGCTTTAGTACGTTTCTTGCAACAAAATCAATTAGACTTGAAAGGTAGAGAATAATGGCAATAAATTTAAAAAGCTTATTAGGTGTTGCTCCTCTTGAAAAGTTAAAAGAAAGAAATAAAAAAATGAATTTAAATCCTATGGAAGGGATGAAACCTTTCGGTGGTATGCAATCTTTTAATACAGACTTAGACAATCAAATAGGACAAACCTCAGAGGTTGCAATGCAAGGATTCCAACAACCTTTATCTTCAATGAATCAATCAGGGCCAGTACAAGCTGGTGCTCCTAGTTTTTATCAAAATCAAATGCAAAATCAAGGGTTACAAAACTCATCTGAAATGTTTGGATTTGGAAATAATTTTTCTACTGACCCAGACCAAACAGGAGGGCAACAAACATCTGATACTTCAGGTGGTATGATGGGAACCTTGCCTGGTGGAGCACCAGATAGTAGTTCATTCTTTACACCGACATCAGATTTATTTTCTTCGTTTCTTTCTGGGTTAAGTCCTAATGAAGCAGACCAATATAAAACCTTTTTATCTGACTTTAAGTTAGATGTAGACGAAATAGGAGCCTTAATGGGTTTTAACATCTCAGATGTAAAAACTAATAAAGATGGATTACGTGACACCTTATTAGAGATGGGAGTCGTAGAACAATTTGGAGATTACTTTCAGGGAACTGGAGAAAAACTAAGAAACCTTCAAGAGGGAAGAAGTATGATGCTTGGGGATGTAGCAACTGGAGCATCAAACGAAGCAAGAACTTTATTAGATATGAATGCACAATCTAGCACTTCTGGATTAATGGGTGGTAGACAAGGTGTTAGACAGCAACAAGCAAGAGAAACATTAGAAGATGTATTACAAGGTCAACTAATGGGAGCTGAAGGACAATATGTATCATCGTTAGATAGTTTATTATCAGGAACAATAGATACTCTTAAATCTGGTTTATCATCTGCTAGAAATGATTTACTTGATGCTAATGTAGACTTAGGACAATACTTAAAAGGTGGAACAGGTGGTGCAAACGAAGTTATAACTGCTCCAAACTATTCACAACAATATGAAAACTTCAATTTAAATGATTCACAAATTGCAGATGTACAAAATTATATTAATGAATACTATGGAACTAATACTGCATATCCCTCTCAACAACAAGTGACTGACTTTATTACATCTATATTAGAAAACCAGCAAGGAGGGAACTACTAATGGCTAACGGAAAAGGATTAACTAGAGATATAAATGTTAGTTATAAAGAGCCAAGCACTAATATCGTTGACTCTATATTTGGCACTACAAGAGATAGATTAGAGCGTGCACAGATAGAAGCACAAGAAAGAATTGCTGAAAAACAATTAGAAGAAAAAGCTAAACGTGATAACTATAACTTGTTTTTAAAGTTTGAAAAGCAATTTCCTGACATTTCTAAAAAAAGAGAGATGGCTGAATCTATGAATCTTACTGAAGTTGTAACATTATTTGATAATACATATGATTTTCCAGACTTAAAAATACAAGAAAATTCTATTAAAGATTTTGATAAAGCTGAAACAGCTGATGAACTTGTAGCTTTGTATAAAACAATAGACCCAGATGGTCCATATGTTGATAGAGCACGACAATCAGCAGAAGCTAAAATGACAAAAAGTTTTTCTAAAATTATTAGCAGTATAGATAGAACTCAATATTCACAAGATACAAACAGATATGGCAGTTTGACTACTGAGATAGCTGGATTGAGACAACAAGAAGTTAACTTTAGAGGAGTTTTTCCACAAACAGAATTAGAATCAGATGCTGAATATCAATCTAGATTAGAATCAATAGATTTAAATACTGCAAGACAAATTCAAGGTGGAAGTATAATTATTGGTACAGGAGACAATCAACAAGAATTAACATATGCACAGCTTAATGAAAGGATTTCCAACCTTGACAAGGAATATCTACAATTAGACAAAAGTATACAAGACTTTAATTATTTTAGGGATAACAAATTAGACTATGCTATTGCACAATACGATAAAAAAAATAATATAGACTCACAAGGTGATGGTAGTACATCCTCAGTAAATGAAGATGAAACAGAAGAGGTTATATCTAAGGTACCTATTGCAGAATTTGAAGATTTATCTCCAGATGCTATAGAAACTCTTACAAGCCTAGACATTACAGAGTTTGAAGAAAATGCATTTGATGCAAACCCAGAAGAAGTTTTAGACCCTATTTCATCTACTTTAGAAAATATATCTGGATTATTGACTGATGATACTCCTGACTATATGAGTGGTCGTATGTATACAGAAAAAGAATTAGCTGCATTTCCTTTATCAGTAGATAAACTTATTTCTGAAATAGACAATATAGGTGGGAATATTTCTACAAGTGAAGCATTAGAACTTTTAGATAGTTTAGAATTAAGAGGAACTAGTGCGATAACAGACGCACTCCCAGAAAAAATACTTGGTAAACCAGTTAAAAAGAAAGAGTTTGACCGAAGAGCGACTCTTTTTTCTGATGGTAAACGTGTAGATGACACCAGAGGGCCAGACTTAGAAAAACTTAGAGACTTACAAAAAAGATATACAAGAGTTGAAAATGGTGTATTAAAACCAAGTCTTAAAAATAAAAGACTAAACTTAATTCAAAGTAAGATAGACGTAATTGAAGAAAGATTAAGTCGTAATGTTTACTTAGATGAAATACTAGAATTATTAGGGCAGTAATGCCTGAAGGTCAAAGAACTTATAATAATTCTTTTACTCCTAGCTTAGGCGTTGGAAGACCAGCACCAATTAAGTTGGCTTTTCCTGGACACGTCAATAACTTTCTAAAAGAATCATATAATAAAAGCACAATCGGTTTGGCTGACCAGCTAATTAATGGTGCGGAAAGACATGATTTATCTCAATATGAATATGGAACCCTCTTTGATGTAGGGACTACCGTATTATCTTTTATTGGAGACATACCTGCATACCTAACTGGTGCAGGATTCGCATCGGTTGCTTTAAAAGGAGCAGGAAAACAAACAGTAAAAAGAGTTGCTTCAAGCAGTGCTAGAAATAAAATGAAACAAAACATTGGACAAGCTAGTAAAATTTTAGCAGACAATGGAGCAAACCCTACCTACATTAATCAAGTCCAAAAACAATTAACTAAAACTTTTGTAGATAATGGTGATAGATTATTAAAAGATTCATCTGGTTTTTCAGTGATTAGTGGTACACACGAAATGCTTAGACAAGGTGTAAACGATGAAGATTATGACTGGCTAAAAGGAATTAATAAAGCTATAGTTGGTGCGGTTGTTTTACCTGCTGGTAAAGTTGGTGGTATTGCAGCCACTAATATTGTTGGAAAAAAATCTCCAATACTAAAAGGAGCTTTAGGATTAGCTGGTGAATCAGCTGGGTTTGTTGCACCTTACTCTTGGTCAGAAGGAAATCTTATGCCAAATCCTCAAGACTTAGGACATACCATTGGTTTGTTAGGTGGTATTAATTTACTGACTAGAGGTAGACTAAGTAGCATTCAAAGTAGAAAAGGTATAATAGAAGAAACTAACGCAGCGTTTGGAAATAAGAATGCTATTAAGTTTAAAGATAGGCCTGAGAATATAAAGATTAAAGCTGGAGAAGCTTTAGAAAGAGATATAGCAGCAAAGAAAGCTTCAGATGTTATAAGGGGTGGAGAGCAGTTTTGGTCTAAAGATGGTTCTTTAGTTAGTGTTGTAGAAAAAGGTCTTGATACAATTACTTATAAATCCGCAGGATTAACTAAGCCTAAGACAGTACCATCGTCTGAGTTTTATAAAGAATTTAATATAGTACAGAGTAAAAAAGCTCCAAGATTTGAACTAGTAAGAAGTATTGGAAGAGAACTTGACACTTTAGGTATAAACGATACAAACCAAATAAGAAAAATAGTTTTTGGATTAAGAAATGGAAACGTTCCTAAAGGATTAAAGCCTTCAGACAGAGGATTAGGTTCATTAACAGAAAGAGAATTATATCAATTAAATAAAAAACTATCTCAAAAATCTCAACTAGAAAAGTTTGCTCAAGAACTAGCTGCAGTAGAGGTAGAATATTCTAGGCAATATTTACCTGGAGTATTTGGAGGAATATCAAGAGCCTTTGATAAACTAACATTAGATGGATTTACTATTCCAGTATTAGGTAAAAGAATTGAAAGTCAAAACTATTTATCTGGAATTAGAAGTGTAGAAGCAAAACTAAGTAAGCCAGGGGTTGCTTTAGAAGCAAAACATTTAATGTATCAAGTTAGCCATCACGCAGATTATTCATCACAAATAGCTGCAGCTGTTTTGGGAAGACTAAACAAAATACCTGGTGCTAATATGAAAAATATGACTGATAAAAAACTTATGAAATTAGTTACTGAAGAGCTTGAAACGAATGTAGGTATCACCTCTAATATGAGTAATATAGCTAAAGAAATGAGAAGTATATACGATGACCTTTATAAGGCTGGAGTAAAAGAAGGTCTAGATATGAAAGCATACCAAGGTAATTATGCAGGAAGATTTTTACAAGAAGACTTAGCTGATTTGTTAAGAAACTTTAGAGCAGATATAAATAGAAAAGAACCAAGAGTGTATGCTGGGGTAGACAAAATAGCTAACGACCCAGAAGTTGTAAGTTTTTTACAAAATAAATTATCAAACATATTAAAAGATAATGCGGGAAACAAACCTCTTCAAACTTATTTTAAATCATTAAAGCAACAATATGGAAATGATGTTGTTAAAATTTTTACTGACATGGACAGGCATTTAATACAAAAAAAGTCTAGACCTTTTAGTAATATAGATAAGTCAAGAACTGGTAATGTTAGTTGGGTTCCTGGAAAAGGATATAACATACCTATATTTGAAGAGAATGCTTATGCCAACATACTAAACTATACAAACCAAATGGCTAATCAGTTAGCTACCAAGAAATTTTTTGGGACTAATTATCAAAATGCAATACAATTAATTGATGATGTATCAACAGGTAAGGTTGGTAAAACAGCAGACAGAGCTACTGCAGATACAATGAAAGAGCTTATGCTTAGAGTAACTGGTGCTATAGAATTAGACCCATCTAGAAATCTATCTCCTAAAAATAAAGAGTTTGTAAGACAGATGGTTAATTTTGAAATTGGTACTAAAATTGGTGGTGGTCTTGCAACGATTGTTAATATAACACAACCTCTTATTTCATCTTTATTTCTAGGTAATTATAGAGTTGGAATACCAGGTTATATGAAACGATTTGTTTCTGGAGACAGAAAAGCATTATTAAAAGAAATGGGATTGTATGGGGATAGTCAATTTTTAAACACAATGGAAGTTCTTACTGGTACATCAAAACGTGGGAACACATTGAGTGATAGGATTGTAGGTAGGCTTACAAAGTTAACTGGTTTTACAGGAATGAACAGGTTAAATCTTGAAACGTCTGCTTCTGTAGGTATTGATATGATGCGTTACTTAAATCGTGTAGCTAATGGGGAGAATGTGTTATTAAAAAATGTTCCTCTTTCAGCTAGTGCAAAGAAAAGAATTATTAATGATACCTTAGCTGGTCAAAGTAGAACGGCGTGGGCCAAACGTAAACTCTCAAGAGATTATGGAGTTACTTGGACTGGTAAAAAAGAAATAGGTATGACAGAGCTTACGCAAGGTGCAATTAGATTTGCTAAAGATACTCAGCTACAAAGAAACTTATTAAAAGAACCTTTGTTTTTAACAGAGCCAATGTTTAGACCTTTATTAGTTCTGAAAACGTTTGGTATTAAACAATCACAATTAATATCTAAAGGACTTGGAAGAGAAGTTCGTGAAGGAAATGTATTACCTGTTGCTAGATTAGCAATCGGTGCTGGTATTGGCGGTAAATTTATTATTAACTCTTATGAGTTTATGCAAAATCTACTATCTGGTAAAGATGAGTATGATTGGAGAAGAGCAAAACAAAGTTTTTCAGAAATGAAACCAGGATTTATTTCAGGAGAAGAGAACTATAAAAGAGCAGATTACTGGACAGAACTTCTTACACCTACTATGGAAGAGCTTGCAGCGGTAGGAACAATGGGAGTTGTAACAGACTTTATGTCTGCTGATAATAAAATGGGTAATCTAGGATATATACTTGAACCTGTTATATGGGATGACGTTACAACGGTTTGGAACGGCCTAACAAGTATCTTTGAAGATGTAGATGATTATGGAGTCAGTGGAGCAATGAAGCGTTCACCACAAAACTTTAGTAAATTACTTGGTTCTAATATAAAAAATTTAACAAGACGATTAGAAACTGATAGGCAGTCTGAAGGAAGAATAGAGTCTCAAAGAAGAAGAGTTCACAGAGAGATAGTTAAAGATGTTTACCAAGGAAAAAATGCAGAAGCTAAAAGAAAAATTATATCTTGGAACACAGCTCACCCAGACCAACCTTTGCTACAACCAAATGCAGAAGAAATATTGTCATATGTTTACAAGCAACGTCAGAAAAAAGAAAATCCATAAGTGTCAGATAAAAAGAAAATAACTATGTTAGACCTAGTAGGTTCTCCTTCGTTCAATTACACTGCTGCTGCAGATGCTTTAAATACTACAAACAGAAAGCAATTAAAAAAACAAAAAAACACAGAAGGTATTCATAATTTTTTAATGGGATTAGGTTTTGCTCCTGGACCAACAGGTTTTGCTGCTGACATGGCAGATTCAATTTTATATGCTACAGAGGGAAAATTTAAAGATGCGGCATTATCTTCTGTGGCTATGTTACCATTCATAGGCTCTGTTGTTACTGCAAAAAGAGTTAAAAAAATTCAAGAAAAAGCAGATACTTCTTATAGAATTGACCACCAACCAAGAGGACCAGAAACTCCTGAAGCAATTAGGCTTGATGATTTAACTGAGGATATTGCTGGAAGACAAGCAGGTTACCCTAAAGATATATATGGAGCAAGAGGCCAAGAATTTTATGCTAGAGGTCCAAAACAAGGTTATAAAGATATATTTGGAATAGCTAACGATGAAAGCTATAAGTCAGTTATGAAATTTAAAAACAATCCAAACGCAGAATTAACAATATACAGGGGAGTTCCAAAAGGAGTTAAAGATATTAATACGGGAGACTGGGTTACAATAAGTCCAACATATGCAAAGCAACACGCAAACGCCTCATTTTGGAAAAGAGCTGATGGGAAAATAGTAAATGAAGGAACAGTAATATCTAAAAAAGTAAAGGTAAAAGATGTATACTGGGCAGGAGATGACATTAATGAGTTTGGATATTTTCCTTTTAACAAAAAAAAATACGGGTATGGTGATGATGGCTTGTTTCCATATAAAGATGAATATTTTGAAAGTCCTTACGACAAACTTTATTTTCAAAAAGCACAGAAGAATAAAGTTAAATAGATTTTTTCTACACTTTTCTAAAATTCTCCTTACGAGGATAGGCCTATACGGCCATAACTTTTTCTATTGGATATAACTATCGACTAATTACACTGAATGCCCTGAAGCTACAAGCTAATGCGTCATTCATCATTTTTGTATTTTTCGTGTAATTCTAGCATAACTCCAGCTAAATAGACACACAAATCAAGAACTTCTTCTATGCTTTCCTTAAGATTGTCCCTACTTCCATCAATAGGAACTTGTTCCCCATACTTTGCAGCACCTACATCTAGCCGCTGCTTAATCATACATAATATTTTATCGTTGTTTTTCATATATTCCTTCTTCCATGTATTCTTGGTGTTCGTGTCTCTCTATTGCCATCTGTTTACTTTCGTGGTTTAATATGTATACTTTTTGAGCTAGTTCATCATTAGCAAGATGCTCTCCAAGCATAGATAAACTATTCATATTATGTTCTGGATACAGTTTATTATACGTATTTTCATCTATTAAATTATTATAATAAATAGCACAAAGAAATTCCGTAGAAATTATATTTCCGTTTTGTCCCCAACGAATTTTTAATTTCAATTTATTATTATCTTCTATTGTCTTTCTATTATCTTTTATTAAATCTTCACAAGATTTCCCAGAACGTGTATGCTGTTCGTAAAAATCTCGTGCTTTTTGTGATTCTTTACTTAGCTCGTTATACTCTTTTTTTAATTGTATAATCGTACTTCTTAGGTCTTGTATTAATTTCATATCCATTTTTTATTTTTTCTCCTTAATTCTTTCTACGTAAAATTGTTCTATCCAAGTCTTTTCTTTTCTGTTAGCTCTAAGAGTAACTCCTTGAAATATGTGCCAACCTCTACCATTTTTTTTAGCATGATATTCTTGCAGCTCTTGTCCTTCTTTACTGTATGGGTCTAATGCTTTTATCTGCTTCACTCTTTCTTCTGGTGTAAGCTTTGGTTTTTGTCCCCACTTAATGTGTTCTACATTATACGTTGGATGTGATTTAGCCATGGTATCTCCTTGTAATTTTTATGGGCTAACAGGTAGCCAAACCGTTATTTGCAACATCTCTAATTAAATAGCTATAGGTAATGTATAACTCCTTTTTAATTTAAATGTTGTTATTATATAATGTCAGCCCAAAGTTAGCTGTCAGACCAAAAGGAAAAAACTAACTGTATAACAATAAACATCTGACAGCTGTTAAAGTTTTAGGCTAGGAATTATTGTTGTTATTATGTTAATATATTTATACGGAAAATAACAAACCTAGCCTAAGTGTTAAAAGGGCATATCGTCTTTAGGTGGTGCAGCTTCTTTAGGTTGAGGTCTTGCTCCGCCTCTTTTAGCTTCGTAAGTTTCTTTGTCTTCAAAGACAATAGATATAAAATCATTTCCATTGTTTGCTTTCTTACTCCAGCCTGAAACATATCCTTCAACTCCATTAAAAGTTACTACCCCTATTGTTTTCCAATTAGGTCTTTTTGGATTGTCACCTACATCATTATGAAATAGGTTTGCTGTATTTGGTTTTGGTACATAATCACTCATTAGTTGTCTCCTCTTTTATACATTGTTTTACAAAATCTTCTAATACTAAATTAGATGCTACATCTGCGTAATGGTTATCTGCATCCATTGTTAGCCTACCATATAACTCTAAAGCTTCTGTTAGCACTCCCCATTGTTGTTCTGTTACTTTTATTGTATTATCACTCACTAGTTGTCTCCTTTATGTGTTCAACAGATGTAGGGTTAGCTGAAGCCTCTCTCATATCTTCAGGTGGCCTTTGTTCTTCTGCTTGTTTTTCTAAAATAATTCTTTCTTCTACTTTAATTCTTATGTTTCTAAGGTCTTGTCTAATACCATCTTCAAGTTCGCACTTCTTTGGTTGTCTTGTATATACCTCTATCATATTCTCTAGTTCTTCTAATCTAAACTTAAATGTTATTGATATATCTTTGTAGTTAATTTTCATTTCTTTACCTCTATTAATTTAATTGCTTTGATTCTTTTTCCTGTTTTAGAATCATAAGACTCCATAAGTTTTTTTCTATATTTTTTAACCAATTCATTGTGTCTTTCTACTCCAGCACCAGTTATCTTACCTGCTTTGTATAAATCCTTATACAAGCTTATCAATGCTCTCATCTCCATGTTCTGCCTCTTTCAAAAGTTTTAACATTAATAAATATCTTTCTAAGTCAATAAGTATTACTGGTTTAATTCTATCTGCTCTTACTACTACACCTATCTCTTCCTTTTCAGGTAACAAATAGGATGGTATAGCTTTACGCATCTTGCATCCATAGTAGTTTCCATCAATTAATATATCTCCTAATGGATGACAAGCTCCACCCCTGTCTCTGTTGTGTGCTTCAAGGTTAAAATCTTTAGCTAGGTTTACCGCTAGTCTCTGTAGTTCTGCTCCCCTTTGCCTGTTTCTTCTTCCCATCTGTTGTGGTGTCATCTTTTTCTTTTTCAATTTTACCCTCTATAAAGTCAGTTAGTTTATCTACATCTTGATTCATCTCTAATAAAGAGTTAATAAGAAATTGAACACTAAAGATTTCATTTTTCATTATTAACATTTCTTGTTTAAGAGATGTCATTACTTCTAACATATCGTTGTATGTTAATTTAGTTTTCTTTTGTTTCATATACCAATGGGTTCTTTATCTGCATATTAAATGAAATGACTACGCTGCTATCTTCTTCAATGATTTCATCTAAGATTTTATGCACATCGTCACGCATTTGTTCTACTGATTTCTTTTTAACATCAAGTGTTTCTTCTATCTCTTTATAAGATTGCTTGATTTCTTCCTGAACTTCTACCTTTTCTTCTGGTGTTAGCTCTGGACTTTCAGGCACCTCTGCCTCTACTACCTTTTCAGGTGTATACTCTGCTGTTGTAGCCTCTAGCTTTACATTAGGTTTATTACTAAAAACACAACCAGTGTAAAATACTAAGCCTACAAACAATAGAAGTAAGTATGTTTTATATTTCATTCTTTATCCTTTTTTTCTAATTCGTTTAACATTTGTTTTTGTTTATCTAGTTTAAAATACTTGACATACAACCAACTATCTTTACAAGTCAATACATTATAAAGCATGGTATGATTACCTTTTTTATTCTGTGCTATCGAATATTTTAACTTGGCTCTCTTCATTCTTACTCCATTCTGATAGTGCAAGACCAACCTGACTACCAAGTCCTCTGTTGAAAGCAAAACCCCTAGAGCGGACAGCATTGATAGTTGAATAATAATTAATACCTGTTAAAGTATCTTCAACTTTTATTTTGTTCGCACCCAACTCTTCAGCTTTTGACAGAGCCAATTCATCAAAAGTTATTGCTGGTGGAGTTCGTAGGAAATCTTTAGAAGAATCTAATTCTCTTATAAAGGTTTCACCCTTTACATTTCCTACTACTTTCTTGTTTATCTTTACTGCTTTTGTTTTCATTAATTTTAATTTAAGTGTTTCACTATCTATAATCAACTGAAAACTTTCTCTACTTCTTCTGGTGATAAAGTAGTGTCTTGTTCATCAATCAATCCTTCTAACCATTTCTTTGTATCTTCAATGTTAGATGCATTTATACGATTACTTTCAAGTCCTTCTCTAACTTTTTCTTTTGTATCTTCACTTAACCCTTGACACATACCACGTAATATCACTGCATCGGTGGCTGATATAGATTCACCCTTTACTTTAACTACCTTCTTAGGTTTAGCTGCAGGTTTGTTTATAGGTTTTGCATCAACCTCTATAGACTTTACATCATTGTCTGCATCACTAGCAATACCCACGAATGCTGACAAGCTGTATCTTCTGAAGTAAGTAATAGCTGAACCTACAGACTGATATATGTTCATACCTTTAGAGTCTGCAATCGGTGTCATCATACCGCTACGTATCCACTCTCCTGATGTGTGCATATACAAAGTCTCAACACCTATCTCACTGCTAGAGCCTACTGGCATCTGAACAAATGATATTCCATGTTTGGTTAGTAATGGTCTAAGGTATTTAACTAGTGCATCGTATGATGTATAATTATATCCATAGCCTTTACTGTCGTGTGCCATGTCTTCAATCTCTTGTTGAACTTTGACTTGTGCTGATGCTAAGTTCTTGATTGATTCTGACATTGTTGTTTCTACTCTCATTGTTTCTCCTTTATTTTATCGTTCTCTTTTTTCATGTCGTTGTATATCTTGACATACTTCTTGTCTTGGAATATAATATTGTTTGGATTTAAATGCCCTTCTTTTTTTATATCCCAAGCACTATCATTACTTAGATTCACTCTTGTCTCTCTTCCTTCTAATAGAACTTTGATGATTGTAATACATAAACTCAAACCCAAGCTTATCTAGTTTAACAATCAACCTCCCTATTCTTTCTTGTAACTCAAACGCCTTTTCTGATTTACTCATTCTCTTCCTCCATGTCTTTTTCATATTTAAAGTCAGCCCAGTCTCTGCATACAGCACATAGGGCAGACCATATATTACATCCTACGTCTTCCATAGGCTCACTACTAGGTGAACCACCGCAATCACAGCAGACTAACACTCCTCTATCTTCATCTTCACTCATTGTTACTCCTTATGCTTCTTGAACATCTTTATCTTCTACTTCTACACTCCAAACACACGTATCATCTAATCCTAGTTCAATACATTTCTTAGCACAATCTTCGTATGTTGTAAATTCAAATCTATTATTATCTTTATCGTGTAAGTATTCATTACCATTCAATGAAATACCATTGATTGGTCTTGCTATTAAATACACTGTATCAGTTTGTTTCATCTAAACTCCTTAACATTTGTAATAGAAAATCTTTCTCTGATATTATTTTATCAGATTCATATTTATCAATTACTTTTAATCTATCTATTATAGTATTTATTATTTTATTTACTTCAACCATTATGTTTTCCTTTTTGGTTTAAGCCAAGGCACCATTGCTTTGGCTTACAACACTTATACGACACTAACTTTAAAAAGTTCCCAACTATTTTTAACTTCTTAAATGATATGTAGCAAAGTTTCTACCTGCACCGCCAGTAGTTTCAATCACATACCCCTGTTCTTTTAAGGTAAAGATGATACCTGACAATCTAGTTGCACTATATAATTGTATAGCATCCCAACTAGTGATACTCCCATGCTCCTCTAAATGTTTTAACACATATAAAGTTTTGCTCGGTCTACCATTAGTTGAAGTTATTCTAGCTCTACCTGTCTTTAAGGTAGGTATGTTAGAATGTTTCTTTCTACCTGTTGCATAGGTCTTTCTCTTTGGTCCTTCTGCGTGTTTCTTTCTTCCTGTTGCATATGTCTTAGCCATTATTACTCCTTTTTTTTATCGTTTACTCCATTTACTCTGACCCTTCAATCCACCTCCGCAGTGGTTGAAGTAGCCACAATATTTAACATTGCACTCCCACTCATATACTGGTGCGGTGCCTAGTGATACCTCTGGTATCCCAATTTTAAATCGTTCATTCACATCTTGCCAATACCTGTAAGCCTTATTAATAAAGGACTTAGGGACATTGACTTCCCTCATTAAAGAGTTGTCTTTGTTATAATAAATCAATGCCAACTTCTGTAATTCAACATCATACTTCTGTTGATACCAGTATGCATAGGTGCCTAGCTGCAACGCATAATTCTCCGCAGGTTCAGGGTCAGGTGTTCTACCAAACAAGTTCCTCCACTTAAAACTATTGCACGTTTTTATATCATACATTGCATCATCATCAACTATACATATATCAAAGAAGCCTCTGACATTTATGTCTTGTATCTGTATCTCTTCTTCAATCAATACATCTACTTTTTCTTTCTCTCCATGTAGAGTTAAAGCATCCTGTATATCCCCATGAACCAAATCACCAAGTCTAAATAGCCTCAATGTATTCTCATCTATCTCTGTGCTTTCTACTTTCTCTACACTATTGTAATATATCTTACGCATACACATTCCACTAGATGAGGCATGGAACCAATGTTCCCTGTCTTCGTATCTGTTGATACGATTATCCTCATTTAGTTTCTTTAAGTATCCTGCATATATTTCTTTTACATCAAGCACTTGCCTCTCCTAATAAGAATAACTTATCCTTATCTATGAATGTTAAGTTGTTCATTCTACATATTTTTTGTGTGCAATTCTTTACCAAAGTCATAAACTTATTGTTTGTATTGTCTTCGGTTGTATTGTTCATTACTAATATCTCAAACTCTAATACATTAATAACCTCTCTACAAAGTTCATCACTATCTTTTCTATCCATGTCATCAAACCCCTCTACATAACATCCTATGTCTGTTCTATCCAATGGTATAATCACTGAATAAGTCCCAAGCTTTTCTATGTCTGCTCTATATTTTGATTCAATACTATCTGTTGTGTAATCTCTCACTATCTTTCTCTCTTTCTTTCGTTTCTATTGTAGCTAACCAACATCCAAAACAATAACTTTTTTTGTTTATATTATGTTTCTCATGTTTTAGCATTGCTTGTTTACAGGATATACACCTGTATAACTTGTCATTTGACATTAATTATGCCATGCTATCCATAGCATAGTCTTGTTGTTTCTCATTCCATCCATCAACCTCTGCTTGTGTGTTGTCTTCTAGTTGTTTGATTTCTTTATCAAACTCATCACGCATACTATCTGTATCGTAGTGTCTGATACCTGTCTCATCATCTATTGTGTAATAGACTGGTATTGTTATTTGGTTTTCATTGTTCATTACTTCCTCCACTTCACGCATCTGTCTATCTAACTCACTCATCTTACCCATTATCTTTCTCCTTTGTTTATTTTATTTAACTCATCTTTAATAAAAGATTTTATCCATTCATCAAATCCAAAAGAATAACTATTGTTTGAACCTATATTGAACTGAACCTCCTCATCTAACTTCCAAAAATCTACTGGTTCAATACCATCTGATTCATACAGAGTAGTATACTTCCAATCATATAAAGTTACTGGTGTTCCTGTTTCTCTGTGTTCAAACAGATACTCACCTGATACCTTGTAACTATCCATAACGTGTGGCTTACCAAACACCATCAATAGTTCTACTGGTTTTAACATCACCTCTCCGAACCTGTATGTCCCACCTGTTTCTATGTTGGGGTTTGCTTTGTATTCATTCATCTTTCCTCTCTTGTTATTATGTTTTCAGGAAATCTCTCCCATGTATGTATTTTTTCTAGCATAGAAACTGCTAACTCTTTTCTTCCATACACTATATCGTGTGTCCCATCTGATATACCACTGATTTCATCATCAGTTACTATATTATCTGCTAACCACTCTTTGATTGCCTGTATTATTTTTTTGTTATTCATACTACTTATACTCCTTTTGTTAATTAAAGTTCCCAACTTTTTATTGGAGATTATTATTGTAATGTTCTTACCTATTTGCCTAATTGTTTAATCGTTCAATAACTTCACATTGCTAATCCATCTCAGTCCTAAAACTTATAATGTGGCTTTTGTAGCCGATGGAATTACCTACTTAAAATCTAACTATAACTCCTTTGGTTTCTCTCCGAAGTTAATTATAATCATCATTCTTTCAGCCAAAATTCTGGTGAGTCCTTCGTTATATCATCTAACCGAATTTCAAAGATTCGTAAAACTTCAGTACAGGTCGTTAATGTAAGTTTATTGGGATTCCATAGCATCTATAGAAGCCTTATCCCTTCAACATATTTACAACTCAAACTATCTTTGAATAGTTTTTTATAATCTCCAATTTTTAAATATCTTTTAATACTACTTATACGAACCTAATTAAATAAAGTTCCCATAAATCTTTTGAGGCTTTGTTTATAATCTCGTTTGATACTATCGGAGTCTTGCTAAAAAAAGCGTTGTCGTCCCAATAGAGCACAGGTATTATTTAATAGCTTACCTCTTCTATATGCTAACCTCAAATCTAGCGGGGGTTTCTGAATATAATTGCTATGCAATAACTAGTAAGATATTCTTATTAGCATCCGCAGACGCACATATAACATTTTCTCTCACTACTTACTACCCTAACAAATACTCTCTCGCAAAGAGTAGCGACAATATCCACCACCCCCAAGTCTTACATTGTTGGTATATATGCTATCCAATCCCCATCAAGATTCTTAAATACAATCTCTCCGCTATTGGTATAGTCCAACTCAAAATCTTCTTTAAATGTTTTCGTCTTAAATCCACTACCCATAGGCAGTTCACTTTTATCTTGTATCATAACACAACCTAATGTTCCGCTATCTACATAAAGTTTTCCTATGTTGTTATCTTTCATGTTCTTTATATGGTATGTTCCATCTCCATGTTCAGTTCCATACAAAGATATAATCTTTCCATTTTTTAATGTAAACTTTCCGCCAATTTCTACATTAGCTACATCTTTGTGATAGTCAGTATCAAAGGGAAATGTTAAATCACAAACTTCTCCCCAATCTTTCTCATCTAAGATATAACATAAATCTCCTATGTAATATCTACCTGCTTTCATAACTTCGTTCTTGTGGTTTTTTCTATATACTTTCATTTGTTCTCCATTGTTGGTTTAAATCCAAAGTCAACGCAACCCTCATCATTAATTCCATTAGAGCAAATAACTTCTGGATTGCCCAAATAGATATCTTTTGTAAAATTGTGAATAATATAAAAACTCACAGGGTTATTATCTGGCACATCTTTTAATATCTCTTTTAACTCTCTTGCTTTCATTTGTTCTCCTTTTGTTATTTAATAATGCATTGAACCTGACTCTACTCCATATCTCTCTGCAAGTAGAATATAGTATACTATATTTTTTATCTACTAGTCAGGGCAATGCAAGATACTCGCAATGCATTATTAATTGTTTCATACTACCTTTAACAATAGTTTTTCTTTTTTGTTCCCAACTATTTTACCAACTACAAGAATAATAAACTGTCTTGTTGTCTTTTAATCGCTGTCTTGCATACTCTACAAACTCTAAATCTTGCTCTCTATACCAATTCATGCTATCCTCTTGCCTTTGGTGTCCCCATAAAAACCCACCATCACAAAAATATTCATCATAATCAGTTTTAATTGCCTCTTCCAGTTTGTCTATATCTTCTTCTTTCAATCTTATTCTGTTGTATGCTCCAAACTCTATTGGATACCACCCATCACCTCTGTCATACCATTTGTTTTTAATTCTCTTTCTTTTCATATATAATCTTGTCATAAACTCTTGTAGTCTTGCGTGTTTTCTCCACTCAAAATGTCCTACTCCTGTATAACTATGTTTGACTTTTTCTCCTTCTTGGTTCTCAAATTCATACTCGTATAAATGATTTAATTTTCCACCATTTGCGTCTAATCCCATTATCTATTCTCCTTTTGTTTCTATTACTCTAACTATTCTAATCAATTAAAGTTCCCATTTATTTTCTATATCTAATAAGGTATTTTAATTTATCTATAATTTTATTTATATTTACCTCGTCTATACTAGAACCATTTTCATAATCTTCTATTTGCATTTCAACTATCTGACTGAAATGTTTTAAATATTGTCTTGTTTCGTTCATCTTATTCATATTCCATACCACCATACATTTCTGCAATTTCACAAGCAATCTCTACTACTCTATCTATTGCTCTTTCTTCTTCGCCTCCCTGATATTCTTTGGTATCTTCTACATCTCCGCACTCTTCTAATATTGTTAAACAATCCTCTAACATTGGTTGCGTATTTCTAAACATGCAATACGCATAACTTTTAGTTAAATTTAACTCTCTGTTACTTATTGCTGTTGCTATTTGTTCTCTTCTTTTTTCGTCCATTTGTTCTCCTTTTGTTTCTATTACTCTAACTATTCTTACTAATATTTGTTCCCTATTATTTTATATTTCTTTTAATCTAATAGTTCCTTTATTTGTTCATCTAATAGTGACTTTATCTCTAATAATGTATCTAATTCAAAAACATCTCTAATCAAATATTTAGTATTAAATATACTATTAATTAAATATTGTCCTTTATCAGTTATATTATTTTCATCATCAAAAATTGGTAAACCCTCTAAAAAGTTTAAAGATTTTTGATTTTTAATTAACTCTTTATATTCTTTTTTCATTTCATAACCCTCACTTTGTTATTTTATATATCTTTTAATAATAATCTTTTCCCATTTTTATCTAACTCACTTCTTAGCATATTATTCATTGACTGAACAACATAATATAGCTCTCTTTTTGTAAGTCTATGATAAGTTATTTCTCTAACTCCACCGCCCTCATTAACTATCTGTTCTAGTTTGCACCCACCATAAGCCCAACCAATATTATAATTCCCAATGTTGCTTTTATATTCTCCATTTTCGTTTTTAGAATATGGTTCTTTTGGTTGTCCAGTAAACTCATTTAACATTAAAACCTGATTTTCTAAATGTTCTTTTGTAACTCTCACAATCTATACTCCCTTTGTTTTGTTTTCTTACTCTTTATACTATCTTAATTCTTTTTAGTTCCCATTTATTTAATTTTTATTTTATAATAAATATTATATAATGGTTTTAAATTAGTTTTCATACAATATTTATAATTATCTTTTATATAATAATTCAAATCATTTTTATTATCAATTTTCATATACTTATTTAATTGCGTTATTGGAATATTATTTAAAAATTCAAAATATTCTAATTTGCTTATTTGTATTTTTTCCATTTGTTTTGTCCTTTGTTTTGTTTGCATACTCTTTAAACATGGGAACCTATAAAAAGTTCCCATGTTTTTTTATCTCTTATAAATAATCTCCTATAAAATCTTTAGGATTATTTATATTTATATTTTGTTCGTATTCTTTAATAGCCATTTTAACTGCTCTTGTGTTATCTCTTGTTAAATATCTATCCCCTTTCACCATTGGGAATTTTATTCCATTTACTCTAACTATTAATCCATTTTCTACACTCATATAATTTCCCTGCATAGTTTTGATTTTCTTTATTTTTAGAGCTTTTATTTTCTTACTTATTCTTTTTTTATCTTGTTTACTTAGTAACATATTTTTTCCTTTTTGTTAGTATCTAAAATATTATCTCTAAGGCTAAGCCGAACCAAAATAATAATAACTCAACTAACTTTAGTTTTAGATGTTGTTGGCTTACTTAATACTATATACTATCAATATAATAATTAGTTCCCATAAAAGATATATTTATTTATTGTTCAGACGATAAACCTATTAAATGATAGCTACAAGCCAATAAAAACATTTTTTAATGTTAGCTTATGACAAAATGTAAAAGCTTGATTAAGCCCTATTTTAAAGCCTTATAGCCCTATTATAAATACTTGGGAACTTATTTAATTTATAAGCGTATAAGCCAACTTTTACTATGTTAATAACTTGTGGATAACTTTATTTTATAAAAGTGGGAACTAAATATATTTGATTGCGTGTAAGTAGTAGAAATAAAAACAAAAGGAGAACAAATGTTATATAAAAAAACAGAATTAGACATTTTAAAAAAAGATACAAAAGAACTATTGGAACAAATAGAGAGAGACACAGCCCATGATAGAAAAGTATTAGATACTTTATTTATTAGCTTAAAAGATGTAGAACTTGAAGATGTGTTGGGAGCAATTAAAACAACTCTATCTGTAAATATGGAGACATTAAAAGAACTAGAAGAAGATTTTGAACAACTAAAAAAGGAGAGTAAATAATGACTAGAAAACATTTTATACAAATAGCAAACATATTAAATAGAACTGGTGGCTGGAAAAATAAGAAATTAATTAAGGCTTTGGCTACTTATTTTAAAAGTGAAAATGATAATTTTGATGTTGAGAGATGGAATAATTATATTGATAATTGGGGTGGAAAAGATGAAAGAGCCACCACCTACAATAACTAGAATAAGAGGCTATAATATTTTAGGGTATATAAGGTATACCCTAAGATATTTAAATTGATTGTAGGCCTATTTTAAAGCTTTCTAAGGGGATAGTAATATATCTATTGTGGTAGTCTTGTGTATGGATATGGGAACTATATAAAGTATTTGATATATATGGGAACTTATTCCAGTCTATAGCGTGTAACTAATATAAGATAAATTAATAAATAGGAATTAATATAATGAAATTTAAAAAGAAATATAAATATAATATGTTATTACAAAATGATATCACTAGTAAAGATTACTTTTGGTTATCTAATACAAGAGATGATAAACAAGCGATAGAGTATTTTATTAGATGTTCAAAGAGCAATACCTTTAAATGTTATGGTGCTGTAATTACTTGTAATGATGAACAGTTATTTTTTGTTAGTACATCACAATTAATAAAAGAACCTTTAAAGCAAAGTCTACATAATTAAAACAGTTGGATTGGGGAACCTCAACAGGGTTTCCCAATCTCAACTTTTCAACCTAATTTGGAATTTCCAACCTGCTTTCGGACGGGGGGTATTAATAACTGAAACAAGCTGACACATAATCCCCTAATATTTTTCTAATATTTTTTTTAAGGTAACCTTACTTCGGGTTCCCTAATATGTAGTGGGGGTAGGGTTCCTTACATAAGGTTACCCTAATACGAGTACCCTAATAGGGTTACCCTAATAAGCTAGCCCTCAAAACTCTTGTTTAAAGATAAGGTATTATAGGGCCTTTGTCAAGGATTATTCTTTCCTTCTCTCTATAAAGTAATCTTTTAAAGTAAAAACGCAAAAAGTTCTTGGAACTACAAAGGTAATGTTAATAACTTGTGGGTAACTTAATTACACACAGGAGAAGTAATGTCTGATAAAGAACAAGCAGTAAAGATAATGCACAACGAAAAAGAATATGAATTCCTACTTTCAGAGCTCTCTGAAGAAGGACAAGCACAGTTTCAACGAGCTACGCAGCTTTCAACAAGTTGTATGCGTATGGAACAAGACTTAACAGAGCGTAGATTTTTAGTGAACAACTACATTAAGTTTGTTGTTGACGAAGTAAATAGTAAAGAAGAAGAAGACGCAAGTCACGATAAGCCAGAAAAATAATGGAACTTTCTGAAGCACTACACCGCCTTAAGCATATCGTCTTAAAACTAAAAGACGCAGAGATTATGGCACCAAACCCAGTAGTTCTAGAATATATAATTGAATTATTCGACATTATAAAGAACATAGAAGAACCTGAAATGATTGACGAAGATAAATTTAAGGAGATTTTTCATGGCACAAGCAAAGCAGAAGCTTAAACGAGCAATAGTATTCCCCGATATACACTTTCCTTTACATGACGAGAAAGCGTTATCGTGTGCACTACAAGCAATCGGAATAGTAAAACCAGATATTTATATCAACATTGGAGACGTTGGAGAGTGGCATAACTTCTCAGCGTGGAAGTATAAAGGGAAGAAACTACCTTCATTGGAGTTTCAACTACCTTATTGCGACCAAGACATTGATGATGTGAACGAAGGATTAGATAGAATAGATGCTGAATTAGATAAGCATAACGTTGAAAAAAGATATATGCTACAAGGCAACCACGAGATATGGATGGATAACTTTGTAGAGAAGTATCCTTATATGAAAGACTATACGTTTCCTAAAGCGTGTAGAATAAAAGAGCGTGGCTATAAATACTACGAATACAATGTTCCTTTAAAAATTGGAAAGATTAACTTTCTTCATGGTGCTTATGCAACTACGTACCATGCTAAAAAACATCTCGAGACATATGGAGCCAATATTATGTACGGCCATACACATGACGTACAGAGACATACATTAACAAAACTTGATGCAGGAACAATTGGAGCGTGGGGAATTGGATGTCTTAAAGATATGTCTCGAGAAAAAAACAAGTGGCTACGTGGCAGACTACACAACTGGAATCACGCATTTAGCATTATTACTTGGTTTCCTAATGGAAACTTTCAAGTAGAAGTCATTGAAATTGTAAATGGCAGATGCACTGTGTGGGGTAATGTTGTTGAAGCCTAATGCATAAACGAATTGTTAAAGGCGTACCTCGTTATGTATTTAAAGACGAAAAAGAATTTCGTTCTACCTTTCCGAATGAAGTCTTAGTTGAAGACTGGAGAAAAGGAGAAGAAAACGATTGGGTCCTTACTGACGATAAGAAGGTTACTCAAATACTTAAACGTAAGAAAATGAAGAATACTCATATCAGAGCATATGATGACTACTTCATAACATTACTTGGTCCATCGTTTGGTTCTGGTAAGATGGAAGGTGAGCCTAAAAAAGATTATCACTCTTTTATGAAAAGAACAAACGTAGAAGAGAAACCATTAACGTGGAGAGAGATACGATTTGTTAAGATGATTGCTCATGGAGAGCAACCTATGCAAGCATACCTAGACTGTTTTGAAACTAATAATGAAAAAACAGCAAAGATTAAATCGTCTGTACTCCTAAAACAAACAAGGATAAAACAAGAAGTGGAAAAAGAAATAGAAGAACTGCTAAGTGATATTGGTATTGATAAACGATGGACACTAGAGCAAGCAAAGAATATTGTTGAGAACGATGAAACGTCTGATGCAGTTAAACTACGTGCATTAGAAAACTTTATGAAGATACAAAGTATGTATCCTAAAGAAAAGAAAAGCGAATCATTATTATTGGGACAAGCTTTTACTGGATTTAGTAAAGAAGAAATACTTGAAATGAGCACTATGAAACTAATTAAAGATGGAAAAGAAGAGGATTAACATTATACCTCCTCCGTCTGTAATGGCGGAGCGTGATGAAGTATTAGCAAAAGCATACAAAGACTTAATATTTTTTGGCCGTGTATTTTTGCCACAAGACTTTCTACATAAAAGTGAAAGTCCTCAGTTCCACTATGACTTATCTAAAAAGTTAATAGCACATCAACCTGGAGCACGTATTTGTAATATCATTCCTCGTGGTATGGGTAAGAGTATTTTATCTAAGGCTGCTATTATGCATAAATTTTTGTTTGCTGAAACAGATAAACAAAACTTTGTAGCATGGGTATCAGAAGAACAAGGACAATCTGTTGACCATTTAAAATATATACGACACCACTTTGAAGAAAACGAAATGATTCGTTACTACTTTGGTAATATGGATGGTGGTAGTGTAGGTAAGAGATGGACAGAAAAAGATATTGTTACACCTAAAGGTGATAGAATTATTGCTAAAGGTTCTGCTCAGAGATTGCGTGGTCGTGCAGAAGTAGGTGTGCGTTACACTGGAATTATTCTTGATGACTTTGAATCAGAGCTAAATACAAAAACTCCTGAAAGAAGAGCAGAGTTAAAGAAGTGGATTGTATCTACTGTATATCCTTCACTAGAAGAAACACCAGGTAATGAAGGTTGGATATGGTTGACTGGAACTATTGTACACTTTGATTCTTTCTTACAAAACATATATGATGGAGTAAGAGATGCAGATAAAAATAATCGTAGCTACCCTTGGAATGTAACATTTCATAGAGCTGTAGAGGATGGAGTTCCTTTGTGGCCAGAACAATTTTCTTTAAAGAAACTAGAAAACAAAAGAAAAGAATTTATTGAAGCAGGACTAGTTAATAAGTTTGCTCAAGAATATATGAATGATGCTCGTGATTCTTCATCGGCTGCTTTTAAAATAGATAAAATACAAAACTATAATCATAAATTTGAAGTTAGAAACAACTATACTTATTTGGTAAATGACCAAGAAGCTATTCCAATCAATGTTTATATAGGAGTTGACTTAGCTGCTACTGCAACAAAAACTTCCGACTATCAAGTAATTATGGTTATGGGTATAGATGCAAATAAAAATAGATATATTCTTGATTATTTTAGAGACAAGATACCTGCATTTGATATGGCAGAACAAATTATTAAAATGGCAAGAGAGTATTCTCCAGTAAGAAGAGTGAGTATAGAAACTGTTGCAGCTCAAGAAATGGTAAGAGATATGACAACAAGAATGTCTCATCAAGATAGAAGATTAATGCCAGGAATATTTAAAGGAGTTAAACCTCCGTATGGAATTAAAAAAGAAGACAGGCTTGAAACAGCACTTGGTCCTATTGTTAATTCTAAAAAATTATATATAAAGAAACATATGACTGAAATAGTAGATGAGTTGTTTGAACACCCTAAACCAAAGAACGATGACTTGATGGATGCCTTGTATTATGCAGATTATTTTGCTAAAGCTCCTAGTAGCACGGCTATAGATGCACAAAACTTTGCACAAAACTTAGAAAAGAAAGCAAATATTAAGGCAAATAAGCTATATAACTGGATGACTGGGTCTATTGACTAGAAACTTCTTGCCTAACCAATTATAAAATTGGTAAATTTCAGCGTATAATTACATCCCTTTACAAAAAAATATGGAATACGACAAAAGAGCATCAGCAAACCGAGAACTTTTTGATAGGTACAAAAACGATAGACAAGCTTGGGAGCTAGATGCTAGACAAGACCTTGACTTTTATCTTGGTAATCACTTTACTGAGTTTGAATCTCAAGAACTACAACAAAGAAATCAAGCTGATGTCCCTATGGATAGGATTTCTCCTGCAGTAGAACGCTTAAAAAGTATGCTGACTTCTAGACCTCCTGTGTTTACAGTAGTTCCTAGAGAAGATTCAGATGCTTCTTTAGCTTATTTATGGAGAGAAATTATGGGATTTGCGTGGCAAAACTCAGAAGGTGATGCACAAGTAAAACAAGCTATACATGATTACTGTGTTGTAGGACTGGGATTTTTATATACTTATATAGATTATGATTCTGATTTTGGTAAAGGAGATGTTAAGTTTTCTTACTTAGACCCTTTTAGAGTTTATGTTCCAGCGTCTTCAAGAGATAGATTTTTTTCAGATGCAGATAATATTATATTGTCTACCATATTATCAGAAGACCAAGTATTAAATTTATACCCAGAGCTAGGAGTTAGTGTTGACCCAGAAACTGGAGAAGCAATAGATAGACTTGTAGATAGTATAACAACATATTCTTATGACCAAGATTATCCTGACGCTGTTAATAAAACGTCTATGAACACTTATACGCCAGATACTGTTAGAGGATATACAGATACTAACTATAAGCGTTTTCAAATTTTAGAAAGATTTACAAAAGTAAAAGTTCCTTTTTATAGATTAGTTGATAATAATACTGGACAAGAGTTTATTGTAGACGAAGCAGACTTTAGAGTTTTTATAGAAAAAAATAAAAAGATGTTAGAAATGGGACAGGTTGACATTGTACAGGTTTACCAAAATAGAATTAAAGTTACAGCAAGTATTGGTGAGGTAGTGTTATATGAGACTGTGTTAAATACGGATGTTTACCCTATTGTACCTATAGCAAACGTTTGGACCCAAACTCCCTATCCTCGTTCTGATGTTTCTAGGGCGAGACCAATGCAACGATTGCTTAATAAGTTATGGTCTTTGGCACTATCTCACGCTCAAGCGTCAGCTGGTTTAAAACTTATGGTTCCATTAGGAAGTGTAGAAAATGTAGCTCAGTTAGAAAAAGATTGGGCAAATCCAAATGCGGTAATAGAAGTAGACTCTACACAAGGAGAGCCTCACTATCCAGCACCGCAACCTTTAACTGGAGAGTTTTATAGATTGATACAGCAATGTGAATTTTATATAAACTTTATTTTTGGTATTCCAGAAATAATGCAAGGTGTTGGTGAACAGCCACAAACAGCTAGAGGAACAGAAAGATTGATTGCTCTTGGTAGTGAAAGACCTAAGTCAAAGCTAAGAGATATAGAATTTAGTATTAAAAGATTAGGTAAAGTAATGTATAACTATGCTAAAACACATTACGATGTACCAAAATTATTAAGATTGGCTCAACCCAATAATGATATAACAGAAACAATGGCTCAAGTATATAGTGATAAATCAAAAATTGTATTTGATTTAAAAAAAGAACAACACAACTTAGAGCAACATGATGTTGGTATTGAGTCTGGCTCAACACTTCCAACAAGTAAGTATTCTGAGCTTGCAGTATATATGGAAGCATATCAAATGGGTATTGTAGACCAAGTAGAAGTATTAAAGAAAAATCCAGATATATTTGATAAAGATGGAATTTTAAAACGAATGAACCAAAGACAACAAATGCAACAACAAATTCAGTCTATGGATGAAACAATAAAGAATTTACAGGGAGACCTGCAAACGGCAACAAGAGAATCTATCTCAGATAGAAAGAGAACAGAGGTTGAGAAATTTAAATCTCGTCTCAATGAGGTAGAGTCTAACGCCAGTGCCGATAGGCGTATAAACAAAAACAAGTTAAACGACAAGGTGTTGCTTGAACTAGAGAAATTACGTGGAGAAATCAAAGTGATGGAATCCGAAATGCGTAGTTCTTCTCAACAAGACAAGACATCGAAGGAGTAATAATGAATAATGAAACATCAACAACCGATACTCAAGCTGTAGAATCCATGGATGGGGTTCAAGCAGAGGGACAACAAGAAGGTACTTTAGAAGGAAATGAAAGTATGAATTGGGAAAAAGAAGCTAAAAAGTTTCAGTCTATGTATGATAGAGCTGAATCTGATAAAAAGCACCTTACTCAGTACAAGCCATTAATTGACTTACTAGAGCAACGACCAGACTTAGTAGAAACTCTAAGAGATAACATTGTCGGAAATAATGGTGATAAAAAACAAGCTGAAGCACAACAGCTAAACGAAGACGAGTTCAATCCGTGGGATGCGTATAATAAACCTGGTTCTTCATCATACGAATATCGTGTGGGACAAGAAGAAAACAGAATAAACAGTGCAGTGCAAAATGCTATGAAAGGCCAAGAGCAAAGACAGTTTTTAAATAATACTGTTAACAAGTTAAAGAATGAGTTTGGAATGCAAGAAAATGAAGTCCAAGAATTTATGGAATTTACTTCTGCACCAAAAGACTCTGTTCCTCTAGACAATCTGGTTAAGTTATTTAAAATGAATAAAGGTGAATATAAAGAACCTGTTATTCAAAAACCAGATACATCTAACCAAGCAAGAACCGCAGGGGTATTGCAAGGTGGAGCGGCTCCTACTAAATCTGAACAAGATGGAATGTGGGACCAGATTCTTAATGCAGCTCAGACTGGTAGCATTAGCAAAGGAATAAAACGTAAATAAATAGGAGAATACAATGGCAATAAGCGGACAAATTAAGTCAACAAACTTGACTGCTGCTACTACTGCTGCTGATTATGGAGTTGCTCCAGATAGAAGAAGATTATATAACTTTTCTGATAGGATTGCTGAACTAGCACCTGAAGAAAGTCCTTTCTTCGTATACCTGAGTAAAACCGCAAAACTTCCTACGGATGATTCTTTGTTTCGTTATCTAGAAGATAGAACAAAGATTAATTATACAAGTAGAGAGTTTTTATTAAAAGGCAACCACGATAGTAGTGCAGTACAAGTAGCTGGAGATATAGTAGCTTTTACTGTAGATACAGCTGACGGAGCTGCAGTAGACTTCCTTGTTAAAGGGATGGTCTTTGCAGTTAGAACACTTGGAGGTTCAGAAGGGGATGCAACTTACGCTAACATTATAGTTAGAGTAGAAGATGCACCTGTTCAAAATTCTGCTGATACAACTTTCACTGGTAAAGTGATTTCTGTATCATCAACAGCAACTAATGCAAATAAACTTTTAGATAATAAAAAAGGACAAATCATTGGTACAGCTTACGCAGAAGGTTCTGGGTCACCAGATGTTTTCTCAGACAGTTTAGAAGATAATTATGGGTATACCCAGATTTTCAAAACAGCTGCTGAGATTTCAAACACAGCATATGCAACACAACTACGTGGAGTATCTAACGAGTTTGAAAGAGTGTTAGCTCAAAAAATGAGAGAACACAAAATCGATATGGAAAGAGCATTTCTTTTCAATCAAAAAGCAAAAGTAGGCGGAGTACAATACTCAGAAGGTCTAGTAGGTCACATCATTAAAAACAGTACAGTAGTAGCTGGAACTAACAACTTATCTTATGAGTCAGGTAAAGCATACTTCAGAACTGCACAAGCTTCAGAGCTTACTTACGATAGACTTTTATCAGACTTTGAAGTATTGTTTGACCCAGCTAGAGGCGGAAGTAACGAAAGATTAGCATTAGCTTCTCTTCCTGTTATCTCTTTCTTTAACAAAATGGGTAACGGCTCATTTTCTGATATATCAACTGCTAGCACACAATACCAAATAAATATGGATGAACTATCAGGACAGTATGGTCACCAGTTAATGGAGATTAATACAGTTCACGGTTCAGTATTCCTAGTGAAAGAACCTCTATTTAGAGGACATTCATCTGGTATGATGGCTATGGCTGATATGAGTAAACTATACTACAGACCATTAGTAGGTAACGGAATCAATCGTGATACTCAAGTCATGACGAATGTACAAAGTGCAGACGAAGACTTAAGAAAAGATATGATTCTTACTGAAGCTGGACTAGAAGTATGTCTACCAGAATCACATTACTTAATTAATTTAGAAGGAGTGTAAGATGGCTAGAAGTAACGTACTTAATAGTAGTAGTGGACAATATGGTAAACAGTATAAAGAGTGGATTGTAGAAGCAGTAACTGCTGATAAGACATTAGATGCAGACGATTCAGGAAAACTATTCGTAGTTAATCCTGCTGCAGAAACTACTTTAACACTTCCATCTGTTTCATTTAAAGGATGGAATTGTACTGTCGTACTAACTGAAGGAATTGCAGCAACTGATGGTTCTATGAACAACGTTGTTAACATTGCTTTAGGTCAAGGCGATAACATTGGACAAGCACACGAAGTAGATGGTGCAGCTGGTAACTTTGCAGTTACTGGTGACGATTTCTTTGTGTTTACTGCTGCAGCTACCCCAGGAGATAGAGTTGAACTTATCTCTGATGGTACTCAGTGGATTATCCAAGCGTTTGTTAAAGACCTTAGTGATGCTGATTTCTCAGCTAACGCTACAACTATAGCATAAACCAATCCGTGAGGATTAACAGTTTGGGTACTGTGGGGTTATACGTAAAAAGGTGTAACCCCAAACACCCAAAAGAATTTTAAAACTAATAGGAGAATAAAATGGCAGATTATAATACAATTACAAAAGTAATTATTAATGATATCAGTCCAGCAGCAAGTGATGTAGCAGGTTCTTTAGCTAAAGAAATAAATGACTACATTCAAACTTTAGACAGCACTGACAATGCTATTGTAGATATACAATCAGTAAAGTTAGATGCAACTAGAATTGCATATATTGTTGTATCTACTGGATAGTAAATGAAAGAGTGTCAACATTGTAATGAGCCTAATCATGGGGGACATTTTAATTGTCCTTCTTGCGGGTTGAGAGCACATCCTGCAAAATGGAGTACTCAGTTTGTTTTAAGAGATTCTCCAATGGCAACTGCTATTAGAAAAGACCAAATAGATTTTGGAACTATGAGTATGGATAAACATATAGAAAGAACCAATAAAAAGAATAAACAAGAACGTGCTAAAAAAGTAGATAGCATGATATTTGGAAAGGATAAATAATGTACGGAACAATCAAAAGCTCAAAGCTTAATGGAAAAAGAAGAAAAAATGCTATGAGTAAAAAAAAGAAAAAGAAAGTAGTAAGAAAAAAGAAAGCTTATAAAAAATGAATGAAGAATTACTAAAGCAAATAAGAGAAGCACTTCAGTCTATGGGAGAAAAGGTAGAAAATATGGAGCCTCAAGACCTTTTAGATATGTACCAAGATACAGTTTTACCGTATAAAGAAGGTTCTGGATTAGAAATGTTTAATAAGTTTTTTACTTTAGATAATAAAGAAGCTAATGGTGCTGTAAATACAGAACAATCAATAAGTATGAGGCTTGTAAATAAAACATTAGATAGACTTAAAATGAAAGACAACCCAGAAACTAAAATAAATGAAATGGATATTTTTAGAGAAAATATTGATAAATTTATGAAAAGTACTCTTTTATCAGAAAGTAGTGGAAATTATAAAGCAGAGTCTGAATCTTCCACAGCTAGCGGCGGTTTTCAATTTCTTAAAGGTCCAGATGAATATGTTCAAGGAAAAAATCCTGCAAGTATTACTGCAATTAATAGACTAGAAAATTATCTTGGGGAAGAAGTTCCATTTGGAGAAGATTTTAGAGAGTCAAGACAAGCTAGCTTATTACAACCTTCAGACCAAGATGCTTTATTTTTAGGAAATTTTCTTGCAGCTCCAGGAAGTGATAAATATTTACAAGGAATATTTGAAGGAGACATGGAAACCGCTATAAATGCGTATTTAGATATACACCATACAAATCCAGCAAATGATGCAGGAGCAAGTAAACAACAAGTGCTAGATAATGCACGTAGAGCTTTTTCCTCAATTTACTTTCCACCACTTAAATCAACAGATAGTATTATGAATAATGATATGAGTACATTAGAAGATATGTATAAAAAAAGGAATAACTAATGGCAGAAACATTTAAAAACCAAGTAGATGCTTTAACAGGTTTTGCTAGCACAGAAGACGATGCGTTATCTGATTGGTTAACTGCAGGTGCTCGTTCTATTATGAGCATATTGCCTGGTAGCACTCTTCAAAGAGTTGCTTCTACTGATGGCTTTACAAATACGATTGACGTAGAAGGTAAAAAAATAGTATCAGTTACAAGAAAAGATAATAACAATAGTAGTTATCATATGCCTTGTAGACAATTATTACCAAGCCAAAGAGGTAGAGTTGTAGATTCATCTTATATGGAATTTGCTTCTACTAGTGACCCTGCTTATGTAATTGAAGGAGATGTATTACAAACATATCCTGCTAGTGCAGCATCAACTGACAGCTCACTAACTTATATAAATATGGCAATTACTGTAGCACATGGAGATAGTGCAATAGCTAACTTTCCAGATGAAGGAGAAAGTGCGGTAGTATTATATGCAGCAAGAAATAGCATTCAAAGATTAATGAATAATATACAAACTAACTCAGACATTACTACTGCTTTAACTGCAGTAAATACAGAGTTAGATGAAACTCAAGCTATATGCGACTTAATTAATACGCAGGTAGACACTGCAGTAACAGAGCTAGCAGAGACAGCAGTTAATGTAGACTCAAACGTAGATACAGCTTTAGCTGCAATGACCACTGCTGCAGGAAGAATTAATACAGCGGTAGGTTTAGCAAATGCAGAATTTGATAAAAGCGATGCATTATTAGATTTAGGAGAGGCTGACACAGAAGGAGATGTTAATACTGCCTTAACAGCAATTAATACAGAATTAGATGAATTACAATCTATAGCAGATAATATTCATACTGAAGTAGCATTAATAAATGCTCAGTCAGATTCTGCTCTTACTGAAATAGGATTAGCTAATGCTGAAGTAGACAAGATGGCAGCAGAGACTGCTTTAGATAATGCAGAATTAGACTTAGCTAAAGTAGAATTAGCAGAAGCAGCGGTCTTAGTTGATTCTGGTATAGATACAGCTAGTGCAGCTATTAACACTGCGGCAGATAAAATGGATGCTGCAGTAGCTTTGGCTAATGGTCAGTTTGACCAAGCTGTTTTAGAATCTGCTCAAGCAGAGTTAGAAGCAGATGATAGTGCAGTAGCAACAGCTTTAACAGCTATAAACACTCAAGTAGATGCAGCGGTAGCTTTAATAACTGCAGACCCTGGAGTAACAGATAGATTAGCAGCTGGAGAAGCTGCAGTAGATTTAGCAGCAGCTGAAATAGTATTAGCAAAAGCAGAAGCTGCAGAGATAGCAACTCAAACAGATAATAGTGGAGACTTTGAAACAGCGTTAGATGCTATAAATACTGCTGTAGATAAATTTCAAGCAGCAAGTGGTGACCCTGCATTATTTGGAGATGAAGATGTTTATACAACTGGTGTAGGATTTACTAAGGTAAAGGATGCATTAGATAACGCACAAAATATTGTAGATGATGGTGCTAACTCTCCAACTGGTAATGCAGCAGGCGATGCAGCAACTTATTTATTTACAGAAGAAGATGTAGAATTAATGAATGGTGCTTTGTCTATTGCACAAACAGAACAAAATAGAGCACAGATACATATACAAGAATTTCAAGCTAAAGTTTCAGGACTGTCTGCAGAAATAAATGGATTTGCTACTGAGGTATCTTCAAGAGCAACATTTACTGGAGCAAAAGGACAAGCAGTTCAAGCACATATCGCTACTGCACAAAATCGTTTATCAGAAGCACAGGCTGAAATAGCCTTAGCTAATGGATACAATGGTGCAATAGGAGCTTACATTAGTGCTGCACAAGGATACGGCTCTGAAGTGCAAGCATACTTAGCTACAACTCAAATGTTTATTAATACAACAGGAAATAGAATTAATGCTGGTAATGCATTTTTAGCAGAAGCTAATGCAAGAGCAGGAGAAGCTCAAACCTATATGGGTGAAGTAAGTGCTAAAGCATCTCAAGTGCAAGCACAGATTAGTGTTGCACAAGGGTATATACAAAATGGAGCTGGATTTTCTAGAGTTGCTGATAGTTTTGCAAAAGCAGCACAAGGATATTTAGGAACAGCTGGAACATTTTTATCTGCAGGGCAAGGGTTTGCATCTACAGCACAGGGATATGCTAATGAAATTCAATCTAAATTAGGAATAGCATCAGGATATGGTAATGAAATAAGTGCTAGATTAGCACAGGCTCAAGCTAAAAGAGAAGAGTCTAATTCTAGATTACAGACTGGTAATGCTTATTTATCAGAAGCACAGATGGCAGTAAACGAAGTAAACTCTTATGGAGCAGAAGTTACACAAAGACTACAACAAGTAGGTGTTCAAGGTAATGTTGCTATTTCTTATATATCTGCAGCTCAAGGGTATTCTAATGAGATACAAACTAAGATTGGAATTGCTTCAGGATATTTACAAGAAATGCAAGGAAGAGTTGCTGTGGATAATGCAAAATATACTTGGTATACACAGCAGTATCAAATGTTAGACGCTCAATATAAAGAACAAATTCAAACACTACAGGCATCTGCATAATGGCTAATCTTGGAACAGACTGGACAAAAGTAACAAGCATGGAAGATTCTACTTCCTGGTCAAAAGAATTAAGTTCTGCAATATCTACAACGTGGTCAAGAGTATTAGTGTTCTTTAGCTTGTGGCAAAATGCAGATGAAGAGTGGGAAAATGTAACATCAATGTATGAGGAAATGTAATGGCAGCAATAGAATTTAACGCTAAAGAAATATATAGTAGAGTGCTTCAAGCAGTTCCTGGAGTATCAGAAAACTATGTTATAAATTTAATTAACGAAGCTTTAGTTGATATGGGTAAGTATTCTGTTCAAATAGAATGGGCAAAAACAAACTTAGTTCACAACCAACTATGGTATGGATTAGATGACAACAGAGATATAACTGTAAACAAAGTTTTTAAGTGTAGTATTTTAAACTCTGATGGAGAGTATATAAGAATACCACGACTAGTAAATCAAGATATTAAAATAACAGATACGGAATAAAAAATGGCAGCAATAAGCAGTGATTACAAAGACCCTTCAGACTCATTTGTATGGTGGGTTGAAGGCGATAAGCTAGCAATAGCTACAACTAAAGATGATGGTGGGACTACAGAAACAGCAGAAGGTCAATACAAAGCTGTGCACATTGGCTCTAGTGGAGATGTAATTACAAATGGGTTATTAATTTCTTATGATGCAGAGCCTGATAAGTTAAGCTCAATTACAGATACTATAGATGTAGACAATGCTTTACAACCTGCGTTAATAGACTATGTAAAAGCTAAAGCTTTAATGGATGCGGCTGCAAGAACAAATGACCCAAACATAGCACAAATAAGAATGGCTTCTGGGCAACAATGTTTAGCAAACTATAAAGAAAGTATACAAAAATTTGGTGCAAAGAAAAGAGATAAAACAGGTGGAACACGAGCTGTTGTTCCAGCAAACTTTAGGTAAAATATGGCAACATTAACAGGACAAAGAATAAAAGATAGCTATAAGGACTTATTACAAGTATCTAATAGTAATTCAGGAATCGACTCAACATTAAGGGTAATATCAGATGGAGAAGCTACAGATAGTGTATTACAACTTAGCACCACTGCTGTTAATATATCATCAGCAGGTGCGTTACAGTATGCTGGCGTTGCTATTACTTCTACAGCTGCTGAACTAAACATATTAGATGGAGCTACAGTAACAGTAGCAGAACTAAATATTCTTGATGGTGTTACAGCTAGTGCAACAGACATAAATCTTATAGATGGAATAACAAACGGAACAGTTATAGCAAGCAAAGCTATTATAACAGATTCTAACAAAGATATTACTGGTGGTAGAAATATTACTATTAGCGGTGAGCTAGATGCTGCTACATTAGATATTAGTGGAGATGCAGACATTGATGGAACTCTTGAAACAGATGCTTTAACTATTGGTGGAGTAACATCTGTTCCTTTTGAAGCAGCAGACCATAGCAAACTAGACGGAATAGAAGCAAGTGCAGATGTAACCGATACAGCTAATGTAACAAGTTCTGGTGCGTTAATGGATAGTGAACTTGCAAGTATTGCAGATATAAAAGCATTAGACCAATCAGTAGTAAGTGGAGCAACACCTACATTTACAACTACTAATTTTACCGATGCTTCTAATAAAAGATTAATGACTGATGCTCAAGAAACAAAACTTGACTCAGTTGAAAGTAATGCGACTGCCGACCAAACCGATGAAGAAATACAAGATGTCGTAGGAGCAATGTTTAGTAGTAATACCGAAACTGGAATTACTGCTACTTATCAAGATGGAGATGGAACAATAGATTTAGTTGTTGGTACACTTAACCAGGATACAACAGGAACTGCATCAAAAGCTACAGTAACAGATAGCACAGCAAACACAAACTTTCCAGTTGTGTTTCACGATGAAGGAACAGGAAATGTTTTATTAGACGATACAGGTGCTTTACGATACAATCCAAGCACAGGAGAATTATTAGTTCCTAAGCTAACTGTAGCAGGAACAACTACTACAGTAGATACAGTAACAATGGAAGCTGCAAATGCTATTAAGTTTGAAGGAGCAACAGCAGACGCAAACGAAACTATATTATCTATTGTTGACCCTACCAATGATGACAACACACAATATTTATTAAACGCAAGTGGATATATTCCACTATTAAACGCAGTTTCTACAACTGTAATTACAGCAACTCCAACTGAACTAAACTATGTAGATGGAGTAACCTCCAATATTCAAACGCAGTTAGACGCAACACTTGACACAGCAGGAACAGGTATAGACATATCAAGCACTACTATAAGTGTAGATGTATCAGACTTTATGTCTAACGGAGCAGATAACAGAGTATTAACTGCTACTGGAACAGACGCTATGAACGCAGAAGCTAATCTTACTTTTGATGGAAATTATTTAAGATTGTCTGACAATAAATTATTAATTATGGGTGCAGGAGATGCTTTCCAAATTGGACATAAAGCCACTTATTCAAATATTGCTACCTATGAAGGACATTTATATATAGACAATAATGCAGATGACCAAGATATTATATTTAGATGTGACGATGGTTCAGGTGGTATTGCTACTTATATAACATTAGATGGAAGTATATCTAAGACTACTTTATCGAAAGATTTAAGAGCAGTAGATAATGTTAAGATTACTGCTGGTAATGCAGATGATTTACAATTATATCACGATGGCACTAATTCAACATTACAAAACAATACTGGTACTTTGTCTATAATACAAAACACAGACAATGGAAATATGGTATTTAAAAATGATAATGGCTCTGGTGGTACTGCTTCATATTTCTACCTTGATGGAACTAATGAAAGAACTCAATTTGATAAAGGTGCTAAGTTTGTTGATAATGCAAAGATACAAGTTGGAACTGGTGTTGATTTAGAAATTTATCACAATGGAACTAACAGTTTTATAGATAATAATACTGGATATTTACAGATTGCTCAAAAAGTTTCAGATGCAGATATATTTATTGAAGTCAATGATGGTGGGGGTGCAATCAATGCAATAGTAATTGATTCAAGTGAAGTAGGTAGAGTAAAATTACCTAATGATAATCAGTATCTTTCTATTGGTGCATCAGGAGATTTATATTTTTTCCACGATGGAACTAATTCTGTTATTAGAAATGCTACTGGAGATTTAGTTTTAAGAAATGATGAAGCAGACCAAGATATTATTTTACAAACAGATGATGGTTCAGGTGGTATTGCTACTTACCTAACATTAGATGGTAGTGCTACTTCAATAGAGATTGCAAAGAAAATGCAGTTTCCAGCAAGTCATAGTGCAGATAAGATTGTAATGTATAGTGGTGGTAATGAAAAGATTGGTACAGAAGCTAATACATTATTATTTACTGCTGATAATTATAAATTTAAAGATACTGCTGGACACGATAATTTATTTATGAATAATTCAGGTAATGTCGGTATAGGAACTACATCACCTGGAAATAAATTAGAAGTAAGAGGTGATATAGCAGTAGCAATATCAGACACTCAAGATATTATAAAACTATCTGATGCAGGTAATGATGGAAGTATTGAATTATATACTGGAGAATCAACACCTGTATTAAGAACTAAATTAACTGCTTATGGAGATAGTTATTTTGGTAATAGCAATGCCAAACTTGGTATAGGAACTACATCACCTGATACAACTTTAGATGTTACTGCAGGAGGTGCTAATGGAGTTGTAATAAATCAAGACTCTAATGATGCAACTAATTCATCAAGAATGTTCTTCAAGAAT
>Ga0209308_10000368_pt1 | contig 45771 bp, 77 predicted proteins | sample COGITO_mtgs_1204_3_FD_184806 | JGI IMG/M metagenome (GOLD analysis project Ga0209308, IMG submission 184806) | Pelagic marine microbial communities from North Sea - COGITO_mtgs_120405 (SPAdes) (version 2) | ecosystem: Environmental > Aquatic > Marine > Epipelagic ... | reverse complement strand
AGGGGCTTTCTCTTTATAAGCTATTAGTACTAGCTAGACTTTTACACCTACTAAGCTATCTGTTTTACCTTGCAGCCAATCAAGTACAGAAGAAACTTCTGTTTTAGTTATATCGTCTTGACCGATCCTTACTAGCAAAGGGTAGTACTTTTCATCTTTAACGATGTCATGATCCACATTCTTGCGAATTAGATCTTTCACATATTTAAGTTGCTCAGGGCTTGGCTGACCACTATTGACTATTGGTTTATCATTATTTTTATCACTACTAATGATATTACTTACTTCAACAGCTTCCATTTCCTCTTTTGGCGTTGGCTCAAATCCAGCCAGCTTTACTATTGAGGACAAAGCCATTCTTAGTGCTTTGGAACTAGCACGAGTTTGTGCCATTGACATCAAAGCGTTTGCAGGTTGTTTACTCCATGTAGGTTCAGCATACATACAAACTGATTCGGCAGCGCCTCTCTCATTTCCGTTAATATCTTTTGCTACAACACGAGTTTTGTAACCAGTTGTTTCACCTGTGTTTTCATCTTTAAGTTCTACAGTCCACTCTGTTTGTGGTGTAATTGCAGTAGGTAACATAGATCCGAGGAATTGCCACCCCTCAAATGTTACATATTTCTTACCTTTAATATTTGCATACAACTCTTGATCATCTACTACTTGAACTAATGCTTTTGCATATTCCTGTGACTTCACAATAAAGTCTTGTGGATTAGTTGTTCCAAATATATTCGTTGTCAATGCACTAGGTTGTGTCTCAACTATTTCTGATGACTCAACTTCTACTTCAACTATTTCTTCACTCATCTTTTTCTCTCCTGTCTTATAATAAGGTATTTCTCTCCAACCATATTGACCAAATACTTCGGTCATATCACCTACTAGTTTAGGGTTGAGGTCGGACATTTTATAAAATTGCCCCTGTTTTGTTTCGGCCAGTGGCATTAGCCCAATTATTACTGTGCTTTTTTTTCCATAAACCAACAGTATTATTTGCAACAGTATGATCAGGAACAGGAAATTGCTTTCTCTGTCTCCATGAACTAACTGTTGTCTTTTTATATCCTAATAATTCAGCAATCTCTTGAACACCTAAAGGTTGTTCATTTTGAGACCACTGATCAGGTTCGCTTAAACGCTTTGACATATTTCTCCTTTTGTTTCTTGCGTATTAATATAGTCATAACTATAGTATGAGTATATGTATAAGGCAACCAGTAATGTGCAAATAAAAGGAGGACTATGGTAGCGAATACTGAAAGCAAGGGCATAAGCATAATGCAAGATGTTCTTGATCTAAATAAGCAAATTAAAAAACTATCTAATGATCTAGTTCAGCTAGAAGCTGATGAACATCAGTTTGGTGGTGTCAGCTTTAAATTAAAAGGACTCATTGATCCTGTAGTGTTAACTTACACTTACGGAGATCTCTTTTCCATTAAAGCTGGTAACTATCAACAGGACAATGTTGGCTACAAAGAGATTATTGATTTTTTTGTACAGTATCTAAACAAGTTAAACAATACAGATATTGTATTAAAGAGATCCAATTGTTTAATCTGTAGTAACTGGATGACAACTGAAGATGAGGATCATTCAGTATGCGAAAGCTGTTGGAGTGGTCTTGGATCCGATGATGAGGAGGAAGTAAATGTCAGTTAAGATAAGAACTAATTTCTCATTGACAGGTGAAATAGAAATCACTGTTCATGATGATCTTATTGAAGATGAGTTTATTCTTAATACAGAGAAATCTAAAAGAGTAGCAGACAAGATTGCGAGAGAACATATAGATCGTAAACTTAAAGAAAAAGGTATTAACGCATTTGATTTTAACTATACAGTGAAGTCAGCATATGATGATGACGCAGATCTAGTAAATGAAATCAGTCAAGAAATAGATGAGGAGCCACCATTTTAAAATTAATTGAAAGAGTTAAATATTTGTATGAACTTTGGAAATGGGAAAAGCAAAAAAGAAAAGAAGGTTTTCCTAAGGAGTGGTTTGAAAAGGAGATAGAATGAGCGTAAAGCATTTACAAAACGAAATAAAAAGAATTGTAAACGATTATGAGTTAGAAGATAAAGTAAAAGTTGTTATAGAGGAGATAAAACAATGAAAAGGTACACAGTGGAATTTACTGGAACAAGAACATTCTTAGTTGCAAATGATAAGTCTTTAGATGACGCTGTAACACGAACTTTAAATGTTATGCCGCAACAATTAACGACAACGGCAAAAGTAGTAAAGATAGAGGATGTATGAAATTATTAAAAGAATTTACTAAAAATATAGCTTCGGAAAAACAGTGGCACAACGCTACAAAAAAAAGTTATCAAAAACAACTTAAGAAATACTTAAAAGAGGGATCTACTGAAAGTTTTTCTTTAAGACCTGCAATCACTGAATGGTACAGAAATAACTGGACATCAGAGTGGTTTCTTGAAGATGGTACTTCTGGTATGGATATGAGACCTGATAAGCAATTAATGGTTAAATATATCTTTGGGTTAGATCACGAAAAGCAAGTTTATCATCCAAAACAATATGGTTCTGTGAGATCAAATCGGCAAGCTAGGTTTATTAAATCAACACAGCACATTGATCACTATTTTAGCTATTTAGATCACTATTTAGACAAAGAACACAGTATTAAGTCAGGTAAGCAAAAAAGAGCAAAAGATGATGAAATGAGATTTTTTGAAAACATGACAAAAGCTGATCTTCTTGTTGTAATCCAATGTATGAAAAGTGCTTATAATAACAATCTAATGCTCACGGATCACTTAGAATCAGAAAATTCTAGAGTTAGGAAGCAGTCTTTAATCAGACATAGGAAATATAAAGCATATCAAGGAGTTTTAGCAGTAATATTAGAAATGCCAAATCCAGTGTTAGACAAGATTGTAGATAAAGCAAGGGGCAGAGGTCTTAACCTAATAAGAGAGATGGCTAACGAGCAAAAACAATTAAAAAAGTAATGCGTAAAAAAAAGGAGGAAGCATGAGAGATTTAATTTGGGAAATAGCTAAAGCAGGGGACGAAGACCTAAGCAATACGGAGTTGCAGTCGTTTGATCAGCCACAAGAACTGATCATCGCAAGAGGTGTTTCCCTTGAAGCAAAAGACAGTACATCAAGAATTAACAAATTTGTTGATGTAAAGATAGCTAATGATGTTGAAGAAAAAGGAGCATTGAAACTAGGTGGTAAAGTTTACAACTTTAGTAAAAGTTACAAGACATTATCCGTTGATGTACGAAGACTCATTGAGTGGGCTACTGACAAACAGTTAGATGATGAGGTTGTAGACAATCTTATTGCTTTGGTTGGACAAAATTTTGTCCCTAAGCTGAGAGGACTTGATGCTGTAGCAGCTAGGAAAGGTATGGACAAGCAATTAGCTAGAGATACTTTTACTTACAAAGAGTGGGACACTGATCCAAAGTTGCAAGTTATTGATACTGGTTTAGGTAACGCACCTGTTTGGGCTAAAAAACTAGAAGAGGGTGATAGGAGAGAATAATGTGGGCTTTAATCTTAGCTTTTGGTATGAACTTTGGTTGGGGTAATCACCCAACTCATAGTAATTTTCATTACTGGGCTAACTATAACCAAATATATTGTGAAGATCTAAGTCCGACTGCAATACCTGGTGATTGTCAACACAGAGATGATGATGATTGGATTTTCTTTTGTGATGGTTTTATATGTGATGAACATGATATAAATACGATCCCTGAAGATTGCACTATCTTAAGTATTGAATCTGGTCAATGTAGGTATGGAGTTCTAATTGATCGCTGAGTGCATGATCTTCTTATCAAGTTTAGTTCCTTTAGGTGTAGATGAAACAAACTTAATTAGAAGTTATATGAGTTGTGATGATCATGTACCTAAGTCAATGCAGCAGTACTCTAAATTTTATGTGGAACATTTTGACAAAGAGAACATACCACAGTCAGTACGAATAGGGTGGTGCGAAAGTCGAGGTAAGCAAAGTGCTTACAGAGAGGACAATGGCGATTCAGGTGTTATGCAATTCGTGTCTTGGACATGGAATTGGGTTGCAGAAAAGTACGATCTACCATTATGGGACACATGGGTAGTTACAAGATATGGAAAACCTTATACAGGTAAGACATCTAAGACAAATATAGGTTTTAGTTTTGACAAAGTGCAATTTACTCCTTATTACAACATAATGATGGCATCGATATTAGCAGAAGATATTTACGGCAAAACACAATGGAGAGATTGGTCATCAAGTGAATGGTGTTGGGGTGATGTAGATAAATGGGAAAGACTTGTAAAGCAGGAAAGGTAAATCTAAATATACTAAGATATAGTTATGTCTTATAAAAATGCAAGGGTTGGATCAGATGATTGGTATCAAGAAAAGATCGACAAAAAAGTTCTTGCTTGTAGACCTGGTACAGGATCTTGTATGTTTTGTGGCAACAAATTAGTAAAAGATAGTAAAGATTCAATATGTAAAAAATGTATTGAAGTAAAGTTAAGGTAATATGTTTGATCCAAATGAAGCGTTTGAAAATGAGTCTGATGACAATGAGTATGATCCAATGGAAGATGATTTAGCATTTGATAGTGATTTTTTAAACAAAGTTCCTTTTAATGATGTAGTTTCTTTTTTGGAAACTATTAGTGATGCAATATTTAAATTTGAAAATAGACAAGCGCATGATTTAGAGGATGATTGGTACACTCAGTACTACAACAATCCAGGTAAAGAAGTTTTAATCAATGTTGATCCATATATGTGCGAGGACATAGAGAACTTAGTCGATAACTTCACAAACAAAAAATATCAAAAACTTTTATCCGAATATAAGAAAAAAGGTCAGGAATTACAATTTTTACAGTTGTGTGACATTTCAGGCTTAACATCACTATTAATAAATAACATAAATACAGTGGAGGACATAGTTGGCTGATAATTTTCAAAGAGATGAGGCAGAAGTTTGCGAATTTTGTAAAGCAAGTGCTTTTACAAATTGTTCAGCAGACTGTCCATGTAATTATTCCTCTTTTGGTAGGAACTTACCTGATCCACTTCGCAGTGTTATAACAACAGAATTGATTAAGCAAGCAGAGTTTATATTTGAAAAGAAACAAATGGACTGGTACGGCAAAATGTTAACAGAAAGAATAGAAAGTGTTATGAACGACTGGCCAATGTTTATGGATTTCATTAAGATTTTAAGTAAATTGGAATACTTTGATACTCCAAAAAATGTTATTGATTATTTAGAAAAACCAAGAGAAAGAGAAAAAATTTTTGTATTATGGCAAGAAATGGGTATGCCTATAACTGAAGGAACTAAGAGTTATGATTTATTCAGACAGGCAGCAGGAAATATGAAAGAGGAGGCAAAAGAAGATGGCAGGACAGATCAGCAGACCGAATAACAGAGAATTTGATATTAGAGATGATGAGACTTTTTCTGACTGGAAAAGACGCAAAGCTGAGGAAAATGGAACTGTACAAGGCATAGGTCAAAAAAATAAAAAGGATACATCTAACTGGTCTGAAGCACAAAAAAGAGGTAAAAGATCAAGAGACAAAGGTATGCGTAAACAAAGAGAAGCTCGTAAGCAACTTAAAATTCCAAATAGCAAATTTAGATCAAACATGGGTAATGAAGAGAACTGGCGTGGTGAATTAAGATTTGAAGTTAAAGCTGGCAAACAAATCCAGACAATATGGACAAAGTTTTTAAAGATGAAAGAACAATCTGACTCAAACCTTGCCGATGTCGGAACAGACTCAAAACCCTTTGTTGCTGTAATAAAACCTGACGGATCAACAGATGGTTTAGTAATGTTCAGAATTAGTGATGTGGAAAATGTTATTTGGGGATTTAAGGAAAATTGGGAAAACTATGACGATTAAATTTCATACACTTGATTTATGGGTTGATAATGAAAAACATTTATATTTTGTAGCAGAAGTTGATCAGGCTACTAATGGTAATGAAATTGAACTTAGTGATGTTATTTATAAAGAGACAACATATCAACTTGACACTAGCCACTTAACTACACATGAGTTTCCAAATACTCAGGCTTTAGTTAACTTTTTAAATGGAAATACACTACACTTTGGTGAACAACAGATTAAAAATATAAACGAGAAGTTAGGTTTAGACATATGGCAGTAATTCCAATTATTACATTTAAAGATCGTCACAATATTATAAAAGATGAAAAAGATTGGGCTTATGGATCAGATTGTATTGTCACATGGGTTGATGAGGAAGATTTAGTAGATGACAATGACAACTTAATTCAAACCTCAGATTTAAACAAATCAATAGTTTTAGAAACACAAGAGCTTATGGATTTTATAAAAGATAAACCTAAGCAAGATCCTGGTTTTACATTCATATGAAAGAAGATCAAAAGGATACCATGCGCACTGGTTTACAGAAACAAGAGCGTGCAAGAAAGATGTTAAGGGTACCAGACAGAGAGTTTGGTGCGTCAAATATGGACGAGGAACTTTGGAACTCAAGTGTACAGTTTGAAGTTAAAGCTGGCAAACAAGTTGATAAAGTTGCAAGTCTATTTTTTAGAATAGAAGAACAAACAGAGCAGAAATTAAAATCTACAAAAGGGGCGACAAAAGACAAGCCGTTTGCTATGATATGTATGCCTAATGGAACAGGTGATGGTCTCTTAGTAACAAGATTATCTGAGCTTGAAGATTTAGTATCTGGTCTGTTAGAAAATTGGAAAAAGGAGAGAGAACAACATGGCATGGATCAAGAGTGATGAATCATTATCACAACATCCGAAAGTTGACGAATTAGCTGAAATTCTTGAACTTCATCCTGCACAAGCTATTGGACACCTTCATTACTTATGGTGGTGGGCATTATCATATGCAGATGATGGTGATATAACTAAGTATTATAAAAGAATTGCTAAGGCAGCAAACTATGAGGGCGACAATGAAAAGTTTATTGAAGCATTAGTTTCTGCTGGTTGGTTAGATCAAATTGGTGAAACAATACAAATACACGACTGGGCTGAATATCATGGCGCATTATTAGATCGTAGACAAAATGATCGTGAACGAAAAAGAAAAGAGAGGGTAGAGAGAGAATCTACGGCAATAGAGATTTCACAAACTACCGAGAATAGCCATCAAGATATATTTTCTGCACTTGTAGAAGTTTGTGTAGGCAAACCTTATGCAGAGTGTAAAAACGAACTTACTAGCAGAACAAGAGGTAAGTTAAATGTTGCAGTCAAAGAATTTAATAGCATGAGAACTACACCTGATGAAATTAGAAGAAGAGGTTTTAACTACTTCATAAGGTGGAAAGATAGACCAACACCAGACGCTTTAGTAAGTAACTGGACATGGTTAGATGAAGTTATTAGCCCTAAAGATAAGAAACAGATCGATAAGCAAATTATTAGCGCACAATCTAATAAAGAGCTAGAGGAGTGGGCAAGTAGCGATGAATAAAAATCAATGGACAAATGTTGTTAGTGTAATGAGACTTAAATGGCCAAATTTTCATTGGTCACAAGAACAGATCATAAGTGCATTTGATGATCTAAAGGGTTTTGACGCTAGACACATAGAGAGTGCAATTGAAAGATCTTTTAAAGCTGGTGATGAGTTTGCACCAAATCCATCAGTTATATATGCTTCGGCAGCCGAAGTATTAAGATATGAACACTCTGACGATGATGTGCCACAATTCGAGGGAAAAGGTTATACTCTACGAGATTATTTAAAAGAGATCAACTGTGAAAGTTTTGCACAAGCTATGTATGAATCAGGCAGACGCAGACAATTAAGTGGCACAAAACAAAAGTTTGAAACTATTGACTATTCAAAAGAGTGGTTTGATGGTGGCAAAGAAAGTTATGCTGAACAAAATGCTGATGGTGGAATTGGTATAAGTTCAGGACTTTTCAAAATAGTAAATAAATTAGAAGGAGAAAAAAATGGCATTTCCTAACGAAATTACAATAAGTGGAACACTGTGTAATGTGGAATACAAACAAGCACAATCTGGTAATCAATACATGACTGCTGGACTAAAAGTTTATCAAGGCAAAGATAAAGAAGATGGTTGGTACGATGTTGTAGCTTTTAATAATGAAAGAACAAGACTAGCTGACAATATTTCTGATTGCTTTGGTGGTGAGACTAAGAGCATACCTGTGATCATTAAAGGTAAATTAGAAGTAAGCACCTATGAAAAGAAAGATGGAACAAAAGGTAAGTCAACAAGAATATTAGTTGACGAATTAGCTGTTTCAGTAGTCTTTGGACCTGTAAAAATACATAATGGATCAATGTCCTCTGACTCAGCACTAACATCTAACAGTTCTGTTGCTAATGCAGAAAGCGATCTACCCTTTTAATGACAAAAATAGAATATCTGCCTTTAAATGATGTTGAGGTTGCAAATGTTAACCCTAAAGATCATGATATTGGCGAAATCTATACATCAATTAAAAGATGGGGATTTATCGAGCCGATTGTAAGGAATGAAAAGACTGGCAAATTAGTTGCTGGTCATGGTCGTCTCGAAACACTTAAAATATTAGAAAAAGAAGATATAACTAAACCACCGACAAACATAAAGTTAGACGATGACGGAAACTGGTTAATACCAGTAGTAACTGGTGTATCTTTTGAATCAGACGCAGATGCAGACGCATATTTAATTGCGTCAAACAGATTAGTAGAAAAAGGTGGCTGGAAAGATGATGAGTTGCTTAATCTACTTGAAAGCATTGCCACAACTACAAATGATTTATCAGGTATAGGTTTTGACCTAGATGATATGCAAAATATTATTGACGATATGGAAACAGATATCTTTGAGGAAGAGGATATTGACGAGCCTGATGATGAGTCTGTTATAAGGTTTAAATTAGGTAGATATAGATTTGGTATAGACGCAGATCACTTCTATCAATGGGAAGAAAAGATTGTTAGTGATTTAGGATCAAATAGTCCACAAGAAATTATTTCATGGATCAAAGATCAACTGGATTTAAGGGGCTGATAGGTTAGTGTTAAAGGTTGCTTTTCCAATTTCCTTTGACAAACGAGGGTTCGACTCCCTCCAGCTCCACTAGGGTAGATTAAAAAAACTAATATATGGTGTACTAGTAGAAATTTTCTACCCTTAAGTTTGCTAAGTAAGACCAAGAAAGTCTTGGCTAGGATAAAACCTAAAAAATTATTTAAGTAATGATGAATATTTTTTTGTACAAACTTAGCAAAGAAGGTGGGAGACAGCCACAATTACTTAACTGTAATTTAAGAGGTTGCTAAGGGGCGCAAGCCCCTTTCCACAAGAAAGGTAATATGATAAAACAGGGGAATTGTTTACAACTTTTAAAAGAATTAGATGACGATAGTATTGACTTGACTATTACAAGTCCACCATACAACATGAATCTAAGGATCAGATATGGTAAATATTTGTTTAGATCCGAGGAAAGCAGCATTTCAACTAAGTACAAAACATCTTTTGATGACAAATTGACTATGGATGAGTATTATGAGTTCCATTTAAGTGTTTTAAAAGAGCTTTTAAGAGTTTCTGACTTAGTTTTTTACAATGTGCAGTTTTTAACAGGCAACAAACGAGCTATATGGCGTATTATGGGTGAATTAAACGAATATCTTAAAGAAGTTGTTATTTGGAATAAAGTTATAAGTCAACCAGCTATGCAACCACAGGTTATGAACTCACAGTTTGAAAACATTTTAATCTTTGACAAAAACAATGCTATATCAAGACAATTTGTAAATGCACCATTTGATCGTGGAACTTTACCAAATGTTTGGGACATAAGACGAGAGAAAAGTTATGACAAGAAACATAAAGCAACATTTCCAAAAGAATTAGTTGAGAAGATCTTAGATAACTTTGCGCATGAAAATCAAACAATATTAGATCCTTTTATGGGGTTGGGTACTACAGGTGTAGTTGCACAAGAAAAAAATATGAAATTTGTAGGATACGAATTAGACGACTATTATTTTAATGTAGCGAAAAAGAGGTTAAATGAAGTTTGAAAAAAACAATAACTTTTATGAAGTATATTTAGGTAACTGCATTTACATGATGAAGTTACTTCGTCCTAATTCTTACGACATGATATTTGCTGATCTTCCTTACGGAACAACAAACTGTAAATGGGATGAAGTTATACCTTTTGACAAACTATGGGAAGCAATTGATTATTGTACAAAAGACGACTCAGCAATAGTTCTTACAGCATCACAACCCTTTACTAGTGCTTTGGTTTCTAGTAACTATGAGTGGTTTAGACATGAGTGGGTGTATCAAAAGACAGGCGCAAGTAACTTTGCTCAGGCTAAATATGCACCTATGAAAGAGCATGAGAGTGTTTTAGTATTTAGTAAAAAGAAACCCAAGTATTACCCAATAAAAGAAGAAAGAAAAGGTAGTGGGTTAGCTAGATCTAAATATGCCTACAGTGATAAATCTAGAAAAGCAGTTGGTGAGTTCATGGGGCAAGGAATCAATGAGGGAACACATGATACTAAAAAAGACGCAGGAAATGATGAGTTAAGATATCCTAGCTCAGTGCAGCTCTTTAATAATCGTGCAAAAGGTGATCGTGGATTACACCCAACACAGAAACCAGTTGCTTTGTTGGAGTATTTAATTCAAACTTACACAAAAGAAAATGAAAAAGTCTTAGATATGGTAATGGGTAGCGCTACAACAGGGGTTGCTTGTATTAATACACACAGATCGTTTACAGGTATAGAATTAGATCCAGACATCTATAAAACTGCAAAAGATAGAATTGAAAATGCTTTACAACAGTGATTGTTTAGATGTTTTGCCAACTTTGGCAGAAAATTCAATAGACTTAATAATTCTTGATCTCCCATATAAAGAAACAGGTAACAAGTGGGACAATAAACTTTTAGACACAGCTTTACTTTTTGATCATCACAGAAGAATACTAAAAGAGGGTGGGTGTATAGCTATGCACTCAACTATGAAATTTGCACAAGAACTTATACGAAATGGTAAAGATTTATATAAATATGACATAGTTTGGGAAAAAGATAATGGAACAAATTTTGTCAGTGCTAAATGGCAGCCGATACGGATACATGAATATATTTTAATATTTGGTAAAGGTAGAGTGACCTACGGAAAATCAAATCCAATGAAATATAATCCACAATTTACTCAGGGAGATCCTTATGAGCAATATTCAGGAAAAAGCAGTGAAAACTGGAAAGGTGCTCCGTTAAAAAGAACTTTGACGAAGAACGATGGTTATAGATACCCAAAGACAATACAGAAGTTTAAAAGAGACAGAGGACTGCACCCAACACAAAAACCAGTAGCTCTGGCCGAATTTTTGATCAAGAGCTTTACTGATCCTGATGATTTAGTATTGGATTATTGTATGGGATCAGGAACAAATGGTGTTGCTGCAATTGCTAATCAAAGAAATTTTATAGGTGTAGAAAAAGAAAAGAAGTATTTCGATATAGCAAGAGAAAGGATACTAGATGTCGTACATTAAACTTCCTGATAGTTTTATTCACCCAAGATCAAACCAGCCTGCAAAAGGTCACGCAGGTAGGATGGCAGAAGTGAAGTTCTTTCACATATTCAAAGAGTACATAGATAAAGATGTGCGTTGGGCTACAAGAGACGAAAACATTTACAAAAAGTTTGATATTGCCTCATCAATTAAAGATTATGGCAAAATGGACATAAAAGCTGAGAAAGACGCTTTATCAGATGGTACAGTGTGGATCGAGTATCAAAATGGTGATGGTAAACCAGGTTGGATCTATGGCGAGGCAGATTATATAGTCTTTGATCTTTACTGGAAATATGTAGCGATAGATAGAATATGGTTACAGTTGATTACTGATAAGTTAACTAAAGGTAAAGTTTATACAGAACAATTTCAGGTGTATAACAAGTATGTTTACAAGAGTCAGGCATTGTATAATCCTTATCGTAGAAAAGGCAGAAAAGATATCTTAACTAAAATTAAAACTGAAGATGTTCTTGATCGTATGTCTTGGTCAATACCCATACCTAGAGAATTTCACACACAAGATTACCGAACAAATAGCTAGTACTAATAGCTTATAAAGAGAAATGCCCCTCTTTCGAGGGGCTTTCTTATGGACTTTCTACCTTATGAGAGAGTCGTAGAATTAACTGATCTCCAGTATAAAACGAGATTGAAAATATGTCCTAATGATAAGTCAAATTTTGTAAGACCATAAATGTAAAATTGAGATTGAAAATGAGTCTTAATGATGAGTTTTGAATGTGAGGATCGAAAAAAAATATAGATCTTTTAGAGCATAAAAAAAGGGGGCATGAACGCCCCCCTTCTCTTTTTTGATTAATTTAGTTCGCTATACTAATACCTCCCTTAAATTGTTGTTTAAATTCTCTGTTATATTGATGTCAATATAGTAGGCAGTATGGAAGTAATCTATCTGTGAGTCCGACTTGTTAAACCATAGATCACCAACACCAGCATGGAATGGAGCCGTCTTTGTGATCTCCTCCACCTTGTCCAGAAATTCAATTTGTTCTGGGGTAAACATAATATGTATTCTGTCGGCAATATCATAATGCGCCTCCCATTGATCTTTGTTATTGTCCATCCATTTAACTAATTTTGGATAAACCTCTGGTCTATATTCCTTGATCCTGTCGACTGCCAAACTGTATTTTGGTTTAAAGCTGTCTCTATGATAAACATCCATTTCAGTAAAGACATTTGACCAATCTATATCACTTGCTTTTATATCTACACTAAGGGATGAATGATGACGGATTTTGACACCAAATTTAGATCCTGGAAACTCTTTTTTTAATGCTTCCCTGATCGCCTTAGATTCTTCTTTTGTTATATAAGCCATTTTGTAGCTCCTTTTTTTTGTTATTACTAATTTTAATTATAACTGCATATCACATATATGCAAACTAATTTTAAAAAATGCTCTAATGGATCTTATTCTGCTAAATCGAGATTGAAAACGAGCTTTAATGATTAGTCAAGAATATGATCATCTATAAAAACGAGATTGAAAATGAGTCTTAATGATAAGTTTTAATTGTGATAATAGAAAAGGCCGCAGGTAGATCTTTTAGTGCAAAAAAAAGAGGGGCTAAAAAGCCCCTCTATCTTTGTATTGAGTTGGGTTATGCGATCATGTCAGGATCATATTTCAGACCTAATTGTTTTCTACACTCATCATCTAGAATTAAAATTACATATTCACACTCATCGCAAGTTAGTATATCTTTTCTTTCTAAATCAACTGTATAAATAATCGCAGTTGTATCACATTTTGGGCAGTCCACTTCAAACATTTTCTACCTCAAACTTGTCCAATCCTTGAATAAAAGCGCCACCATTACCCTCAGGATCTTGCATAAGAGTGATCGAAATGATCGATCCTTTACTGTCCACTAACTCAAGAACTGGAAAAGCGACATCATCGCCCCACTCCTCATCGATATTCATTTTCCATTGTGTTTGGATAAAGTAAACATCTTTGATAGATAGTCCTTTAAGTTTCGTAAGGTCTTTATAATCGTTTAAATTGTGGTCAAGATCAACTCTCTTAACGACTTCTCGATAATCAGTTGAGTCTGTATCACTTTCTATATGATCAATATATCCGTCTGGCTTACTCATTTAATACCTCTTTCTTTTGTATTACTTTCTTAAAAGTATAGTTGCAAACCAGTGATATGCAAGTATAATAATGAGAAGTATATGTAAAAAAAGCGAGGTAAAAAATGAGTAGGAAAAACACTACTGATGTAAGAAAAGATCCGATTAAAGACTGGAACATGGATCAAGAGACAAAAGATTTTCTTTTGGATAACGGAGTTTCAGTTTATCACAGTGGGGGTGGTTGCGTTCATCTTTATTACAAAGGCTGGATCATAAACCCTAATGAAAGCGTTGAGGGTATTGATGACCTTTACGCTCTTGATCAAGTAAGACTAAATCGAGAGGTTGTATTTAGTCAAGTATGGAACGATATGGGTGGTGATGAAACACACTTTTTTAATGACTTAGAAAATGGTTTTAAATTCATTAATCAGTATCAAATATTTGGCGATCAGTTTGCTAACGATAAAGAGGAAAGCACTGAGAACTCTTTAAAGTGGAAAAGTTGGGGTGACCTTATGGAACTACAAGGTGGCGAAATGGAGTTAGATGAGGCTGAAAATAGTCAGAACTATTTTCTCTGTATGTGGGAAAATAGTTGGCTTGTCTGTAGCGAAAAGCAATTAGTCAAACTTTTCCCTCACGATATCCACGAAGTTGATTTGAGGTGGGCGATGTATGACACTCTAAGAGGAACTGTCACTATGATCGATACTTTCAATGACGCAGTTGAATTTATTAAAACTGGTTTAGAGAGACAGTACTTAGGTCAGTGCGACAATATGCAATTCTCATTAATCAGAGAGAGGTTTGACCAATGAGTGAGACAAAATTCGATGAGGAATTATTCGAGAGAGGTCAAAGGCGCGTTAATGTGTTTAAGAATAATGAGCAAAACGACCTCTCTATGTCCATTAAGCGCGTTGATCCAAATGATGAATACGGAAAAGTGGGTGTAGTTTTAAAGCTGACACGCAAAACTGAGGGGCATGTTGTGGCTGAACTAACACTGAACCACATGGAATTAAGTTACATAGCGAGAGAAATTGACTTTTTTCAAGAGTATGGTTTTAAGCAGGAACTCGATCAGGAGTTTGATGAAAATTGTAACTGTTCAGAAGTCCAAGCTAGAAACTGTATCCACTGATGATTCATTTAATTAAAATATTAATAGATATTCTTACTCGCAGGTAAGCATATAAAGATCGAGAGAGGGGCTTACAAGCCCCTCTTTTGTATTTGCGATTGAAAATTTGCCTTAATGATAAGTCAATTACTTGATTATCGAAACAATTGAGATTGAAAATGTATCTTAATGATTAGTTTTGAATTGGATACACGAAAAAAAAAGAGGATCCTAAGATCCTCTCTTTTCATTAAGTGACTGGTCTAACTAATTTGACCAGTAGTAAAATTTACACGATCATAATTATATTGATCGTTAAACATCTTAACTCTTTCTTTATTCACTTCCTCTATCTTATGATCATAGATCCATTTAAAGTTATGTAATAAAAACTCGTGAAAGTCTATACCACCTGTAATTGATCTTTCATGACTGATCCATTTAGATCTAAACTTTTCTAAAGATCCGTCAAAAGTTTCCATACCTAAACATTTTCCACAACCGATCAACAACGCGATCGTCATAATGTTTGCATAGTCATCTTTTTTAACTCTAAGATCAAAGATCGTATCATATTGAGAACGATTTCTTTTTTCTCTACCAGTTTCTAGATCAACACAATTATGAGTATAAGAGGGGTAAAGATCCCCATAAATATTATCAACTTTGATTGGTCTATAACCTTTTTCATTGTATTCAAGAAATCTAAGATCAACAGTGATCGGCTTAAAGTTTTCTAAAACATTTAAGATCATCGCATATTGATCTTTAGTTAAATTGTGATCGATCATGATAAATCGATCTTATCTAAGATTTCATTGATCATGTTTGCCTTAACTGGATCTTTAAAGACATCATAGTTAATCGCTTGTGAAAAACCTAAGGGATCATTTTTAGACAGATCCTTTTTTAATATTTCAATGTCTTGATCATCTAAGGTTAGATCCTCTATGATCTTTTTATTGATTAATTCAAAACTAAACCAATTATCGATCTTTTGATCCTCTAACTCTTTTAACAATAATTCTTTAGCTATAGTTTTACCTTGTTTTGTTGCAACAGATACAACCTTTTCGGTCTTATCCATTAACTTAACGAGATAGTCATATTGCCATAAGTTTTTATTAGCCATATTTTCCTCTTTTCCTAATTACTAATTTAAGCATATCACACATCGGCAATTTAGAAAAGTCAATAGAATTAAACTTTTGGTTATGGTGATCGGTAAAGCTCTAAATTTAAAATCGTTTAAATCGTCTCTAAATGGCTTGTTTAAAAATCGAGATTGAAAATTTGCCTTAATGACTAGTCAATTATGTGAATATCTAAAAAAATCGGATTGAAAATAGTTATTAATGCAAGTCAATTATTGGAAAATAGAAAAAGGATCCAGTGGTTAGCTGGATCCTTTTATTTTGATTAGTAATCGACTGGAGTTTAAATCTTTAGTCCTAAGTATTTAGCTCTTAGCTCATCTTTAGACGGATAAGGAATAACAAATTCTTTAAGTTCATCAACCATATAAGATGATTGACGATCGAATTTAATATTTCCTTTTTTAAACTCAGTGGGATCTAGTTCTATCATGTTAAATGATCGTGGGTTACTAAATAGTCCAGCGTTAAATCCAATTCTGAATAACGCTCTATATGGATTAGTAAAAGTCATCGGCATGCTATCGAACTGATCATCATAGAATTGTAAAGAAAGATTTTTATTTACCTTACTCAAATACAATGGATTATCTTTAAGAAATCCCTCACTACTTTTATCCTGTACAAATGTAAATAATTTACCTTTAGGAAATGATTTTATGTTCTTAAGTACGGAAAGTCCTAACTCCAGTACATAATCATCAGACTTATAAGATTGCCATTGGTGAACCAATTGTTTTTTCCGTCCTAATATTGCTCTAACTAGATCAATTGCTATAGCCTCATCTAAATGAGTAACGCTATTACTTTTAGGGTGAAATTCACCAGTCCAAAAAGTCTCTAATAGTTCTTTTTCGTAACGTTCTGGACTTTCATTTATTAATTTAGTGAAATAGTTACTTTTCCAATACCTGTAATTTCTAGGAACTACATTGTTACTGGCACCTTTTATAAATACCTCATTATTTTCTATTTTTATTCTTTCTATAAGTTCATAACTCATAATGTTTACCTCTTTTATCGTATTACTTTTATAAGCATATCACATATCGGCATATAGATCTAGCTAAATATATATTTTCTGAGGATCAGATCTTTTATAGTACAAAATTGAGATTGAAAATCAGTCTTAATGAGTAGTCAATTGTATGAACTAAGTAAAAATCGAGATTGAAAATGTCTATTAATAATAAGTCATTTATGTGATAAACGAAACTGAAAAAAAACACAAAAAAAAATACCCCAGCCAATCGACTGAGGTATCTTTCCAGGATCAATTAGTGCTAATCGGTCAATGTGTAAGTGTTTCCGTATTCATCAAATACTTCATCGTCTAGCATTTCCTCAACTTCCCACTCTGTATATTCCCAATGTTCTACAAAATACTTATCAAAATAATTTGATCCAGTATGGCTATCTATAAACGCTATCCACTCAAATGTATTGACTTGAACATTGTAATCTTTAACTTGATCTCTTTCAGCTAGTTTTTTAAACCAACTTCTGAAAACCTTGCTTTCTTTTTTTAGCAGCTCTTTATCAATAAATTCTGGCCTCATGGTTATCCAATGACATTGGCAGTAATCATTTTCTTTGCACTCTTTAAGTTCACACTCATGACTGCAATAATATCTGTAATCACCTGTAATATAACCTGAGTTAAAACCAGTCTTACAAACCTCGCATTTTCTAGCATAAACATAAATCTGCTGTGTGTGATCATCACAATTATTGCACCATAATTCTAATAAACTATCAGAATCACAACAGTCTACTTTTTCACCAACATCGATACCATTTACCTGAACATATCTTGCTTGGTAAATAGCAGATTTAGAGCCACACTTTTCACATACCAAGATTGGCTGTGGGCAGTCAGTTCTAAAAATAGGTTTTTTAGTTTGGTCTCTACTAATTAAACCTTTAGCAATTTTAGTCGAGATGTCAGCACTCATTACAAACCTCTAAACTTCCATTACTCTTAAAATGTCTCTGACAGTTACCACATAGAGTTGCACCATTTAAATCATCGCCAATATTAATAATGTCGCCATAATTTAACTCGGCAGCCTCATCATATTGATATCGATATTTAGTCGGCACTAATCTATCTGTGAGATAGTCAGCAAATTTAAAAACGCCATACAACCAAAAACCAATCATGATTGTATTAAACGCTATGAAAGAAATTGTATTCATTTCACTCCTTTTAATCTATTACTACTAATAAGTATGATCGTTTAGTGCTAGATAATCAAGCACCATTTAGATATTTTTGAATCAGCAGAACTTGATCAGGTGTGAGTTTTTGCTCAAATGGATCAGTTTTAGAAAAAAAGGGGCTATTTAAACGCGATTTAAGAGCTTAGAATTTTTAAAGCTTAACCAGTCTGCATAGAGATTCAAGCAAATAAGCCAAATCGAGATTGAAAATGCGTATTAATGATTAGTCAATTAAGTGAAAAACGGAAATAAAAAAACCCCCAACTTATTAAAAGCTGGGGGTTTTTCCTCGGATCTTTAAATGCTAAACTGTATCAGTTATTGGCGTAAATCCAAACATTACACCACGACCATACATATCTTTATTTTCGTTAATCCAATTTTGTGTTTTTTCATTAGCTAGTTCTTTAACAGAGCGAGTATCAAACATATTACAACTTCCACTCTCTTTGATTGATTGCAAATCATCAAAAATGTCAAAATCAACTTCAATCATAGTTTCACCCCCTCAACCTCAATTCCTAAATATTTCATTACCATTAAAACATTTACAAAAACATGACCTTTGTTTTCTGTAAACGGACAATTTGTTTCGTACCATAAATTCTTTTTTTGAGTTTCAATAATTGCCTCATAATATTCTTTACTTCTAATGCCACAATTATATTTTGCAAAAAGTTTTTCCTCATCAACTTCTGCCTCAAAGTGTTTCTTTTCCTCAATAAAAAGATAGATACAAATGCTCTCAATATGTTGCATTATTTTTCTAAACTTAATCAACTTTCCTCTTTTCCCAAACAGAGTTTTCAACTCTGACAATTTTGTCTATCTGGTCGTTTGTAACTCTATAACAAATTACCTGATAGGGTTTTCCATTTTTATAATCCTCGTCCTCACAAAGTTCCTCATCAAAAGATACGAACCATGTGTGTAAAGATTTAGCTGGATAAACATGAAACTCTGGCAAAGTTCCACACCATTGATAAATCCAACTATCAAGCTCTAGGTCAAACGGAATAGAGGTCGAATATTCAACCTCTATATTTCCGTATCCAATAACCATTAAATTAATGCCTCAATATAAGCCTGATACTGTGCAAAGAATTTTTGAAATTCCTCATTTTGCAAAGTGCCATTTTCTAAAAGAGCAACGCAAGATTTTTGTATTAAATCTGTGTTTTCGTCCCTTAGACCAGCTAAATTTGGAAAATATGCGTCATACCAAAATAGCCAGTGGTCAGTTCGCATTATCAAATCCTCACTAAATCCGTCTTGAATAGAGTTGTATTTTTTAATTAATGTCCAAAAGTCTGGCTCAGGTTGAGTAAGACAATTGGAAATATATACCTCTGTATCCTCGATACCATTATTTGAGTATTGCTCAAACCTGTTATCAACGAACTCAATTAAGTTAATTTTATTTAGAACTGGTGGTACAAATGTCTGAACGACAGTTGCCCAAATTTGTTCTGAATAGTTTTTCATAATATTCCTTTTTTCGATTACTGATTAAATTATATCAAATCAATATAGATAAGTCACTTAAAAATAAAATAATGCACTAAAAGATCAAGATTTATAAAGCTGAGACCAGAAACCTGGATCATGAGAAATGGGATTGAAAATCTGTCTTAATGATTAGTCAATCTTTGGATATAAGTTATAAATGGGATTGAAAATGTGTATTAATGATAAGTCATGAATGTGATCATAGGGAAAGAAGATCAAAAAAAGCACAAAAAAAAGCACAAAAAAAAGAGGGCTTTTAAACCCTCTTTCTCTTGTTGATCTATGTCTTTATCGTCTAAGTAGTATGTCTATTATTATTGCAATTAAGTGAGACATTTAACCCCCTCTAAATCATTTCCTACATAATTGTCATAACATTCTTGAGTGCAAAACGGAAACTCCCCACTCTCGTTAACTTTTCCACATAGGATACAGATCTTCATTCCCATGCCCTTAACTTGTTTAGAATATTGTGATACCTTGCTGAATCAAGCCCTACTTCATCAGGATGTAATTCTTTTGGTTCTACAACTTCATTCCACTCAGCTAAAGCATCAATCAGATCTTCTCTTTCTTTTTCAGTGAACTCTCGCAAGCTCTTTAGTACTTCATCGGTGTAAGCGATGGTAAGTTCAACAGTTGCTTTTCTTTTGTTGCCATTGAAGTAGTCAAGTTCATCTGGGTTATAACCACCAGTTTCCTGCCAATCACTTCTGATCTCCCAAAAGTTGTTATGGTTGTTTCTAGAATCTCTTAATTCAAAAACCACTGAACTTCTTTCATCAGCTAACTCAAGCATCTCTTTTAGTTCTTTTACATTCATTACTTCCCTACACTTTCTACTAACTTGTATTCAGTTGGATTATCCCAATCAATAACAGTGAAATCCCCTGAACTTCTACCTAAATCTGTTATGGTATCTATTATTTCAGTTAGATTATCGTACTTTTTATTACTAGCAATATAAACTGTCATTTTTTCTATCACAATATTTTTCATTATTCTTCCTCCTCTGTTTCAATAGAATTAAATTCTCTTATCAATTTGTTTTTAGTTTCAGCTAAATCAAATAAATAAGATATGTCATCTTCCATTGTTATTCCTCCTCTTTAATTAACTTCCCTACACTTTCTTTTGGGCAATCTTCGTATGGAAATTGCTCTTGTTCTTCACATAAACAGAAATTAAATTCTTCTACTTGTGTTTTGTGTGTTAAGTTAGCCATATCCTGATAGCTATGTGATTTTTCTTTACTCATATCTTCCTCTGTCTTTGCAATAAATTCTGCAACTTGATCTTCGGTCATTATCTCTAGTGCAATAGATAGAGAATTATCTTTGACTTTCTTTTTCTGATCATTGTCATAGTTAATCAACTCTGTACCCATGAACTTAGCGCCCTGATAAAATCCAACATCAAATTCATTAGTAGAATCTTCGTGCATGACATTTTCTACAACTTCAGCAAAATCTTTCATGCCGTAGCCTGAATGGTCAGTAAACATATCTCCTTTATGGTCATCCTCTATCGTTTGAATGATTTCGGCAACCTTATCTTTTATATTCATTATTTACCTCTCTTTGTAAAGACGATATCGTTAGTGATATCCTTAAATCCCTTATGGGCTTTTCTTGTGATGATTTCCACTTCAAACCCTAGATCTTCTAACCAACTTGTTATTTCACTGTGTACAGCTTCAACAATATTTGATGGGAGATCCATAGTTTCGTAGTTCTCATCTACCTGAAGATCATGAACCTGAAGATCTGCGTCAGTTAAGTTTAAATTAAGTGACAATTCAACAGTCATGTCTTTTTGGTTAATGCTTTGCATATAACTCCATTCGTATTACTTAACACCATTTTAGATCAAATTCAGAAAAAGATCCACTACTTTAAAAAAAAAGAGGCCATTATAAGACGATTTAAGCCTTTAGAATTTTAAGAGCTTGACTATCTAGCCTGAAGATCATACGGAAAAACCAAAAAACGAGATTGAAAATGTGCGTTAATGATGTGTTAATTAATGGATAATCGAAATTAGATCTTCTTTAGATTGTAAGGAAAAAAGAAACAAAAAAAAAGAGGGACTTTCGTCCCTCTCTTTCCGTTATCGTTTTAGGTTAGTTGTAGACCTTTACTTTTTTAAGTAGTCGTATCATTTCCGTTTGTTGCGTCTTAGTAGTTTTGACATTAACAAATGGTAAGAACCAATCTTGGTACTGTCCGACAATTTCCGAGATCTTTCCATTTTCGTCTAGTTTCCATATCCAACGATATGAACCACCACCCCACGAAAGTAATAACCCAGAATGAAACCCTTGTTTCCTTTGTTGTTCGTCAATTCTTTCTGAGTCTATGAACTCCAAGCCTTGAAATTCATAACCCTCTTTTAATTCCTCTTTAATTGTTTTGAGAAAATGACGTTGGTACTCTGTACCTTCAACGTATAATTTTTCTAAGGTGTTCAATTCTTTATCCTTTCCTAATCCGATAGCGTCTGCGATTTTTGGATACTTTCTAAGAAGTACCCATAATGAACCGAATACAATAGAAGTTAAGCCTATTGCTTCAATCCATGAATAAAAAATGATTTGTTCATTACTCATTTTTATAACCTTTCTTTAATATTACTAATGTAATTATAGTTATTTCTAGAAGTTGATCTATAACTTTTTAAAATAATCTAAGCCGTTAAACCTAGCTATTAAAAAAAACTTTATCTATTTTTATATAAATAGTCTATTTTTCTCTCTAATGTTTTAATATCGCTTTGGACTTCGTCCCATAGTAATTTTAATAAATCATAAATAGATTTTATTAATAAGACTACACAAATAATTAATGCCACTAATAAGATATTATGTATATTCATTATCAACCAAATTAATACACTTTCCACTATTCACCCCCTTTCATTAATTGTTGTTCAAGTTTTTCTAGTTCTTGATTTATAAACGAAACTAAATTGATTCGATCACTTCTATAAATATTAAATGTGCTTTGAACTTGTTCTAGTTCTTTTTCTAATGCCTGCCTCTTGTCGAACTCTTTAGCTACTCTGTCAAGTAGTTCGGACTTATACGCTTTTATTATTCTTTTACTAAACGGCTTTGGTGTTCTATTCATATTGTTTTTATTTCCTTTCATATAAAGTACTAGTGACAACTTTTCTAAAAAGTGATCTAATTCTTGTAATCTTTTATTTTTATTTTCTTTCATCAATTATTACTAGTGACAACTTTTCTAAAAATGTCGGACAGATTTAAATTATTTACCCTGTCTAAAGCTGTATAAAAAACCCTAAAGAGTGATTAATTAATTAAGGGGTAGGGGTGGGTTCAAAATCGCGATTGAGAAAGAGTGTGTGGTGAATAAGCAGTGCGAGAATTTTTTTCAGATTTTTGAACGCCTATTCCTGATAGGCAGGTTTGTAAGAAACCTGTTTGCTTTTCGATCTACTAGAGCTAATATAGATCTGTAAGTAAATAAGAAGTTAAGGCGTTAAAACATGGACATTAACTAATTAACTTTTGAATTACATGCAGGACAGATGAAGGGGTAGTTTATCTACCCCTTTTTCGTTATCTCTAGATTAAAATGGTTGTATCTTGCGACCAGTCGGCTAGATCTGGGGGTTTCGCCTCCTTTACCCTGGATCTAGCCAGTTTTCTAAAAAATCTGCTTATTTTAAAAAAACTCTTACAGTCTTATTTATATATGATAAAAACATTAAAACAACTAAGGAAGATCAAGAAGAAAAAAGTAATTATTAGTTGCTCTTGTGTACATAGGTGTAGTAAGTGCGATGAGTTTATAATGCCTCACCAACCATACTTAATTGCCTTTAGGAGCGTCTCTGAGAGACTTTCTGGCCATCATGGGACAATCTACTGTGGAGAATGTGTGGCAGATCTGGATACTTAAATATCCTTTTTCTTACCAGCCTCTTCCCCTCTATCCGACAGGATAGGGGTATATACGCTATCTAAGTCAGGAAAAGGGAGAAATAGATACCTCCACAGCGCAATCCTTAATGATATATATTGCGTTCGCAGATAGGCACTACTTATCCAACTTAGATTCGCAGCCTTTCCTAGATTATCCCCCTATTCTCAGCTTTGCCTAGAGCTTTACCTAGATCTAGCTGATATTGATCCAAAAGAGCTAAATGTGAGGTAGATCCTATAGAATTAGGGTATGAGCGATGAAATAGAGATAGTTACAGATTCTAGTGGCAGCGGGAATACATTAGATACGATCCAGGATCAAGAGGATTTTGATATAGAGATTGTAGGTAGGCCAAGCAAACTGACCAATGAAACTGTACGAAAATTATCTAGTGGATTAAAGCTGGGATTGTCACAAAAGAAAGCAGCAGACTTTGCAGGGATCTCCGAAACTACCTTTTATAGATGGCAAAGAGAGTTTGTAAAGATAGATAGAGCCTGTTTAGGCAATCCAGAACGCATAAATAACGCTGATGATCTTAACTTGTGGGAGTTTTGGCAGTCCTTAAAAAAGGCAAAAATAGAGGGCGAGCTTTCTCACATAGCAAATATCACTGAAGCAGCGAATAGTGGCGTTTGGCAGGCTAGTGCTTGGTTCTTAGAACGATCTAACCCACAAGACTGGGGTAGGAATGGTAGAGAACTTGAAGCAACCACAGAAGGTAAAACAATCGAATTTAATATAAAATATAGTTCTTAGTTTTCCGACATCGGAAAAGTATTACATAAGACAAAAACCCTCTATTGCTAGAGGGCTTCATGCCAGTAATACGAAAAAAAGGAGTCGTCCTTTGATCTAGAAAGACCGAAGAGGACTCTTTATTTCATAAGTTAATTTAAGCACAACTAGAGATTAAAGCAAGGCTTTATTATAATATTTTTATGGATTTCCCTGATAAGAAATATAACATCATTTACGCAGATCCTCCCTGGTCATTTAAGAACTTTAGTAAAAAAGGCGAGGGTAGAAATCCTAATCAACATTATGCAACACAAGATCTGAACTGGATCAAGTCTTTACCTGTAAATGACATAGCTGATAAAGATTGCGTATTATTCCTATGGGTAGTTAATCACTCTTTACCACAAGCATTTGAAGTTATCGAAAGCTGGGGCTTTACTTACAAGACAGTAGCTTTTAACTGGGTAAAGAAAAATATGAAATCCGAGGGATTCTTCACTGGTTTAGGATATTGGACAAGAGGAAATCCAGAATTATGTTTATTAGCAACAAAAGGAAAACCAAGCAGAGTTTCTAAAGCTGTAAAAGAATTAGTAATAGAACCTAGATCTAAACATAGCAAAAAACCAGACAGAATCAGAGATGATATCATTGACTTGTGTGGTGATCTCCCTAGAATTGAATTGTTTGCAAGGAATACGACTAAAGGATGGGATGTATGGGGGAACGAGATTTAATACCTTTTCCAGAAAAAAAATATAATATTATCTATGCCGATCCACCCTGGTCTTATGATTCAGGTTTTCTTAAAAGAAACTGGGACGGCAAGTATCCTCAGATGAAACCCCAAGAGATTTACGATCTACCAGTGCAAGATATAGCAGCCGACAATTGTATTTTGTTTATGTGGATTACTTTCCCTAAATTACTAATAGGTTTACAGGCAATGGAAAGTTGGGGATTCAAGTATCGCAGTGCTGCGTTCACTTGGGTTAAAAAGAATAAGAAAGCAGACTCTTGGTTTTGGGGTATGGGACATTGGACTAGAGCCAATGCTGAGGTTTGCTTTCTAGGGGTAAAGGGTAAACCTCAAAGAGAAAGCGCAAGTGTTCACTCAATTATTGATGAAAGAATACAAGAACACTCAAAAAAACCAGATGTTGTTAGAAATAAAATTGTAGAGCTTTGTGGAGATCTACCACGAATAGAACTATTTGCAAGACAAACTGCTGAAGGTTGGGATAGTTGGGGAAATGAAGTTATATAAAGGCGACTGCTTAGATTTTATGAAACAACTAGAGGATGGATCTATAGATCTAATCTTATGTGATCTTCCGTTTGGACTTATGAAAAACATAGGTGAGGATGACGGCAGGTTTCAAAATGGTATGCTTGGAAAGTTTGATTGGGATGACTCAGTAGATCTTGAAAAGTTTTTCTTCTTGTCAGAAAAGCTACTTAGAGAGTCAGGTAGATTAATTCTTTTTGGCATACAGCCGTTTACAACCACTTTGGTAAATCACGCAACATTGAGTTTGCCTTTTGCTTATTCTATGATTTGGGAAAAAGATCACTTCGGTGCGGCCTTTCAAGCAAAAAGAGCTCCACTAAACTTTTATGAGGATATCTTGGTATTTACTAAAAGATACGATTCAACATTTAGCAATCCACTAAGACAGTACTTTGAATGGTTATTAAAGCATATAGGGAAAAGTAAAGCTCGCTTGATTATGGAATTTGGACAAAAGGCTGATCATACTTTTAGAACTAGAAGTACACAGTTTAAGCTATGTACAGAGGAAACTTATAACGAAATTGTTGAGAAATATCAGATTCAAGATAACGAAAAGTTTATGCCATACGATCTTCTTAAAAAGATAAACGATCAATACACGCAAACTTTTAATCTATCTGATGAGGATACATTCAAAAGTAACATACTTAAGTACCCTAGAGATAGCGAAAAACACCACCCTACTCAAAAACCAGTTGATCTTCTTGTTAATTTGATTGAAACATTTACAAATGAGGACGATGTTGTAGCTGATTTCACTATGGGAAGTGGTAGTACTGGAGTTGCAGCTAGGAAAACAAACAGAATATTCTTAGGATCCGAGTTAGATGAGGACTTCTATGATATTGCTTACAAAAGAATACAAGGCGAAAATTGAAGTTAATTAACGCAGATTGTCTAAAAATAATATCAGAAATGCCAGAAAACAGCGTAGATCATGTTTTTACTAGTCCACCTTACAATATTGGCAGAAGTAGATCATTAGATTCTAAAGCTAGGGGTAAATACAAGCACTTTTCCGACAATAAAGATAACTACCTAGATTGGAGTACAGAAATCATAGATCAACTGCTTAGGATCACAAAAGGCTATGTTTTTTGGAACATTCAAGCAAATGCTTTAAATAAAGCTGATGTTTTTAAACTTATTGGTCATTATGCAGATGTGTTAGAACAAAACTTTATTTGGTATAAACCTAATGCTACACCTAGTTCAAAGCAGTATTATGTTTCAAATGTTGTCGAATATGTTCTTTGTTTTTCAGAAAAAAAAGTAAAAGGCAATCAACACTTTTTAAAAAATTATGTAGAGATAAATAAAGGAACTAAATACATAAAAGATTTGAACGCACAAATGCCAGTATCTTTATCTGATCACTTTATTACAAACTACACACAAAAAGATGAAGTTATTCTTGATCCTTTTATGGGATCTGGCACCACAGGAGTTTCTTGCAGTAATGGACAAAGAGAATTTATTGGTATAGAATTAGTTCAAGAGTACTACGAAATAGCAAAGGAAAGACTTACATGAGATTAGGCAGCATGTTTGCAGGTATCGGTGGTGTAGATCTTGGCTTAATTAGATCAGGCTTAGTTACTGATGTTAAATGGCAAGTTGACAACGATGAGTTTTGTACAAAGATATTAAAAAAGAATTTTCCTGATAGTCTAGTAATGCACAAAAATGTAGAAGATATAAATACAAAATATTTACCAGAAGTAGATATTATAACAGCAGGTTTTCCATGTCAGCCTGTCAGTGTGGCAGGAAACCAGAAAGGAGTATTAGATGAAAGATGGTTATGGGATGAGGTCGAAAGATTTATTGATGAGTTACGACCACAAGTCTTCATGTTGGAAAATGTCCCCAACATCCTCAGAGCAAGCAACGGAGAGGCAATTCATCGTGTCCTCAAAAGTGTGGCCGAAATGCGCCATTATAGATTTGAATGGCAACTTATATCAGCAAAGTTCGTTGGAGCAAGGCACAAAAGACAAAGATGGGTGGGAGTTGGAATCGTGGGAGACTCCGAACACTATGGATCACTTGCCAGCGAGATCAGGGGACGCTTTGGAGAGAGCGCTGTATCGTGGAGATCCAGAGAGGAAGAGCAAAAGAAAATCTACTGGCAACTTGCGAGAAAATCCGAAAATTTGGCTCACACCGACAACAATGGATCAGAAAGAGGACAGTCTGAAACACGCAACGAAACTAATGCAGGGGAAAACGAGGAGAGCTACAGGTCATCGAATACAGAGAACATTGAGCGATCAAGTATGGATGGACATGATAGAAAAGGATCCGACCTTGATGGAGTACTACCAGGATCACGAGATAGTCAAGAGACCAATGCTTCCAGATCAAATGGAGTTCGTGGACTATCTGAGAAGTCAGACATCAGCAACCAAAATACAGAAGTTGACCAAAATAAAGAAATCAACAGTGGATCACTGGTTCAGGAAGGACAAGTACTTCAGTCATCCGACAGTGGATCAGTGGATTCAGATCAAACCACACCTAAAGGAGATCAAGTACGACAAGGAGTTAATGACAGTACAGGTAATGGAGTGGAAAACCAAAGAGGAGATGGAAATGTGGCCGACTCCCTCGACACAGGACAACGAACACAAGAATTTGGTATTAAACGACAAGGGCAGGAGAGTAGCAAAGACTGGGGGCGAGAGCAGATCCCTGAACCTAGCAGACAAAGTGCAGGTGAGGAAAAAGGAAACATTTTCGACACCAGCAGCCTCTCAAGCATCAAAGCCAGTCAATCGCCATACCCCATCAGCGAGAGCAGGGAAACATGGCTCTACTTTGGAACAGGACATTGGGGAACGAGATCCCACATTAATTGGGATGCGCCTCAACCCAGCATGGGTGAACAGACTTATGGGCTACCCAGATGGTTGGCTGAAATTGGACTAACAAACGATTGGGGAGTTGATAATAATTGGGAAGATGGTCAATCTAGAGTTGCCGAAAGAAAAGAAAATGATGTTGATCGACTTAAAGCTCTGGGTAACGGAGTTGTTCCACAGTTTTCTGAACTTGTAGGTAGATTAATTATTAGATCACTTATTGAGGATACTTTAGTGTTTGATCCAGAGATTGTTAAGGTAAATCGTCCTCAGTAAAAGGTTCTAGATCTAATGTGTAACCAAGACGATTATTGTAATCCCAGTCGCTTAATCTTTTAAGCATGGCAAATACTTCTTTGAGAGCAAAGCCACAAATGAAACCAACAATATAATCCATAGCTGACAATATTAGAACATTTGTTCGGTATTTAAAGTCAATTAATGTTAAATATTTATTTCACAACGATGAGTTTTTGTGAAAAATAATTCACAATCAATTGAATTTGTGCATTTGCAAATTACTGATTGCCAATGACTAATTTTTTCCGATATCGGAAAATTCACCAATAGCCTATATTTATTGAATTTTATTTTTTTCTTGTCCGTGGCACTGTCCTAGGACTTCCGTGGCAGGTTAACTCGGATTTCCTGCGCTAGAGTAGAGTAGAGAAGAGAAGACTAGACTAGAGTAGACTAGAGAAGAAAAGAGTATATAATGGGGGATAGAAAGGGCTAGTAAGTATGAAAAAAATAAAAGTAATGGTTACTTTTCAATTGACTGAAGATTATATTATTGAAGTTGAATCAGAAAAAGAAGCAATAAAAAAAGTACAAAAAATATTTGATTTTAAACAAGAATCTCAAAACGATCTATTAAAGCAATATGATATAGATTATAGTGTTGATATAGAAAAAAAGTATATCAATGTAGAGGACGAAGATGAAGTTGCAGAAGAACCACAGCTTGATTACGAAATTGTATATACGGAAACTGCTGGCAGTCCTAGTGAAGCACTTGAAAAATTGCAGAATAGGATCGTTGGAGCAGACGACTACATAGAGCCTGTAATATCACCAGTTTTAAATGAGGAGTATGAAATACTAACTGGGATTAAGGCAGAAGGAACAGAATAATGACAGAAATACCTAATTTTCCAGCAGGTACTAAAAGAGAAGATGCTATTGACGAATTAATATCCGATGGAGATCTTAAAGAAGTTGTTTTAAAACAATTCAACTACATGAGGATCAAAGGTATTAATTTAGTTCAAGACGCAGATAATCTTGTTAATTTATATTTATCTATTTGCAAAAAATTTGAAGAGAAGTAAACTTAAAATTGTTAATAGAAAAAGCCTTTCGTTTAACTGAAATAAAGTGAAAAGCAGGTGCCAAGACACCTGCTTTTTATTTACCCAAAACAAAAATCATATAGTCTATTATGGATTGTCGGCTACTAAACCGACTTCCTCCCATCATCGGCTAACTCTTAGGGGTTAGCCTTATCTTTTTTAACTATTTTTTTTCTCTTGCAAGATCTTTTCTGATCTTCTTTGCTAAAAATCTACGAGCTTTACGATTTAAAGCTGGTGCATTTTCTTTTGAGACTATCGATAACTTTTTCATAAATATCATGATACATATAAATTTTAAAATTTAAATTTTTGTGTTACGATGTTCTAACTATGATTAAGAAAGTAGATCAATCCAACTTTAACGAAACAATCTCAAGAGAGGATGTAACTACAATTGTTAAGTTTGAAGCTGATTGGTGTGTTCCATGCAAAGAGATTACACCAGCAGTAGAGTCCCTCAATGAAGAATGGAAAGATCAAAAGGTGGAGTTTGTAGCAGTTGATATAGAAGATGCTGCAACAGTAACTAATCAATATAATGTTTTTGGTGTCCCAACCTTTATCGCATTTCAGAATGGTCAGCCTGTTTCTGAAGTGAGATCAAGAGTAAATATTGGAAATATCAAATCTTCTTTTGAAAAGTTCTTAGTCTGATACTTGTCAGGATCTCTTAGGTTTTTGTTTGTTTTTCCCTAAGCTGATCCTGATGTCCAAAATAATAATTTTTTTTAAAAATTGTCTTAGATACCTGATATAATTAGTGATTATGGGAGAAATAGTAAATACAGAAAATCGTAGGGAATCAACCTACATGCAATTAGCCGATGAAACAACTTTTGAACAATGGTTAGATATCGGATCTAAATTAATACAAACAACTCAAAATATTATGTGGTGGCTCGGTGATTGGTGGAACTTTGGTGAAAGAAAGTATGGTGAGGCAGCAAGTCAAGCTCTTTCTATGGAAATACCTTATTCTACTTTTAGTAAAGCAAGCTATGTTGCTAGGCAAATAGAAAAAGAAAGACGATTACCAGAAGTTTCATGGTCTATTCATTGTGAGATTGCACAATTAGATCAACAAGATCAAGATTTATTTTTGTCTAAAGCTCGTGACAGTAATTACAGTGTTTCAAGAACTAGAGAAGAAGTTAAGAAACATAAAGTTCAAGAATTGTTAGATGATAACGATAAAGAAAACATTATGTTATATCAAAACATAAATATCAAATCAAGTAATGTATGGACATTTGGTAAGCCTATGGTTAATTATGGTGTTAATGACGATCAGAAAACACCTCCACAAATGCTATTCAATCTTTTTTACTGGTTTGAGGATAGAGATCTAGAAAATCTTTCAAAGGTTGTTGATCTTACTGATAAATATCAAGTAACTTATGATGTTGCCAATGATTTTAATTTTGAGTGTAATAGTTATGATCTATATCCTCATGCTGAAACTAAAAAAGTTAAAGCTGGTGATTGGACAGTTGATCATTATCCAAAAGAATTAAAAGAAGCAGATATTGTAATTTTAAATATTCTTGACTATTTGGATAATGCTGCTGATATAGATCCAGCTAGTTTTATTAGACAGCAGATTATTAATTTATCAACAGCTATGAAACCTGGATCTCAGCTATTTTTTATATCCAAAGATCTAGATGATTGTAAATTAGAAAATATATTTTCTTTAATTTATGATGATACAGACTTTTCAATCATTGATTTCATATCAATTCCAAATAAAGATACTTATAGTAAAGAAGAGGAAGTTCAGGCAATAGCTAATAGAACACTGCTTAACAAGTTTGGTTATGTATTTGTTTTAAGAGTTATTGATGACTCAGATCATTAAGCTGTGTTAGACTTCAATGGATGGAGTCTAAAACTAGTAAACTAGAAATTAAAGTCGGTTCTGATACTTTTGTTATCGGATTTCCTGCATTACACGAAGCTCAACAAGAAGTTGCTAATAGCGATGCTCGTTGGAAAATACTTTGTGCAGGCAGAAGGTTTGGTAAATCAAGACTTGGTGTTCAATTGTGTATGCAAGCAGCACTTCAAGGTAAAAGAGCTTGGTGGGTTGCACCTACTTACTCTATTGCTCGTATTGGTTGGAGAGATATACAAGAAAGTGCTAGATCTTTTCCAGAAACATTAGAACCTAATATTTCTTTAGTAAACATGGAAGTTAAGTTTGAACAAACTGGTGGATCTATAGCAGTAAGATCTGCTGATACTCCACATAGACTTCGTGGTGAGGGTTTGGACTTCTTAGTTATGGACGAGGCAGCATTCGTTAAGCCAGATGTATGGCAACAGGTACTTAGACCTACTTTAACTGAAAGAAAAGGTGGTGCTTTATTTATATCCACACCTATTGGTATGAACAATTGGTTTTATGAATTATGGGAAATGGCTGAAGGTAAGGGTGATTGGGAAAGGTTTCAGTTTCCAAGTTGGTCAAATCCTTTAGTTGACAAGGAAGAAGTAGAACAAGCAAAAACAGAAGTAGGATCTATTGTATATGCACAGGAATATTTGGCAGAATTTGTTGAAGCTGGGCAAGGTTTACTAAAACCTGAATGGCTTAAGTACTTTAAAGAAAAAAATGGTCGTTATTTTACTGGAAGTGAAAATGTTAGTTTAGATGAATGTACCAGATTTGCTACAGTAGATCTAGCAACAAGTGTTAGTGAGACGGCAGACTATACAGTCATTGCAAGCTGTGCCGTAACACCACAAGGTAAGATTTTGATCTTAGATGTTGATAGACAGAGAATGCAAGCACCTGACATAATACCTAGAATAAGACAGAAAATGAAAGAATATGATTTACAATGGGTTGGTATGGAACGAGCTGGTTTCCAGCTTTCACTCATACAGTTTGCAAAAAGAGATGGATTAGCAGTCAAAGAACTGAAAGCTGATAAAGATAAGATTTCTAGAGCAATGCCACTTGCCGCAAGAATGGAAAGTGGTGATATATACTTTAGACAAGGAGCCATGTGGCTACCTGATGTGGAAAGAGAATTAATGACATTTCCAGTAGGTCATCATGATGACATAGTGGATGCAATAAGTTATGGGGTTTTATGCGCCCAAGTGAGAAGAGAATGGATCGCTTTTTAAATGGCAGATAACAAATCAAGATTTCGTAAGGCTGTCGACTTCTTAAATAGTCCTACGAAAAGACAAGAACAAAAGTACAGTAGATACAATCAACAAACAAGTTTAGACAGAGCTGTATACGGATATAACACAGATGCAGGTTATTGGCCAGCTTCAGAATTAGATGATATTGGAGATGGATCTAACAACTCAGCAGTTGTAGCTTGTCTTAATGTTCTCTCTACTTCTTTTGCAGAACCAAGAACAGTTCTTATAAACGATACTGGTGAATTGCACAATGAAAGAATTAAAAAACATCCTGTTTTAGATTTATTAAACAGACCTAATCCATATACATCAGGAGTTTTGTTAGCACATTACATCATAGTTTCTTTATCTGCTCATGGTGATGCTTATTTATACAAAAACCGAAACAGTGATGGAAATGTGGTAGAGCTTGTACCTCTAATGCCAGATATGGTAGAACCTAAAGGTAACGAAACAGATCTTATAACTCATTATAAATACGATCCTTATGGTGGTTTGGGAAGTAATAGTATAGTCGTTCCAACTACTGACATAGTGCATATCAGACAAGGTATAGATCCAAATAACCATAGGAGAGGTTTTGCTCCATTAAAATCTGTATTAAGAGAAATCTTAGGAGATGAGGCGGCAGGACAGTATGCAGCAGCACTCTTAAATAATATGGCTGTACCAGGTGTCATACTCTCACCTAAAGATGACTCTATGGGAGGTCCATCGAAAGAGGAAGCTGAGGCTATCTCTGCGATGTACAAACAAAAGTTCGGTGGTAAGAACAGAGGTGCGCCAATGATTTTATCAGGCGCTATGAATGTAGAAGTCATCTCTTTCTCACCAGATCAGATGAACCTGACTGAACTTAGAAAACTGCCTGAAGAGAGAGTTTCGGCTGTTTTAGGTGTCCCAGCAATATTGGCTGGACTCGGTGCTGGTTTAGACGCAGCGACATACAACAACACTCGTGAATTAAGAGAATTTTTTACAGAACAAAAACTTGTTCCATTATGGAAAACTGTAGCTGCTGAACTTACACATCAATTGCTAAGAGTAGATTATCCTTCATCAACTGAATTATCAATCAAGTTTGATCTTGAAGATGTAAGAGCTTTATCTCAAGACAAAGATGATTTATATAAGCGTATGAACACAGCCGTACAAGGTGGTTGGGTAACAATCGGAGAGGCTAGACAAGCAGTCGGACTTGATGTTGAGTCTCATCATGAGGTGTATTTAAGACCTATGAATATGATCGAAACAATACCAGGTCAATCAAATGCTCCAAAACCAGATAAAGAAGATCCTGTTGTAGATATTGCTAAACAGCTTATTGATAAAGTATTAACTACTGGTAGTGGCTTAGTTGAACCTACACGAAGCGAAGTTTTAAAACCTACGCCAACATATTTGAATGAAGAAAAATATGTTGCAGAGATGCCTAATGGTGCATGGTGCATACTTAATCATGAAGACAATCAAGTAATTGAATGTTATGAAAATGAAGATCAAGCTAGAAGTGCTTTAGATCGTATGAAAAAACCAAAAAAAGAATTAATGAAAGAAAAAGAAGTAAAAGAACCAAAGCTAACTAATTTTCCTAGTTCAGGGGATAATCAAACGATCTCTATCAGCAACTCTAAATTTAAGCAATTTCCAGATTACAACTATGTAAAAAATCTTAAAGAAGAATGGCCTGAGATATGGCGTAGGGCTGGAACAGGTGGTAATCCACCAACCTCGTTTACTGGTAATGATGCTTACAACAGATGGACAAAGTATCGATCTGGTGATAGATCAGAGTCAGTTTTAAACTGGGTTAAGAGACGAGAAAGTTTTATGGCTAGACACTCTGGTAACACAAAACTAAATGGTTACATAGCTGTGATGAAGTGGGGTGGTGTCACCAAAACAGGTGCAAGTGCCATGAAAAAAACAGTTAACGAATATAAAAAAATAATTCGTGAAAGAAGAAAAATACAAGAAGAATTACTTCTAGAAATAGAATCCAAAGCATTAAGTGAAGCTACTAGAACAGCTTTAAAAAATAAAGTTGAGGAACATAACTCTAAAAACCCTAAGCATAGAGCAACACTAAGAATGTTGACTGCTTGCTATAACAGAGGTTTAGCAGCTTATCAAAACAATCCAGGATCAGTTCGTGGTAATGTTGCTGGTCCATCCCAGTGGGCAATGGCCAGAGTGAATGGACTATTAAGAGCTTTGAGAACAGGTAAGTTCAAAAGAACTGCTTATGATACAGATCTTTTACCTAGTAGTCATCCTTTAAGTTCTAAAAAAGTTGCTGGAAATGTTATTGAGGAAATAAATGTTTCTACCGAAGAGGCAGAGGCTTTATCAGAAGTTGAAATGAACTCAGCTAGATCTGAAAAGGCTAAATCTGTAAAAATTGGAGATGCAGTCTCATGGAGTATAAACAAAGATCCAGATCCACCATCAACTGTTCATGGCATTGTCACTTCAGTTAATAATGAAAAAGATACTGCAACAATGATGGTTTGGGCAATTATGGAAGATGGCACACACAAGAAAACTGACAGGTCAGTCGTGCAACCAATCTCTGCATTAAGAAAGATAAAAGATTTTAGAAGCTAATTAGCTACTTTCAAAATATCTAGTATTTTCTTTTGGATCATATTCAATCCCAGCTTTTTTAAGTTTATTGAGTAATTTAGTCTGCTCATCTGTTCCTAAGAAAACTAACCATTCTGTAATAATTTTATTACGATTTGGTTTCTGTGCCTTAGCAAGATTATCCATAAACATGTTAAATGGATTGTCTACTTTTGAGCTTCTTTCAACTCCGTTATCAGCCATTTTACTAATCCGTTCCTATCCTCAGCGCCATACTTAAAGTCTTTAGCACTGAAATTATCTGATACTTCTATTTTACTTGTGTCCAAAGATACTTCTAATTCTTTGTCAAAAATATCTAATTGACCTGTGCCATCATCTTTGCAAAGCAAAGTAAAGGTACCAGATCCATTATGCAAAGTCGATATTAAGACTGTATCTTTTTCCACATATTTAGTATAGCACTCATCGGCAATCTGTTAGTGGCTATCAGAAATACACTAACTTTTATTTTTTTTATATAAAATACTAATGTTTACTGTTTACAGTGAATTTTTGCGCACATGGGTAAGTTAAGAGATTGGAATCTTGTATGTCTGATGAGTATAAAAAAATTGATGTAGAGTTCAGCAAAGCTGAAGGGGAAGAGGGTAAAGTCAAAGCAGTTTTTTCTGTTTTTAACGATGTTGATAGTGATGGCGATGTAGTATTGCCGACATCAATCAAGTCTGGTTTTGATCCTAATAATGAAGAAGTACCAATGGTCTGGGCGCACCAGTGGGATAAACCAATTGGAAGAGGTAAAATTGTCAAAGATGGTGAAAAAGCAGTTTTTGATGGTGAGTTTTTCATGGACACTGATAGTGGATCCGAGGCTTACAAACTTGTCAAGAATATGGGAAATTTGCAACAATGGTCTTTTGGGTTTAGAGTAGATGACTCTGAGTATGGAAAATTTAAAAAAGCAGATCAAGACGATGAACAAGAAGTTCGTTATCTCAAAAGTTTATCAGTATATGAGGTTAGTCCAGTTTTGGTTGGAGCTAACCAAGATACATTCACTATGGCAATCAAGACACAAAAAAATGATACTGATGAAAAGAGTGTTCTTACATCAGATGATTTTCAAAGTGCAGAACAAGATCCAAAGGCAGAAGAAGAAAAAGTTGCCTTAGCAAACGATATGTTTGACAATCCAAAAGAAGCTGAAATGAGAGCTTTGGAATTAGGTTGTTCAGGATTTCATACACATGAAACTGACGGAAAACAAGTTTTTATGCCTTGTGCAACACATGAGTCATATGAGGAAACTATGAAAAAAGAAGCTAAAACTCATACTGAGCAACATGCAGCTATGGAAGCTCTAGGAAATATTGCAAATGATATGAAAGATATTCTTGCAGCTATTCCAAAAGATGAAAATGCAGACTTACCACAATGGTGGGTTGATTTGGTAAGAGAAGTTGCCCAAAAAATGAAACAGGTAAAAGATAATTTAATTGAGCCTAGCCCAGAAAAAGATCAAGATTTAGAAGTTTCAGAGAAAAGCGCCAGCGTGCAAGGCAAAAAGCGATTTTCTGATGAGGTAAAAGATGTGCTTGCTGCATTGAATAACCTAGTCGCAAGAGTTCAAGCTATAGGTGAACTCAGACAAAAGAATGGTAGGAAGTTGGGAGTTTCAGCAACAGAAGCTCTCAGAACAGTTCAAGAAAGTGTCTCTGATGCTTTTGATGAACTAGATAAATTCGTAGAAGAATTTGGAAGTGAGGGCGCAATGGAAGTTGAAACACAAGAAGTGCCAACTGAAACTGAAGAACCAGTCGCAGAAACCGAAACTGAAGTATCAGAACCAGAAGTTGAATTATCTGATCCTGAAGCAGTAACAGAGGAAGTTGTAGAGGCGCAAGCTGAAACAATGACTGAAGATCCTGCTGATGAACCAGAAATCGATACTGGCGATGAGAGACAAGTTGAGGATCCTGTTGATCAGGTAGAAACAGTAGAAGTTGATACTGAGTTAGACAATCTCTGGCTTGAAAGCCAAGAGATACTAGCAGAAATCACAGTAGTTGATACTGAAATAGAAGAAGAAGTAGAAGTAGATATTTAGGAGATATATATGAGTAACGAAGTTTCAAAAATTCGTGAGAACATAGCTAAAGAGTCTGCCGATTTAAAAGGACTTTTTGAGACAATTGAGTCACAAGAAGGACCTACTACTGCTGAGCAAAAAAATGCAGTTATCGCTAATAACGAGAAACTAGCATCTTTAAGAGATGATCTTAAAGTAGCAGAAGCAAAAAGCAAGTTAGATTTATCTGACAGTGCAGTAGCAAGCATCCCTAACCCATCAGAAGAACCAGCTAAAGTTGGATCCTTTGGTGCAGAGGTGTTAAAATCAGCAGCCTACAAAGGCTATACTGAAAATGGTGCTAAGAATATTCAAAGCACAATTCCTTTTGAAGTTAAGACAAACTTAACTACAACAGGATATCCACCAGAGTCTTTAAGACAACCTGGAATATTGGAAACAGCTCTTCGTGATCCTAATGCAGTTATTAGTTTGTTTGATCAAATTCAAACAGATCAAAACGCTTTCGTTTATTTGGAAGAAACAACTTTCACAAACAACGCAGCTGAAGCCGCAGAGGCAGCAGCAGTTGGTGAAGGTGCATTAGCATTTACCGAGAACACAGCAACAATCTCAAAACTTGGTGTTAACATACCTGTTACAGATGAGTTAATGCAAGATGTTTCTGGCTTAGAGGGATATTTGAACTCTAGACTACAAACAATGATGAGATTAAGGTTAGACAGCCAGTTAATCGCTGGTAATGGTACTTCACCAAACCTTGAAGGTCTATTAGACGCAGGAAAAACCGATGTTGGTTCAACTGCTTATGGATCTTACTCAGGTGGTTTGGGAAGAATCGGAGCTATCTATGGAGCGATCACTGACATTCGTGTCAACGCTTTCACAGAGCCAGATGCCATCGTTATCCATCCAAATGATTGGTCACAAATTGTCCTTCAATTAGATGAAGATTTCGCTGGAGATGCAACAGCAGGTTATTCTGCAAAAGCACCTGTATTCACCCAAGCTGGTGGATATGCAGGTGGCGTTGCAAATCAACTTTGGGGATTAAAAGTTGTTCCGACAACTGCAATCGCTGAAGGAACTATCCTCGTTGGTAAGTTCGGTGGTGGTGAAGCCGCTCATGTCGTAATGAGACAAGGTATTGATGTCGCAGTTAGCGATTCACATGGTGAAAACTTTACAAAGAACATCATGGTGATCAGAGCTACAATGCGTGTTGGTTTCCCTGTTTATAGACAAGCAGCGTTCCACAAAATCACAAGTGCTTAATAGCATTTAGTATTAATTTATGGGGGTTAGTAATAGCCCCCATATTTTATAGAAAGGATATTATGCCGTATCATAATAAACCCAAGAAAAAACCTAAAGGTAAAAGACCTAAAAAAGGCAAATAATAAGTTAGGATTAAATCATTATGTCAGAGAAATTTATTAAACTCGAAAAAGATCTTTGGGAGTTAGGTGATGGTTCTTTATTTGAAGGATCTAAAGCTGATCTACCTAAGTCAAATGCTTCTAAAATCGGTGGAGCTGGTAAAACATATCCAGAAAGCTGGTTAAAAGAAAAGGGTTGGAAAGTAGCTAAAAAAGCTCCAGCCAAGAAAAAAGCAGCACCAAAGAAAAAAGTAGAAACCAAAGCAGTTAAACCATCTGAAAATAAGTAAGGAGATCCTAAATGGCTCTTTGTTCTTATAACGATGTTGAGGCTATTGTTCAACTAGATTTTAGTTCAACATTACAAACTTCTATAACAAATAATATTATTCCATTTGCAGATCAAGTTATCAAAACCTACTTAGGTTACAGCATTGAAGCCTCGGATCATACAGAAGTCTTATTTGGCGATAATATCAAAGAGATCTCTTTAAAGCACATGCCTGTAAATTCTATTACCTCTATTACTGAAGATGGAAATGTTTTGTCTGAGGGAAACGAAAGTGAGTTTGTGTTTCACTCTAATGGTCGTGTCGAAAGAGTAAAAGGTCGCTGGTCAGGGGCTAAACCTAAAAACATAACAGTAGTTTACAATGCTGGATATTCAACAATTCCTGACGATATAAAATTTACAAGTGCAAGAGTTTCTGCAAGAATTGTCATGTCTGCTTTAAACTTGGGTAGTCAAGCTAAAGTAGGCGTAGTGGAATCACACTTAAGTGACTCTACGAATGGGGCTACGATGACAAATATAACAGAAGAACGCATTGGAGATCTTGCAGTAAAATTTGCTGATCCGTTGGCATATTTTGATGGCGAGATACTCAAGCAATCAGACAAACTCCTTTTACAACCATATAAAAAACAGGTCTTCGTTTAGTGGATCTGGCAAATTTGGTGTACCTAATAGGATTTTTAAACTTTCATGGTTTAATGTCTATTCATCTGAATAACTACACGAGAGAGAGAGTTGATATGGAAAGCTATATTAACAGAAAATTTGGTGAGATTATTGCAGGTGAGGAATGGAATATAAGAAGGAATCCTTAAGTAATCTTCTTAGATTACAAGAATTGTGGTGGCAAGATGATGCTAACTGCAAAGACGCTGATCCTGATATCTTTTTTCCTGAACGAGGTGCAAGCACAAGAAAAGCAAAAGAATTATGTAATTCCTGTATTGCTCAAGAACATTGTTTAGAATACGCTATAGTCAATGCAGAAAAGTTTGGCATATGGGGTGGACTAAGTGAGAGGGAACGCAGAAAAATTCGTAAGGAACGAGGATTAACTAGAAAGAGGAGGAAAAATGCCGAGTAGAAGATTACCTAGCGTTGAAGAGGCACATAATTTATTTAAAGCTGATCCATATAAGCGTTTAAGCGAATGGGCAAAAGAATGGGATTGTTCTCATGAAAGAGTAAGACAATTAAGAGATCAAGCTGGTTTTCCTAAAATATCGGAAATAGATTATAAGATATCTAGACAAGTTGTTGAAAGAATAAGATCAGGTGAATATACACTCACTAGGCGTATTACTTATGCTGATTTACCAATAGGTTATGAAAAATTTGTTAGTTGGTATCAAGAAGATCCTTCCATTTATCTTGCTGTTTTAGAGGCACAACAATACGCCTATAATCAAAAAATGAATCCTACTGAAAAACAATGTCAAGGTTGTGGTGAAAATACTACAATAGAAAATTTTAAAAGAAATTCTAAGTATGTTGATGGTTATTCAAAACATTGTAAAACATTTCCAGTATGCGTAAATACTGAAGAACATGTTTTAGATGCAAAGTTAGATCAAGTTAATGATAGAAGATCTAAGCTAGAGGAACTAAGGAAAAAACTAGAAAATTAAATCTGGCTACTAAAGTAGTGGTATGTCATATGATTATCAAACAAATTTAAAAGAAACTGTTGTATTCCAATCAGTCTCTACCAACACTGTAGATGAAAGAGGATTGTATAACTCTGACTGGACAGATGATATTACAACAAAATGTAGAATTGAATCTAATGCCTCTATGGAAGAGGATGGTAGAAGAGAGTTTGAGACATTAGATATTGCAATATTTATTCCAGCAGGTGTAAATGTTAAAACCTCACACAGAGCTGTAATTAACTCTGAATACTACGATGTTTTAGGAATACAAGTAAGAAAGAACAGACACAACGATCCAGTAATAAAGGTTTGCGCTTTAAGAAAGAGTAAGTAATGGGTGTAAGACAGATAAACCCAAGTAGAATTAACAAGTTTAGAAACTTCTTATACAACACCTCGTCAGCTACTTTTGGTGCTGGTAACTTAATATCTTTAAATGTTTATTCAAGAGAACTAAGAGGGATTAGATCATTAGCTCTTAATACAGCTCGTCTAACATCTGACTTAAAATCCTTATCTGTTGGTGGTCAGGGATTTACTTTGCGTGCTGGTCGTAGAGTAACAGGTAGATTAGCTGGTAAAATTGGTCAATCAATTATTCCTCAAAACATGGGGTTTCTTTCTCGTATGGCTAACAATTATTATGGTAGAAATGTCGGTAGAGAAGTCCAGCAATATTTCAACAAAAAAACCAAAATACAGGCTTACATAAATGGTTACGAGATTACTAATGCTGCAAAGAAAGCAATACAGCAAACACCAAGATTGCAAGGGCAATATTCTGCGGCAAAGTTAAGTTATAAAAATAGTGGGGTTAGTTTGTCAGAATATAACCCAGTAAATTTGCTTTTTGATATACAAGCATACATGGTAGGTTTAAATGCTGGAACTGGTAACGCACCGATTGAATCTGGTAACTTAATTAAGTCTATCAATCTAAGAGAGTTTAGAACAGATGATCCAGAAGGACTTGTCACTGGAAGTATAACTGTAGGATCAAGCGAGGGTAACAATGGTGATGTAGCAGATTTAGCACCCTATTGGTGGAAAACTACTTATGCTGGTGCATTTTATGATCTTCGTAAATTTGGAATTAACAATAACAGCCAGTGGATAAATGCCTCAAAGCCTTACTGGTGGGGTAATGCAGTTTTGCAAGGTATCAAGAAAAGTTTGCCAAAACGATTAGAAATTGCTACAAAACATTTTGATGGTTGGAATTATCAGTTCAGACCTCAATCAGCCTTATCAGTTAAATATTTACAACCTAAAATACCTACTGGTGGTTATAGAGGATCTTTTGAATTATCTGCCAGAAATGTTACAAGTGAAGACTATGCTTTATTACAAGGTATGGGCTATGAAGCAGGAGTATAAATTATGACACAAGGTATAGAAGTTGCAAATATGCCACCTGATCCAGAAATAATATTTCGTCAGTGGCTATTAGATCAATCATCAATTACAGCAATTGTAGGAACTAGAGTAGCAACAAGATTGCCGTCAGAACCTACACTTCCTTTTGTTGTTATTACAGCCTTAGGAAATGTTCCAACAAATCCAGGATCTCAGGTAGCTTTAAACGATGCAGATATAACAATTGATTGTTTTGCAGGTCGCTGGGGTGCAGATGGTTCTAAAGCAGAACCAGATTACGCTACAGCATCAAATTTAGCGCAAACAATATATCAAGCATTATTTAAAGTAGGCAGTTCATATGTCACAACAACTGGTGGTACTAAAGCAAAAATATATGGATTTGAAATTACTAATGCACCAGTAAGAATAGAAGAGTCAGAAGTTTTAGTAGCTAATTTTAATGTCGGTGTCACTATGACATACAGATACTCCGAATAACACTAATCTACATAATAATCCTCTAATATTATCTCAGAGGTAAATTATGGCCAATAAGAAAATTAAAGTTAAAGTTAATCCGATGTATCCTAGCGATGCAATCGGTGATGCCGAAACAGGCATAACATTTACTAAGAATAAATGGGAAGAAGTTAGTCAAACTAATTGGAAAAGACTTAAAGACTCAAAAGGTCGTTTGTGGAAAGATCTAAGCATACCTAGATTTATCACAGAAGATCAAAATTGGGAAGTCAAACCAGTTGTTGAATCCGAAATTACAATAGACAATATTGTAGATGAGTTTGTTGAAAAGCCTGACAGTTCTGACGAGTGGTATGCCTCAGAGGAAGAATAAAGATATGTTTGCAAACATATTAAGTATAAGTAACAAGAGTAGAAGGGTATTGTATGTCAACAACATCATATAATACATCAGGATCTATATCTGATGTTCTAATCGGTACTGGCGTTCTTTATGTCGCTAATGTAGGTACAGCTTTCCCAGAGGAAGATGCAACTACAGCAACCGAGTGGGCAGAAGTCAGCTCAAGCTGGTCAGATGTAGGATATTCCGAAGATGGATGGACCTTAGAATACGATAAGTCTTTTGAGGACATCATGGTTGCAGAAGAGATTGATCCTATTAAATCAGTCAAAACTGCACAAGAGATCAGAATTACTGGTACACTCGCACAAGCTAGTTTGTCTAACTTACAAACAGCTTTTGGTGGAGGTACATTAACTGAAGATGATAGCGCTTATTCATCTGGTTATGATACCTTAGTCCCACCAGCTACAACTGGATATGGCGAAAAGTCATTATTGTTAATAACTGAAGGACCTTCAGGAAACATAAGACATTTTCAAATACCTAGAGCAGTTAATGTAGGTGCATTTTCTATGGCTCACCAAAAAGCACCTCAAAAAGTGCTTATTGCTGTTGAGTTCAAGATATTAGTACCAAGTTCTACAGCTCAATCTGTCGGAACAACTGATGGAAAAGAAAATCTATTTAGAATAGTAGAAAATACTAATGGCACAACAGAAGGTGTCGTAAACTAAATTAACTCATAACGATTGGAGGAATAATGAGTAAGCGTTTTAAAGATTTTAGTGCTGCGAAAGAAGGACTAAATACCGAACCTATAGAGGTTAAGGTAGGAGAAGAAAGTTTTACTTTCCCACCCTTTCTGACAGCCGAGACTATACTGACACAGTTAACTTGGCTAGAAGAAGATGGTTCTATCGCGGCACCAAATCTTCCGAAGTGGTTTATAGCAATTATGGGTGAAGATAACTTCACAAAAATTGCTGCAAAGGTAGATCTACCTACACTTCAAGAAATATCACAATATCTAATGACTGAATATGGTATGCAACCAGAAGATCTTAATGCAGTCGTACCTGAAGAGGACGAGGGTGATACCCCAAAATAAGTTACTCGACTGAGGATATAATTAATGATTGGTCATCAGTCGAATCCGACTTTAACAAAATCTATAACATTCTAGAACCTTTGAAATTAGAATGGCGTAAATTTTGGCGATTATTAGGTACAATACCTATAGACCAGTCTTTATTCTTTGGACCACAATATAACGCCATTGTTAATGGTGAAGATCCAAAGGAAGCGTTATCCGATGAACCACCAAAAAACTGGTATAAGGAAGAGTTAGATAAACGCAGAAATAGATCAGGTCGTCAAAGACAGGCAACAAGTATAGATGAAATGATCTCGGATCAGAAAAGAATAGGTAAGGAAGATGCCTCCAGTACAAGCTAAAGTCGGATTTTTAAAACTGATCATAGGTGCAACTCCTGTTGCCGAAGGATTACAAGCTGACCTAGCAAAAAGTGGTAAGGCTATGTCCGAAGCTACAAAAAGAATGCAGGCTGTTCAGTATTCTATGATCACAGGTGCTATGGTCGGTATTGCTGCTGTAACATTTGAGTTAGTAAAAGCTATACAAGCTAGCGCAGCATTCGAGTCAGCTTTCGCAGGTATTAGAAAAACAGTAGAAGCAAGCGATAAAGAATTTTCAGATTTGGCACAAAATATCTTGCGTATGTCAACTGCTATACCTGTTTCTGCTCAAGAATTATCTAGAATTGGTGAACTTGGTGGTCAGTTAGGTATTGCAGTTCAAAACTTACCAGAATTTATTGCCACAGTTTCTACTCTTGCAACAACTACTAACTTAACTGTAGATAATGCAGCTCTTGGTTTAGCTAGACTGGATGCTATTGCACAAACTAATGGTGAGACCTTTTCCAATTTAGCTTCAACAATCGTAGATTTAGGAAACAACTTCGCAGCTACAGAGTCAGAAATTATGACTACAGTTTTGCGTATTGCACAGGCAGCAGCGCAGGTTGGTGCTACTACACAAGATGCACTTGCTTTTGCTACGGCACTTCAGGCAATTGGTGTTCCAGCTCAGGCTGGTGGTACTGCTGTAGCTCGTGTATTTCAAAGTATTCAATCAGCAATAATCCAAGCTGGTGACGAAGCTGATATGTTCTCAAAAGTGGCTGCAAGATCAGGCAAAGTTTCATCAGAAGGATTTGCACAAATGTTTGGTGAAGATCCTGCTATGGCAGCTGCGGCATTTATAGAAGGTCTTGCCGAAATGAACAAATCTGGTGAAGATACCATGACTGTTCTAGAAAAACTGGGACTATCTCAAAGAAGAACAACTCTAGCAATTTTAGGTTTAGCTGAGGCAGGTGATCTTCTACCTAGAGTTTTAGAAACAGGTAGAACAGCATTTGAAGAAAATACAGCAGCAACAGATGAGGCTATAAAGAGA